>Ga0070741_10003483_pt1 | contig 39021 bp, 41 predicted proteins | sample Coa_R1_4_FD_66440 | JGI IMG/M metagenome (GOLD analysis project Ga0070741, IMG submission 66440) | Surface soil microbial communities from Centralia Pennsylvania, which are recovering from an underground coalmine fire - Coalmine... | ecosystem: Environmental > Terrestrial > Soil > Unclassified ...
GAAGGAATCCTCGCGCGAGTGAAGTACCAGGAGCATCCGCCGCGCTTCGAGTATCGGCTTACGGAGAAGGGAATCGACCTGTATCCGGTGATCGTGGCGATGCTCCGGTGGGGGGATCGTTGGATGGCGGGTTCGGAAGGACCGCCAATCGAGCTGGTGCATCGCAGTTGCGGTCATCAGGTAACGCCGATGCTTACCTGTCCCGCGTGCAAGCAGGAGGTCAATGCGCGTACGATGACGGCAAGGCCGGGCCGGGCGGCGAGCGCGCGGCCGCCGCGCAGGTCCGAAGAGAATTCACGCCACGCAAGGAGCGGTAGTCAGGGATGATTCGACGCTTTCAGTTCGAAGCGGAAATCTACGAGTCGCTTAGTTGTGTGCCGATGCAGGCGCGCCGCAAGCTCGACGCGTTGGGGCTCAAGATCGGACTTGCGCAATGGCAGCGGCTTGGGCGGGGCGAGCGGCTGATGATCTGTCATGCGCCGGCCGAGACACAGGAGGAGCGCGACGCGCTCAGGGTCTTCGTCGAGGAGACGACGATGGCCAGGGCGGGAAGTCCGCCCAAGGAACTTTCCGAGCAGGCGCGCGGCGAGGCGAGTCCCCCGTCCTCTCCACCATCGATCCTGGTTGCGAACGCGAGGCAATTCGGGGTCGAGCTGGACCAGGAGAAATGGAACCGGCTCGACGAGGATCAGCGCTATGCGCTCGTGAAGCTCGGCGCAAAGGAGCGCCCCAGCCACAACCTGCCATCGGCATTGCGGGAGTTCTTCCCGGCGCAGGGTTAGCGGCGGCCAAGCACGCCCTCGCGTTCGAGGCGCTCGATTTCCGGGCGCGTGTAGCCGAGGTCTCCCAGGACCTCGGCGTTGTGCTCGCCGAGCCGCGGAGCCATCGCGCGGATTCCGGCTGGGGTTACGCTGAAGCGGGCGGCGGGTCGGGGCTGGCGGACCCTGCCGAACTGCGCGGTGTCGTGCTCCTCGAGGATGCCGCTGGCGCGTACCTGGGGGTCCTCGAGGAGTTCGAAGCGGGTTCGGACGGGAGCCGAGGGGACATCGTTGGCGAGCAGGCGCGCGAGGATTTCATCGCCCTTCCACTTCTCCAGTTCGGCGGACATTATTTCGCGCCGTGCGACGGCATTGACGGTGCGCAGGCGCGCGGTCTTGAAGCGGGGGTCGTCGATCAGATCCTCACGATTGAACGCGCGGCACATCCCGGCCCATTCCTGGTCGGAGAGCGCGCCCGCGGTTACGTAGCGATCCTGGGTGGCGAAGATCAGGTCCGGACCGACTTCCCCGTCGGAGGGATCGCGTTCGTCACCGACATAGGTAAGGGACGGCATCGCCTCGGGCCACAGGTACGCGATCACCGCATCGAGCATCGCGATCCGCACGTGCTGTCCTTCGCCGGTGCGCAGCTTGTGAAAGAGGGCGGCGGTGACGGCCTGCGCGGTGGTGAGGGCGGTGGTGTAGTCGGCGATTATCGTCCGGACCATCCGGGGGCGGCCGGTTTCCCGATCGCGCTGGACGTCGGCAAGTCCGGACAGGGCCTGGATCACGGGATCGTAGGCGCGCTGGCCCGCATACGGTCCGTGTTCCCCGAATCCGCTTATCGAAACGTAGATGATATCGGGGCGAATCGCGCGGACATCATCCTCGCCGAGCCCGAGGCGCTCGGGAGCGCCGGATCTGAAGTTATGGACGAGGACGTCGGCGGTCTGGATGAGCTTTTTCAGGATCGCGCGCCCGTCGGGCGATTTCAGGTCGATGGCAACGGAGCGCTTGTTGCGATTGCAGGAGAGGAAGGAGGGGTTCATTCCTGCGCGGCCTCTCGCGAGCCGCCGCATAAGATCGCCGTCGGGGCCTTCGACCTTGATGACGTCGGCGCCCTGGTCGGCGAGCATCATCGTCGCCATCGGCCCGGCCACCATCGTGCTGAGGTCGAGAATTCTCACGCCTGCGAGGGGACCCTGGTTTGGAACGTGGGCATTCACGGCAAGCTCCTGTGGGTCGAAGCGGGATGCGAAAACGGCATCCGCGTCCGTGGATATTTCACTTAGCTTTTCCGCGCACGCGAGTCTCTCATGCGCGGCAGGCGCTAGGCGGCGGAAATCGGGGTGCCGCCGGTTGAGCTTGAATCGTAGCAGGCCTCCACGAGCGCCATGGTGCGAAATGCATCCTCGACGGGAGAGACGAGGGTGGGGTCTTCACCGGCGGCGAAGCGCTGCAGATTTGCCATCGGGCCCTCGAACGCTTCGAGAAACCATGATCCTCTGAGCGCCACGCCGCGCCATTCACCCTCGATGAAGAATTCGAGCGAATCGGGCTCGCCGACGGGGTAGTTGAGGTTCACGCCCATCTTCGCGACCGCGGCGGAGCCCGTTCCTTCGAGCTTGAGCTCGGAGACGGCGTGACGGGCGCCGAAGCGATGCGCATGATTCATCGTCAGGCTTGCGCGGATGGTATCGCCGTAGTCGAGGATGATCGAGGTGCGCGAGTCGGCGTAGTCGGCAAGCCGCGGATCGCGCACACCCTTGCAATGGACGCCGCGGGGTTCGCCGAGAAACGATCGGACGAGGTCGAGATAGTGGATCGAGTGCATCAGGACTTCGAGCCGAGGCTCTCCCTTGAGAAACGCCCAGTAGTTCCACGGGGTGTGAAGGACGATGCGGACCTCGAGGTCCAGGAGATCGCCGAAGACGCCGCGCGCGAGCGCATCGCGAATCGCGAGCATGTTCGGCGCGAAGCGAAGCTGAAAGTTCATCGCGGCGATCAGGCGGCGTTCGCGGCAAAGGGCCAGGATTCGGCGCGCATCGGCGAGATCGCGCCCCATCGGCTTCTGAATCAGCACCGCCGCGCCGGGCGGCATCTTCTCCAGGATGCCCGCGATCTGCGAGGGCGGGACGGCGAGATCGAACACCCCGCCGTCAAAGCCGAGCGCATCCTCGATCGATTCGAACGCCCGCGGCAATCCGAAGCGACCAAGCGCTTCGACCGCCGCATCGCGATTGATGTCGAAGATGCCGGCGACGGGGAAGCCGAGGCGCGCATAGACGGGAAGATGCGCGTCGCAGACGATGCTGCCGGCGCCGATAACGACGATCGGGCGCGGCCGCCCGGGAATCGGCCATCGCTGGTTGAGCGAATTCAGCGTTTGGTCCCGCGTTGCCATCGAACGATGGAGCGATGCTAGCATGCGGCGCGAGGAAACCATCATGGGCCCCACTATCGTAAAGCTCACGGCGCGCGATATCCGGATGCCGACTTCGGAGAGCAAGGCAGGGTCGGATGCAATGCATGTCGATCCCGACTATTCGGCGGCCTATGTCGTCCTCGAGACGGACGATGGAATCTCCGGGCACGGGATGACGTTCACGCTGGGGCGCGGCAACGAGGTCTGCGTCGCGGCGATCAGGGCATTGGAGCCGCTCGTGCTGGGTGCGAGTCTTGAGTCGATCGTCGAGGACATGGCGGGCTTCTGGCGCAGGCTTTCCGGGGAAAGCCAGTTGCGATGGATCGGTCCCGAGAAGGGCGCAATTCATCTGGCGACCGCGGCGATCGTGAACGCGGTATGGGACCTGCGGGCGCGGGTCGAACGCAAGCCGGTATGGAAGCTGGTAGCGGACCTGCCGCCCGAGCGCTTCGTCGATTGCATCGACTTCCGCTACATGAGCGACGCGCTCACCCGCGACGAGGCGCTCGCGATACTTCGCGCCAGGGCGTCGGGGCGCGCGGAGCGCGAGATGGAGATGCGCGCGCAGGGCTATCCCGCGTACATCACTTCGGCGGGATGGATGGGCTATCCGGACGAGCTGGTGCGAAAGCTCTGCCGCGAAGCGCTCGCCGCGGGATGGACCCGGTTCAAGATCAAGGTGGGGCGCGATTCGGATGAGAATGTCAGGCGCGCGGCGCTGGTCCGCGAAGAAATCGGCCAGCGCGCATCGCTGATGATGGATGCGAATCAGGCGTGGGACGTCGGCGAGGCGATCGAGTTGATGCGCCCGCTTGCGAAGTTCAACCCGACCTGGATCGAGGAGCCCACCAGCCCCGACGACATCCTGGGACATGCCGCGATTCGGCGCGCGGTGAGCCCGATCGGCGTGGCCACGGGAGAGCACGGCGCGAACCGGGTAATCTTCAAGCAGTTGATGCAGGCGGAGGCGATCGATTTTTGCCAGTTGGACAACTGCCGGTTGGGAGGGTTGAACGAGGTGATGGCGGTGCTGCTGCTCGCGGCGAAGTTCGGCGTGCCGGTATGTCCCCACGCGGGCGGCGTGGGACTGTGCGAGTACGCGCAGCACGTCTCGCTTATCGACTACATATGCGTGAGCGGAAGATTGGACGGCAGGATGACGGAATTCGCCGACCATCTGCACGAGCATTTCGTCGATCCCGTCCACGTGAGCGGCGGGCGTTACATGGTGCCGGCGGCGCCGGGCTTCTCGATCGAGATGAAGCGGGAGTCGCTTGACGACTACGAGTTCCCGGCCGGCGCTCGATGGCGGCGCGGATGAGGCGGCGCTATTCGAGGGCGTAAACCGGTTCCATCCGCGCCCACCATTGTCCAGGCCGGGCCTCGGGCACCGGCTCCTGGAACGAGGCCATCATCTCCTGCCATTCGCGGATTTTCGGGGAGCTTTGCTCGTAGCGCGGGAAATCGCGCTCGGGATCGAAGTCGTCGGCGGTTTCGAGATACATAAAGAGGCGCCGGCCGAGCCTCCATATCAGCATCCTGCGGATCCCGATCGCCCTGAGCCCGCGTTCGACCTCGGGCCATACGGCGCGATGGAATTCGACATAGCGCCGGATGATCGCGGGATCGTCGGCGAGGTTGATGGTCTGGGCATAGCGCTTCATCGATGAACCCCTTGCGCGGTCACTGCGCGGAGCGGGTGCCTTTCAAGAGAGTGTCGAGATCGAAATTGAGGAACTCGCCGACGCGCTCGATTGTGAAGTCGGGCGCGGGATACTTCGCGACCTCCTTCTGGTCGTGGGCATAGTGTCCCTGCCGGGGGAACACCGTGGTCACCCGCCGGCCCCATTGGCGCTTCACGTCGGCGAGAATCCTCACCTTGTCGTCGACGAGGACGTAGTGATCGGCGGGGTAGCGGCTCGCGACGTCATCGAGCTCCTTTTCCTTGTGGATATAGATGAGGACGCGGCCGTCGATCGCGTCGTAGATTCCGGAGCGGTAGATCTTGTGCGGCTGAAAAACGACGTCGCCGTCGGACAGGATGACCGCCGTGCCCAGCTTCTTTGCGTGCTCGATCACGTCGAGCGAGTCGGGGAACAGACGGTTGGCGAAGGGATAATCGACCAGATAGAGCGAGGCGTCGAGGATCTTGAAATCGCGCGGATAGTTCATCCGGTAGCGCTGCAGCGCGCCCAGGTAGTCCGCGTAGCCCAGCTCGGCGCGGAGCTGCTCGAAATATTCCCAGTAGCGCTTTTGCTGTTCGGAGCCGACGTCGCGCTCGAGATGCTTCATGAGGTCCGCCACGACGGCATCGTTGTTGACCAGGGTGTTGTCGATGTCGAGGAGAAATACGACGGACGGGTTTGCCACGAGATGTCTCCTTGTCGTGCGAGGATGGACGTTTGAAAGATTATCACCGGATGCGCCGCGAATGTGAAATCGCGAGCGTGCGAACCTTCATGATTCCTCAACATCGGCGACACGCCGGGGCCCGCCCCGCTGATCGACATCGCCGGGGCAACGGGGTATTGGATCGCGCATGAAATTCCCTGAAGGATTTCTATGGGGCACGGCGACGGCCGCCCATCAGGTCGAGGGCGGCAACATCAACTCCGACTACTGGATGATCGAGCATCTGCCGGTCACGCCCTTCGTGGACCGCTCGGGCGACGCCTGCGATCAGTACCATCGCTATCGCGAGGACTTCGCGATGCTGTCGGGGATGGGCTTCAACACTTACCGGTTCTCGATCGAATGGGCGCGAGTGGAACCGGAACCGGGTGAATTCTCGAACGCGGCCATAGAGCACTACCGGCGCGTTCTGGCGGCGTGCCACGAGGCCCGGATGGCCCCGATGGCGACTCTGCATCATTTCTCGTCGCCGCGATGGGTGGCCGCGCGGGGAGGATTCGAGAATCGCGAGACCGCGAAGCTGTTCGCGCGGTACTGCGAGCGAATCGGGCGCGAGCTTGGCGACCTGATCGCATACGCATGCACGATCAACGAGCTCAATTCCGTTCCGCATCTCCAGCACAGCGCGGTGATGCCGGGCGACGATGCGATCCTGCAACTGCCGTGGAGGGTGGAAGCGGCGCGGCGATACGGAATCGGGCCGGAGGGGTTTTCGATGTTTCCGTTCGCGGCGCTTTCGACCACCGCTCCCGTGGTGATCGAGGCGCATCGGATGGCGGTGCAGGCGCTTGCCTCGGGGCGCGGACGATTCCCGATCGGAATGACGGTGGCGATGCAGGAGATCGAAGCGGGGCCCGGCGGAGAGGAGTACGCGGCGCGGGTGGCGCGCGAGTCGGAGGATATCTTCCTCGAAGCGGCGCGCGGCGACGGCTTCATCGGCGTGCAGACCTACACGCGCCGGCGGTTCGGCCAAAGCGGTCCCCTCCCGCCCCCCGCGGGAGCGCGACTTACGCAGATGGGCTACGAATATCGGCCGGAGGCGCTCGAGGCCACGATCCGGCGCGCCGCGTCGATCGCGCGGACGCCGGTGATCGTTACGGAGAACGGAATCGCGACGGATGACGAGGCCGAGCGGCGGGATTTCATCCGCAAAGCCCTCGACTGCGTCGGCAGATGCATCGCCGACGGGATCGACGTGCGCGGATACTACTACTGGTCGGCGATGGACAACTTCGAGTGGGCGCTGGGCTACGCTCCAAAGTTCGGGATCGTCGCGGTCGATCGCGCAACGCAGCGGCGCATGGTGAAGGCTTCGGGCGAATGGCTTGGGCGGGTTGCGCGGGCGAACTCGCCGGAGATCGAGGCTTGAGCGCGGATCCCGTGCCGGCGCGACGCGCGGATCCTGAAATCGATCCGCGCCTTCTGGAAATGGCGCTTTCGCGGGTGCGCCGCAGGCTTCTGCCCTTTCTGTTCATCCTGTACGTGACCGCCTACATGGACCGCGTCAATGTGGGGTTTGCGTCGCTTACAATGAATCACGATCTGGGGCTGAGCGACCAGGCGTTCGGCATCGGGGCCGGGCTCTTCTTCATCGGATATTTCATCTTCGAGATCCCGAGCAATCTCATCCTTGCCCGCGTGGGCGCGCGCGCATGGATAGCGCGGATCATGATCACGTGGGGGATGGCGGCGATCGCGATGATGTTCGTGCGGGGCGAGGCGAGCTTCTACGCGATGCGCCTGCTGCTCGGCGCGGCGGAGGCCGGCTTCTTTCCCGGAGTGATCCTGTACCTCGGATGGTGGTTTCCGGCGCGCGAGCAGGCACGGGCGATCGCGCTGTTCATGACCGCGACCGCAATCGCGGGGGTGATCGTCGGACCGCTGTCGGGCGCGCTGCTGTCGATGCACGGGATGATGGGGATAAAGGGATGGCAATGGCTGTTCCTGATGGAGGGGATTCCGGCGATCGCGCTCGGCGCCGCCGTCATCCGGATTCTGCCCGACAATCCCGAGCAGGCGCGGTGGCTTCGGCGCGACGAGCGGCGTGTTTTGACCGCCGTGCTCGATTCCGAACGGCAAGTCAGGTCCGCCGCATCGCGGCATTCGCTGCCCCATGGTCTGCGCGACGCGCGGGTATGGCTGCTCGCGGCGATCTATTTCGGGATGGTGACGGGGCTTTACGGAGTGAACCTGTGGCTTCCGCAGATCATCAGGCATGTGGCGGGCGCCGGGGATCTGGCGATCGGCGTCATCGCCGCGGTTCCTTCCCTGGCGGCGGCGGTTTCCATGGTGTGGGTGGGGAGGATGTCCGATCGGAGCGGGGAACGGCGGCATTATCTGATGATATCGCTTGCGGCGGGAGCGGCGGGACTTGCGCTTTCGGCGATCACGGAGAATCCGATCCTGGAACTGGCGGCAATCACGGTGAGCCTCGCGGGTATTTCGAGCGCGCTCGGCCCCTTCTGGGCGATACCCCACGGCTTTCTTGGAGGCGCGGCGGCGGCCGGCGGAATCGCGCTGATCAATTCGCTTGGAAACCTTGGCGGCTTCGCCGGACCAACGGTGATGGGGTATCTGAGGGGGGCGGCCGGAGGCTTCGGCGCGGGCCTTGGCGCTCTGGCCGCGGGGCTCGTCGCGGCGGCCGCGCTCGCGATGCTCACGCCGGCGCGCTCGGTAGCGCCGCCGGTTGCGTAATGAAACTTGTCTGCGCCGCGCCGATGGGATAAATGCCGGACATAGCCCTTCCTTTCGAAGCAGGAGTTCCCGGATGGCGGAATTGAAGAATCGGCAATGGCTGGTTGCGGCGCGCCCCCAAGGCATGATCAAGGAGAGCGATTTCAAGTGGAACGAAACCGCGGTTGCGCCGCTCAAGGACGGTCAGATCCTGGTGCGCAACCTCGCCTTCTCCTTCGATCCCACCCAGCGGGGATGGATGTCGATGGATACGTACATTCCGGCGATCCCGATCGGCGAGCCGATGCGCGCGAGCGCGATCGGCCAGATCGTCGAATCGCGCCACCCAGGGTTCCAGAAGGGCGACCTCGTGCAGGGGCTTTTCGGATGGGAGGACTACAGTATCGCCGACGGGCAGGGACTATTCGGACTCGAGAAGGTCCCTAAAGGAACCGACCCCCTGCTCGCGCTTTCCATCCTCGGAATAACCGGATTGACGGCGTACTTCGGCACGCTCTCGGTGGGACAGCCGAAGAGCGGAGAGACCTTCGTGGTCTCGGGAGCCGCGGGAGCGACGGGATCGGTCGCGGGGATGATCGCAAAGATCAAGGGATGCCGGGTTATCGGGATAGCCGGCGGCAGGCAGAAGTGCGACTGGCTCGTGAATGAGGCCGGCTTCGACGGAGCGATCGATTACAAGAATGAGAACGTCGCAGAGGCGCTGACGCGCCTTTGCTCGAAGGGAATCGACGTATATTTCGACAACGTCGGCGGCGAGATCCTGGAGCTGGTGCTGGACCGGCTGGCGTTTCGCGCGCGCGTGGTGCTGTGCGGGGCGATTTCGCAATACAACGAGCCGGCCGGCGTCGCGGCCCATCCCCCTCGCAACTATTTCCGGCTCATCTTTCACGGCGCGAGGATGGAGGGTTTTCTGGTGTTTCATTTCGCCCGCGAGTACGAGCAGGCGCGCGCGGAGCTCGCGCGATGGCATTCGGAGGGCAAGGTGAAAAACCAGATCGATCTGCAGCACGGATTGGAGAACGCTCCGCGCACGATCATCCGGCTTTTCACGGGCGCCAACTTCGGCAAGCAGCTTCTCAAGCTCGCCGATCCTGTGTAGCGGGCGGATGAGGAGTACCGCGATGGAGAATCTCGAGCACGTAGACGCGATTCTGAACTACCTCGACCCCTCGTCGGAGCGGCCGGTGACCTACCTCTATCCGCCGCCCGAGGGCGTCCCGCCGCGCACGGGTCGGTACGTCAAGCACACGATGCCGATATACAACGCCCGCGCGCTTGACGCGGAGCCTTCGCTGGATCGGCAGGGGTTCGCATTGGTGCGGCATCGGACCGCCGTGTCGGATTTCTACGATCCGGACGAGGTCGTCAGGGTCTATTACCCGGAAGTCGAGCGGGTGATCAAAGCGGCGACCGGGGCGACCAAAGTGCACGTGTTCGATCACAATGTGCGATGCCGGCCGCGGGCGAGGAGCGGCGACAAACGGGTGCAGGAACCCGTCCGGGTCGTCCACAACGACTATACGCTCAAGTCGGGACCGCAGCGGGTCAGAGACCTGCTGCCGGCGCAAGCCGAGCGGCTTCTCAGATATCGATTCGCCGTCATCAATGCATGGAAACCGATCAAGGGACCGGTCGAGGAGAGTCCGCTTGCGGTGTGCGACGCGGCAAGCATGACGCAGCGCGACTTCATCGAGCAGGACCTCAAATACCGCGATCGCACCGGCGAGGTGTATGCGGTCGTCCATAGTCCGTCGCATCGATGGTTCTACTTTCCGCGGATGACGGCGGACGAAGTGCTTCTGCTCAAGTGCTACGATTCGGACGGGTCGCGCACGCGCTTCACGGCCCATACCGCATTCGAAGATCCCACGAGCGGCCCCGATGCGCCCGCCAGGGAGAGCATCGAGGTGCGCACGCTGGCGTTCTTCGCCCCGCTCGAATAGTCCGGCGCCCGCGCCGCGAACGATCAGCAATCGGAAATCAATGATTGGCGAGAAGGCTTTCTCAGGAAGCCTTCTCCGCCATTTCCGCCATTTCCGCCGTTTCCTTGTCAAAAACCCTTTTGGTCAGAAGCTTTTCAGTCTCTGCAACTTGATAAAAGACGGATGCTCAAGTACTACATAACGTATGCTTAGAGGCTGTAAGTATTTCAACGAGGCTGTTATAGTCTGGAAGAGTTCCAAAGAGACGTTTAGCAAAAGTAATCTTTGATATAACGGTGAATACAGGGCTATTTTAATCTTTACCTATCTCAACTCGAAACCGTCCGCGATCTTCTTCGCGAAGACGGAAAACAAGGAGGGAAAGTTGAGAGCTTATTCGGCCTTGAGCGGTTCCATGAAATACGAGGACAAGGTTATGACGGTTGTGGAGGTGGCTGAATATCTGCACGTTCACCCTAGCACAATCTACCGTCTGCTGAGAAAAAAGGAGATTCCAGCATTTCGGGTCGGCAGCGATTGGCGCTTCAACCGCGAAAGCATCGATGCCTGGCGGACGGAGCGCGAGAATCGCTGAGTTTTTTCTCCACCTATAATTTCATCGTGCCCGGCAGGCGCGTGGACGCCGAGGTGACGGCGTGATGCGCGCGAGGCCGAGTCATGCGCTTTCGCCGGCCGATTTCATCTTCGACCTGACGTCCCTTCCTTTGCGGCGCGCGCATCTGGTTGTTTGCGGGCGGCCACGGAACCTAGACTGGAGCCTTCTGTAGGCTGCAAAGACCTGGTCGCGCAGCGATCCGCGATGAAGACGCCGGTCCGCACGATAGATCCGGATGCGAATGTTGTCCTGGGTCGCGTAGTCAGCCGCGTGTCGCGGATTTTCGGGGTGGCGGCGATTGTGCTCGGCGGATCGCATGCGCGCGGCACGGCGGATCCGCACTCCGACATTGACCTCGGCATCTACTACCACGCGAAAAATCCGTTCCGCATCGCGCGCTGGATCAGGCTGCGCGCGATCTCGACAATCGCACATTGCCGGGCTGGTGACGCGATTCGGCGATTGGGGGCCGGGAGGTGATGTAACCTACGTGGCGGGGTCGATGTTTCACGCGGCGGGCTTTCTGATGCTCGTACTCTATGCGCTTAACCGGCGATGGCTAATCAACGAGAAGGGAGCACTGCCCGCGTCACGCGACTTCGAGATCGTGCCGCGCGGATTTCATTCGACGATCGAAAGCGTGATGGCAGCTCCGGGGGACACACCGCGCGAGCTTGCGCGGAGTCTTGAACGGGTACACGCGATGGCGGCGATGGGGGAGCTTGCCGCGGGGGAGGGGCTCGAGGTCAGCGGTTTCGGCCCTTGAGCACGCGCTCGATTTCGCGCCGTGTCGCCTTGCGTGCCAGCGCATCGCGCTTGTCATGTAGCTGCTTGCCCTTGGCGAGAGCGATCTCGACCTTGGCGCGGCCGTCCTTGAAGTAGATTTTCAGGGGAACGATGGAATAGCCGCGTTCGCGGACGCGCCCCCACAGGCGATCGATTTCGCGGCGATGCAGCAGGAGCTTGCGCGCGCGCGTTTCACTGTGGCCGAACTGGCCCGCGGGCGCGTAGGCGCTGATATGAACTCCGTGGAGAAAGATCTCGCCGTTTTTGATTCGGGCATAGCTGTCCCGGAGGTTGGCCTTGTGCGCCCGCAGAGCCTTGACCTCGGTGCCCATCAGGGCGAGTCCGGCCTCGTAGGTTTCCTCGATGAAGAAATCGTGGCGGGCCTTGCGGTTTTCGACGACGAGGTCGATCGCGCGGGCCGCGCCTTTGCCGTTGTCACGCGCCATCGCGTTCCGCAGCTTATCGTTGCCGGCGTCGCCATTTAAGGGGATGGCCGCCGGCTGGCCGGCGTCATTCCTTCAAGCATGGGCGGGATTGCGATAGCTCTTGTGGTCGCGGGCGCGCACGCCCGGGAGGGCTCCTTCGATGGTCAGGATAGCGATCCTCGACGACTATGTGCGGGTCGCACTCGAATCGGCGGATTGGTCGATCCTCGACGGCAAGGCGCAAATCACCGTTTTCGAGCGCCATCTGTCGCACGATGAGGCGGTCTCGATGCTGGCTCCTTTTGATGTCCTGTGCACGGTGCGCGAGCGGATGAGCTTGCCGCGGAGCCTGTTCGAGCGGCTTGGGAATCTGAAGCTGGTCACGATTATCGGGATGTCGCTGCCGAACCTGGACATGAAAGCGGCGACCGACCATGGCGTCATCGTGTCGCATTCCAACTTCGCAAACCCGATCTACGCCAACGTGGTGAACGCCACGCCGGAGCTGACGTGGGGCCTGATGATCGCGACCGTCCGGCACATCGCGCTTGCCGATCGCCGGATGCGGGACGGCGGATGGCAGAACACGATCGGGACCATCCTCTCGGGGCGCACGCTGGGATTGATGGGCCTGGGCAGAATCGGCAAGCGGATGGCCGCGTACGGGCGGGCGTTCGGGATGAACGTGATCGCGTGGAGCAGCAATCTTACGGCCGAAGCGGCGCAGGCCGAGGGCGCCCGGCTGGTGGGCAGGGACGATCTCTTCCGCCTCTCGGATATCGTCTCGATTCACGTGCAGCTCAGCGACAGAACCCGGGGGATTGTGACGGCGCGCGAGCTGTCGATGATGAAACCGGAAGCATACCTGATCAACACATCGAGGGGTCCGATCGTGGTGGAAGACGATCTTGTCGCTGCGCTGCGTCAGGGAAGGATCGCGGGGGCGGGAATCGATGTCTTCGATCTCGAACCCATCCCGCCGGGCCATCCGTTTCTCTCGATGGACAACGTGACACTGACGCCCCATCTGGGCTACGTCACGCGGGAGACGATGCGCGCATTCTACACCGACACGCTGGAGGCGGTTGCGGCGTTCGTGGATGGGGCCCCGATCCGCATCGCCAATCCAAACGCGCTCGCGCACGAAAAGCATCGCGGCCGCCCCTACGCGCGAGCGGTATGAACCCGCCCGGGCGGGAACATCGCGGCCGTTTTGGATCGAGCGCGGAATCGGGCAGAATCGGAACCACGGTGGTAGCCAGTGGGAAAAACTGAACGGACGGAAACTTCGGCGGATGCGTCGCTTTCGGCGCTTCGGCGGATCGACTCGGTCGGCATGGGGACCTACAGCGACGGTCATCCGCTCGACACGGTTCACTATCTCGAATGCAAGCTGATCCTGAAGCCGGATCGCTTCACCTCTCCGCCAAGTTTTCACGAATTCGGCAAACTCACGAAGAAAGTGGCGGAGGATGAAGGGGTCGGGTTCTCGAATCAGGACGTCAAGGGGCTCAGGCCGCGGATTCGGGAGGTGGTGTTCCTCGACACGAAGGACTTCGCGTTGTACAACCACGCCTTCATCCTGCGGCGAAGGATTGCGTACGAGGACGGCTTTCCGGCGAGCGACCCTGAAGTCGTCTTCAAATTCCGCCATCCCGATCTTCAGGCGGCGGCCGCGATGGACGTGCGCCCCAACATCCCTGGCGATTACCGGATCAAGTTCAAGGCCGAGGCGTTGCCGCTGAAGGATCGGCTCGGGGGGATCCGGATGCTGTATTCGCACAACGCCGAGGTGACGCTGCATCGTGAGATGCATTCGGTGTCGCTGGCGCGGCTGGCGGATTATTTTCCGGCGCTGGGCAGCCTGAGCAAGTCGATGAAGAAGATCTCGCTGGTGAATCACACGATCGTCGAGGAGGTATTGCAGGACCTCGGCACGCTGGACTTCGGCAAGGGGGTGACGGCGAAGTCGAACGCCGCCTTATGGCGGGAGCGCGGGGATCACAAGCTTTTGATCGGCGAGTTTTCGTTCGAGTGCAAATTCAAGCGGCAGAACGATCTGCACGAGAAGTCGCTCGAGCGATGCCGGCGCTTCTTTGTCGCCCTGCAGCAGGCAGCAAGCGAATGGATCTCGCTGGGCACGACGAAGACGGGGATAGTCTACCGCCTCAAGGGCAATCCGCCGCAAAGCCACGAGTAACGGCCGCGGTGTCGTTCGGTTTCAGTTCGGAAGCCAGGTAATCGCGCGAATCTCCCCGAACTCGCGCGGCAGCTTCCTCCACGAATCGCCCGCATCGCCCGAAACATACACGTAGCCGTGGAGGCTGTTAGCGACGATCAGGTTGGGGTCGCGCGGATTGGTGCCGAACCAGTACACGACCGAGTTGGGGACGACCGGCAGATCGCATTTGCGCCAGGTCGTTCCGCCGTCGCGCGAACGCTGGATCGCCCCGGTCTTGCCCGGGATGAAGTCGCCGTTGCCGACGAAGATGGTGTCGGGATCGTCGGGTTTGAGCGCGACACCGCGGCAATACGAGATCCGATCGCGCTCCGCAAAGCGCGGAAAGCCGTGCAGCGACCACGTCTCCCCCTCGTCGGTGCTGGTCCAGATGCCGTCGGGCGTGGTGACCATCGGGCCGCGCGGTCCGATCGCGAGCCCGTGCACGTCGAGGTTGAGTTCATTCTCCCCCATTTTTCGATGAGTCCAGGTTCGGCCGTCGTCACGGCTGAGGAACACGCCGTCGATCTCGACTCCGACCCACAATGTTTTCCGATCGCGCGGGTCAACAGCGATGTTGGTGACCTTGGGCGGTCCTGCCAGGCATCGCTCCGCCATCGGGACCGCGAGCTTCTCCCAGGTTGCTCCGCGATCGCGCGACCGCAGCACCATCGGGGGTTTGGTGCCGGCAAAGAGCGTATCGGGGTCGGCGGGATGGTACGCGACGGACCATATCTGGGAGCCGGTGGCGGGCGACGGAACCAGCTCCCAGCTCGCTCCGTTGTCCTCGCTTCGGTAGAGGCCCACCTCGCTGCCCGCAATCAGCTCGTGGGGGCGATGGGGCGACACCGCGAGCGAGCGGACCTGAATCTCTCCGGGTTCGGCCTCGAACGGAAGATTCATCCTGCTGCGGCGCCATCGTTCTCCGCCATCGGAGCTGTACCATACTCCGGCGCCGATCGTTCCGACGCATATGGTGAAATCATTCGTCATGGCCCTTCACCTCGGCGGATGTGATGGAAAGACCTTTACTCAACGTCCGCGCCGAATCGCAAATGCTCCGAGCGGGCGGGCGGAATAGGCACGATTTCGCCTTGACGCCATCGAGGCCATCCTCACATATAGGGGTCGGAGGAACGCCCCCATGATCCTTACCGCTCTCGAGGTCGATCGCCGCGAATTCCAAACCCGCACCGGATGGGTCATCAAGCCCGAGGGAGCGTGCAAGGGGGATGTATGCGTTCCGATGCCGGGGAATGCGGCGAGCGCGAAGACGCTGGATGCGCGGATGCTTTCGGAGCGGCTCGGGATGCCGCTTGTCGAGGACGCCGACGCGGCAGTGTGGTGTCTCGGGCCGGAAGCGATGGGACGAGCCCTGGTCACCGCGCAGGCGCCCGAACTGGTCCTGCCCGATTACAAGGGAAGCGAATTCCGCCTCAGCTCGCTGCGTGGAAAAAAGGCGCTTGTTGTCACATGGTCCTCGTGGTGAGGATGCCGTCTTGACCTGCCCGTGTGGCAGGCGCTGCGCAACGAACTTCATCCCAAGGGCCTGGAAATAGTCACCGTGGCCCTGGACGTGGATCCGGGAGCGGCGCGGCAATGGATAGCGCCGGTCAATCCCAACCATCCCTCGCTCATCGACACGGCGCATCGCGTCGATGAACTCTTCGGCGTGGTCAACGTGCCCAACGGGATTTGGATCGACGAAACCGGAATGATCGTGCGGCCGGTGGAGCCGGCATGGCCGGAGCGCGAGAGCCCTCCCGATTGGCAGCAGTTGGCGAACAGTCCCGATGTTCCAGAGCCGATGCGCGAGACATTGAAGCTCGCCGCGAATATCCGAATCCAGCCCGCGGAGTACACTGCCGCCCTTCGCGACTGGGTTGAGAAAGGGAGCGAAAGCCGCTACGCATTGCCGCCCGAGGAGGTAATCGCGCGCAGCGGTCCGCGCGGAAAAGCGGAAGCGGAAGCGGCGGCGCGCTTCGAACTCGGCCAATACCTGTGGGAGAGCGGCCGGCGCGATCTCGCGCCGCGCCATTGGCGCGAAGCGCATCGCCTGCAGCCGGACAACTGGACATACAAGCGGCAGGCGTGGAGCCTTGCCGATCCCTTCCAGGGGCCTACGGATTTGTACGACTCGTGCTGGGTCAACGATGTGAAGAAGATAGGCGCGGAGAACTACTATCCGCCGCTGGATTTGACGCCCGCGCGCGGCAAGTAGGGCAAACGCCCGCTCCCGCGGCGGCCGCATCGTGGCTGCCATCTGATCGCCCTCGTTTGCCGGATGGACGGCGCTGTTACTAGACTCGGGGCGCCAACCATTCGAACGGAGCGAACGACGATGGGCAAGCTTGAAGGCAAGGTCGCGGTTATCACCGGAGCGGCTAGCGGACTCGGACGCGCGACGGCAATCCGCTTCGCCAAGGAAGGGGCATCGGTCGTCGCCGCGGATCTAAACTCGCAGGGCGGAGAACTGCTGGTTTCGGAGATAGCGGCCGCAGGCGGCAAGGCCGTCTACCAGCGCACCGATGCAACCAGCGAAAAGGATATCAAGGCGATGGTCGAGCGGGCGGTGAAGGAATACGGACGCCTCGACATCACCTACAACAATGCCGGCGTGATCGGCGCCACCGGCTCGATCGAAACGACCACCGAGGAGGAGTGGGACAAGACCTACGCCATCCTGATCAAGGCGGTTTTCTTCGGGATCAAGCATTCGGTGGCGGCGATGAGGGCGGCGGGCGGAGGATCGATAATCTCGACCGCGTCGATCGCGGGACTTAGCGGCAGCTTTCGCCTTCATGCTTATAGCTCGGCGAAAGCCGCCGTCATCAATCTGACCCGAACCGCCGCGTTGGAGCTGGGCAAGGACAGGATTCGGGTGAACTGCATATGTCCGGGGATTATCAGCACTCCCCTGGTTCATGGCGGAGTCCCGGGCGGGAAGGAAGTCCTCGACCCGATTCTTGCGAAGGCGCAGGCGCTTAAGCGCGCGGGCCAGGCGGAGGATATCGCGAACATGGCGATGTTCCTTGCCAGCGATGAGTCGTCGTGGGTGACGGGCGCGGCGATGGTGGTGGATGGGGGGTTCACGGCGGGACAGCCGTTCTCGCTGATGCCGGGCACGGAGCAGCCGATGGCGGCGGGGTTTTCTGGCCCGTCCTTCCAGCGCTGAGTTTTGGGGACTGCGGAACGATTTCGCTTTGGCGATGGAAATTGCTAGCTTGGGCCCATCGACGGTCCGAGTTCAAAGATCGAAGGAGCCGGAAAAATGAAACGCTTCGCACTGACGCTGATTGCAATTTCTCTTATGACCGCGACCGGTTTCGGCACCTACTCGTTCCGCGCCGCGGCCGACACGCCTGCCTGCTGTCAAACCAAGCAGAACTGCTGTCCGAAAGGGGCCTGCTGCTCGGGCGGAGAACATTCCCAGTGCCCGATGACTACGCATCGCTCGTAGGACATCGGCTCAGGCCACGCCGAACTTTCGGGAACAACGGCGAGATCGGCTGGGATTGGCGGGCGCCTGCTTCGCGCGCCGCTCGGATTTTGCGGTCGGACCGCGGGACCGCGCATCGGATACGCCAAGGTGATCTCGACTTGAGGGAGCCGGTGCGCGCGCGCCGCGCGATTCGGCATCGTCTTGCGATTCGGCGTCCGTACTGATCGGAAAATCAATCAAAAGGGGGAATCGGCATGCCAAATCTGATCACGCGGCGAAGTTTCTTTCGCCTCGGCACCGTCAGCGTGCTGGCGGCGCCGCTCTCGGGGCTGCTCTTCGGCGCGGGCGCATCGGCGGATGAGGTCTGCAATCCCGGAGCGCCGTCCACTCCCGCGGCCGCGCTGACCGCGCTGCTCCAAGGCAACTTGCGATGGGCATCGGGAAGTCAGCAGCATCCGGGTGAAGACGAGACGCGCCGCAGCTGTCTTGCAAATAACAAGCAGACGCCGTTCGCGTCGATACTCTCCTGCTCGGACTCGCGGGTGGCGCCCGAGCTAATCTTCGATCAGGGTCTCGGCGAACTATTCGTGGCGAGAGTGGCGGGCAACACGGCGAGCGGCAGACTCATCGACTCGCTGCTCTACGGGACGACGGTCCTGCCGTCGCAGCTCCTGTTCGTGCTGGGGCATTCGGTTTGCGGTGCGGTGGACACGGCGGTGCGGAACTATCCAAGGCCGCATAAGCTGCCTTTCGTCAACCTGATCTTCCCGGCGGTCAAGAAGGCGAGAGCGATCGTCCGGGACGGTGGCGGGGATCCGAAAGATCCCCTGCAAGTGATACCGGTTGCAACGCAACAGAACGTGCTCCTGACAGTGAATAAGCTGCGAAGACAGTTTCGCGTCAATCCCGGACTCCTGGTCGCCGGCGGAGTCTATGACCTGGAAACCCAGCTGGTCACCGTGGTCGCGCAGTAGTCGCGCCGCGCTTCATCGCGTTGTTCTTTCACGACGCCCCCGGGCTCTTTGGAAAGGCGGGTTTGGCGGGATCGATGTGATGCCAGGGCTGCGCCGACGAGGTCCAGATGTGACACAGCGGCGCGAATCGGGAGGGATCGTCGAGGGAACCCAGTTTGACCACGACGCTTTCGGGATGGAGTTCGTTGCCGGCAAAGAGCGGCGTCCCGCAATTGTCGCAGAAGGATCGATAAACGCGCGCCCCGGAATCGGCCATGTTCCAGAACACCCGCTCCTTTCCCCGAACCACGCGCACCGCATCCGAAGGAAACACGACAACTGCGGCGGGCGCGCCGCCGGAGACATACTGGCAATCCCTGCAATGACAGAAGGCCGCGAGAGAGGAATCGGAGTCTATCTCATACCGAATCGCGCCACACAGACATCCGCCATCGATCGACGCCATCGCATGAACCTCCGCCGGTTTTCTGCGTATGAGAATCCTGCGTCCGGCGAAGCGAAGCAACGGCAATGCGCCGCGACTGAATCAGAAAGAGTGAGCGATCCCTGGGTAGGACGGTGCGGGCGGTGAAAATCGTGCAGCAACGGGCCTTTTAACCGCGAGCTTTGAACCGCGGCGGCGCGGCTAGTTGATCGTGCGGGTGTGGACGAGCAGGTCGGGATGACCGGGGAGAGAGAGCGTCGGGAGCGTGTCGCCCTGTGGCGCGGCTACGCCGACTATATAGCCGGACTTCAGAAGCATCAGGATTTGCTTCGCTGCGGACCGGAATTGCGCTACCGGATCTCCTTCCGCCATCGAAACGATGAAGACCTGACCGCCGGTTGAGGTCGCAAGTTCTCGCAGGGTCGGCGCGGAAAGCGCCTCGGTGCCTGCGGTTCCGATCAGGAACGGACCGATGCTCAGTCCCGGGTCGCGACTGTTTGCATCCGGATTACCGATTCCGATCGTGAAGACGCGAACGTGCGCGTTTGCGAGGCTCCTTTGAATATCGGCTTCCGAAACACGGCTGGTGTTGTCCATGCCGTCGCTGACCAGCACGATATCTCCGGGCAACTTTTGCCGCTCGATGACTTCGACCGCCGCTTGCAGCGCGTCGTATATCGAGGACTGGCCGAACGGATGCAGGTAGTCGAGTCGATGTCTTGCGGAGGTGTGATCCAGGGTCGGCGCTTGCAGCATGTAGGGCTTGTTCGCGAAAGCAAAGAGAGCCACCGGGTCGCATACCTGCAGCCTGCCCAACATCCAGTCGAGTCCCTGTCTGACCGCTTCGAGCTTCGACTGCATGCTTCCCGACGAATCGATTACGAAAATGACCATCCGGGGTTCCGCGCTTGCCGGCGCGAAGAAGACGATCTTGCAGGGCACGCCGCCGCATGATGCCGCGAAATCCGATTCCTTGATGCCGGACAACGCGGCATCGGGCCCGCTGATGGTAGCCGCGAGCTCGGTCACCCCGGGCTGGGAAGCGATCAACGTCGGCACCGGCCCTGCGTCACATTTCGGGGCCGGAGCGGGTTCGGGAAGCGCCGCCTCGGCGGTCAGAACCTGCGGGGAAACCACCGATTCCCGCACGATGACGTCGGGATGACCATTGAGCGCGATGGACGGGTTCGCGGCGCTATCGGGGAGGACGGCCCCGATCGAGTAGCCGCGGCCGAGGCTTTTTTCGATCGTGCTGATCGCATTCGCCAGCGATGCACCTTCGTCGCCCTGAACCGCTCCCGCGTAAAGCGCCCTGCCCTCTCCCGCCTGGGCAAGGCGCTCGATTGCAGTGCGATCGACACGGGTCTTGTCGTTGGACGAATCCGGGTCTCCGATTCCTATCACCCATAGTGAGATATGCGAGCCTCTGGCGTCCTCCAAAAGCCGCGCGCTTTTGTCGATCTCCTCGCGGTTCACTCCGTCCGTCAGCACCACCATCGCGCGGTCCGCATAGTGGGCATCGTTGAGCGTGTCGAGCGCCGTCTTGATTCCTTCGGAAAGAAAACCTGTGCCGGCGGGCGCTATCTCGTAGGCCTTTAGCAGCACGAGGGACGTGTCGGTCGTGAATGATTGCAGGAGTGTGGACGACCCGAGCCGAGGACCCCGGGGATTTGAATTTTCGCCGCCGGTCGTAACGATAGCCGCTTCGTCGCATCCGTTGAATCTCCTGAGAGTGGCGTTAATCGTCGCCCGCGTCTTCGTGACGCTTTTGGAATCGGCGATCAGCTTCGCGTACATCGTCTTCGACTCGTCGGCGACGACAACGAGCGAGACCGGGGAATTGGAACTGTCGTTCTCGTGAAAATAGGCGATCGGGAGCGGACGATCACCGGCGCGCACCACGAAATCGGACTCTTTCAGGCCGGCAACCCGTCCGCCGGCCCCATCCAGAGCGACCACCCTGAACTGCGTGTATCCGGGCCGGGATCGCAACTCCGCCGGCGGGATATCAGCAGGACGGCACAACTCTTCCGTGACCGACTGCGGCATCGCGGCGGCCGCCGAAGGACCCGCGGCCGGAGAAGCCGTGGATGGAGATGCCGCGGGGCGCGACTGTGGAGAGCAGGCATGAAGAAAGCAGACCGCCGCGGCGATCACCGCCGCTCCAGCGCCCCGAGCGAATGCGGCACAGCGTGCGAGTCGCAAAGCGTCGCCCCTTCCGGCGCGCAGCCGTCAACCGCGCCTGAAGCTGTTAGATAGCGAATTTCCGATGCGACGATCAACTGGATGTTGATGGCAGGGTTGCGGAAACCAAACGCCGGGCAGGAATCGCCGGAAATCGTTGGGGAGGATAAGAAGTGAGCAGGATCCACGCTATACGGAAACCGTAGGGGGGCTGTGACGAACCATGCGCTGGACGCATGAGTCCGGCTCGGAAGTAATTTGACGCAGGGTGTTGCGGCCCCCTAGCGTATTGTTGAGCCGATATCGGCGATTTCCAGGAGAGCTGATGAAGGACATAGCCGGTCGTACTGCGTTCATCACCGGCGGCGCCCAGGGCATCGGCCTGGGCATTGCCCGCCGTTTGGCCCGTGAAGGTGTGAAACTCGCCCTGGCGGATATCGACGCCGAGGCGCTCAAGCGTGCTCGGGATGAGCTTCAAGCGCAGACCAGGGTCGCGACTGAAGTCCTTGATGTTCGCGACCGCGATGCCTTTGCCAGGGTCGCGGATTCAGTCGAGGCGGACCTGGGGCCCGTTTCGTTGCTGTTCAACAATGCCGGCGTCGCCGGCGGCATCTCGATCCACCAGATGAACTATGCCGCCTGGGACTGGGTGCTTGGGATAAACCTTTTCGGTGTCATCAATGGTATTCAGACCTTTCTTCCGCGGATGATCAAACGCGGCGACGGAGGTCATATCGTCAACACTTCCTCCGGCGCCGGCATTCTCGCTGCCGGATCCGGATTCCTCTATGCAACCTCCAAGTTCGCTGTTGTGGGCATGTCCGAAGCGCTGCACTTCGAGCTCAAGCAGTCCAAAACCAACATCGGACTCAGCGTGCTGTGCCCCGGTCCGGTCAACACCGGGATTGTGGAACGATCCCTGGCCGCCACCCCCGGCTACATCGCCCCGACCACGCCGGAGGGCATCCAGCAGATTGAGGCGATCAAGGCCTTTCTGGCAAGCGGCGTGAGCATCGACGAAGTCGGCGAAATGGTGCTGCGCGGCATCCGCGAGGACGCACTGTACATCTTCACCGATCGGCTCATTGCCGATGGTGTCGTGCAGCGGACGGAGGCGATTCTCGCCGCGCTGCCGCGCGACGCCGGTGCGAATCAATCCTGAGAACCGGGACTAGTAGGAAAGATCGACCATCTTCGGCATGCAGACCTTGCACGCCCCAATAAACGCTCTGACCAGCGGCTTGGGCGGCACCCTCCGCCGCGTGGCAAGGCACATATGCGACAATTCAAAGTCCGGATGGGGAACCGCCGCGAAATGCTTCCTGAAGGCCGGCGACCTGGCAAGGGAGACGTTGCAGAAGCTGATCGCATCCGTCTCGGACACAAGCCTCTTAACCAACGGGAAGTGATCAATGAGATGCACTCGCAAGCTCGGATCGATCGAGTTCTCTTCGTAGATTTGCTGAACGAAGCTTTCGTAGGGACGCGAGTAGGACGGAGCAATCATCGGATAGCGGGCGAGGTCGGCCGTTGTGAGCGACTTGACCTTCAGAATAGGGTGACCGCGCCGCGCGAACAGCGTTGTGCGGATGGCGGGAAGCTTTTCGCTTACGATATCGGGGTGGTCCCGGAATGCCGCATCAAATCCAAGCACGACGTCGAGGCTTCCGCCTCGAAGCTGCTGCAGCGCGACCTCGAAAGTGGTCCCGCTGATGGTCAGGGTCGCCTGCGGATGCTTCTTCATCAGATGAGAAACGGGCTCAACCAGCACCCACTGAAGTATGTTCGGGCACACGCCGATGCGGACGATGTCCGCGTAGTAGTTCTGCCACGTCGTCACGCCCCTTAACAGAATCCTCACGTCTTCCAGGAGCGTCCTGGCCCTCTCGGCGAACAGCTTTCCCTTTTCGGTCAGTGTCACGCCGGTCTTCGAACGAATGAAGATCTCGTAGCCCAGTTGGCCCTCGAGTTCCTTCACGCTGCGCGTCAGCGCGGATTGCGTCAGCCCAACCTTCTCGGCGGCCGCGGTGAAGGAACCATAGCGGGAGATTGCGACGACGTGTTCGAGGCGGCGATCCAGCATCCGGTCTCTTGAGCTTACAAACAGACCGATTCCCGAACAATCCGGGACGGCCATGGCGTCCCTGGCGCGGCGGCCTCCGCCACGGGCAGTCGCGTCAACTTCGATGGCGCCACCAAACGGCGGCGCAGCAGAGTATTGCGCCCGCAATGAGGTTCATAGGGACGAATACACTTGTGGGAGGCAGGAGCGCCTTCGGCGTCGAGCCTGAAACTACAAGGACGCCAAGAAGGCCGCACGTAAAGAAACCCGCGCTTATCGCGCCCCGGCACATCGCTGCCGCCGCCTCGTCATGTTCATAGCCCGATAGGATCGCGCCGACCACACCAATCGCGATTAGAGTCCAATAGGCCTTGGCCGACACCACAAGCGCGATGCCTGTGATGGTCCCGTAGCCGAGCGGCACAAGGGCCACTGCGAATATTTTGAAGGCGAGGGAGCGTGTCTTGAACGGACGGTTCGCAGGGCGCGTTCCTCTTGCCATCTCACCGCTGCCGGGGGCCTGCACGCTCGGGCTCCTGCTCTTCAACCGCGATTGATCGACGAATTGGCGGCAGCTATTCGCTGTCTCAGTCACCGCCGGGTGTAGACGATAGGGCGCGGCGCACACGCGGTCCAATGACTTATGTGCAGGATACATTCGGCCTATTCATGACGGGATTCGTCCGTCGTGACCGCACAAGCTGGACAAGGAGAAGACAGCGATGGCTCCCGATTCCGGACAGTATCGCGCCGTTCCCCGACGACGGATAAGGCGCCGCTTAGGGTGTCGGCAGCCGTCGCGCGTCACAGATGGCGCGTCTTCAAAGCCGCGGCCGTGTGAGCCATTTCGCTCTCGCAGGAACACCTTGATCACGCCGGGCACGGTCAACGTCGACAGGACGTTCGTCTGGTTCAGCAATTACTGACGAAGGAATCCGTCCGGCACTGTCACGAAAACGAGTTCTTCTTCACGGCGCGTGATCGCGCGCCCGCTTCGGCGCTCGCTCATCGGGTGTCGGCGTGCGCAGATACCGGACCAGCAGCCGCGTGGCGTCGTCCACGAACCGCTGCGCCCTGCCGCCGCTTAGGATGTCCGGGCGGCGCAGAACCGCCGCATGGGTCAGAGCTTCCACCACGGTCACGCACACGAAGGCCGCCAAATCGGGATCAGCGATGTCGATCTCGTCGCGATGCGCCTCCAGGTACGCGCGGACCATCGCGTAACCCTCGCGCAGGTTGGCCTCGATATTCTCAAGCCGCCCGACGCGCGGGATCTGCTCGGACAGAACCGCATGAAGCTTCGGATCCACGCGATGGGCCTCGATCGCGACCCTAACGAACTCGCGCGCGGCCTCCTCGATCGGCCGCGCCGCCATCCTGACCACGGCATTGCGCGTCAACTCCGCGATCCGCTGCGAATGCCGATCGATGACGGCCGCCACCAACGCTTCCTTGCTCGGGAAGTACTGGTAAAGGGAGCCGATACTGACCCCCGCCACCTCGGCAATCCTGTTGGTGCTTGCGCGGTCGTAACCCTCCCGGATCAAAACGCGAGCAGTCGCTTCGATGAGGGCCTCGACCGTCGCGCGCGATCGCTCCTGGGAGGCCGTTTTTCGCGGGTTTGTTTGAAGCTTTCGCGCCATCGGCATCCGCCCGAAATGCGAGTTTCGTGATTGTGAGCGATAGCTTATATTTATGGACGTAGCAAGCGCGTCATCGCGCGCCTGCCTCCGTTATCAAGAGAGGAATGCAACATGGACGAAGTCGGCATCCTGGTTCGGTTGTTCAGCTACAAGGCGCACTCCAACGCGGAGACCATCGCCGCGATAGGGCAATTCGATGAGACGTCTCCGGCGAGGATGATTGCGCTTGCGATACTCAACCATACCTACGTTGTGGACCGGATCTTCGCCGCGCATCTGACCGGCGCCGCGCACGGCTATGCCTCGGCCAACCCGGGCCCGATCCCGCCGCTCAACGAATTGTCCGAGGCCGTCAGAAGGAGCGACCGATGGTACATCGACTACGTGTCACATCTGGACAAGGCGCAGTTGGCCGAAAGGATCGATTTCATGTTCACCGACGGCAAGCCGGGCCGGATGTCGCGCGAGGAGATGCTGATGCATGTGACGATTCACGGCGCCGGCCATCGCGGCCAACTGGGACTCCTGATGATGCAAAACTCGATCATGCCGCCCGGCGACGGCTTCACGACTTATCTGCACACCGCGGAAGCATCGACCCGCCGCCGCGAATAGCGGCGGGCTTCAGGCGCTGAATCTGGCCGCCGCGCGCGCTCGCGCCTTTGCCGCTTCCGCCTCGCGATTCTTCGCGGGCGCGCTGGTCTCGAGCGAATCGAGCAGATGCATCGCGGCGTGCGCGATCTCGTCGATCGCACGATTGAAGGCTTGCTCATTGGCCCTGGAAGGCTTGTTGAATCCGCTGATCTTCCGAACGAACTGCAGGGAGGCGGCTCGGACTTCGTCCTCGGTAACCGGCGGCTCGAAGTTGAACAGCGTCCTGATATTCCTGCACATCGCAACGACCTCGGCTTGATGATTGTTAACCCGCGCTGATGGTTATCTCCTCACGCGCCGCACAGGCATCTATCTCCATCTCCAATCCCGTCATCGGCGGGCGCGAATAGTGGAAGCCGATACCGCGGCCGGCCGCATCGCCCAGCGCCGGAAGCAAAAGACTCTCGAACAGCGGATGCACGTCGTGAACGGTGTAGAGATTCACCGCCGTCGCATCGTCCCATCGAACGTTCATCTCGGCGATCAATTGATCGAGATTGTCGAGCACGCACTCCATCTTTCTGCGAAGCCCGTCCGGAGAGACATCGCCCTTCGCCACAAGCTCGCGCCTGCCGTTCTTGTCCGCGCTCATCTCGGCCGATCCCGCAAGCACGAAAGCGGGCCGCGCGATGTCCGCGCCGGGAACCGTGTAGTGGAAGCCAAAGAGCGACGGCTCGGCGGGCGCGTTCACCGCCGGAGCGACGTTGGTGCGCGCGATCGGATTGACTCCGTCGATCAGAACGTCCCAAGCGCCGAGCCGTTCGAGATAGCCGCGATTGAATTCATCGAAGCCGCGCGGCGTCAGCGGAGCGGGGATGCGCAGCTCGATTCCGCACACGGCATGAATCGGCCTATTCACTTCGCGCATGTGCCGTTCGATCAATCCATAGCCGTCGCTCAGCCGAACCATCGGAAGAACACACACATGCACGATCGCAAACCCGGAATCCGCGACAGCCCCCGAGGAAAACGGCATCCCGCGCGCCGCCGCAAACCGGTAATTCCCCCTGGCATTCCGCGCCAACATGGATCGGCCTCCTTTATGCGCGTGCAAGAGCTTACACACCCACTCCTTCGTTGGCGAATCGCCGCGCGCCGCCAATCCGAGCGTGAGGGCAACGTCTCGCGCGACAGCGCTGACTCGACTCAGGCTGAATTCAACGGAGCCGTTCGAGTCCCCACGCGGCGATCCACTGTCCGACAGGAAGGGCTGGAACGATGCAGGAAAGAAGCAGTCCCGCGGGAAACGCCTTCTTCTGGGTTTGTGAGAGCACGCAAATTGTGCAGGAATAGCGATGCTTTTCCTTTCAATTGATCTTGGTCTGGATTGCTTGAATCCACGCTTCGACAACGACGCTATCGACAAGCTCCCTCACCACCTCGATGAGAACCGGCAGGATCGATTCGCTGCAATGCCGATCGGTACCGATCCGGGAACACGAATCCGCACCTCCACCGTAATTGCAGGCGCAGATGAAGAGCCGCCGGAGAGCGTCAAACTGGCGGATGGGCCGTTAGTGAAAGCGCGGGACCGGCCTTGCAGACAGGTTCGCCATCGTGCCAAGTTTCATATCGCTCCTCGGTTTTTCGTGTAGGCGCCCAATGGTCTTCTCAAATTCGGAGGAACAACCATGTCGAATCATTTTACCGGCCTCTCGCTCGGTCCGCCGATGGGCGACCAGAGACTGGACCTGTGCGACTTGTACGCCTTCCAGTCGCCCAACGACGCGGCGCGCACCGTTATCATTCTCAACGCGAATCCCAATGCCGACGCGCTCCATCCTGACGCGATCTACCGGCTCAATATCGACAACGACGGCGACTACCTGACCGACATCGCATTCAGCTACGTCTTTTCGCAGCCGCAAAACGGCCGGCAGACGGTGAACGTCTTCATGGCAAAGGGTGTCGACGCGCGCTCGCCGGAGGCGGTGGGCACGAAGATTATCTCCGATGGCGAGGTGTCATTCGGCCCGAACCCCAACATCATCAAGGCGGGCGATATCACGTTCTTCGCCGGCAGCCGCAGCGATGCGTTCTTTTTCGATTTCGATGGAATCAAGAACCTGTTTGATATTCGCGGCAAGCGCAACTTCACGGAGCCGCACCTCGGCGGCAAGTCGCCGTGGACCGGCGTCGACTCGAACACCGAGGCAAACGTGTTCTCGACCGTGATTGAGATACCCACGCGTGAGCTCGCGCCCAAGCCCGAGCTTCACATATGGGGGCGATGCAGCATCCGGCGCGATGGCCGACTGGTCCATGTCGATCGCGCGGGGCATCCGTCGGTCTCGAGCTTCTTCAATACCGACGACACCAAGGAAGAGTACAACGCGAGCGAGCCGGTCAACGATCGCGCACGATGGCTCGATCAGTTCGTGCACCTGATGGGGCACACCGGCAACTACACGCGCGACGAGGCGATCGCCGCCATCGACAAGGAGCGCACGCTGCCGGACGTGCTGAGCTTCGATCCGACCAGGCCGGCCAGGTACCCTAACGGCCGCAGCTTCACCGATGACGTGATCAACTACCGCATCGCCTTCCTGACCAAGGGCCAATGTCCGCCGACCGGCCTCAAGCCGCACACCGACATCCTGAACGAGTTCCCCTACATGGGCACCCCGCACAGGAAGAATTAGGGCCGTCATCTGTATTCGCTTACGCGGCAACCCGTCGGAGTCTCGCGTGCCCATCGGCACGGCGGCGATGCCGTCACCTTGTGGCTGCGGTCAGGGCGACACGCCTCGATGGAGATAAGGCGGGATTAGAGAGAGCCTGGATACTCTCATCGGTCGTGGAACGACGTCCGTAAGCAAACCAGCCGACCGCTTCGGCATTCAAGTTGCCCTCACTTCTTCCTATGCCGTTGCCGCGGAGTTCAAGGGCCGGACCGATGAGCTTGCGAGACGTTCGCCGGTGGCCCTTCGGGCGCTGATTGACTTCACTTAGGCCGTCTCGCCGAATTGATCAATCAGAAGCCAGGGCGAGTGCTCGACAACCGCTTGGCCCCTTTCGTGCGCGTGAGTGGCAGTCCCGAACTCATCTACCGATCGGCCGGACAATTCCTGAAGCCGATCGCCGAATCGGCTTCTCAAACCCATGACGAAGGTCGCCGGTACTCGCATCGAGCCACACTGGGCAGATCAAGTGCGTCCGTCGGCGGACTTGCATGCCGACCCGCGATACGGCGGCGACCTCCACCGCGCCGACATGGCCTGGGCGCTTCACGCCGCAAGCCGCGGCCTTTCGCAACAGGAAATCGAAGCGGAGATTCTTCATGCGAGAGATCTCTCGAAGAAGGGCGGAATCAGGCGACAGATGGAATACGCCCACCGCACGGCAGAAAAGGCTATCGCCGAAACTCAGTCGGTCCACCCGTAGCGCGGCTTCGCTATGGACGGCGCGGCGGACAGATGCCGCACGGCGCAAGCGCGCCTGGCGTTCCCGCTTCGCCGCGCTTAATGCGGTACGCCGGCGCTCCACTGCAAGCGCGCCAGCCCTTAACGGGACGCTGCGCTCTGTCACGCTCGCAGGCTCCGCGTCCGGCGGATCGAAATTTCGCGCAACCCTCCAGATTCGGGCGAGAGGGTTGCGCCGGAAAAAGTGGTGCGGGGTGGAAGGCATACCAAAGGCAAGGCCCTGCCCTTCGGGAAGCGGGCCGGGAAAGGAGTTTCAACGATGGATACGTGCGTGATGTGCCGCCGCAAGGTTGAGCGAGCTGAAAATTGGATCAAATGCCATCTCTGGGGCGGCTTCGCGATTTTTCACTGGAAATGTTTCGGAGAGTATCTGCGCGCCGAGAGCGAGGAACAGGTTGAGAACGCCGTCTGGAAAGCGAGCAGCAACAACTGATCCGAAGGGTTTTAACCGCTTGCTATTCAATGCAGGCGGAAAGGAGAGAATATCATGTCCTTGAATCGTGCGACGGTGATTGGATATCTGGGAGCCGACCCTGAACTGCGAAGCCTGCCGAGCGGACAGCCGGTCGTGAACTTTACAGTCGCAACCGACGAGGCGTATGTCGACAAGCAGGGACAGAAGCAGGAGCGCGTCGAGTGGCATCATGTGGTGGCCTTCGGCAAGATTGCGGACACCTGCGCGAAGTACCTAAAGAAAGGCCGCCAGGTCTACGTTGAAGACCGCCTACGGACCAGCGAGTTCGAGGCGAAGAACAACGGCGGCAAGCGCCAGCGCGCCGAGATCGTCGCGAGCCGCGTTCAATTTCTTGGCGCCCCGCCGGCGGAGCAGGTCGATGCGGCAGCCGCTGAGGAGCCGCCAATCCCTTCCGCAGAGGAAGTCCCGTTCTGATTGGTACCGCTCATCTCGGATCTCGAAGGCCCTGCGGTGGTGACCGCGGGGCCTTGCTTGTTCCAAATGATCCCTTCTAGCCTTGCATTCTAATAAGTCATAGCTTATTTTGAAGTTGTGGCGGATTGGGTTGTTGAGGAGCACATAACCCCCGGAGGTCAGTCCCACTTCGCTGAGTTCGTCGCGGGTCTAGTTGATGCGAAGGACATCAGAGACACGGCCGTGTTAGTCGGCGCGTTGCGCGCGTTGGGCAATCAGTTGCGCGAACCGCGGTCGAAATCGTTGGGGGACGGTTTGTTCGAGTTGCGGGGAACCACAGTGCGGATTTATTACGGATTTCTGCCCGGACGGCGCGCAGTGTTGGTGGGCGGCTATGTTAAGAAGCGCACAGACACACCTGCTAACGTCCTCGGGCTGATGCGTGCGAGATTGAAGGAGGCCCAAAGTGAGTACCAAAAATCCAGGGCTGGAGTTGCTCGAAAGAAAGGTCGATGAGCTTGGCCTGCGACGCGAAGTCGAAGATGAATTGGCGCAGATTCTGATCGAACACAAGATTGCCACACTACGAAAACGTCGCGGTCTCACCCAAGCGGCGCTTGCCGAGCGGTCTGGTGTGAGCCAGCCGATGATCGCCCAGATCGAATCCGGCAAACTGAACAATCTCACGCTAAAGACGCTGGCAAGGACAGCGCGAGCGCTCGGAGCCAGCCTCAAGATCGATCTCGTGCCGCGCTCGGCGTCGCGCAGACGAGGCCGTGGAGCGCCGAAGAGCGATGGAAGCGCTTCATCGGCGCCAGCATTCGCGTAGCTGATAGGGGGAGGGGCCCGAGGGTGCAGCCAAGGGGCGACGAACTGGAATGGAAAACCCGGCGAAGCCGGGTTGATCCGAAGCTTCGCGCACTGGGCTGGACAATCGTTTCGTTCAAGTCGGATCTGGACCTATCGGCGTACAGCGCCCACGCCGTCACGGAGTTTCCGACCGAGAGCGGCCCGGCCGATTATGCGCTTGTCCTGGGCGGGCGCATCGTCGGAATAATTGAGGCAAAGAAGCTTTCACTCGGGCCTCAGAACGTCCTGACCCAGGCCGAGCGGTACGCGCGGGGCCTGCTGCCCGGAGACTTCAACTTCCGCGGTCTCCGGGCACCGTTCCTTTACTCGACCAACGGCGAAGCGATCTGGTTCCACGACGTTCGCTCGCCCGCGGGCCGCTCCCGGCGCATCGCAAACTTTCACACGCCGGCCGCTCTTAGCGAGATGCTCTCGCGAGACTTTGACGCCGAATGCAAACAACTGGCAACGCTTCCGAACAGCCACGGCTATTTGCGGCCGTACCAGCGCGAGGCCAACGCCGCGATCGAGCAGGCCATCGCCGCCCGCAAGCGCACGATGCTGGTCGCTATGGCGACCGGCACCGGCAAGACCTTCACGATGGTGAACCAGGTTTACCGGCTGATGAAATCGGGGGTTGGCCGGCGGATACTCTTCCTCGTCGATCGCCGGGCGCTGGCCGCGCAGGCGGTGCGCGAGTTTGCCTCGTTCGAGGCGGAGCCTGGCCTGAAATTCGACAAGATTTACAATGTTTACAGTCAACGTTTCCAGAAAGATGATCTGGAGCCCGGCGAGAAATTCGACCCCAAGGTCATGCCCAACACCCACCTTACGGGGCCGAAGCCGGGAGCGGCGTTCGTCTACGTATGCACCATTCAGCGGATGGCGCGGTACCTATTCCCCGGCCGGAGTTTCGGGGAACGCGATGACGAGGACGAAACCGATCTGCCCGAACCTCTGCCTATTCCGATCCACGCCTTCGACCTGATCATCGCCGACGAATGCCACCGCGGCTATACCGCCGCCGAGCAGTCACTGTGGCGCGACACACTCGACCACTTTGATGCGATAAAAGTCGGGCTTACCGCGACACCCGTGCAGCACACCACCGCCTACTTTCGGGATATCATCTACCGCTACGACTACCGGCGCGCCGTGGCCGAAGGCTTCCTCGTCGATTACGACGCCATCGCAATCAAATCCGGCGTGCTGGTCAAGGGCGTCTTCCTCAAGGAAGGCGATCGCGTGCAGACGGTCGATCCGAAAACAGGCCTGACCGGCATGGATCAGCTAGAGGACGAGCGGCAGTTCGACTCAACCGAAGTTGAGCGGAAGATCACCGTTCCCGACACCAACAGAAAGATCGTCGAGGAGCTGAAAAAATACGCGCTGGAGCACGAGCAGCGCTACGGGCGCTTTCCCCAGACGCTTTTCTTCGCGGTCAACGACAAGCCTCACATATCGCACGCCGACCAACTGGTAAACATCTGCCGCGAAGTGTTCGGCCGCGGCGATTCGTTCGTCGCCAAAATCACCGGAATCGTCGATCGTCCGTTGCAACGAATCCGCGAGTTTCGAAACCGGCCCGAACCAGGGATTGTCGTGTCGGTGGACCTGATGTCCACCGGTGTGGACATTCCCAATCTCGAATTCATCGTGTTCGCGCGCCCGGTCAAGTCGCGCATCCTGTGGGAGCAGATGCTTGGGCGTGGCACGCGCCTGGGAAGTCTTACGCCGCCCAAGTCGCACTTCACGGTTTTCGACTGTTTCGATGGCACCCTCCTCAATTACTTCAAGAACGCCTCGGCCTTCACCGAAGATCCGCCGGACCGACCCACGCGCACGATTGCGGAGATCATCCAAGCGATTTGGGACAACCGCGACCGCGCGTACAACGTCCGATGCCTCTGCCGGCGCCTGCTCCGGATCGACAAGGAGATGTCCGGCAATGCGCGCGAAGCGTTCGCGGCCTATATTCCGGACGGCGATATGCAGGCGTTTGCCAACAATCTGCCGCGAGCGATCGGGGATGATTTCACGGCCACGATGAAACTCTTGCGCGATAAGGATTTTCAGAAGCTCTTGGTCAATTATGAGCGCGCGCGGCCCTATTTCATCGTCGCCCACGAGGCCACCGACGAAGTCTCATCGCGCGTTCTAATCCGTGATGCGGCCGGAAACGAACACCGGCCCGAAGACTACCTTGCGGCCTTCGCGCGGTTCGTAAAGGAAAATCCCGAACGCATCGAGGCAATCCGCATCCTCCTGAACCGTCCCAAAGACTGGAGCACCAACGCGCTCGCGGAACTGCGCCGCAAGCTTGCCACCACGCCGCAGCATTTCACGGAAGAGAATTTGAGGCGCGCTCACGCGGCGCGCTACAGCAAGGCGCTGATCGATATCATCTCGATGGTTAAGCACGCTGCCAAAGAGGAAGAGCCGCTGATGAGCGCGTCAGAGCGTGTCGATCGCGCCCTTAAGCGCCTCGCCATCGGCCACAAGTTCACCCCCGAGCAGCAACAATGGCTCGATCGCATCCGCTCGCACCTGGTCGAGAATCTCTCGATCAGCCGCGACGATTTCGACATCGTGCCGGTTCTTTCCAATCCCGGCGGATGGAAGCCCGCGGACCGCGCTTTCACCGGCAAACTTGAGACCCTTCTGTCTGAGATAAATGAGGCTGTTGCCCAGTGAACGATAAACGCAACCACCAGATGGACGTGGTGCAGAAGCTGTGGGGGTTCTGTCACGTCTTACGCCACGACGGGATCGGCTACGGCGAATACATCGAGCAGATCACCTTCCTGCTCTATCTCAAGATGGCCGACGAGAGAGGCGTCGCGTTGCCCAAGGGATGCGGCTGGCAGAGCTTGCGCGCGAAGAGCGGCACCGATCTGCTCGACGGTTATGCCGACATGCTCCGCGCGCTCGGCAAAGCGCCCGGCCTAATCGGCGACATCTACTCGGCGGCTCAATCACGGTTCACGTTTAACCCGCCAGCCTCAAGCAGCTCATCGAAGTGATCGACGAGACCGAATGGACCAGTCTCGACGTGGACGTCAAGGCCGCCGCTTACGAGGGCCTGCTCGAAAAGGCTGCCAGCGAAGGCAAGAAAGGCGTCGGCGGAATCTTCACCCCGCGCATCTTGATCCAATCGATCGTTCGATGCGTCAAGCCCGACCCGCGCGTGCACAAGGAATTCACGATCTGCGACCCGGCCTGCGGAACCGGCGGATTCCTGGTCGCCGCATACGAGTGGCTTCTTGAACAGACGGGCGGCGGCGCGATGGACCGCGAGACGGCGGCAAGAGTCAGAAGCAAGACCTATTTCGGGCAGGACATCGTCGAGCTCTCACGGCGGCTCGCCCTGATGAACCTGACGCTGCATAACCTTCAGCCGGAGATAAAGCTCGGCGACTCCATTTACGAGGTCCCGAGTTCACGGCGTTTCGACGTGGTCATGACCAATCCGCCCTTCGGCACCAGGGGCGCGAATCAGGCTCCCGACCGCGATGATTTCACCGTCTCCACGTCGAACAAGCAGCTAAATTTCCTGCAACATGTGATGACGATTCTCAAGCCCGGCGGCCGAGCGGCGATCGTACTACCTGACAACTGCCTCTTCGCCGATCAGGCGGGCGATGTGTTCAAGATTCTGACCCAGGATTGTGACGTTCACACGGTGCTGCGCCTGCCGCGCGGGACGTTCAGCCCGTATAGCCAGGGCGTCAAAGCCAACGTCATCTTCTTCACCAAGGGCGCGCCGACCGAAAACGTCTGGATCTATGACGCGCGCACCAACGTCGAGGCGATCACCAAGAAGGACCGGCCGCTTTCGCCTGAGCATTTCGCGGAGTTCGAGCGATGCTTCGGCGGCGATCCGAACGGGCACGCGAAACGCAAGCCAGGTGACTCCAAAGAGGATCGTTGGCGGCAATTTCACATCAGCGAGGTCAAGGAGCGCGAGTTCAAGCTCGACGGTTTCAAGTGGCTCAAGGACGAGTCGCTCGAAGACGCCGATGAACTGCCTGAGCCAGAGGAACTCGTCACCGATGCGATCGCGGAGCTCGAGAGCGCAGTCGAGGAACTGAATGCGGTGCTGAAACTGCTTGAGGGGGAGAATGGCGAGGCCGCGACAGCCCGAGCGTAACGGCGCAACTGAAACCCCCGATCTGCCCGAGGGTTGGGCGCTCGCCCCCTTGAGCGGATTGCTAGCTCTGATGGAGTCTGGCGGTCGTCCTAAGGGGGGCGTTAGGCATATATCCCAAGGCGTTCCGAGCATCGGCGGCGAACATTTGGATTCGAACGGGAGCTTTCGTCTCGAGCGTGTCAAGTTTGTTCCTGATGCCTTTTACAAAACGATGCGTCATGGGCACATCGCGATTGGGGACGTCCTGATCGTCAAAGATGGGGCAACAACGGGCAAAGTCGCACTCGTTCGCGAAGATTTCCCTTACAAGAAAGCCGTCGTGAACGAGCACGTTTTCATCTGCCGTCCGGCCGCGCCATTGCGCGCGGCTTTTCCGGCTTTTACGAAGATGCTCGCTATGGGACCTCCGTCAAATGCAGCAGCGAAAAGACGGAAGGAATTCCTGTTCTTCGTGTTCCAAACATAGCTGCAGGAACGCTCGACCTAACGCAATTGAAGTACGCGGAGCTATCGAAAAAGGAAATCGCTGCGCTCACGCTGAGGGCGGGAGACATCTTGCTTTGCCGCACCAACGGTAGCTTGGATCTCATAGGAAAGGCCGCCGTAATTCCCGCATTTCCGAGACCACACGCGTTCGCGTCATATCTAATTCGCCTACGGCTTGGTTCGGGCCTCCTGCCGCGGTACGCCCACATTTGCCTATCCGGTCCTGTCGGACGCGACCAGATCGAAGCGAGGGCGCGGACTACCGCCGGGCAGTTCAATTTGAACCTGGAAATTCTTGGCAGCCTGGCGCTGCCCGTTCCGCCACTCGAAGAGCAGCGCGAGATCGTGCGGCGCGTCGAGGCGCTCTTCAAACTCGCCGATGCGATTGAAAAGCGCGTCGCGATCGCGACGGCGCGCGCCGAGAGGCTTACCCAATCGATTCTCGCCAAAGCACTTCGCGGCGAACTCGTCCCGACCGAGGCCGAACTCGCCCGCCGCGACGGCCGCAACTACGAACCGGCATCGGCGCTCCTCGCCCGGGTTGCTGCAACTCGACAGCCTGCCACTAACGCAACGCCGACAACAAGACGAAGACGTGGCCAAGATTCCCAGAAACGCGCCGTGTCCGTGCGGTAGCGGCAAGAAGTATAAGAGGTGTTGCGGGCGTTCGGGCGTTGCTCGTTCCCTCTCGGCTGCGCCGATGCCTAAGTCTGTCTCGCATGAGCTCGCACTGGCCGGATTCCCCGGGAGTCAGCAGCACGTCACGGTGGTACCTATTTACGCAGACGCCGCCGATCCTCGAAATCGTCCGAACCCGACGGGCCAGTCAGGAGAGTACGAAGTAGTGTTCACTCTCGGCCGCCCAGGCGTTTCACTACAACCAGAATACAATGTTAGCTCTGCTGATGGGCTAAAGGGTACGTCTAATTTGGCCATCTGTGGGCCGGCGCACCCATCAGTTGAGCCAGGTGTCGATCAAATACGTCTGGATGCCATCTTGGAATCGGAGCGCTTGCTGTTTATCGGCTACCCCGACGCTAGCGGCTTTCTCTCGCACCTCGTCGGTCGGTGTCAGGCGCGCGACTTCCAAGATGCTTACCGCAAGGCATTTCGCGCCGTCGCCCCGATCTTAAGTAATTGGTCCTTGCAATTAGACATTCCGGTTTTCGTTTACCAGGTTGACCTCACGGAAATGGCGTCTGGCACAAAAAGAATGACCTTCAATCGGCCGTTTCAGACCTCGCCGTTGGCCTTGCCTTCGAATGCAGCTTTGAATCCGGACTTCCGCGGCTACGCCGCGCTATACCGAGAGGCGCTCAACAGCAACAGCCTTGTGTATCAGTTCCTCTGCTATTTCAAGATCATGGAGAGCGTGCGCAAGAGGCGAGAGAGATTAGGCGGCGAGGCGCGTGCTCGTGGTGAGACGTTTTTACGGCCTCCAGAGGTTTTTCCCGCAGCCGCCGGAGAATTGACTGTGTGGTTAAACGCCCTGTTCACCGTAAGACCACCGGTCTGGGACGAAATGGTAATGGAGAGCCTGCTTCTGCCGGAGGTGGCCGGCAAAAAGTTCGGGACCATCATCGAACGGGAACTGATCCCGCTCCGGACGAGCATCGCTCACGCGCTGTTTGAAGGCGCAGAGCTGAGTCTTTCAGTTGATGTCGCCGAGACGCACGAGAAAGTGAATCGTGTCTTGCCCGTCATCAAATGTATGGTTCGTCGCATGCTCAAGAACGAGTTTCCTTCGGAGTTTCTCCCTCACCTGCCCAACCCATCATGATCGCCCTTTGCACGAGAAGAACCCGAGCGCGAAGCGCGTGAACACTGCACAGCAATCCGACCATTTCGGAGGACCTCGGCTTTATTCGAAGAACTGCGTTTTGCCGAAAGTACGATATGGAAACGCGACGGTTTGTGGCCCTCGACGATCCCGATTATGAGCACGCAGACTGAAAAGGTTCGCCGCCAAATCCAGAGGCTATTCGACGCCGACCGTAACAATTTAAGAGCCTCGTTGAAGCACGCCGATCGACAGGCGCTCACCCAGATGCACCACGTGCAGCGGCTTCTCACGGACTGCTTCAGGGCGTTTTTCGCCCAAGAACAAACGCACAAGCGATTGTCTGCGTTCGCGATCTACCAAATCGAGGCGATTCATCTCATCGAGCGCGCCTGCATGCAGGCACTCTGCTGGTACTACGGCATCGGCACCGCAATGATGCGGATGGCCTTGGAGGCGCTGATCCGGGGCGCCTTCTGGGAGGGAATGGCGCACAAGATTCTTCGTGATCGAGCAGAAATAATTCGGCGCGCTCCCGGAGTGAAGCTGACCGACAAAACAGGGCGGCTGCACGATTGGTTCGCGGATATCTTTGCCAAGCACCCCACCGCGGAAGCCGACCTCGAGGCCGTGTCCGCTGCAATTTTCGACCGCGTATCGCCTCTGTTTTCCGATCCTTCCCTCAGTCGAGTCGTTCCCTCGTTCAGGATGATGGTGGATCAAATTGCCCAATGGGGCCTGCTCGGTCCAATCGAGAGCGAACCTGCAGCCTCAGCCATTTACGGCGGCGTCTACTGGAAACTTTCTGACGACGCTCACCTGATCCCCGATAAAACCCTTCTGGGGCGGAGATTTGTCGCGGGCAAAGAAGCATTTCCGACCGTCGAGTTCAGCGCCGAAGAATTGAACGCCTTCGTCGAAATGCTGGAGATTGTCGCGGACATTGGCATCGTACTCGGCCTTAACTTGATCGCGAAAATCATCGATGACACGGGTTTCGTGGAGAGCCGGCTCGACCCTTTACGACACAGGATGCGGAAGGTCCTCCACCGGGGATTCTGCGGCGATTGGAAAATCCAATATCCCGCTTAAGCGCGGATGTTTCCGCCATCGGTGAAATCGATCGCGCAAGCAGCACGTTTCGGCGAACATTGATAACGACCCGGCGGGCGTTGAGCAGGGTTACAAACCGTTGCACATCGGCGTGCTTTTCGAGCAACGCCCAGTCGAACCAGTTCGCCTCGTTATCGAGGCAGTATGGGTTGTTGTTTCCGTGCTGGGTTCGGCGAACTTCATCGCCCATCAGGATCATGGGCACGCCGATGGACAAGACGGTGAACGACGGGATGGTTAGCATTCAGGGTGTTTCCAGTACGCTGCTCGGCTGTAGGGATCGAAAAGTAGCTTTGTGCGATCAAATCGCAGGCCGTCTGCGGGATCGTATGGGCCATCTACCCGATAGGCATACAGTCTGGCCCGCACGCACGCCGGGAACAAAAATGTCCCAGTAGTGGTAGCTGCGGTTAGCTCCGGGATCGATAGAGATCACCCGCGCGGGCTTCGCATCGTCAGCACGGTCGAAGAAGAGCAATTCGACGGGGGAATGCCCGAGGTGAGCTGGCCGCGCGTCATCGAGGCGGTCAGGCTCCTTAATCAACCCATGTGGCGCACGCAAATCAACGAGCTGCGCCGAGGCTACAAGGCGTTTGACCCAAAACCCGAAAAGTATGCCGGCGATAAGTTGAGAGAAGGGCGGCTGGTGTGGTCCTCTGCAGCAGGATGAGGAGGGCATGGGAATGCCGAAGAAGGGCCACAGTGAGGAGCAGA
>Ga0070741_10003484_pt1 | contig 39003 bp, 31 predicted proteins | sample Coa_R1_4_FD_66440 | JGI IMG/M metagenome (GOLD analysis project Ga0070741, IMG submission 66440) | Surface soil microbial communities from Centralia Pennsylvania, which are recovering from an underground coalmine fire - Coalmine... | ecosystem: Environmental > Terrestrial > Soil > Unclassified ...
AATTTTGTGCTCGTACGGAACCGGCATTGGTGGTGCGGTCCTGGGAACTCCACGGCCGGAACGAATATCGTGCTCCTGGGCGATGCCCTCGCGACCGTCCATTTTTCGATCGGTTCAGGAACGAAACTTGCGCTCGAAGATTCGATCGCGCTCTTTCATGCCCTGCGCCTTTCCGAACGCGTGCCGGACGCCCTCCTCGAATTCGAAGCCGCCCGCCGCCCGATCGTCGAAGAGTATCAGGAAGCGGCCTATGAAAGCCTTTTGCTTTTCGAAAACCTGAAAGACTACATGCACCTGGACCCTATTCCATTTGCGTATAAATTGATGACGCGGTCCGGAAAAGTCGATCGCGAAAACCTGCGAAAGCGCGATCCCGATTTTTTGAAGCGATACGAGGAATATGTCCTATGAAGACGCTTGTTTGCATGAGGAGACTTTTTTGTCTCGTTCTTCTCGCTTTTTCCACGTCGGCCTTTGCGCAGACGGTGACCGTCCACGGAACGATCCATGAGCGGGGCTCTCGAGAAACGGTCCCCGGCGCATCGCTTCACATTTTAGGTACTTCGCGCGGTGCGCTTTCGAATTCGGATGGAAAATACCGGCTTTCGCTCGAGCGTGGCACGTTTTATTCCATTCGCATTACCGCGATCGGCTACCGCCCCGATACGGTCCGTTTTACGGCGTATTCCGATTCGTCCTTCGATATTTCGCTTGCTGTTTCTTCGATCCAGGCACGAGCCGTCACCGTTACGGCGAGTTCGACTCGCGATGAAGCACGTCGAATCATGCATAAGGTGATCGAAACGAAGGATGCCTGGCAATCGCAGATCGAAGATTATCGCTTCGACCTCTATTCCCGCGGCGATCTGCGAGTCCAGACCGATTCGGTTTCGGGCACTTCCACGGCTTCGGACAGCAGCCATATAAAAAACAATATTCTCGCGATTCTGGAATCGGCTGGGAACGGGTATTGGAAGCGCGGGTCCGGATATGCCGAACGGATCACGGCGAGAAAGGAAACCGCGGACGTCCCGGCGGAAGTAAACCGTGTGGCGCTCTTCGATATCGAGAACTTCTATAACGATCGTATGCAGATCCAGGACTACACCGTCGTGAGTCCGGTGGCACACGATGCCTTCGACCGCTACGATTACGACCTCTTAGGGGAAGGGGAACTGAATGGCGCCAAGGTCTATAAGATCGCGGTCGAACCCACCAGCAATTTATTTCCTGCGTTTACCGGCACGCTGTGGATCGATGAGACCGATTACACGATCGCGTATCTCGAGCTAAGCCCGAACGATGCGATCAAAGTTGGGCCATTGAAAGGAATTATCTTCCGGCAAACGTTCAGCTTTGTCGAAAACACGTTCTGGATGCCATCCGAGATGAGCTTTAACTGCGCGATCGCATTCGACCTGCCGGTGGTCCCGAATTTTGAAATTTCGCAAACAGCGACACTCGAAAATTATGTGATCAATGGCGGCCTGGACGATTCGTTATTCACGAATCAGAGACATGTCGTTGCACAAAGCGCAGACAGCGTCGATTCTCTGCACTGGGTTGCGGTCCGGACGATCCCGCTTGCGCACGACGAAGATACGGCCTATCGGGTGTTCGATAGTTTGGCCGTTGTTTTCGACAGCCTCGAATCGCATGGCTCCGGCGCCTCCTTTAGTCCGGCCAGTCTTGCGCTCGGGCTGATCTCGACTCATCTCTATCAGTTCAATCGTGTCGAGGGTTCCCATTTTGAGTTAGGGCATTCATGGACGCTTTCGGAATCGCACCCGTTTACGCTGAACGTGGCCGGAGGGTATGGCGTGAGCGATGCCAAATGGAAATACTCGTTCGGATTTACCCAGGCGCTCACGATGCGTCCGGCCGATGCGTTCTCTTTCAATATTCCAATTGGAGGAGATATTCATTTTACTTCCATTAAAGCCCGTCCGGAAGTGGCGACTTCTATGAGTGCAAATGTGTACGATGAATATGTCCGTTTAAGCAACGAATACGATCCATTGGTCAACACGCTCACGGCGCTTTTTCTGCATGTCGATTATCCCGATTATTACCATGCTCGCGGTTTCAATATCGACTTCGATTTTACGCCCAGCCGCCATTTTTCGGCTGCGATTGAATTTAAGAACGAAGTCGATCGCAGCCTTTCCAACGTGACGGACTACAGCATTCTTCTTTCTAAAAATACGTTCCGAAAAAATCCAACGATCGACGACGGATTGCTGCACGAGTTGTCTGCGAGTATCGGAGGCGATGCCAGGCCCGGGTTCTGGAACGTGGACTGGAATGCAGATTTTGCTTACTCAAATCCTTCCCTTGGAGGCCGCTTTCACTACGCTACGGCCGCGCTCGGTGTTACGCTCGACGGCAAGTTAGGCGGATGGGGAAAGGCGTGGCTCTCGACAAATTATAAAATGTTGTTACTGGGCGCATTGCCGGCGCAGTCGCTCTTCTTTTTCGAAGCGCGCGATGCGGTGCTCGCGCCGCGGGACGTGTTCCGGACGCTCTCTCCGTTTGAATTCGAGGGCGATCGCGCGTGGACGGTCATGTTCGAACAGAATTTCTACGATCTACCGACCCGGGCCCTGGGTCTTAAGATCTTCCAGGACCTGCAATGGTTTGGTTTTGCGAATGCGGCGGGAGCAACGCTTTCTTCCGCGACGCAAACGCTTCTTCCGGTGCCGAGGGTCACGTTGGGAAGCGTTCCCTACGCGGAAGCGGGATTCGGCATCGGCAATATTCTGAACGTTCTGCGGTTCGATGCCGCGTGGCGGCTCACGCACCGGCTTCAGAATAATTTGTTTGTTACCGGAACGATGGCGATCACGTTTTAAAAAATCGAAGCAACCCTCCCCGAGAAGGATTGCTTCGTTCTGCGTCCCTACGGTCGCTCCCGGATCAGAAGCTATTGATCAGGAGCGACATGAAGGCCGTTTGTTTATCGGCCTGCACATTTTCCAGCACAAACCCATTATAAAAGACTTTCGTATTGCTACCGACATTCGACTGGGTCGAGATGACGATCGGGGTGGCCGGGTCCGACGTTAACGTTCCCGTTAGCGCCGCCAGCGATTTTCCGCTTTCGTCGAGCGTAAGATCGCTCGTGTAGTCGAACGATGCCACGCGCATGAAGTTGAAGCCGGCCATTGCCGTATTGCTCTGGCCCGTGAAAATGGAGGACATGTCCGAGGTATGCTCCCAGCCATCGTTCGAAATCCCCAGGAAGGACATGAAACCCTGGTCGTTCTCGATGAAGTCGGAACCGCACATGATGATGAGCCGCTTTCCGGCCTGCATGGCATACTCCTGAAGCAGAGCGGTGGTCGTCGCATCGGCCGGTTCATCGTTGTGCGTGCAGTAGAAAACACGATCGTAGCTCTTGATCTGGTTGAAGCTGATCGTGGTGGGGCCGCCATTGTTGTTATCGGTCAGATAATCGACACCGAAACTCGCAAGGGCTGCCGTATAAGGAGCGAACCCCGGATCCTCGCTAATGGGGTTGAAGATAACGAGAATGTGATTTTGTTGCAGGGAAACGTTCACATTCACGGTATTCGATGTTACGCCGCCGAGCGACGCGGTAATTGCGGCGACGCCTTGTTGATTTCCGGCGGTCGCTAATCCGGTTTGCGTTACGCTCACGATCTGAGGCGCGGTGCTATTCCAGCCAAAAATATTTTGCGCGAAGCCGAGATTGTTACCGGAGGCATCGTACGCCGTAGCCGTGAATTGCACGGTTCCCAGGGGTTGCAGGGTCGGAGGGGCGGTCGGAATGATTGAAATATGATCGATCACGGGCGCAGTACCCGGCGCCGTCGCCCAGGCGTAGTTCGAATATCCCGAATGGGCACCCGAGGCATTCAGCGCACGAACTCGATATGTATAGAGCACGCCGGGGTAGAGTCCGCCATCGGTAAAGCTATTGACGCTTGCGGAATTGATCTGAACGAATCCAAAGATCGATTTTCGTTCGATCGCGTAGCTCGAGGCGCCGGTCGAGGCGGTCCAGTTGAGATTAATAATTCCCGGATTACCAGTCGTCGCTGTCAGGTTCAGCGGGTTTGGCGGTGCTCCCGGATCGCTCGGGTTGTTTACGGTGACCGTCGCTGTTGCTGTCACCTGGCCCGACGAATTTTTCGCCGTAAGCGTATAGGTCGCGGTTTGCGCCGGATACAGTGCGAGCGAACTTCGGTTCGTGACGTCGCCAATATTTTGGTCGATCGTTACGGACGTCGGATCGTTATCGATCGCCCAGGAAAGTAGGGTCGAATCGCCGATATTGATCGCGGCCGGTTGAGCGGTAAACGATCGGATGACGGGTGCTGAACCGCTCGGGTTCGAGGGGTTCGTCGAATTCGATTTGCAGCCACCGATCGTTAGTACAATGCCCGCGAGGATGAGAAATGGAATATGTTTCATACGTTTATTTTTAGAACGGTTAAAAAATCAACATCTAACAGGATGGGAATTTATAAGCGAAAATCGAGACCCACGACGAGGTACGTGATGCCGAAGCCTAATTGAGCACGGGCGGCCATGCTCGGAGAGAAAAAGTATCGGATTCCGGCATCTCCTGCCAGATAGAGCCCGCTGTTCCAGCCTCCGTTATAGTTATAACTGAGCCCTTCGCCGGCCCAGCTTTCGCTCACATTTTCATATCCGAGACCTAAGCCGACAAAAGGATCCCATGCTTTGTCGCTCATCTGGAAGTGATAATTCGCAAATACTCCGACGGCGATCCAGGTATATCGCCAATCGACATCGCTGAAGGAAAAATAATCTACCCGGCCCGAGATTCCGATCGAGCCTGGACCGACTTCGCCGGGATTCATAATCCCTTCTTCGAAATTCGCTCCGAACGACGGAGCGCTGCCGAATGCCGCAAGGCCAATGTGTGGCCCTAAAAGCATTTCCCCTTTTGTAAAAGTCGTATCCTGATGGAGTGTGCTTTGCGCCAGCCCGCTCAGGGTAGAGAAGAATAAGAAGATCGAGGTAAAAACAATGGATTTAATAAACACAGCCTGCCCCCATGACTATGGAAGTGAGAATTCGTTCGATTTTGGAACTGAATCGACGAGAAGATTCAGAACGGCCGGTGCATGAGAGAAATACGTACCACGCTCGGAAAATCCTCGCTATCGTTCAAAAACAGCAACGATAATCGGGACGACCGATTTTGGGGACCAAAATTCTTTACTTTTGAAAATAATCCTTACTGCGTATTGGGGAGCAACTTCAGGGCGCTTTTCCTTAGCTGAGCGTAACAAGCGCGCGGTGAATGCGCGAGACCGATTCCGGTTTTCCGATCACGGCGAGTAGCTCGAAAAGTCCCGGACCCATGCCGCGGCCGGTGACGGCGAGGCGAATGGGATGAATTAACTTCCCCGCGCTCAGGCCGTTCGCTTCGGAATACGCTCGAACGACACGCTCGAGCGAATCGTGGTCCCATCGCTCGAGCGATTCGAAGTCCGGAAGGAGTGCGCGAAGCCGTTCTTTTGCTTCGGGTGTCCAGTGCTTGGATTTATATTTCTCGTCTACGTCCGAAAAATCGGGGGGAATGAAAAAATAACTCGCAAAATCGACAAAATCGGGCAGGGTACGGACGCGCTCCTGCATGCAGCGAATGACGGCGACGAGATAATCGTCGCTTACGACATAGTTCCGGTCCTGCGCGAGGGGCCGTACGAGGGGGAGTAGTTCTTCCGGCGATTGTTTGCGGATATACTCCGCATTCATCCAATCGAGCTTTTCGCGATTGAACACGGCGCCGGCCTTATTGACGCGCTCCAGGTCGAAGTCGCGAATAAGATCGTGAATCGTGAAGATTTCTTCGGTGGCACTCGGATTCCATCCCAACAGCGCGACAAAATTGATCAGCGCGTCCGGCAAGTATCCTTTATCGCGATAATCTTCCACGGCCACATCGCCCTGTCGCTTGGAAAGTTTGGAGCGGTCGGCATTCAGAAGCAACGGCAAATGCGCGAACTTCGGAGGTTCCCATCCGAAAGCACCGTAGAGCAGCACGTGCTTCGGCGTCGAAGAAAGCCATTCCTCGCCCCGGATCACGTGGGTGATTTGCATCGCGTGATCGTCGACAATATTGGCAAGATGATACGTTGGGAACCCATCGGATTTGAGCAGGACCTGGTCGTCGATGGTTCTGGAATCGAATTCGACTTCCCCTCGGATCATGTCCTCGAACCGGACCGCTTCGCCAATCGGCACGCGCAGGCGAACGACGTGCGGCTCGCCGGCCGCAATGCGACGGTCGGTCTCTTCCTTCGAGAGATTCCGGCACAGCCGGTCGTACATCGGTGGAATACCGGCCGCTTGCTGGGCTTTACGTACCTGGTCCAATCGTTCCGGAGTGCAAAAACAGGCGTAGGCATGACCGTGCGCAATCAGTTGATCGGCGTGATCGCGATAGAGTTCGGTCCGTTCTGACTGCACATACGGTCCGAAAGGGCCGCCCTGCACCGGACCTTCATCGAACGCGATGCCGGCCCACTCCATTGTCCGCAGCATGTTTTCGACGGCCCCTTCGACGTAACGGGTGCGGTCGGTATCTTCGATGCGAAGAATATTGACACCGCTGTGATGGCGCGCGAAGAGATAGTTGTACAAGGCGGTCCGGAGCGAACCGACATGGACATACCCAGTGGGAGAAGGAGCAAAGCGGACTCGTACCAATGTATTCGTGATGCTACGTATTAAGCGCCGAGAGAAAGCCTATAGTATAAATGCTAAGTGCTGAGCGATACTCAGCACTTAGGACTTAGCACTTAGCACTTATGTAGGGTGAGCGATGGGCTTCGAACCCACGACCTCCAGGGCCACAACCTGGCGCTCTAACCAACTGAGCTACGCCCACCATGTCAATTCACAATGAAGAATGAAGAGTTAAGAATGATCTCTGATTACGGTTCTATCCTTCATTCTTAACTCTTCAGTTGACTTGCGCGCCCGGCTGGACTCGAACCAGCGACCCACAGCTTAGAAGGCTGTTGCTCTATCCATCTGAGCTACGGGCGCAGATCTTTCCCGGGCGCGGAGCGAGGTAACAGGAACCCCGTTTGACAAGTTCGCGAAGGATCTTCGATTTGCTTTTTGGCATTATTCCTTCCGATCCAGTATTCCCGGGCTCAATAATGGCCTGGATCATGAAAAATTTCAGCTCATAGCGTTCCCATCAAACCGACCGCGGCCGGATTTTACGTTAACCTCACGGCGAGCACCGTCACATCGTCCTCGAAGGCGATCCGCTCCGATTGTCGAAGTTGCTCGAGGGCCGATTTCAGCTCGATCTGATTTTCGGATCCTTTTTTTATTAATTCGATAATTCCTCGTTCCCCGAGCGGTTTTCCTTCCAAAGCCGCTTCCGAAAGGCCATCGGTATAAAACACAATGAGGCTGTTACGCTCGAGATCGTAATGCCTCGACTCGTACGGGAACGAATCGACGATCCCGAGCGGAATACCGGTGCTTTCGAGTGTCGTGGTATGGCCTCCGGCATAGACGATCGGGTTGGGATGACCGCACACCACCGTTTCGAGGCGATGCTGGCGGACATCGAGCACGCCCAACGCTGCGGTAATGAATCGTTCCGCCGAGGTGCTTTCGCACATGAGGCGATTGAGTTCGCACACAACGTCGAGCAGCGAAACTTGTCCTTCTTTCAGCAGCGCCACGAGCGCGCGCAGGGCGGCCTGCAAATTCGACATGGTCAGTGCCGCCGTTACGCCTTTTCCGACGACATCGGCGATGGCAAGGAGCACCCGCCCCTCTCCTAATTCGATCGCATCGTAATAATCTCCTCCGATCCATTCAGAAGGTCGTGAGATGGCTGCGAATTCTGCTCCTTCGATCTTCGGTAATTTCTGGGGAAGGAGCGATTGTTGGATCTCGCGGGCAAGCCGCAGTTCGGATTCGAGCCGCTCACGTTCTTTTTCGCGCTCGAACAGTTCTGCATTCGTAAGCGCAATCGAGGTCAGGGCCGCCAACGAGCCGATATACGTCGCTTCGGACTCTCCGCTGAGCCGAGGATTGATCGAAGGCCCGAGCCCCAGCAATCCCAGGTAGCCGCCGCCATCGGCAGAGATGAGCGGGACCGCGGTGAACGGTTGATTTCGGTCTGAAACCAGCGATTCGAAAAATTTCGTGTCGATCGTTTGGGGCAGTTCGACGGTCGAGAATCCGGCACGCGCCGAGAGTTCAAAAACCTGCGAGCCCGAGACGCCAACATACGCAAACGCTTCCTTGATGAGGGATTTTCCCATGACCGTTCGGAGTACGCTGCGAATGATTCCATGCGGGCCTAAGTCGGGCGTTAGAGTGCGCGCAAATTCGAGCAGGGAGCTAAGTGCATATCGCTCCTGCGTCAGTTCCGCAGCTAAATCCTGTGGCGTGGGCATGGTTTGGAAACATAGATCGAGACACGGACAACTCTGGGGGACGCGAAAACAATTCTGGAGCGGGAGACGGGACTTGAACCCGCGACATCGACCTTGGCAAGGTCGCACTCTACCAACTGAGTTACTCCCGCATTGTTCGACGTGCCAAATTCCAGCCTTTTTGGACCAGCCGGTTTCCGACAGGGCACTGAGAACATCGGAGCTTCTCGCAGAAGTTTCGCTGGAGGAGAAGGGCCCCTTGTTCTTCGCGGACGGAGCTAACGTTTTCGCCTTCCAGAAGTTCCTGTTCGGTAATGGAAAGATATTTTGCACTTGCGCGAGTCTTCGCCGAGCCCCATACTTCCATCAGCCGGCGTTCATCGTGCGTTCTGGCCGCACGATCGGAGTCCATTCGGCTCCAGGCAATCCGGGCCGGCAGGACGACATTCAGCCAGACAGCGGACGCACGTTCTTCTCCCAACAGCGATAGCGGTGTGGACAGTTTGGAACGAAACGAAGTATGGCTTTCCCAGTAGAGGCTGGAACCGAGCGGAAGGTCGGGTGTGCCTTCAAAGAACGAACTGCGAACGCTCCATTCCTTACGGCTGAAATATCGCGCTGCGAGTGCCGCCGCGAGCGCGAGCCTTCGATACGGGCTATTCGCCGGTCGGATCCGAAAAAAAGCCCAGTCGTGCTCGGCCAGCAGTTCCGGGAAGCGAAGGGACTGCAAAATCGAATTCCAGATCGCGTTCATTTCGAGCAAATATTCGTTTGTCTCGTTATCGAATTCGAGCGAAGGTTTCGACAGGAGTCCTGCCGTGCCGAAGTAAAGCGCTTCGAATGCCTTGTGCAATTCATTTGGAAACGATTCCCGAACGAAGGCAAGGCGCGAACGCGGAAGAAGGGACGATAATTCACGGAACGGCACCCGGTTTTGTGAATAGCCGAGCGCGTCCATGACGAGTTGATACACCCGTTCGAGCAGAGCCCCTTCCGATTGAAGTTCATGATCGCCGGTGGAAAGGCGGTCCACGAGTTCCTCCAGTCGTGCTTCTCCGAACTGGGCAAGCACTTTTCTCTTAAAACGGATGGGAATTAAAATATTGTGCGGAAAGCAGGGAAGTTCGGGTGAGCGATCGTACACCTTTCGGAATAGGGCATCCCAGAGATCGCTCCGGTTCAGGACTAAATTATCCCGAAGAACAAGGTGGGGAAACGGCGGACGCGCGCCTGTTTCTTCTTCCGCTTCGAGCACGACATGAAGAATGACGTTCGAGTACCGTGCATCGGAAGCATGTTCATGAGTATGCCATCCTTCGGGGGTGAGATGAATTTCGACATCGCCGGTAATTTGGACTCCGTTATCCAGCGCGATCCTGGCCCCAAGAAAATCGGGACCTCCGCGATGAAGATTTTCAGTGCCGGGATGAAGGACAGAGATCGGAGCGCCATCGGAGAGCACAAGAGCCGATCCAAGAAAACTTTGATGCTCTTTCCATATCTCTCTTAAAAAATGCTCCGCGATCATCGCCGTTACGTATATTTTTTTGCAGCCGCGCGGGCGGCTTCGGCAAAGTCGGCCCCTTTGGACGCGGCGATAATGCCGCGGCTCACGTTTACGATTGCGATGCCATCGCCATTGGCGGCCTTCACGTCCTCCATGGTTCCTCCTTGTGTGCCGACGCCGGGAATAAGGAAGGGAAGCTCCGGGGCCCGTTCGCGCAACGCGCGAAGTTCCGCGGGTTTCGTCGCGCCGACCACCAGCCCGGCATTCTTTTTTGGCTCATTCCACGCGCGGACGTTGTCTGTAATTTCTTCGTAGAGTTTTTTGCCGTTGGAGAGTTCCAGGTATTCGAAGTCGCGCGCGCCGGGATTGGATGTCAGCCCCAGAAAAAAGACGCCGCGGTCCGCTCGGCGCAAAAAAGGTTCTGCCGCATCGAAGCCCATGAGCGGATTGATCGTGATAGCATCGAATGGGAACATTTCCTGGTAAGCATACGCATATTGTTCGCTCGTGGCGCCAATATCGCCGCGTTTCACATCGCCGATGGTCACAATGTGCTCGGGAATAGAGGCAAGGGTCTCCTGGACGGCCGCATATCCGCGTTCGCCATACGCCTCGTAGTATGCGAGTTGTAACTTGTAAGCGCAGGCAACGTCCTTTGTGGCGTCAATGATCGCTTTATTGAATACGACTACTGGATTTTCTTCGCCGTCCAGTTTTTTAGGAAGGGATTTCCAGTCCGTATCAAGTCCAACACAAAGAATGGAATGGCTTTTTTCCTGCGCGTGCTTAATTTTTTCAAGAAATGTCATCGTACCTTTTTTACAAAGATACGAAGAAAGGCTATAAACGATAACTCGCAGAGAGAATGGACGGCGCGAAAGCAGGGTTCATTGCACGCTTTTGTACGATCGATCCGAGAAGTAACCCTGCCGGATTTGCTTCGAAGTCCCAGCCCGTGCTCGATTGATCCCCGCTGCCTTTACCAATGGAACTAATGCTGATCGCGAAGCCGGCGCACGTTCCGACGACGATGGGTGCGGTAAATGCCCAGGGGGAAAAATTAAGGTTTCCGCTGCCGGCGATCAGGTACCCAAATCCAAGGCCAATCGCAAATCCTGCGGTGGTCCCTAAAATTACAGCCGTACCCTCGCCGTTCGAATAATGGGTCCCATTCATAAGCGAATTGCTGAGAACGATTCCTCCGATATTTCCGGCCACGGCGGACAAAAGAAGCCCGGTCGAGGGATTTGTATTGGTATTGTAGCTAAGGGCCGATGCATAAATAAGTGGAGGAATCATGGCGCCATAAATCCCGGCGGTTAAAACTGCGGACGCATTCCCGCGCGTATACGGCTCATGATTCGCCATAGCCGTCCCCACGGCAAACCCGGCGGCCGAACCAGCCAGGCCAAGGGCGGACCATAACGACCCGGTAGCCGAATGATCGACGGCGAAGGCCATGCCTATCCCATCCATCATTCCGAAAAGTCCACCGTAACGGATGATGTCGGCACTGCCTTCGGTAAGATTATTCTTCGATGCGATCGCATAACCGATTCCCGTCTCGCCAATGCTTACGACCGTGGCGACAGGACCGATTTCCCGGCCGGGCTTGCCATTGGAAAGCATGATGTCCAACAATACACCGTGGGCAGCTCCTAAGAATGCTCCTCCAAGGGCGAGGGAACCTTCAGCATCGTTCATCGGTGCGTGTTCCGTTAAAGCCGCGGGAATGAGATAGCCGAGACCGCCGATAACGAGTTCCAGTCCTGCGCCCACGCTTGCATTATTCGAATTGATCGCGCTGGTAATCGCGGGAGCGTAACCCAAAAACGAAAGCAGCGTTTCCCAGATCAGTAGTTTCGTGCGTGAACTTTGATCGAGCTTCTGGCCAGCCTTCTGCGGTCCTAAACGAGCGGCGATATCTTCCTGGATCGCCTGGATGGAAGTTGCGCTTTTGACAACCCGGTCCTTGAGAAGTTTGCTATTCTCGAAAGAAGTGATTTCGAGCTGGTACGAACTATCGGTTTCCCGGTAGAGCCGCGCTTCGAGAAAATGAGGATACGTTGGAAAGAGATCGAGCTTCTTTTCAAGGTTCTGATCGATCGTCATTATCGTTCCGGCAGAATCGAACGGGACCTGAACCTCCTGCGCGATGGCCGGAAGCGATGGTAAGGAGAAAAGAACGGCAAAAACAAAAAACTTCATGAGGGTCGATGGACAGTACCACAACACAGGAATCAGGCGTTTGTTACAACGGATCTCTGACGAGCATCGCTGCACCGATGATCCCGGCCTGATTGCCAAAGTGTGCTTTTCGAATTTCAACGACCGGTCGAAGATTTGCCAGGACTCGGGCACGAAGCGAAGTCTGTGCGGCTCTGAACAAGACGTCTCCTGCTTCTGCGACGCCGCCTCCAAGAATAAAAACGTGCATATCGAGCAGGTTTGCAACGTTGGCGAGTGCGCAGCCCAACAACATTCCTGCTTCTTCGAATACCTGGGTCGCAAACTCGTCGCCTTGATGCATCGCACTGGCGATGATCTTTGGAGTGAGATCCGAAAGGCGATCGCGGAGAATGGAATGAATCGAAGGATCGATTTGCAGTTTTTTTCGAGTGCGCTCCGAGAGGTACTGCTGGCCGAGATAGGCTTCGATACACCCCCGCGATCCGCATTGACAGGGCGCCCCATTGATGTCGATCGACATATGCCCGAACTCTCCGGCTCCTCCGGATGCCCCGCGGTAGATTCCTTTAAAAGGGCCCTCATTCGAATAAATCGCGCCGCCCACACCGGTCCCCAACGTTACAAGAAGGAAATGAGAAAGTTCGCGACCGGCGCCGAAGCTCGCTTCTGCGAGTGCAGCGACCTTTGCATCGTTATCGACTTCGATCCGACGGAATTCCGGAAGGGATTCGGTAAGATACCGTTCGAGCGGTTCTTCTTTCCAGCCAACGAGATTGGGCGGATAGCGGACGAGGGAGCGATCGCGATTCATGGCGCCCGGAACTCCAACACCGATTCGATCGATCTCGGGAAAAGCGGATTTGATGTCGCGTGCATGTTCTGCAATGTCCGTAGCCGTGTCCCTGGAACCCGTTTTTGGGGTCGGGAATGAACTTTCGGCCACGACGGCCCCGCTCGAAACGTCGACCACGCCGAGCTTGATCGTTGTACCACCAATGTCAACACCGAGAAACATTCACCGTATTGAATTCTGAATGACAGAATAACACTTCTCAATCCATGAGTACATGCCGTACTTATGGTCCGGTCTTATACACCACTTCTCCAGGCCGTATCATCCCATAACGTTCGCGCGCAATCCGTTCAACGGTGGCCGGGTCCTCCATTCGAAGCAGTTCAACCTTCCGCGAAGCAATTTTTTCCTCGCGGCCGAGTTTGGCAAGCTGCGCTTCGCGCTCGGCGACCTGGTGCCGAAGTTCCAGATGCCGCCACAACCCTTTGTTTGCAAAGAGCAGCGTCCCTCCCAAAACAGTCAGAATACCCGTAATGAGCAGGAGCCGTGGCGACCGAAGGATTTTTTTTATGCGTTTGGCTACAGTTGGCATTTTCCCATAAATCCCCACATTTTGCCACCGTAACCCCCGGCCAATTTAAAAGATTCCCGCTACTCGTAGGAACCAGTCGGCCGGAGCATTCTTGACGATCTCCCACCCAACTCCTCCTTCCAGTGAAATGTCGAATGCAAGTTCCGAGCGAAGCTCGATGCCGGCGGTTTTTAGCCATTGTGTCCGTGAGAGCGGCAGGGTGGTCACCGTTGGATTGTTCGTGGGGGCATTGGCATACCAGGTTGCGCCCATATCGTAAAATTCGACGAGCTGCGGTTCGAAGGCGCGGAGAAGAGGAACGAAAGAACTGAAAAGCCAGTCCGCCTCCCGGAGTTCTGCGGTCGCGGTAAGCAGGCGGTTCCCGTAATAATAGCGCCGAATGCCTCGGAGCCGGTCATGTTCATGCAACGTCGCAATATTAAATCCGCCTTCGAAAGCATCGTATTTATAAAATCCGAGGAAGTCCTGCGGCAGTTCAGCACCGAGGTCCTCGGCGCCGTTCAGAAGAATGGCGAATTGATCGCGTTCATCTTCTCCCATTGGAAGCTCCTTGTGCAGGAACGCACGCAGTCGCGTGCGCGTGAGATCGCTGGCAATGGCCTTATCGGCATGCATCGCCGCAACGCCACCCTGAAAGAGTGGTGTCAGGTAGGTATAAATCATCCCGAAATCGAGCATGTCGGCGGAAATGGGTCGCTCGCTCGAATCAAGAGCGACAAATTGTGAACGATTCCAGGGCTGGAACTTACTCCATTCTGCACCCAGGAACACCGTGTGCAGATCCGTGAGGGAGTTGGGGGTATGGAGTGAAAACGTTGCGCCGGCATTCACGCTCTCGGTCTGTTCGTAATATGGGATATCCTGCAGGACATCGCGGAATTCGAGAACATGGGCCGCCCCGACCGAAAGAGTGGGCAGCAGTTGGTTATTCTCATATTCGACGCCGCACGAAAGTGTTTTTGAGACATCCCCGTACCATGCAAAAGCCTCCATCAAATGCTTTTGCATTTCGTCGGTAAAAAAAGTCAGGGCGCCCCATTGGGTTCCCTGATGACCCGTCGCTGTCATGTCGGTTCCAATAATGGGGAAATAGAGTAGCGGGCGAATGTGTGCCAGGGAATGATACGCATACGGGCCGGTAACGATAACTTCCGGTAACGAGTCAGCCGGACGCGTAACGAGCGGCCACCGCACCCTCCGCCACGCGGTATATTTTTTTTCGACGGGCAGGATCGATGGATGCGAAGTAATGCGATGGTCGGCGGCCAGCCAAAAGAGTTGAACGGAATTTCGATCGGTGAACGACGTAACAAGAATGGAATCTTTCTTTTTCGACCAATCCCATGCAAGAATGTTCGATGCGGCATTCGTTACTTCCGACTGCTGAAGATACCATGTAACAATTCCCAGGTCGTACGAAGGGCTTACGTACAAGTTTGGAGTCCCATTCCGAAACGACAGGAACACGATCGAATCGCCGGTCGGCGACCAGATCGGATAGCGATCGTTGATCGAGTCATTCATGATATAATATATTTCGTGCGATTGACTATCGGTTGTCGCAATATCGCGCATTCCATTCCTTCGAAAGATGCTAAAGGCAATGCGTTTGCCATCGGGCGACCAACGCGGCGAATAGACTTCGGTATTATCGTCGTTAAAATCGGTAAGCTTGCGTAGATTGCTTCCATCGGCGTCGAGAAGAACAAGGTCGGAACCCGAGCGCTGGAACTGGCATGCGACGATCGTTTTCCCGTCCGGCGACCAATCGGGATATTCGAGACGTTGGTCCGAAGAAATCCGGTATAGCTCTCCGGTCTTCGCATTGCAGCGATAGAGATCGTACACCAGATCGCCATGGTCTCCGAATCGAACCTTCGAAAATAGAAGATATCTCCCATCGGGCGACCAACTGAGGTACGGTTCGATGCCCGGTTCGCCGGTCACCAGTTCTGGCCGCGAGTTCGTGTCGTTCGAAAGCAGGAATAATTTCGTTCCTTCATCGACGGTTTTTTTACCAAGGACCGCGATCTGTGTTCCGTTCGGTCCGAGTCGGGCGGCTTCTACAATACCAAGTCCCGAAGGAATTTTTCGAGCGACATCCGCCACTTCTTCTTTTTGGCCATATTCCGTGTTGTAATAGACGTTGAGGATTTTATGCCATTCATTATAGATCTCGTCTAAGGAATGCCTGGTCGCGGCACGGACCGAACGCTCAAAATTATAGGGGAAGATCGAGTTCTCCCGGTGTTTGAGGATCGTTACGAGCGCACTGTCGCCATAGGTGGCGGCAATATAGCGGACGAGGGACTGTCCACCCTCGTAGAGTAGTGAACCGCTGAGAAAGTCCTGGGGACCCAGATGCAATTTGCTCGAAACGGCTGCGATGCGGAGTGGAATGTCGAGGTCTTCCGTCCAGCCATCGGGTTCCATGTAGCGTGCCATTCCTTCATTGAACCAACGCGGGACTCCTTCGGCAAGAGCAGGAAAGAATGCGTCTTCCCAGGTATGCGTCGCATGGGCAATGACGATATGCGTGAATTCATGCGTGATCACGGAACGGAGCCATTTAGATGTCCCGCTTGCACGGAGCGAGAACAGATTATCGTCCAGAATACCGCGCATCCAAATGAAGATATATTCGTCTCCGAACGTGAATGCATTTCGTTCCTCGTCATTGTCCGAAAAATAAATACGGATCTTACTCGGAAGCGCCGTCTGAAGATTCGTCGTGACGACGCGGTATACTTCCTCGGCGATGGGGGCTGCGATTCGGACCGCAGAATCCAGGCCCTGATGATAGACGAGGACGAAATGATCGGTTTCCATTTCCTGCCAATGGAGTTCCGGATGATTCGCTCCGGTAATTCCGAGGAACTGCGCATGCGCAAGAAGGGGGCACGTAGCAAAGGCAAAAAAAAGGAAGGCCGCTACCCGGATTTTGTTCATGCGCTTCAAGTGAGTGCGACTATAGGGCCGTGAGATCAACAATCTCGTTCAGTTTCGGCAAAGCAACATTCCAGCCAAGCTCTTTTTCGATCACCGACTTGAGGACGGTGCGGGGACCATCTTCCCCGTGTGTCAGAAACACTCGTTTTGGTGGCGTTGGCAATTGTTTGAGCCAGTCCATGATCTCGCGTTGGTCGGAATGCGCGCTGAAATTCGTGAGGGTCTGCACCGTCGCCGCGACGGGAATTTTTTGCCCAAAGATCGTAACGGTTTTTGCTCCGTTCACCAAATCGTGACCGAGCGATTCCGTGGCCTGATAACCGGTGAAGAGAACGATCGTCTCCGGTCTGTTCAGCCGGTTCGCAAGGTGGTGCAGGATGCGGCCTCCGGTGGCCATGCCGCTTGCGCTAATAATGATCGCGGGTCCTTTCAGGTCGTTCAACCGCTTGGATTCTTCCACGGTCTGTGTAAAATGCAGCGATGGAAAGGAAAGAGGGTTTTTGTCAGGCTCTTTCAATTCTTCGGAAGAGATCGTGTGTTCATTCGAATATTTTTCGTAGAGCGAAGTTACTTCGGTTGCCATGGGGCTATCGACCCAGGTCGGGACCGCTGGGATTTTTCCATCGCGCATCAGCGCATTAAGGCAAAAGATCAACTCCTGCGCGCGATCGACCGCGAACGCCGGAATGAGCAGCACGGCATTTTTCGCAAGGACCTCCTTGACGATGGCGAAGAGTTCTTCCGTGGGATCGATCTGGGAATGGAACTTGTCGCCATACGTCGATTCGCACACCACAAAATCTGCGGCGGGCGGCGCTTCGCGCGGTTTTAAGTAGATCGGTTTTTCCCGGCCCAGATCGCCCGAAAAAAGGATGGAAATGGTCCTTTTTGCCGGGTTCCCATCTATGCCAAGGCCGGAAGGCATTTCGATTTTTTCGATCCGTGCGGAGCAGGAGCCCAGAATATGTCCGGCGTTCGAGTATTCGAAGCTCATGTCATCCGGGAGCGATTTTTTTGAGTGGCGGTCCTGAACATGGAAAAACCCCAGCGTTTTTTCGACCTCTTCCGAAGTGTAAAGCGGCAACGCCGGCTTATGCCGAGCGTAACTGTGGCGATTCGCGTGCTTGGCGTCTTCTTCCTGCAGGTGGCCACTGTCGCGCAGGATATATTGCGTTACGTCCAGGGTGGCCGGGGTACACCAGACCTGTCCGGAAAAGCCGGATTTCACCAGGCGCGGAAGATAGCCGGTATGATCGAGATGGGCGTGCGTCAGAACGATATTGGCAACGTCCGAAATCTGGATGGGCAGCGGGTTCCAATTCAGATCGTTCAGCGCTCGGCCGCCCTGGAAAAGACCGCAGTCCAAAAGCAGGCCGCGATGCGTCGTCGTGCGTAAAAAATATTTCGAGCCGGTCACCTGGCCGGCCGCTCCTAAAAATTGGATTGTGAACACGTAAATTCCGAATTATGACTGGCGACTTCTGGTTGTTTGTAGTACAAAACTAAGCCTGAAAGGTGGTTGCTACAATGAAACGAATTCGGACCGGCATCGCTCGAGTGTTCTGGACGATTCCCGCCGTGTTGCTTTTTGTCCTTGCATCGAGTTCCTATGCAAAGGACGACACGGTAGCCGTTCGTTTGGAAAAAATTACCGCGCCCGTCCGAGTGATCGAAATTACCGATGAGGTCGACCTCGGAATGGCCTCGTATGTCGAAAGCGCGGTCAAGGAAGCCGAAAAAGAACATGCAGTCATTCTGCTGCATGTCAATACGCTTGGCGGCCGTCTGGACGCTGCGATCCGCATTCGCGATGCGATCCTGAATGCAAACGTTCCCCGTACGATCGCCTTCATCGATAAACGAGCGATCTCGGCCGGCTCCCTGATTTCGCTGGCCGCGCAGACCATCGTGATGTCCAGCGGTTCCACGATCGGTGCGGCCACGCCGATCTATGAAACGGGCGAGAAGGCCTCTGAAAAAGTGAATTCGTATATGCGCGCCGAAATGCGTGCGACCGCCGAACGGAACCACCGCGACCCTAAAATAGCCGAAGCGATGGTCGATGAATCGGTCGGTCTCGATTCGAGCTACGGAATTACGTTGCCGGCCGGCAAACTGCTTACGCTTACCACAGAAGACGCGCGGAAGGTCCACTATGCCGATACCACTGCCGAGTCGATCCACGATGCGATTGCGGCGGCAAATATTCAACCGGCGGAGGTCCAGACGTCCGAGGAGGGGATTGGCGATAAATTGATCCGGTTCCTGACTTCGGGAATCGTTAGTGCATTGCTGATCATGATTGGAATGGCGGGCGCCTTTTATACGATCAAGACGGGTCACTTTGGAACTATCACGATCATTGCCGTTGCCGCCTTCGTGCTATTCTTTGCCGGCCAGTATATCACGAGTGTCGCTCCGTTTATCGCAATTGTTCTCTTCCTTGCCGGGATCGTGCTCTTACTCATCGAAGTTTCCCCGGTTCCCACGTTCGGTCTGGCCGGGGTCCTTGGGATCACGGGCGTAGCGATCGGGCTTTTCCTTGCCCTCGCCGGGGACCTTCGCACGCTAACGCCGGAGCGAATGGTACAAACGTTCGTTACGCTTGCGATTGCGCTGGTCGGAGTGCTTGTCCTCGGAATTGTCATCGTCCGGTATGCGCCTAAAGCCGCATGGCTGCAAAAATTCCGTAATCTCGCGACCACCGCCGACACCGCGTTTTATGCAACCGAAGGAGCACTCCTCGTCGGAAAGCATGGGATCGCTCAAACGATGCTCCGCCCAGCGGGAATCGTTCTTCTCGATAATCGCAAGATCGATGCCGTGACCAACGGCGAATTTATTTCTCCGGGCACCGCCGTCTCCGTGACACAGATGCGGGGCAACCGCGCCGTCGTCAAAGCGATCGAAGAAGAGACCGTGATCCAGCATGACGATCGAACGCCAGAGCCCGGCGATGCCTTTGGCGGACGCTTGCCAAGAAATCTGTAAGAGTACCTTATTTATTCATGAGGAATATTTGCGTCGCACTTTTCCGTATATTTGCATTCGGTTCATTCCTACCTCGACACTGTTAATTTGAAACGCACTCCATTCTACGAGCACCACATCGCCCTTGGCGGAAAGATGGTCGAATTTGCCGGCTATGAAATGCCGGTACAGTACCCAAAAGGCATTATCTTCGAACACAAAGCCGTGCGGGAAGGCCCTGGCGGCGTCTTCGACGTTTCTCACATGGGTGAGTTCGAAGTTCGGGGTCCGGACGCCCTCCGATTTTTGCAAACGATCACCTCGAACGATGTTGCAGCGCTCGTTCCCGGACAGGCGCAGTATAGTTGCCTTCCGAACGAGCGCGCCGGCATTGTCGACGATCTCATCGTCTATTTCGTCGCGCCGGAACACTATATCATCGTCGTCAATGCGAGCACGATGGAAAAAGACTGGGCGTGGTTCTCGAAATGGGCGAAGGGGTTCGATGTAAAACTTCGGAATTTTTCAGACGAGACCGCACTGCTCGCCGTGCAGGGAAAAAAGGCGAAAGAAATTTTGCAAACGCTTACGTCGGTCGATCTGGACAAGATCGAGTATTACCATTTCGCGAACGGTGAACTCGCCGGGGTTCCGATGATGATTTCGAGAACGGGGTACACGGGCGAGCCCGGCTTCGAAATTATGTTTCCCCATGCGGGGAATGCGGATAACGTCTGGAATGCGGTCTTCGACGCCGGGAAGAAGTTCGGTGGCCTGGAACCGATCGGTCTCGGCGCGCGGGACACGCTGCGGCTCGAAATGGGATATTGCCTGTATGGTAACGATATTACCGACGACACGAACCCGCTGGAAGCGGGACTCGCCTGGATCACGAAGCTCAATAAAACACCAGAGTGCCAGGCGTTCCCAACATTGCGTGAGATCAAGGAAAAAGGGCTTACGCGAAAACTCGTCGGTCTCGTAACCGAAGAAAAGGGTGCGATCATGCGACACGGACATAAGATCGTCGATAACGAGGGCCGGAACATCGGCGAAATAACGAGCGGGAACCTTTCGCCGATGCTGGGGAAAGCGATCGCGCTCGGATATGTCCCTGTCGCGCAGTCGAAAGAAGGTTCTGAGGTACTCGTGGAAGTTCGACCGGGCAAACGCGCAAAAGCGGTTGTCACCAAGCCGCCGTTCGTTAAACCGGGAGTCAGGTAGTGGAAGGTCTCACACTCGATCGTGTGACGATGCGGTTCGGCGGTCTCGTAGCCGTCGGAGAACTCGAGGCTGAGATCGGGCCGAAGGATCTTGTCGGCCTTATCGGACCGAACGGTGCCGGCAAAACGACCGTCTTCAATGTTATCACCGGCGTGTATGAGCCGACGGTGGGAGACGTGCGCTTTCATGGGGAGCGGCTGAACGGTCTTCGCCCTAATGAAATCAGCCATCGTGGGATCGCGCGGACCTTCCAGAACATTCGGCTTTTTCGCGGACTTTCTGTATTCGATAATATCCGCGTCTCTCTTACGGCGCAAACGAAATTGGGTCTGTTCGGATCCATGCTCCGTTTCCGTGCTTTTTACGATAACGAACGCTCGCTTGCAAAGAAGATCGACTCTCTGCTCGAACTCTTTCATTTGCAGGACATGCGAAACGAACTTGCGACCAGCCTGCCCTATGGCGACCAGCGGCGGCTGGAGATCGTTCGTGCCCTTGCAACCGGGCCGAAACTGCTCCTTTTGGACGAGCCGGCGGCCGGAATGAACCCGACCGAAAAGCAATCCCTCATGCGGCTCATCCGTCAGCTCAGGGAACAGTTCCAAATTGCGATCCTCCTCATCGAACACGATATGTCGCTGGTCATGGGCATTTGCGAGCGTATTTATGTGCTCGATTATGGTCTTAAGATCGCGGAAGGATCGCCACAGGAAATTCGGAACGATCCAAAGGTGATCGAGGCCTATCTCGGAGAGGCATGAACCGCGATCGAGGGGTTGGAAATGCGTTCCGATCGATTCGACACACGCTGACTTCTCCCGGCCCTCGATTTATAAGTGTTATAACATTTATCTTCGCGTGCGGCCTCGCGTACGAACCCCTCTATCATATCGTTCGTGGGTCTCTGGCCTATAGTATCATTCCACAGGACGATTTTTACTATTACTATCTCGTTGCCAAACATCTTGCCCTGGATCGATTTTCTTCCTTCGATGGAATTATTCCCACAAACGGATATCACCCATTATGGATGTTGGCGCTCGCGGGGATGCACTTTATTGCGCGTGGGAATGACCGTCTCTGCTTTATTCTGATCGAAGCCGCTCAGATCCTTTCGGCGGTTATCACGGCCCGGCTCCTGACGAAGCTTTTTGGAGTGTTATATGGGCCTGCGAAGTGGATACCGGCGCTTTCCTTACTCGCTTCGTTACTGCTGACGGTCCTTATATTCCTAAGTATGGAGACCGTTGTCGCCATACCACTCTATGTATTGTTTTTAGTCGTCATTTCACGTGGCTGCGAATTTCGCTCCCGTACAAGGGAAGCATTCCTTTGTGGACTTGTTGGCTCCCTGTTGGTCCTTGCCCGGCTCGATGCGATCCTTGCGGTCGGTCTGACCTTGCTTTTATTTTTATACCTTCGCTCCAGTTTTAAATCGCTCGTCGCGTACGCGATCGGACTTCTTCCGATTGTCGTCTATCTTATTTTGAATAGAGCAATCTTCGGGGCGTGGCTACCTGTCAGCGCAGAGGTCAAGGCATTAGGAAGCGGCATTCACGTTTCGCTGTTGCCTATCGAAGTGATTCGAACACCGCGAGGATTCCTTTATTTTATTCTTATGGTAACGGGGTGTGTCCTGTCGATTCGAGCACTCACGCGATCGGACCCGTCATCCGGGCTTCGGCTTTTGATCTTCCTTTTTCCACTTTTTTACGTACTCCTTCTTATGCTGCGGTTGTCGTGGCCCGTGTATGTTTGGTACTTTTATCCGTTTCCCATTGCCGCGGCCGCGGGACTGCTGGAACTTCGCGCCATGACAAGCACGAAATTTCAATCGCGGCTCGATCGTGCTGCACCCGCGGGACTCCTGCTCATTATGATATGCTCGATAATTATTCTATCTCGGGATATTCCGGGCCTTACGACGAACCTGAATCTCGACGAACGTACGACACGAGCGCAGCCGAATATTTATATCCATGCGTTGGGAATTAAACCGTTCACCGATTCGCATCCCGGTCGCTATGCCATGGGCGACCGTGCCGGATTGACGGCATTTATCACGGGACAGCCCATTTTACAAGTGGAAGGCCTTGCCGCCGACCCGGCAATGGTCGATTCGGTACGAGCCTGCGCCGACCTTCTTGCCGTCTTAAAAAAATATGGCGTTCACTATTACATTGTTTCTTATCCGCTCAAGGAATTTCACGAACAGCAAAACAATTGGGCGCTCTACGAGCCCCATCGGCAACAGGTGCTTCCGTGGATGCCGCTGATGCGTGGCGATTTCTACGCTCCGGAAGTTTTTCGTTTTCCATTGCCCGTCGGGGTACCGTTGTCCAATGAAGATTCAGGGCGATGGGTAACGCGAATTCTCGATATTTCTGAAGCGCACGAGAAATAAGGGGACAAAATAAATTACTTCGTGTTGTATTTCTTTGGATTCTTGCGCCAGTCGTAACTTCACTATCCGAGTAAGTCAGTTCAGCTCGATGCTGTGTATCCGGGATCTTCAGGTTTGCTATGGTGAAATCAAGGCCCTGAAAGGAATTTCTCTGGAAGTTCCCGATGGAAGCATTGTCACGCTCATTGGCGGGAACGGAGCAGGAAAAACGACACTCCTGCGAACGATCTCGGGCCTTTTGAAAGCGCGCTCCGGTTCGATCCAGTGGGACGGAAAGGAACTTACACACGAGCCTCCGCACGAAGTGGTAAAGCTCGGAATCGCACATGCGCCGGAGGGACGAATGATCTTTGCCAATCTTTCGGTCCAGGAAAATCTTCGCATGGGAGCGTATCTACGGAAGGATACGGACGGCATTAAACGCGATCTCGAATTCGCGTTTACGATTTTCCCTCGGCTGAAAGAGCGACTGTCGCAGCCGGGTGGAACGCTTTCCGGAGGCGAGCAGCAAATGCTGGCGATCGCTCGCGCCCTCATGTCGAAACCCAAAATGCTGCTCCTGGACGAGCCTTCGCTCGGCATCGCTCCGAAACTCGTCCGGACGATCTTCGAAAAAATCGTGGAGATCAACCGAGAACTTGGGGTCACGGTGCTCTTAGTGGAACAGAATGCGAATCTCGCGCTGGCGAGCGCGCATTATGGCTACGTCATTGAAACCGGATCGATCGTACTCTCCGGATCCGCAAAAGAACTGGCCCAGAATGAGGATGTGAAGCATGCCTATTTAGGAACGGCGTAGGAAATATGCCTTCGATTGAAAATAAAGGTGTCCTTACGTCTTACGGTCCCGAGGTTCCCGCTGTTGCGGCCGGGGTGGGTTCCCGCGCTGTTCGGGGCGCGGCGTTGCTGACCGGCGCGACCTATATTTCGATGCTGCTCGGTATCGTCGCTCGGAAAGCGCTCGCACTTCTTCTCACTCCCGAGCAGGTCGGCGTGTATCAGGCGGCGCTGAGTTTTGTCGATCTTGTCGTCAGCTTTGCGGCCTTTTCGTTTACCAGTGCAATCATCAACGTCCGCGACAATCTGGTAACCGAACCGCTCCGAAATTTAAAAGAGAATGTCTTCATTCTGACGGTTGTGGTGAACGGGTTTTTCACGCTCCTTGCAATGGGGCTTGGGCTTTTTTCGCTTTCGAAAACGCATGGGACCGTGCTTGCCGCGCTCATCGGCGTCTATTCGGTACAGCGGTTTATCGCTTCGCTCGATACATTCTATACTCAAATCCTGGAGAGGGAACTTTCATATTCCAAGATCTCTCGCGTCACGCTCGTCGCCAATATTTTGCTCCATACGGCCTCGGTCGTGTTTGCATGGTTTGGCGGGGGCGTATGGGCGATCCCTCTTGCGACGGTGCTTTCGACGCTGATCGGATATACGCTCGATCGTTTTTATGTGCGGCGTTCCGGGCTTGCGACGGTACGCCGACGGCCGTGGAGCTATTACGATCGCTCGACCGCTCGTTGGCTCTGGAAATTCGGTACGAAGGTACTCTTTAACCGGGTCTTTGAAAGCTGGCTCTTCAAGATCGATAATGTGCTGGTCGCCTTCTTATTCGGTTCGTTCTACTTAGGGTATTATGCTCAGGCATTTTCGATCGCGTTGCTTCCAGCCACGGCCGTAGCACCGATCGTCGCTCGAGTTTCGATTGCCACCTATGCCGAAATTCAGCACGATCGTGCAACGCTGGAACGCGCGTTTGCCATTACCAATTTTTTTCTTGTACGCTTGCTGGTCCCGGCAACGATCTTTATCGCATTTGAAAGCAAAGATATCGTCCGCGTATTTTTGTCCTCGAACTGGGGTGGGGTCGCCGAACCGCTGACCGCTCTCGCCGGCCTGATACTTACGGTGCCACTGTTTGAAAATGCAAAGATGATTTTAGGAGCGACCTTGCGCCTGACCGAGATCTCCGTCGTGCGAGGCTTGCAGTTGCTTACGCTGGTGCTGTTAATCGCCGCGTTCCAATGGGGAGGCATCCTCTATATCGCGATGGCGGTTTCGTTCGTAAACGTCGCGGGCTATCTTGGACTCCTGATGTACCTGAAACGAATTCTCGATCCTCGTTGGAAAGAAAATTTTTTGTTCCCAGCCGCGATCGGAGCCATCGTGACCTTGCTGATCGGGTTTGCGGTCGAACCCTGGGTTTCCATCCTACTTCCTCCCGCCGTGGGAATCGAAACGCCGCTCGTGCGTCTCGTTCTATTCGGCGTCCTTATTTTAAGCTTATGCGTTGCGGCAGAATATCCTTTTCAAAAAGCGTTATTCCGGGAACGTTTAAATGAGGTCTACGCCAAATTCCGGAAATAAGACGTGAGCACGCATTTATCCGATTACAATTACTCACTTCCGGAGCACCTGATTGCGAAGTTTCCCCCGGCACGCCGAGGCGATTCGCGCCTGCTTGTGGTCCACAGGGAGCGGCAGCAATGGGAGGACCGCATGTTTGCCGATATTACAGAATATCTGAACGCCGGCGATGTGCTGGTGCTTAACAAGACGAAGGTCATTCCAGCCCGCCTCCTCGGTACGCGCGAAACCGGAGGCAAAATAGAACTCCTGCTCCACAAGCGAGTAGAAGGTGAAGAAGAGCGGTGGCGTGTCCTCATGGCCCCCGCGCGAAAAGCCCGCGTGGGCGACCGGCTTTTTTTCGATACGCTAAGTTGCGAAGTCGAGCGCGATCTGGGCGAAGGCGAAAAGATCGTTTGCTTCGACCGGACGGGAACCGATTTTATGGCCGCGATCGAGCAGGTGGGGGAAGTCCCGCTGCCGCCCTATCTGCACCGAGCCGCCGAAGCCTCCGATACCGAGCGATACCAGACCGTGTATGCTTCCGAGCCCGGGGCCGTGGCTGCCCCGACCGCCGGGCTGCACTTCACGCAGGATCTTCTGCGAGGAATCGAGGCCCGCGGCGTTACGCTCGCCTCCCTGACCTTGCATACGGGCCTGGGAACGTTCCGACCGGTGGAGTCCGAAGATATTACCCGCCATCGCATGCACGAGGAGTATTATGCCTTAGATACGGAAAATGCCGAACGGATCAATCGTGCAAAAAGGGAGGGCGGAAGATGTATCGCCGTTGGGACGACCACGGTCCGCACGCTCGAAACGCTGGGCAAGGACGACGGCACGGTCCGTGCCGCCTCCGGCATGAGTGGGATCTTTATTTATCCGCCATACCGCTTTAAGGTTACCGACGCCATCGTCACGAATTTTCATCTTCCGCGCTCGACGCTGCTCATGATGATCTCCGCCTTTATGGGCCGGGAGTTCCTGCTCGCATGCTACCGCCATGCCGTGGAAAGCAACTATCGCTTTTTCAGCTATGGCGATGCGATGCTGATCCTCTGATCACTCGATCTTCGTTACCGGATGGATCTCGCGATAGTTCTTTGCGTGCCCGGTCTGGCCATGGTCGAAGTCCTGAAAGAGCACGCCGGTGATCGTCGCCCGCGCGTTCGTGTGCCGGAAGTCCGTACCAGGAGTTCCCAAATGCTGCGAGACCCATTGGGACGCCGCATCGAATTGGGATGCATACGCCGAGGCCGCCACTTCCGCGCAACTCGTGCTCGGGATTTCGGCGATCATGGAGTCCGCCGAGCTATCGATCAGGACGAGATGAATATCGTGGTCGTCTTCTTTTTTAAACGCTGCGATCGTGCAGGTCAGGGTGACCGCCTGCTCTTCGAAGGCCATACGCCCCGTATCTTCGCTCACCGAAATCTTTGGGAAGGTATTTTGTTCGGCAATGGTCGTACTCATTGCAGACCAGTCGATGTTTTTTGTCTCAGGATCGGTGAGGATCTTCACATGCCAGCGTTCGATGCCGCATTCGGGTTCGGAAGGGGAGTTCGGCTGGTTATTCGAACTGGAGCACCCGATCGCAAAAAGCGCGAAAGAAATGAGGACGAAATATTGTGGACGAAGACTCATCATTCATCAATATGCGATTGTGAACGAACAGTTCTCGATCAGATCTGGGTTCGACTTTTATTTCTAGGAACCAGCAAAACGGCGGGGGAGTTAGAATCGCCGCTGAATTTGGGCATTTAGCTCAGTTGGTCCAGAGCGTTCGCTTCACACGCGAGAGGTCACAGGTTCGAACCCTGTAATGCCCACGATTTTTGTATTGAGCGCTTCTTTTCGGTTCGTGTGATTCATGCTCCTTCCGATCGGTGACGACAATAGCCAGCGTGTCTCCTATCCTATCGTCACAACGATTATTATCGTACTGAATATTTTCGTCTTTCTGCTGGAGCTTTCGGGCGGTAATGCGTTTGTTCAAAAATATTCGCTCATCCCGGCCGATTTTCTGGCGGGCCGGCAGCCCATTGCAAGCCTTTTTACCTCGATGTTCCTCCACGGGGGCGTTGCACACATCGTGGGCAACATGCTCTATCTCTACGTCTTCGGCGATAATGTAGAGGACAATCTCGGGAAATTTAAATTTATCCTTTTTTATCTCGGCTGCGGCATTGTCGCCATGCTCGCCGAGACGTATGCCATGCCGGACTCACACGTTCCTAATATCGGAGCTTCCGGAGCGATCGCCGGGGTGCTTGCCGCCTATCTCATCCTTTTTCCGCGGAACCGGGTGCGGGTCCTTATTCTTTTTCCATTTTCCATGACCATGAGTGCCTGGTTCGTGCTTGGCCTTTGGATCATTACACAGCTCATTTCCGGGTGGACGTCGCAGTATTATCATGCGGCCGCCGCTCAGGGCGGAATTGCCTACATGGCGCACATTGGCGGTTTTGTCTGCGGAATCGTATTGACCTTTCTCTTCCGCCGCCCGGAAGCGAAGCACGGTGCAATGCACCGTCTGGGAATGACCCCTCGCCGTCCCGATTATTAAGCTTATTTTTCACGGCACTGCCACGGGGCTTTCGGCGTTGACCTTCCACTCATTACGATCACTATGAAAACCTTCCCAGCCTCGGACACGCAGATTAAGATCTTTCAAATTAAAAACTCAACGGACGAAACCACACTCAACGAGTTCCTGGTGGGAAAGCTTGTCCGGCACTGGGAAGCTACCTTCACGCCTTCGGCATCCGTTCCCGGGACGGACGCTCCCTCGGCCCCAATGGGAACATGGAACATTTTCGTAGCCTATGAGATCCGTCAGTCGGATGGGAAGTTCGCCCTGAAAGAGCAACGGATGACGGGTCCCTCGAGCGGGAGAAAAAATGTTCCCTCCGGCCGTGCGGCTCAGGCGTCCGCAATGAAGCAGTCTGAAAAGGCGGCAATTAATGAAGAATACAAGCCGAACGTTGCCGACAGCGATTTTCCTTTGTTCGATGCGGTCCGAAAATGGCGAAATTCGCGTGCCCGAGAAGAGCGTGTAAAGCCGTTCACATTTTTCAATAATCGTCAATTGGAACAGATCGTGACCCTAAAACCAGCGACGATCGAAGCGCTTCGCTCCATTGCTGTCGATATGGAACCCGCGCTGTGGGAAAAATACCAAAACGAGCTGCTCGCCTTTATCGAGACCGCGCGTTCCGCTAATGGATCTGCCGAAGCGATTACCGCAGAACCTGCGGCCACGCTCGAGCCCGTCCAATAGCCGCCTTGGCATATTCGAAGTACACGCTTGCTCTCCTGGAATCCCTGGAAGCCGAGCCAGGGCTTCGGCATGAATTAATTTTTTATTCGACGTTTGCCCATAAAACATACGGCATTTTGCAGCGAAAAGAGCGGCTGGACGAAGGATTTTCAAGGCTGCAACAAACTTTTCAGGACGCCGTAGAGCGAGTACGTGCTATCGTCCGGACAGCAGGCGATCGAGGTTTCCAGGAGGCTAAGGTACTCTTGGAGCTATCGCCAAAGGCATTTTCTGAACTCCTGGGACTAATGCACGACCTTGCGATCATTAAGCAGCAATAACTTCTCGTATCGGTCATGGACCATCTTCTTATTCCTGGCAGGCTCGAAGAACTCGAGCAAGTGCATGAATGGACCCGGCGCCAGCTTGACCGTGCCCATGTGCCGGAGGACCTGCGGCATAATGCCCTGCTGGCGCTTTCCGAGTGTGTGACCAACGCTATTCGCCATGGGTGCAAGGAGTGCCGGTCGAGCAAAGTCAAGCTCGAATGCGAGTTAAGCGACAAGGAGATTACCTTTATTGTTCGGGACCGTGGGGATGGATTTGTTCCCGAGCTCGTGCCCGATCCGACGAACGGCCCGTATCTTCACCGTCCTGGCGGCCGAGGGGTATTCCTGCTTAAAGCACTTACGAGCGAGTCCTCGATCGAATCGTCCCGCGACGGGACCAGCGTCATGTTCCGATTTCGCTGGAAGTAATTAACCTAAGAGAAGTAATTAACCTAAGAATTGCTTTTCCCACAACGTCAGGTTCAGTAACGACCAAAGCAGTTGACCATTGTTCCGCGCACCGGTCGTGTGCTCGAGGAAGAGTTCTCGGACGTACGATAGGTCCATGTGCGATTTCAGGAGCGGGCTCTGGAAAAGATGGTCTTCGAGAAAAATTTTGAGGTCGGACTTCATCCATTCATTGATCGGCGCCGCGAAGCCCATTTTTTTTCGATAAATATGTTCGTTCGGAAGTATGCCTTCCGCCGCCTTCTTCAAAATATATTTGGGAACATAATGAGGGCCGAGCTTTATGCGGCGCGGCAGGCGAAAGGCGAATTCTACCATCCGATGATCCAGGAATGGCACACGCGCCTCGATGCTCGTTGCCATTCCGATCTTGTCCACGCGCATCAGCAATAGTTCTGGCAGGCGCTGCATGAATTCGAGGTACATCATGCGCCGGGTATACTGCGATTTGGGATAGGCTTTACGGACGTCCTTGTGCCAGGCCTCCGCAAAATATGTCGACGACATCTTGGGATCGTAATCCAAGAGCAGTTTTCGTTTATGTTCTTCCGTAAAGGCGAGTGCGCCGCCCCAAAACAGCTCTTCCCCTCGCGAGAAACGGCGCATATATTCGCGGATAAGCGGGTTCTTCACCAGCGGGCTGGTCGCGAGGTACGCTGCACGGCGAACGATTTTCGGAGAGACCGTTCCCGCCGGCCGCCAAAGGCGATCGTATAGTTTGATGTCGCGAACCAGCCACGGATAGCCGGCAAATTCTTCGTCCGATCCTTCGCCGACCTGGACCACGATCGTTCCTGAGTCGCGTGCGAGCTTGCTCACAAAATAGAGCGGAACACAGACCGGGTCGCCGTTCGGCTCGTCTTCGTGGTAAGCAAGATTCGACAATACGGCTTCGGCGTCCCCAGAATCGATCAGGACCTCATGGTGATCGGTCGAGAATTTTTTCGCGATCGACCGTGCATACTGCATCTCATTATATTTCTCGAGGTCCTTAAAGCCGACAGAAAATGTTTGCACGGGCCGGTCCATAAGTTCTGCCATCAGGGCGACGTTCAGGCTCGAATCGATCCCACCCGAAAGAAACACGCCAAAGGGGACGTCGGACATCATACGGTCTTTGATCGACTGGCGCAATAACCGCCGTATTTCTTCGATCGCTTCCTGCTCCGAAATGTTGTCCAGAGGCGCTCCGGCATTAAGGAGCGACCACCACGGCCGTTTTTGGAGATCCCCGTTCGCGGTAATCCGGAGCGAATGCCCGGCTTCGAGTTTGTGAATGCCGTGGAACATCGTTTCCGGGGCCGGGGGCATCATCAGCGAAAGATAGTGCGGTAAGGCATGCTCGTTCAGCCTGGCGCGAATCGAGGGATGCTGTAATAATACCTTAATTTCGCTCCCAAATAGAAAGCGTCCGTTTGGCGTTGCGTAGTACAACGGTTTGATGCCAATGCGATCGCGGGCGCAAAAGAGTTCCTGCCTCGATTCGTCCCAGATCGCAATGGCGAACATTCCAAGGAATCGGTCGAGGCACGCTTCGCCCCATTCCTGGTACGCGTACAGGATCGTCTCCGTATCGCTTTGGGAACGGTATTTATATCCTTTCGCTTCCAACTCCGTTCGGATCGCGCGGTGATTGTAGATCTCGCCATTGAAGACGAGCGTATACCGTCCATCGGGGGTGGACATCGGCTGATGCCCTGCCGGCGAAAGATCGATAATGGCAAGACGACGAAACGTCAGTCCGCAGAGACGGGTGGGAGCGATATAGTAGCCGGCGTCATCGGGACCACGATGGACCATCGCGTCGGACATGCGCGTGAGCAGTTCCGGAGTGATCTCCGGTCGCGCCTGAAATCCGTAATCGAATACGCCGCCAATGCCACACATGGAAGCTGTACTACGAACGATTATGCACTATGATTCGATGGACCCTGATAACCGGAATGAACTTTCTTTTCCCGGCGAGTGCTTTTTGAGCTTCGTATTATGAAACGGCGGATTTTTAGCGGGATTCAACCCTCCGAGGTCATTCACATCGGTAACTATATCGGTGCCGTCCGGCGCTGGGTCGAAATGCAGGACGATCCTGAAAAAGAAAATATCTTTTGTATTGTCGATCTTCATGCGCTGACCGTGCCCCAGGACCCCAACGCCCTGCGCGCGCGTACCCTTGAACTTCTCGCGTTATTTCTGGCCGTCGGGCTGGACCCGAATAAGTCGCTGCTTTTTGTTCAAAGCCATGTCACGGTGCATGCCGAGGGCGCATGGCTTCTGAATTGCGTCACGCCGGAAGGGTGGCTCAAAAAAATGACGCAGTATAAGGACAAATCGCAAAAGCAGGAGACCGTCCTTACCGGACTTCTCGATTATCCGGTCCTGATGGCGGCCGATATTTTATTTTACGACACGCATGAAGTTCCCGTCGGGGAGGACCAGAAGCAACACGTGGAACTTGCTCGGAATATTGCCGAGCGCTTCAATCATCTGTACGGGGAGACCTTTATCGTTCCCGAACCGGCGATCGCGAAAGCGGGCGCTCGAATTATGGGGTTAGACGATCCGAGCGCGAAAATGTCGAAGAGCCTTGCTCATACAAAAGGTCATGCGGTGCGCCTGCTGGACGATCCGAAAGAGATCGAGCGAACGATCATGCGCGCCAAAACCGATTCCGGTTCCGAGATCCGGTTTTCGAAGGATCCGGCAAAGGCCGGTGTCAATAATTTGCTGACGATCTATCAGGCGCTCACCGGCAAAGCTACCGAACACGTGGAAGCCGATTTTACGAATGCGCGCGGTTACGGCGATCTCAAGAAAGCGGTAGCGGAAGTTGTGATCGAAAAAATGGAACCTATTCGCCGTCGCTATTCCGAAATCGTTTCCGACAGCGCTGAACTTCAGCGCATCATGCGCATGGGCGCTGAAAAAGCACGAGCAATTTCGGAACCTCGCTTAGTCGATGTGAAGCAGAAAATGGGATTGATTATGACGGCGTAAGGATGGAAGCAAACGTCCGAAAAAGGTTTTACCTTTTACTTCTTGTATGCGGAAGTATTTTGTCTATTACGTTTCTGTATCCGTATAGCGGGGATAATGCACAGCTACTGTATACAGCCGACCTGATGCTCCGCGGTATGATGCCGTACCGGTCCGTCTTCTATCACGATTTCCCGGGAATTCTATTTATTCATGCCTTTCAATTACTCGTATTGGGTAAATCCTTACAGGCGTTCCATATCCTCGATGTGGCAATCCTTCTGTTCGGTGCTTCGATAGTATTTCGAATGACATCCTATCTTGGCGGCGAGCTGGCCGGTTGGCTTTGTGCAATATTCTGGAGTTTTTATTATGTGCTGGAAGGCGGAAATATGGTCGGTCAGCGCGATGTATATGTTTCAATCTTACTCCTGATTGTAATATATTTCCTTCTTCTGAGGCCGCAAAAATCGCTCGCCTTCACAGGCTTTCTAACCGGACTCATCGTTTTATTTCGGCCCACGTATGGCCTTGTTGCCGTTACGATCTTCTTATGGTTGCTTTGGCGCATGAGAAACGATGTGGATAATTTTCGTCGGGTATGGACTCGATTTTTGCCATGCTGCTGTGCTCCAGTTTTCGTTTTTATTTTTGTTAGCCTGGCAACTGGCACTTTCAGCGATGTGTACAACCAGATCGTACTGTTCAATTTAAAGTCATACAACGTTTATCTCGGCCCGTTTTATCTTGCTCATAAAATCCGGGCGTATGCAGTCTGGATAGCAATCTTTTTTCTTGGACTTGCCGCTCTGTTCCGAAGCGGAAACCGTTCCGCCGCTGGATTACTCGGAGTAATAACCGGAGCACTGTTGCTCGAGGTGCTATTGCTTTCGCAGACGAACTATCAACTCCACCCTCTTTTAACGCTTGTGATTGTAGCATCCAGTGCGGGCTGGGCGTTGCTGTGGAACGAATATACTTCGCGTGCGTGGCGAATAAGTATTGCCGCATTGGCCATTATTGGATTTTTACTTCCGGCGGTTCGCCATAATGCGTTTGGATTCCAGGACATGAGCGAGGAAGACATGCTTGTTCGGTATTTGCGCTCACGCATTCCGCCGGGGAGTATTCTTCAAACGGCCGGTTCGATGCATGCGCCGCTCGCGTTAGCCGTAAATCCCGCGAGCCGTTTCATTATGCTGCATGAACTGGTCCAGCGCGATCGTTTCGGCAACCTGCAGGATTTTCAAATTTCATGGCGGAATGAATATTTACGCGACCTGATAAAAAATCGTCCCCTTTACTTCCTGATGCATGATGGCTATGATGGCGAGCGCCAGTTCCTGAATGGAGAAACTCCGTGGGAAGTGATTGGCAGGGATCTGCCTGCCGTCGGAAACTGGCTCGACAGGACGTGCCACATCGAGACAAGGATCGGTCGATATACGCTCTATCGCCGAAATTCCGAGTAAGATCCTTTTACGAATGCCCGTCCAAATGCTTCTCTAAAAATCCTTCCATCGCTTCATAGACTTCGAAGCGATTTTCTTCGTTGCGGAACCCATGTCCTTCGTTTTCCTTAACGAGATAGGGAACATCGATGCCGCGTTTCCGAAGGGCATCGACGATCTGATTCGATTCTTCGATATTGACGCGCGGATCCTTTGCGCCCTGCACGACCATCAGAGGAGCGCGTATCCGGTCGACATGGAATACCGGGCTTGCACTTCGTAACAGATCTTTGTCCGTTTCCGGATTACCGACCATTTCATACATCGATTCCAGGAACGGTTTCCAGTATGGGGGGATCGTTTGCATGAAAGTGAACAAGTTCGAAACGCCAACATAATCAATCCCGCATGCATACAGCTCGGGAGAAAAAGCGAGTCCGGCCAGCGTGCAATATCCGCCGTAGCTTCCGCCGTAAATTGCTACCCGTTTCGGATCGGCAATTCCTTCCTTGATAAGCCAGAGCACACCATCGCTGACGTCGTCCTGCATTTTACGCCCCCATTGTTTGAAGGAGGCTTCCCAGAATTTTCGTCCATATCCCGTCGAACCGCGATAATTGACTTGCAGGACCGCGTAACCTCGACTCGCAAGAAACTGGACCTCCGGATTATAGGTCCAGCGGTCGCGTACCCACGGCCCGCCATGGGGATTGACGACGACGGGAAGATTTTCCGGGGATTTCCCGAGCGGAAGCGTGAGATAACCGTGGATAATGAGGCCGTCGCGGGATTCATACGAGATCGGCTTCATGGGGGCGAGTTCGCTTTCGTTCAGCCACGGGCTCACGTCGGCCAGTTTTTCGAGCCGGTCTGACGAAAAATCATAGATGTAAAACGCTCCCAGCGATCGATCGCTGTAGGTTCGAACGATGTAGGTATTTTCGTCTTTCGTATAATCGGTGATCGTCACTTCAGACGATGGAAGTTTTTCTGTCAGGCGGTCGAAGAGTTGCCGGATCTGTTCGTCCAGATATTGGCGCTGTTGTTTCCACGTCGTATAGCCGATCATCGTGGCGACTTTCCGTTTCTTCGAGTAGGCCATGCCGTCTAAGTCGACTTCCGGGTGCTCGAAGATCACTTCGAGTTCCCGAGCCGCTGCCATATCGTACTTTACAATGGCGAGGCGGTCTCTTCCGAGATTGCTGAGTGCGTACACCGCCCGATTATCGGGCGTGAAAAAGAGCGGTTCGAGCGATTCTTTAAAATGGATCGTCTTGACTTCACGGAAGGGCTCGCTGTCGACATCGCGATAGAGGAACGTCGTGTTGACGCCATCGGTCGCGATCGCGATCCTTACGGCACCCGTGTGATCGGTGACCCAGCGGGTGATATTACCGGGATTTTCGGCAATCAGTTGTATCTGCCCGGTCGAGATATTCATGCGAAAGACGTCGAAGCATTCGGCGTCGCGCCGGTTCATTCCTATTAATACTTCATCATCGATTTCCTGCAATTCATCGACGACCTCGACCTTTACGTTCGGAAACGGTGTGAGATCGCGAGGATTCGAGCCGCCTTTATCGACCGCAAAAAGATGGTAGTTCTCATCGCCGTCGAAATCTCGTGTATAGATCAGGGTATCGTTGTTTTTCCACCAGTAAGCGCCAATATCGCGCGCCGTTTCTGAGGTCACGCGAATAGCTTTTCCCTGCCCTATGCTGTCGCGCGATTCCACGAAAATATTCATTCGCCGCTTGAAGGGTTCGGTATGCGAGATATAGCGGCCGTCGGGAGAAATACGAAAGGCGGTCTTTTCCGGATTTCGAAAAAAATCACGAAGCGGGATGCGTGTGGCGGAAGTAGAAGCAGTCGAAGTAGAAGGAGTCAAAGTAGGCTTGGTCCCAAAAATGATTGGCTAGGCGAAGCGGTCCAGTAAAATCAATTTCAAATATACAACATTCTCAGAATTCAGGAAGAAATTCGAATTTTTCCAGAATCTAATTGCGCTCATAAACGATTAGAGTGTGTCCATGGAAGCCATTGCCTCGTCGCCACCATCGATGCCGTTTTCCGATGCCCCAGGTCCGGTTTTGCCGTCAACAGCTCCGACATTTTCAAGTTCGGCGATTTCCGCATCGCCGCTTTATAAAGTCCGCCTCTTAAAGGACGACCGTTCCGCCATTTTTGAGGGGCCCCTCGACCTCCTGCTGTTTTTTATTAAGCGTGACGAACTCGATATCTACGATATTCCGATCACCCGCATAACGGAAGAATTCTTCGAATATCTTCGACTCATGACGGCGCTCGATCTCGAGATCGCCGGAGAATTCATTGTCGTTGCCGCGGAACTTTGCCAAATTAAGGCGAAGATGTTATTGCCGCGGGAAGAGCGTACCGATGGAGTCGAAGAAGAAGACCCCCGGACCGACCTCGTTCGACGCCTGCTCGAATACCGAAAGTTCAAGGAGATGGCGGAAGAACTCTTGGTCATGGGCGAAGAGCAGCGAAAAATATTTTATCGGCAATATTTTACAGCGGACGACCGGACCGTTGAACCGCAGGAACAGGAAGAAAACCTTCTTAAGAACGTCTCGATCTTCCATCTTATCAATGCGTTCCGCCGCGCGCTCGAACGAGCTCCCCGGATCAAGCGTACGCACGATGTCGAACTGATCCCCGTCACGGTAGAGGAACAATCGGAAATGATCCTCTCTGCCGTCTCGATGCGGGGAGAAGTAAATTTCGGCGACCTCTTTCTCGATATTTTTGAAATGGGGCCGATCGACGAGTTCTCCCCGGGCGTCCGGCTTCGGATTGCGGTCACATTTATCGCATTGCTCGATCTCGTTCGTAACCGATTCGTGGCCCTTCGACAACATAGTGTTTTCGACGATATTATTTTATTCAAACCATAATTTGCATCCAACAGAAGCGACGAAAATATAACTATGCCCGATTATTCATCCCCCGAATCCCTGGCGCCGATATTGGAAGCGTTGATTTTTGCGAGTGACGAGCCCCTTTCGGCCCAGGAACTTCGATCGCTAATTCTTGGCGAAGAATTTGAGAAAGAAAAAGCTCCTCTGGCGATAGAGCCTTCGATTGGGATCGAAGAACCACCCATCGGATTGAATCCGGAAATTACGGTTGCGGTCGGTCCGGGTATCGAAGGTCATAGCGAGGCACCCACCGAAGCACAGCCGGAAAAGAAGCGGCGAAAAAAAGCGCTCCTGGAGCTTTCCGTTATTCACGACGCGATCGAGCATTTAAACGCGTGTTATGAAGCAGAGGGACGTGCATTTCGATTGATCGAGATTGCCGGTGGCTATCAGTTCTCGACGCGAGGCGAATATGCAGAGTACGTTTCTCGGCTCTTCCGCGAAAAAGCCAGGCGCCGGCTTTCCGGGGCAGCGCTCGAAACGCTGGCGATCGTTGCCTATAAACAACCTGTTTCGAAAATCGATATTGAAAATATCCGTGGCGTTAATTGCGACGAAGTTTTAAAATCGTTGCTCGAAAAGAACCTGGTTACGATCACGGGTCGTGCCGAAACCGTTGGCCGTCCACTACTCTATGGTACCACGGTCGATTTTCTTCGCCATTTTGGATTGCCCCGAATTCAGGACCTCCCACGTCCGCGTGAGATCGAAGAGTTGATGAAAGAGGAATCTGTACGCGCCACGACGCTTGAAGAAGCAGCAAGCGAATTTGTCAGCCCTGAGTTTTCTGCCTCCGCCGACGATGTGACGGTCGATGAAGCAATCGCCGTCGCGAAGGAACTGGCGGAGCGAGAAGAAGCTCCCACGGCCGATGAAGAATTTTCCGGACTGTCGGACGAAGCAGAGGTTTCGATCGATATTGCCGAATTAGACAGGGAAAAAGAATAAGATGCCTATTCCTTCGCGCCGAGGTCCTCGGCGTCCGGTTGGGAAACCGGGAAGAACCTTCGTTCGCACACAGAAGTCCAAGGCTCGTGCCGAAGGGGACCGGCCACGCGCGCATAGCCGAGAACTTTCGGATTCCGACAAAAAACCACGTCGTGTATCGAAAAAAATCGTCGGCGAGCATAGGGTATCGAAAAAAATCGTCGGCGAGCATAGGGTATCGAAAAAAATCGTCGGCGAGCACAGTGTATCGAAAAAAACCGTCGGCGAGCACAGTGTATCGAAAAAAACCGTCGGCGAGCACAGTGTAAGAATAAAACGCAAGCCGGAGAGCAGCCGCACACTGAGTCGCAAGCCGCGATTGGCGAGAAAAACGCTGCCGAGCCGTCCCGCGAAAGAGGTTCCGATCAAACTCAAGCTTGCTCGCAAACCGACCGGTCAAACTCCATCGGAAGTTCCAAAAACCGCCTCCGTTTCGGAATCGGCAAATGGAGTGCGTCTTAATAAATTTATTTCGAATGCCGGCATTACCTCTCGCCGTAAAGCCGACGAGTTGATTACGAGTGGTGCCGTTAATGTAAATGGAAAAGTCGTTACGGAATTGGGCGTTCGCGTTCGACCCTACGACGATCATGTGACCGTTAACGGAGAGACGATATCCCTTCGACCGCGATTTCTCTACCTTCTTCTGAATAAGCCGAAGGACACGATCACAACGACGAGCGATGAAAAAGATCGCTCGACCGTGCTCGATTATATCAATGCTCACGAGCGCGTCTATCCCGTGGGCCGATTGGACCGCAATACCACCGGTGTCTTGTTGCTTACGAACGATGGGGAACTCACAAACCGGCTGACGCACCCACGATTCGAAATTGAGCGGGAATATCATGTCACGCTCGATAAGGCCGTGACGAAAGACGATGCAAAAAAGATTGCCGAAGGAGGGATCGATATCGGCGATGGGGATTTGACGGGGCCTGCCGAAGTATCGTTTCTCGAAAGCGGTGAAGATGTTTTTCTCAAGATCAAGGAAGGAAAAAATCGTGAGGTCCGCCGTTTGTTCGAAACCCTCGGCTATGAAGTGGAGAAACTCGACCGCGTGAGTTTTGCCGGTATTACGCACCGCGGTATGGCCCGAGGAGAATCTCGACCGCTCACGCCGCAGGAGATTCACCGTCTCAAACACTTGGCCGGAATAGAATCGTAAAAAATAGAACAACACGTTTGGGAATGATTGCCATCTACGATGGCTC
>Ga0070741_10003485_pt1 | contig 39001 bp, 38 predicted proteins | sample Coa_R1_4_FD_66440 | JGI IMG/M metagenome (GOLD analysis project Ga0070741, IMG submission 66440) | Surface soil microbial communities from Centralia Pennsylvania, which are recovering from an underground coalmine fire - Coalmine... | ecosystem: Environmental > Terrestrial > Soil > Unclassified ...
AAAGCCTGGATCCGCGCCAACCTCGATCTCACCGATTGGATCAATGCTCATCCCGGCGAGGCCAAGAAGCTGCTCAACGAGCAGATCCAGCGCGAGACGGGGAAGGCTTTGCCGTCGGGAGTGCTCGACGATGCATTCTCCCGCCTGCAGATCACCTGCGATCCGCTGCACACGCAATTAAACACGGCAGCGGCACAAGCATTTGATGCTGGATTCCTCGGACGCAAGATGCCGGATTTATCCGGGCTGTACGATCTCACGCTCCTCAATGAAGTTCTCGCGGAGAAAAAGCGAAAGGCCATTCAATGAGCACGCAGAGCGTTCCCCGTCAGTTCCCTGTTCCTCTCGCCTGGCCAGCCGGGGCCAGGCGAGGGCCCGTTGCCGTCGGCCAGCCGCGTCACGCGCCATCGTTGGGCATCCCCAAGGTTGGGCTGAGCGAAATCTGCCTTAGCTACCGCACGCAGTCGGGCGAAAGGCTCCTCGCTCTCGATCACATCGACCTGCAAGTACACGCGGGAGAGTTCGTCTGCATCGTAGGTCCTTCCGGCTGCGGCAAATCCACTCTGCTCCATTTAGTCGCGGGGCTGCAGCCGCCGACTTCCGGCCAGATCCTGGTGGATGGCAATCCTATTCAGGGCCCCGGAACCGACCGCATCATGATCTTTCAGGATCATGGGCTGTTCCCCTGGCTGACTGTCGGACAGAATGTCGAGTTCGGCATGAAGATGAAGGGCGTCCCCAGGGCCGAGCGCTACGAAAGGACGCAGCACTATCTTCGTCTTGTGCACCTGGCAAAGTTCGAGAAGAGCTACATTCACCAGCTTTCCGGCGGAATGCGGCAGCGCGTGGCCATCGCGCGCGCCCTGGCGACCCAGCCTGATGTCCTGCTGATGGACGAACCCTTCGCCGCTCTGGACGCCCAGACTCGCGACCTGCTGCACGACGAATTGGAACGCATCTGGAGCGACACGGGCTGCACCATCATCTTCGTCACCCACAACGTTCGGGAAGCGGTTCGCCTGGGCGATCGCGTTGTGCTTCTCACCTTCCGTCCCGGACGGGTGAAGAGCGAGTTCCCCGTCGATCTGCCTCGGCCGCGCAGCCTTGAAGATCCTGCGGTCGCGCTTGCCGCCCGGGAAGTGCTCGACGAACTCCGTGACGAGATCAACCGCTCGCTGGATGCCGAGTACAACGAGGGCGTGAAACCGCACATCGAACCAGGAGTTTCCGCATGAAACGCGCTCTGCGATATGTCCTCTTTTACTCCGCGCTACTGGGACTCTGGACGCTGCTCGCGGAGTTGAAAATCTGGCCGCCGTATCTGTTTCCGACTCCCTGGGGCGTTGCCGAGTCGCTCTATGCCGGATTCGCCGATCACAGCTACTGGATTGCGATTCGCGTCAGCATGCAGCGCGTCGTGATCGGGTACGGTATCTCCGTAGTCCTGGGGATGGTGCTCGGCCTGGGCGTTGCCAGTAACAAGTTCCTGGAAGAAACCATGGGCGGCCTGCTGGTGAGCCTGCAGAGCCTGCCCAGCATCTGCTGGTGGCCGCTGGCGCTGCTCTGGTTTGGCCTGAGTCAGAACGCGATCCTGTTCGTCGTCGTCATGGGATCGCTGCTGTCGGTGACTCTTGCCATGGAAGACGGCCGCAAGCAGATGCCGAAAATCTTCGGCCAGGCCGGACGCAACCTCGGCGCCAAGGGATTCAAGCTGTTCTGGTACGTGCTTCTGCCCGCCAGCCTCCCCTTCATCGTTTCCGGATTGAAGCAGGGATGGGCGTTCGCCTGGCGCTCCCTGATCACCGCGGAAATGCTGTACCTCAGCCTCGGTCTCGGCCAGGTCTTGATGATGGGGCGGGACCTCAACGACATGAGCGCGGTCATCGCCGTCATGCTGCTGATCATCGCGCTGGGTTACATCGTGGATGGCGTGGTGTTCAAAGGGATGGAGCGGCACTTGCAGAACAAGTGGGGATTGGCTCCCGCAAGCTAACCGCGCCGGAGCATTCAGAATTCAGCGGGCACTTCGAAAGTTCGATAGGATTCGCCATAATGTCTACTAGTCTAATAGCACTAATAGTGAACGCTCCCCGTAACGGAGCGGCAAACCGTATCGGTAGGCGGTTCATGACCCGCAAGAACACCATACTCGCGAACTTGATCATGGCCGTCATCACGGTCCCCGGCTCCGCCCAAAGCGAATCCACAGGTCAGGCGGCTCCCGCAGCGGATGCGCCCAGCATGGTGGCGCAGGCGGCCGATTCCGCTGCTCGTCTTTCTGCGGCCGTTGAGCCCACTTCAACTCCCTCGCCTCACCGCGGCCCAGTCTCGTTCCGCCGGGATGGCCTCTGGTTCTCGACTCGCGACGGCAGCACGCACTTGCAGGTGCATGGCTACTTGCAGGCGGACAACCGCATGTTCTCGTCCAATACGCGAGGACAAGAACTCGACACTTTTCTGTTCCGCCGCATCCGTCCGGTATTGGAAGGGACTCTGTTCCGCCAGGTGGATTTCCGCTTCATGCCGGATTTCGGACAGTACAATCCGCAAATTCAGGAAGCCTACCTCGAACTGAAGACGTTGCCCTATGCCAGGCTTCGCGCCGGCAAATTCAAGGAGCCGATTGGCCTGGAAGTTCTTCGCCAGGATCGCGATCTTAGCTTCACTGAGCGTTCGATGGCTTCCGACCTGCTGCCTCTGCGCTACCTTGGCGCCCAGATCTCAGGATCGGCGCTGGGCAAATCGATCACCTATGAAGGCGGCTACTTCCAGGGGTCCAGTGACGGCTCGAACGCGGTGTTCACGCAATGGACTCGTGGCAACGAGGGCGTGGGCCGCGTCTTCCTGCTTCCGTTCACCGCTACGTCGATTGCAGCCCTGAAGAAATTCGGTTTCGGCGTTGCCGGTTCCGCCGGAGCCCAGCATGGCTCCATTGCCGGTCTCAAAACTATGGCCCAGACAACTTTCTTCAAGTACGCCTCAGGAACGGTTGCTGACGGCCAGCACAACCGAGTATCCCCGCAGGCCTACTACTACGCCGGACCGTTTGGAGCCATCGCGGAGTACGTCATCTCTTCCCAGCAGGTTTTCAACAAGGGCAAGAGCGGCAGGATGCGAAATGAAGGCTGGGAAGTGCAGGGATCGGTGATGCTGACGGGTGACAAGAACTCCTACGCGGGATTCCGCCCGCGCAATGGGTTTGAGCCGAATCGCGGATTCGGCCACCTGGGAGCGCTGGAACTCGCCTTCCGCTTCAGTCAGGTCAGCATCGATCCCGACGCCTTCCCCTCATTCGCCAGCGCGAGCACGTCCGCGCAACGCGCGCGGGCCGCCGGCATCGGCCTGAACTGGCATCTGAACCGCTATGTGAAGCTGATGACCGACTACGAGCACACCACGTTCCGGATGGCTCCGGCTTCGACAACTCCATTGCACAACGAGAACGTACTGGTCAGCCGCATTCAACTCGGCTTCTAGAACAGCAAAGCGCTACCGACCCGGTGTCCCCAGGGCTTGCCGGACACCCACGATAGCGCTGCCATTTCGTGGCCCAAAACTGATAAGGAAAGTATAGGAACTGTCATGTACTACTGACAGTGCATTCGGAGGTTCCCGGCTACGTCGCCTCGGGATTCTCGCCACCCTCTGGGGAAGGGCTCCGTTCGGGGCGCAACAAGGGGAAGAGGATGACATCGCGGATGGTGTGGGAATCGGTGAGCAGCATGCAGAGCCGGTCGATGCCAATCCCGACGCCTCCGGCCGGCGGCATACCGTAGGACAGCGCGCGGATGTAGTCCTCATCCATCTGGTGAGCTTCTTCGTCGCCCCGCTCGCGCTCCTTTAATTGTGCTTCGAAGCGGCGGCGCTGATCTTCGGGATCGTTGAGCTCACTGAATCCGTTGGAGATCTCCATCTGGCCGGCGAAGATTTCGAAGCGCTCGGTCCAGTCCGGCTCGTCCGGCTTCTGCTTCGACAGCGGAGACACGGCGGTCGGAAATTCGTAGATGATCGTGGGCTGCATGAGGTGCTCTTCCGCGGCCGCTTCGAACAGCCCTGCAATGTTCTTTCCTGCCGGAGCGTTGGGATCATAAGCCATGTGAGAGTGCCCGGCATTGAAGCGGTCCACCAGCTTCTTAACGCCTTCGGCGCCGGCAAAGTCCCCCATTTCCGGCTTCACCCCGGCTTTCTCCGGCCAGAATTTGATGATGGCCTCGCGCATGGTCATGCGCTGCCAGTTCGACCAGTCGATCTCCTGATCTCCCCACTTCGATCTGGGGCTGCCGTTGACCGCCTTGGCGGCTTCGGTGATGGCCTCCTGGGTGAGATTCATGATGCCTTCATAGTTCGTGTATGCCTGGTAGGCCTCGAGCATGGTGAACTCGGGATTCCAGCGCCAGCCCAGTCCTTCATTGCGGAAGTTGCGGTTGATCTCGTACACGCGATCGAGTCCGCCGACAACCAGACGCTTCAGATAAAGCTCGGGAGCGATGCGCAGGTACAGGTCCATGTCGAGCGTGTTGTGATGCGTGACAAACGGGCGCGCGACGGCACCGCCGGCAATCGGCTGCATCATCGGCGTCTCGACCTCGATAAAGCCGTGCGAGTCGAAGGTGCCGCGCATCGACTGCACCATCCTGGTGCGCTTGAGAAAGACTTCGCGCACTTCCGGATTCATCACCAGGTCGACGTAGCGCTGGCGGTAGCGCAATTCGACGTCGGTCAGTCCGTGCCACTTCTCCGGCAAAGGCAGCAGGTCTTTGCTGAGAAATGCGATCTCCTCGACGTGAACTGTGAGTTCTCCGGTGCGTGTGCGGAACAGATATCCGCTCACTCCGATGTGGTCGCCAAGATCGAGCAGCCGGTAGAGTTCGAATCCTTTCTCGCCGACCGCGTCCTTTTTGACATAAATCTGCAGCCGCTGGCCCCCCTGTTGCAGGTGAGCGAACCCGGCCTTGCCCATAAGACGGATCGCCATGATACGTCCGGCAACGCGCACGTTCACGCGGGAAGCTTCCAGTTCCTCCGCACTCCTGGACGAGTAGTCGCGCAGGATCTGATCGAGCGTGTGAGTAAATTCGTATTTGCTGCGGTACGTGGGCTGGCCTAAAGCCTCAATCTGCTTAAGCTTCTCGCGGCGCAGTTCATAGATCTTGTCATCCAGTGCCAAAAGGAGTGTCCTTGGTTCCGTGAGTGGAAGGGAGATTATAAACAAATCCCCGGCCTACACTTATTTGCGTAGGGCCGATTCCCGTGCTTTCACGTCCGCACCTGATGCAGGCATAGAAACAGCGCCCTTGGAATGTCGGGCGGAGCGAAACCCGGTTCCATATCCGACATGTTCCGAGTCGACAGAGAAATGGCAAGCGCAAATGCAAATTTCCAGGAGTTTAAGGATTGAGTCCAACCAACTTTGCGCCCTTGCCAGCGAGTCGACTCCCAGGACATCCCCCTCACAGCAATAATGCGCACCGCTCCTCAAACTTGATACGATGATCCGCTCTTTCGCACTGGAGGCCACATGATTAGTCGGCGCAGCTTCATCGTTGCAAGTGGAATGACGGCACTCGCCGCCACACGCGTCTTTGGCGCAAATGAAAAGATTCGACTCGGCCTGATTGGGGCCGGAGAGCGAATGAAAGGGCTCATGAACTCCGCGGACAAAGCTGGTCCTTGCGAGATCGTGGCGGTCAGCGATGTGTACGCGCCCCATCGCGATATGTTCAAGGAGCGCTCGGGCGGACTGGCGACCACTCACGTCGATTATCGCGAGCTTCTGGCCAACAAAGACATTGATGCGGTGATCATCGCTTCGCCCGACCACTGGCACGTGCGCATGGCGGCGGATGCGCTCGCTGCCGGCAAGGACGTATATCTGGAAAAACCCGTGACCCACTCCCTGGAAGAGGGGGCAGTCCTCACCAGGGCGGTGCGGTCGAGCAAGCAGATTGTGCAGTGCGGAATGCAGCAACGCAGCTGGGCTCACTTCCGCGATGCGGTGGAACTGGTCCAGGGCGGAAGTCTCGGGCGGGTGGTGCAGGTCCGCACTTACTGGTGGCAGAACTATCACACCAACTGGCCAATGAAGAAGGTGGATCCGCAGGCACTCGATTGGAAGGCCTGGCTGGGACCTGCGCCGGAACAGGCCTTCAGCGACGAGAAGTTTAATCACTGGCGCTGGTTCTGGAATTTCGGCGGCGGGGCTATGACCGACCTGTTTACGCACTGGATCGACGTGGTGCACTGGGCCATGAAAGCCGACCAGCCCCGCAACGCGCAGATGCTCGCGGATAAATATGTGTTTCAGGAGTGGGATTGTCCGGACACCGTCCAGGCAGCCTTCCGCTATCCCGGGTTCGACGTGGTGTACGAGGGCATGATGAACTCATCCATCGACGATGGAGGAATCGAGTTCCGCGGCACCGAAGCAACCCTGAAGATTGACCGCGGCGGGTTCACTGTTCATCGCGAGGGCGCCAGCCGGGAGCAGAATCCGGTGCTTACCGAGCGCAACTTCCGCGATGGCACCATCACCCACATGGAGAATTTCTTCGACTGCATCAAGACGCGGAAAGAACCGAATGCGCCAGTGGAAACCGGAGTGGCCGCGGCACGCGCGGGGCACATTGGGAACCACGCCTATCTGCACGGGGGGCAGTACTCGGTAGCCAAGGCGTGACGGCTAGCCCGCGATTTGCGGATCTGTGATTCTGCGCCGCGATGCGGCGGAGTGCAACGCCAGTGTAGTCGAAGGATCCATACAGTCACGGAGCGCCCGGCCCGCTATTGCTTCTTCAACATGTCGCAGTTCGCGGTGCACTCGTTGGCTTGCATTTCGATTTCCGCTTTCTTGTGCGGAACCTTTCCGCGATCTTCCGGCAGAACCACCAGCGACTCCCGTCCGTCGACGAGGTTCACGTTGCAGCTGAAGCTCAGCGATTGCACACCCCGCTGCTTGCAACTGGTGCTCTCAAGGGCCGAAGACAGCTTGGAGGGGTCGTCATAAATCTTGTCGGCCAGAGTTGAAGGGATCAGGGCGACAGTCATGGGCACGGGCGCCTTGATGCGAATCCAGACGGGTTGGCCGTCACGGTCGGGACTCAGGATGCTGTAAACCTTGGGCGCGGTGGAGAGCTGATATTTTTCCCTCACCAGCACCGACCACCCGAATTCCGGCTGGACGCAGTTCTGCACGCAATCCCAGCGGTAGTAGGTGATGTTGAGATCGTTGGGCGAGATGAATCTCCTGGCGCCATGGCCAAACACGGCGACAATGCTTTGCACGGAGACGCGGTCGGGCACACGCTCGTCACGCACCAGCAGCACCATGGGACGGCCGTCGGGCAGGTGGCATTCGAAGGTAGTGTTCAGCACGTGCTCGCGCATGCAGATCATGTCGAGGTGCGGCGGCTGCTCGGGATGCTGGGTTACGGAGATCCACTGGTCGTTGGGGGCCATGGCCACGGTCACGGGCATGCGCGAATGAATATCGACATGCATGTTTCCGCCGCTGTCGGCGGGATGGTAGACCCGCCCGGCGTGGTAGTCCATGGGGTCAAGCTGCGCCGCTTCGTCGCTGGCCTTGATCCATTCGAAGACCTTCTCTTGCGCCGCCGCTACTGGCGCTACAGCCAAAATCATTACCCCCAGCCAGTGCAATCTCTTCATAAGCTCCCCCAGATTATTGAAATGGGGCAAGCGCGACGAGGCAAAGGAAATCGTCGGGCAGGGGTGACGGGAGTAACGCGGAGGCCCCAGTTTTGCGGCACAGGCGCGGCTCCGCCGCAAATGGGCTCCTTTCAAGTCCTCGCTTTATTGTAGTTATCTTGGTACTTTGGTATATTGGTACACATGGCCGAAGATCCCAGGCTTGAAGTGGAGCGGGTACAGACCGGGGTGCGGATCGAGAAGCGCATTCTCAAAGTACTCAAGGGATTTGCGGAATATCATGACCTGACGCTGGGGGATCTGCTGGAGGGGATCGTCCTGCACGCCTTTGACGGCAAGGCTCCCTTTAGCCCGGCTTCGCTCGAGCGCATCCGCGACCTGAAGAAATTTTATGAGCTCGACCTGGATTCCAGTTCCAGCCATCGCTTGCGGGAGATCAAGACCGGGCCGCGGCGCAAGCCAACGGAGAGATCATGATCAGCCTCAAGGCCAAGTGCGGATTGACGGTACTGCAGTGGGCGCTGGGAATTGTGATTCTGATCCAGGCAATTCTGTTTGTGCTGCCGGGCGCCGCCCACTCCTTCTCCGCCACCCACATGTCCGGGCTGGTGCGGATGCTGCTCGGAATCGGGGAGATTTTTGGATGTATCCTGCTGCTGATTCCGCGGACTGCCATCCGAGGAGCGTGGCTGTTGCTGGCAGTGTTCGTCTTTGCGATTCTTCTGCATTTGCTGCAGGGAATGTACGGGATTGGCAACCTGGTGATTTATGCCGCGGCAGCCTTTGCCATCGCTACAGGAAAGGGCTGAGATGGCGACCGCTATGAAAGCCATGAGCCACCAGGAACTGATCGACACTTTTGAAACCGGCTCCTGGAGGGGTGAATTTCACCATGCGGACCATGTGCGGCTCGCCTTCGCCTATTTATCCGAGTACGCTCCCCTCCAGGCTTTGGACAGATTCTCCCGCGCACTGCAGCGGTACGCGAACCTGCAAGGCAAGCCCCAGCTCTATCACGAGACCATCACTCATGCTTATTTCTTCCTGATCCGTGAGCGGATGGCGCGCAGCGGTACCCAAAACTGGGAAGAATTTGCCGCCAGGAATCCGGACCTGCTTACATGGAAGAATGGGATTCTCGCGCGCTACTACCGCGACAGCACCCTCCAATCTGATCTGGCCAGATCCGTGTTTATTTTCCCCGACCCCAGCCGCTGATTCCCCGCGCCCGTCGCAGTTTGTTATCCTGCGTCATCATCGAAGGCGATCTCTAGGGGAACGATTCATGAATCGAATTCTGCTGGCCGCAGCTGTGTTGAGTCTCAGTTCCCTGCATGCCAGGGAGATCCGCAGCGGAGAGGACCTTCTGCGCGCGATGCATGATCGCTACCAGAATTCCTGGTATCAGTCCGTCACCTTCACCCAGAAAAGCACGACCTACAAACCGGACGGCACAAGCAGCGCGGAGACATGGTATGAGGCCGCGTCGATTCCGGGCAAGCTTCGCATCGATATCGGGCCGGCGGCGAACGGCCACGGATACATTTTCGTGGACGGCGAGCTTACTGTCATCAAGGACAACAAGGTCGTGTCCGCGCGCCATTCGGTGAACATGCTGTTGGTGCTTGGGTTCGATGTTTACCGGCAGGATCCGGAGATCACGGCGAAGGTAGCGAAAGAAGAAGGCTACGATCTTTCCAGGATTCGGGAGGACACATGGGAAGGAAAACCGGCATATGTCGTCGGCGCGGGCACTGGGGACCTGAAGTCGAAGCAGTTTTGGGTGGCCAAGGATACTCTGCTGTTTTTGCGCGAGATCGAACCGTCACGCGGAGATTCCGCGAAAGTTGACGATATACGGTTTACAAATTACCGGCCGCTTGCGGGAGCCTGGATCGCGGCGGCCGTCGAAGTGTACTCCGAGGGCCGGAAAGTCTTCTCCGAGGAATACAGCGATATTCAAGCCAACGTGAAGCTCGATCCGGCGGTGTTCGATCCGGCTAAGTTCAGTGCGACACATTGGGAGAAGTGAGGATCAGATCCCAGCGTTAAGATCGGCAATCAGCAGCCAAGGCTGGCAGTTTCGGGCTCTCAATTTACATTTCACGTGCGCGGCGCCCGGGATTGCGGATTAGAATAGGCGTACTTCAACTCAACTTCAGGAAGTGTCCCATGGTTCATTTCAAGGTGAACGGCCAGGCGCGGACTTTTGATGGCGATCCGGAGATGCCGCTTCTGTGGTATCTGCGCGACATTCTCGGACTCACCGGAACGAAATTTGGCTGCGGCATGGCGCTGTGTGGCGCTTGCACGGTGCTGGAAAACGGCAAGGCCGTGCGGTCGTGCTCCACCCAGATGAGCAAGGTGGAAGGCGCGGACATCACAACCATCGAAGGCATTTCTGCGCGCGGGCCCCACCCGGTACAGAAGGCGTGGGAGCAGATCAACGTTCCGCAATGCGGATACTGCCAGACCGGCCAAATCATGCAGGCCGTTTCCCTGCTCGCTTCGAAACCTCACCCCAGCGATGCTGATATTGACGACCAGATGTCGGGGAACATCTGCCGGTGCGGCACGTACCAGCGTATTCGGGCGGCGATCCACCAGGCCGCGAAGGAGACCGCATGATCCGCGAAGAGAAGACCACGTTCATCGAGAATGTAAGCCGGCGCAATTTTCTTCAAGGCATGCTCTCGGCGGGCGCCTTCGTGCTTTGCGTGCGAACTTCCCCGCTTCTCGCAAAGGCGGCGAGGAACCGGGCGCCCAGTTTGGCTACGGTCGATGCGGCTGCATTTCATCCCGGAGTGTACCTGGGAATCAATCCCGATGGAACCGTGTTCATTGTGGCGCACCGGACGGAGATGGGAAACGGCGTACGCACCAGCCTGCCGCGCATCGTGGCCGACGAACTCGATGCGGACTGGACGCGCGTGACCGTCATTCAGGGCGACGGCGATGAGAAATACGGCTCCCAGGATACCGACGGGTCGCACTCGGTGCGGGAGTTCTTCGAACCGCTGCGCGAAGCGGGAGCTACTGCGCGCTTGATGCTGGTGCGCGCGGCCGCGCAGCAATGGGGCGTCCCCGAGGCACAGTGCGTGGCTGATCCTCCGCACGCCGTCTCCCACAAAAGCTCCAATCGACAACTTGGATACGGAGAGCTCGCTGCGCTGGCCGCCAAGCAACCGATCCCCAAGAAAGAGGAGTTAAAGCTTAAGTCTCGGCAGCAGTGGCGCTACATCGGGAAGCCCGCTCCCGGGTACGACCTGGCAAACATCTGCTCGGGCAAGTCCGTGTTCGGCATGGACGTGCGCGTCGACGGAATGCTCTACGCGGCGGTTGCCCATCCTCCGGTGTTGGGAGGAAAAGTGAAGGCGGTGGACGACTCGGCCACCTTAAAGGTTAGAGGAGTGAGGCAGACCATTCCCATCGATCCCTTCAAGCCACCACACGCCTTCCAGCCCCTGGGAGGAGTGGCGGTGATCGCAGACAACACCTGGTCTGCGTTCAAAGGCCGCAAGCAGCTGAAGATTGACTGGGACAACGGGGCCAATTCCGGCTATAACTCGGCCGACTACAAAAAGCAGTTGCAGGAGACGGCGCGGCAGCCCGGAAAGGCAGTCCATTCCTGGGGCGACGCCGACGCCGGCTTTTCCAAGGGCGGCAAGGTTATGGAGGCGGAGTATTTTGCGCCCCATCTGGCACATGCCTCGATGGAACCGCCCGCGGCGGTGGCGGATGTACGCGGCGATAAAGTGACCGTTTGGTCCCCCACGCAGAATCCGGTCGGACTGCGCGAGGAGGTTGCCAAGGCCCTTGGACTGAAGAAGGAGGATGTCATCTGCCACGTTACTTTCCTTGGCGGAGGTTTTGGGCGCAAGTCCAAGCCGGATTACGCGGTTGAAGCGGCGGTGCTGTCGAAGAAGACGGGCAAGCCGGTCAAAGTCGTATGGAGCCGCGAGGATGACATCAAGTTCGACTACTACCACTCGGTTGCGGCGATGTACATCAAGGCGGCAGTGGACGCAAGTGGAAAGCCCACGGCCTGGCTGCAGCGCTCGGTGTTCCCACCCATCTCCTCAACCTTCGACAAAGATGCGGTTTACGGGAGCGCCGGAGAGATGTCGCTGGGATGGGATGTGATTCCCTTCGATGTGGCCAACTTCCGCGCGGAGAACGGCCCGGCGGCGGCGCATGTGCGCATCGGATGGCTGCGGTCCGTGGCGAACATCTATCACGCATTTGCGGTGCAATCGTTCGCCAATGAACTGGCGCATGCGGCGAATCGTGACCCCTACGACTATCTGCTGGAAATGATCGGACCGGCCCGGGTGGTCGAGGGACCAAAAGGTGAGGACGATGAATTGAGCAGGAAATACCCATACGAAACCGCCCGCTTGCGGCACGTAGCGGAACTGGCAGCCACGAAGGCCAACTGGGGAAAGAAGAAACCCGGCAACGGATGGGGCATGGGCATTGCCGTGCACCGCAGCTTCCTGACGTACGTGGCCACCGTCGTAGAAGTGGAGGTGGACGGACAGGGTACGGTGCGGATTCCGAATGTGTACACCGCGCTCGATGCCGGGATCGTCGCGAATCCCGACATGGTGCAGTCACAATTCCAGGGCGCGGCCGTGTTTGGCACCAGCCTGGCGCGGACCGGCGAGATTACCGCCACCAACGGCGCCATCGATCAATCGAATTTCTTTGACTACCAGGTAGCACGCATCAACAACGCTCCGGCGCACGTGGATGTGCAGATCGTGGAAAGTGATGCTCCGCCGGCCGGGGTGGGAGAGCCGGGAGTGCCGCCGTTTGCTCCCGCGCTGTGCAATGCCATCTACGCAGCGACGGGCAAGAGAGTACGCGAACTTCCGCTGACGCGAAATGGATTTGCCTGAGGGCTGCGAGCTTCGCTCGGCTGGACAACTTATGAGGCTGTCTCTACGCGGTCCCGAGCGAGTTGAAGTACGGCGCTATCCGCGCTAGGATGGCCTGCTGCGTTCGGGGATACTTATGCCGCAAAACTATGTTCCGATCTTCATCTTCATCGCCATCGTGGGGACGCTCCTGCCGATCACGCTACTGATCGCCAAGCTGGTGCGTCCGGAGAATCCCAGCAAGGCCAAGTTGATGCCGTATGAGTGCGGCATTGACCCCATCGATAGTGCGCGCGGGCGCTATACGGTGCGTTATTACATCATTGCCATCCTGTTCGTTGTGTTCGATGTGGAGACCATCTTCTTGTTCCCGTGGGCGGTGAAGTTCAAGGCGTTCGGATTGTTCGGGCTGCTGGAGATGCTGGTTTTTCTTGCCATCCTGATCGTCGGCTACATCTGGGTTTGGAAAAAAGGGGCTCTGGAGTGGGTTTAGGACGCCGCTAGGAACGATGGCAGCCGCAATCGACAATCCGATGGATTCCTCGCCTGCGGAGACATTCACGGCCTCGCGCTGGACTCAGGGCAACTTTTTCTTTCCGACCAGGCTGGTCGTCAGCCCGCAGCGGGTGATACGCACCAAGTCCCGGCTGTTCGGGTCGAACGAGGAGAGCATTCCCATTTCGAAGGTCGCATCGGTGCACATCTCGACAGGAGTTTTCTGGGCTGAGATCGTGATCGAGTCCACCGGCGGAACCGATCCGATTACCAGTCACGGACATCGCAAGTCGGATGCGCAACGGATCCGGGATCTGATCGAAACCTACCAGGCGCAATCGCGCTGAGCCATCCGAAAAGAGCAAAGATTTTTGGATTCCGCGATCACTTTTCTGCATCTGTCGAACCCTGCGCAAAAAATGGCGGGCAGACGTGCTCAGGCTCGTTGACACTAATCTCTCAAGCTGATAAAAGTTAACGTTCTTCTCGTACGCAGCCTGCGCCGGAACTAGTGCCGTCGCCATATGCCGGACGAAACGAAATCTGCTCCGACACCGCCGCCGGAAGGTGACAAAAAGCCGGCGGCGGACCAGCCCGCAGTACCGGGCGGAGTGAAATCTGCACCCTCCGGATCGGTTCAAGCCGAAACTAAGACGATTCCCAGCCAGCCCTCGCCCCCGTCAGACACCTCAAGTCCACCGAAACCCGCTGCCGCCGCGCCCACACCCCCGGCCGCTAAGTCCGCAGCCCCAGCCGCCGCGGGACATCCTGCGCCCGCGAAACCAGCCGGGCCGGTTCCGCTCCCGTGGGATTCGCCCCTGGTTGCGAAACTCAAGCGCTCTTACGGGTCGGGCATCGACGCGCTTACCCATCTTGGGCAGAACTATATGGTGGTGGATCGCTCGCTTATCCCCGAACTTCTGCAGCTTCTGCGTGACGACGAGCAGTTCGATTACTGCGTGGACATCACGGCCGTGCATTATCCCAAACGCGAGAAACAGTTCGATATCGTATGGGTACTGTATTCATTCGCGCGCAATGAGCGCATTCGCGTGAAGACGCAGATTGCGGAGAATGAGAGTCTGCCCAGTTCGGTGCCGATCTGGGCGACCGCCAACTGGCTGGAGCGGGAAGTCTATGACATGTTCGGAATCAAATTTGACGGGCATCCCGACCTGAAGCGCATTCTGCTCCCGGACGGCTGGAAGGGATTTCCGCTGCGCAAGGATTACGGCATTCTGCAGCAGGACAACGAATGGGTGCAGATTAACCTGGGAATCGAGAGTGGGCAATAGCGCATGACCGACCCTCGTTCCATCTCTCCTCTGGATCTCGAAACGCCTGACCAGACGTTCCTTGACGCCAACGAACTGGTCATCAACATGGGGCCGCAGCATCCGGCCACCCACGGTGTGCTGCGGGTGATCCTGCGCCTGGACGGCGAAAAGGTGCTGGGGCTGGAATGCGTCATCGGATACCTTCATCGCGGGGTGGAGAAGATCGCCGAGAACCGCACCTACACGATGTTCAACCCTTACGTCGACCGCATGGATTACGTGGCTGCGGTCTCCAACGGGCTGGGATACTGCGAAGCGGTCGAAAAGTTATTAAGCGTAGAGGCCCCGCCACGGGCGCAGTTTATTCGCGTCATTCTGACCGAGTTGAACCGGATTGCCAGCCACCAGCTCTGGCTGGGAACGCATGCGCTGGATATCGGGGCAATTACGCCCCTGTTCTACACCTTCCGCGACCGGGAGGAGATCCTTAAGATTTTTGAGAAATATTGTGGAGCGCGGCTTACCACGCACGCCTTCCGCATCGGCGGGCTGCAGTATGAGGCCTACGACGGCTTTGAGCAGGACGTCAGGAATTTCGTCTCGTTCGTGAAACCCAAGATCGACGAGTATGAAGAGTTGCTGACGACAAACCGCATCTGGCTGGAACGAACCAAGGGCGTGGGAGTGATCTCGGGTAAGGACTGCATCGCCTTGGGCGTGACCGGGCCCGTGCTGCGTGCCAGCGGAGTTAAGTGGGACATTCGCAAGGCACTGCCTTACGCCAACTACAGGAATTTCGACTTCGAAATTCCCACCGGCGAGAACGGCGACACCTATGACCGGTACCTTGTCCGAATGGTGGAGATGCGGCAATCGCTGCGCATTATCGAGCAGGCGGTCGAGGGCATTCCTGAAGGGCCCATCATGGCGAAGGTGCCGAAGGTGATGAAGCCGCCGGTCGGCGAAGTCTATCATTCCATCGAAGCTCCCAAGGGCGAACTCGGATACTTCATCGTCAGCGATGGCTCTACTCAGCCATACCGCGTGCGCGTACGTCCGCCCAGTTTTGTGAACCTGCAGGCGCTGGATGTGATGTGCAGGGGGCAACTCGTGGCGGACGTCATCGCGGTCATCGGCACTCTCGACATCGTCCTGGGCGAGGTGGACCGCTGATGCACGGGGCCATTCAATACATCCTGTCATATCTGGAGAGCAATCAGACTCCAGGGGCTGCGGGGAATGTCTTCTGGGCGACAGTTTATATTCTGCTGGTTTTTGTGGGGCTCTCCATTGCGGTGATCGCGATGAACTGGCTGGAGCGCAAGATCCTGGCTCACATGCAGGTGCGGCTGGGACCCATGCGGGTCGGTCCGCACGGGCTGCTGCAGCCGATTGCGGATGCGCTCAAGTTGCTGCTGAAGGAGGACATCATCCCGGCGGAGGCCGATAAGATAGTTTTCTGGGTGGCGCCGTTCATCGTGGTGCTGGCGGCATTCACCGTGTTCGTGGTAGTTCCGTTCGGGCCCACGCACGCCATCACCGACATGAATATCGGCGTTCTGTTCATGCTGGGCGTTTCCTCGTTAAGCGTGCTGGGAATCGTGACCGCGGGATGGGCCTCGAACTCCCACTATCCCCTGATCGGAGCGCTGCGGTCGAGCGCGCAGATGGTCTCGTACGAAGTCGCCATGGGACTGGCCGTGGTATCAGTCATCCTGATGACCAGCCTGAACGAAACGAGTACGGGCACGCTGAGCATGATCGGGATTGTGCAGTCGCAGCTGGCGCAGCGGGAATGGTTCATCTTCAAGTTCTTCCCTCTCGGGCTGATTGGATTTTTCATCTTTGCGGTCGCAATGGTTGCAGAAACCAACCGCGCTCCCTTCGACTTGCCTGAAGCCGAGTCGGAACTTACCGCCGGATTTCACACCGAGTACAGCGGCTTCCGCTGGTCTTTATTCTTCTTGGCGGAATACTCGGCGATGATCGCAGTCTCGTCAATCGCGGTCACGCTGTGGCTCGGAGGATGGCTGCGGCCGTTCCCCAACGCGCTGCCCGGATCGACTTGGGAGCTGGTGTTCTCTTTGATCCCCGGATTCACCTTCTTATTTCTGGCCGGGATGACCTTTTACAGCACGGCGCGCATGCCGAAGCATCCGCTGTTTCGAGTCCAGACGATAGGACTGGGCGGGTTTGGCGCCTTGCTCGCCCTGGTGGGATTGATCTTGTTTATCCCCGGCGTGCGGGTGCGGGTGCAGGACATCTTCTGGTTCTCGGCGAAAGTTGCCGGCTTCATGTACCTCTACATCTGGTATCGTGGCACGTTCCCGCGATATCGCTTTGATCAGCTCATGAAAGTGGGATGGAAGGTACTTTTGCCTACCGGACTGGCGCTGCTGATACTTACGGCGCTGGTGGCGATGCGGACCGAACTGCTGGCAGACCTGCGAGGAGCGTGGCGTCCATGAATCCGGCAACCGTTCCAGCGAACCCGCCGGTGGCGACGCCGTTCTTCTTTTACCTGCTGGCCGCGATCATGATCATCGGCGGCATTCTGGTGATCACGCGCAGGAACGCGGTGCACTCGGCCATGGCTCTTATCACTACCTTGCTGGCCCAAGCCGCGCTTTACCTGATGCTCTACGCCCCGTTTGTCGCAGGCGTTCAGATCATTCTTTATGCCGGCGGCATCATGGTGCTGTTCCTGTTCGTGATCATGCTGATTTCGATCGAGCGCACGCAGAAGGAGCGGCAATTCAATAAGCAATGGCTGGTGGGAATCGCGGCTGCGGCGGCGCTGGGCGGACTGTTCATTGCCGTCTACACCACCAGGACCGGCGGGCGGACTCTCTTCCCCGAAGGGCGGCTCACTTATCTCGAAGGGGAAAACACGCAACGGGTCGCCGCTTTGCTGTTCGATCGCGCGACCGGAACTTATATGTTCGCCTTCGAGATCGCTTCCCTGCTGTTGCTGGTGGCGATTATCGGGGCAGTAGTAATGGCGAAGAAGAGGATTTGAAGGAGCAGTGAGCTATGAGCAATGAGCCATGAGTGACCCGAACCGATTCGCTCGTTGCTCATAGCTCATTGCTCATTGCTAAAGTTCATGCATGCCATGCTCGAAATTTCGACCTTGCACTACCTCGTACTCGGGGCTGCGTTGTTCCTGCTGGGCGTCATCGGGGTGTTGACCCGGCGCAATGTGGTCATCGTGCTGATGTCCATCGAACTTATCCTGAACGCGGTGAATTTGAACCTGGTTGCCTTCTCCCGCTACTGGCAGGGCATTCACGGGCCTGCCGCGTTGCACGGGCAGGTGTTTTCTATCTTTGTCATCACCGATGCGGCGGCTGAGGCTGCGGTCGGGCTGGGCATTCTGATCGCCTTCTTCCGGAACAAGGAGACGGTCAATGTGGATGAAGTGAATTTGCTGAAGTGGTAAGCAGCCGTTCCGAGTGTCGAGTTTCCATTTTCGAGCAGGCGGAGATGCAGTACGGGTACGGACTGCCCCGGACTACTCGAAACTTGAAACCCGAAACTCGAAACTGAAAACTACATGCTCTTCCTGGATAACATCTGGCTGGTCCCGCTCCTGCCCGCGTTTGGCGCGGCGGTCATGTTCTTCTTTGGCCGACGCATGCAGAAGTCCGCGGTGAACGCGGTCTGTGTCGGCGCGGTAGTCCTGGCCTTCCTGATCTCCTGCGGGGCGGTGCTGCAATATACGGGCTGGGCTGACGCCCACAATCATCAGCCCTTTGAAAAAATTCTCTATACCTGGCTCGGAACCGGTACTGGTCACCTGAACTACGTTACACATGACGGCTCTCAGGCGAACTTTCAGGCTGACGCCGGATTTCTCCTCGACCCGCTCTCCAGCATCTGGCTCCTGTTTGTGACAGGGGTCGGAATGCTCATCCATATTTATTCCACCGGATACATGGCGCATGAAGGCGGGTACTACCGGTTCTTCGGATACCTCAACCTCTTCATGTTCTCCATGCTCACGCTGATACTCGCGAATAATTATGTGCTGATGTTCGTGGGCTGGGAGGGCGTGGGATTGTGCTCCTACCTGCTCATCGGGTTTTACTTCCAGCGGAAGTCGGCCAGCGACGCGGCCAATAAGGCATTCATCACCAACCGGATTGGCGATGCGGGATTCCTGCTGGGAATGTTTTTCATCGCCTGGTACATGGGCTCTCTGCGCTATATCGATGTGAACGCGGCGGCGCGCTCCGGGCATTTTGCCATTGGGGATCCGATCATCACCGCGGCGACCCTGCTGCTTTTTGTGGGAGCGTGCGGCAAGTCGGCGCAACTTCCCCTGTATGTTTGGCTGCCGGATGCGATGGAGGGGCCGACTCCGGTTTCCGCGTTGATCCATGCGGCGACCATGGTCACCGCGGGCGTGTACATGGTGGCGCGATCCAATGCGCTTTTCGTGCTGGCTCCGGCTTCAATGAAGACAGTTGCCATCGTCGGGGCGCTGACCGCGATCTTCGCGGCCTCCATTGGGCTGGTGCAGAACGACATCAAGCGGGTGCTGGCGTACTCGACGGTTTCACAGCTGGGATACATGTTCCTGGCCCTGGGAGTGGGGGCATTCGCCGCCGGCGTATTCCATGTCTTCACTCATGCATTCTTTAAAGCCCTGTTGTTCCTTGGCGCCGGCTCGGTGATTCACGCCATGAGCGGCGAGCAGGACATGCGCAACATGGGTGACCTGCGCGGGCGCATTCCCACGACTTACTGGACGATGTTTATCGCCACCCTGGCCATCGCGGGAATTCCTCCCTTCGCGGGATTCTTTTCCAAGGACGAGATTCTCTGGCAGACGTGGACCAGCGAAGGCGGCGCGTACCGGATTCTGTGGGCCATCGGATACCTGACGGCGCTGATGACCGCCTTCTACATGTTCCGGCTCATCTATCTCACGTTTCACAGCAAGCCGCGGATGAGCCATGAGGTGGAGCACCACATTCACGAATCGCCGGCGTCGATGACCATGCCGCTGGTTGTGCTGGCGGTGATGTCACTGTTTGCCGGTTTCCTGGGCTGGCCGCACAGTCTGGGCGGATCGGACCGCTTTGCCAAATTTCTCGATCCGGTATTTTCTCGCGGCGAGGCTCAGGTCCTGACAGAACAAGGCAAAGCAGCACAACTCGCGGCCGGCGAGAAGGAAGAAGAGCACACCAGTTCGACCGAATACGCATTGATGTTTCTGTCCGTGGCGGCAGCCGGAGTCGGCTGGCTGATGGCGGGAGGCGCGTACCGCAACGCCGACAAGGGCTACGCGGAACCGATTGCCACCGCCTCGGCCCCGGTGTACAACACGCTGCTCAACAAGTATTACGTGGATGAAGCTTACGATTACCTCTTCACCGGTCGGCGTAAGCTCGGCAGCGTGCGGCTTGGCGCGATGGGCGCGGGAGAAGCGAGTTCCTGGTTTGACTCGCATGTCGTGGATGGCGCCGTCAATGCCGCAGGCTGGCTAACGCGCGCGACTGCATCGTTTTCAAGCTGGTGGGACAAGTGGATTATCGACGGCATTGGTGTGAACGGTCCCGCGATTATCGCGAGGATGCTGAGTTATCCGGCTCGTTTATTTGAATGGGGCCTGGTGCAGTGGTACGCGCTGGTCATGACCGCGGGGTTGGTTGGATTCGCGTTTTATTACATGTATCACTGAACGGCAGCTACTAGCTTCTAGCTCCTAGCAAAGCAGCGATTGCGGGGAGCTCGAGCTAGAAGCTAGTTGCTAGAAGCTAGAAGCTAACTATGCAATCTCACATACTCTCGATCATCCTCTTCACGCCGCTGGTTGGGGCGATCCTGCTGCTGTTCGTTCCTAAAGAAAACAAGGACGCCATTCGATGGATCGCCAACCTCTTCGCTCTCGCCGGATTCCTGGTGTCGCTGCCCCTGGTGCCGGCATTCTGGGCGCTGCGCTTCGAGCCCGGCTTCAAGTTCATGGAGGGCTCTTCCAACAACTGGATCCCCACCATCGGGGCGGGATACGTGCTCGGCATCGACGGCATTTCCTTCCTGCTCATCATGCTGACCACGTTACTGGGATGGATTTCGATTCTTTCGTCGTGGACGGCAATTGAGACCCGGGTCAAGGAATACTACATCTGGTTTCTGGTATTGCAGACCGGCATGCTGGGCGTCTTCATGGCCCTGGATTTCTTCCTCTTTTTCGTATTCTGGGAAGCGATGCTGGTGCCGATGTACCTGCTGATTGGAATCTGGGGCGGGCCGCGGAAACTTTACGCTGCAATCAAGTTCTTCCTGTACACGCTGGCTGGTTCCGTGCTGATGCTTTTGGGAATCTTGTTCCTGTACTTCCATCATCACACGGTGACTGGCATTTACACTTTCAGTCTCGAAGCGCTTTACCAGACTGCTCCCAGGATTTACGGGGACTACGGCCCTTATGCGGCGACCTTGCTGTTCCTGAGTTTCTTCTTTGCCTTCGCCATCAAGGTGCCCATGTTCCCGTTCCACACCTGGCTGCCGGATGCGCACGTGGAGGCGCCGACAGCGGGCTCCGTGATTCTGGCCGGCGTCCTGCTGAAAATGGGGACGTATGGCTTCATCCGCTTCTCACTTCCCTTCTTCCCGAATGTGCTGTCTAATCCTGCGACCTTCCTGGGCATGACGGTGCGCGGCTGGATGATCTTCCTTTCCCTGGTGGGTATCCTCTATGGCGCGCTCGTGTCCCTGATGCAGAAGGATATGAAGAAGCTGGTGGCGTACTCGTCGGTAAGCCACCTGGGCTTCTGCACGCTTGGGATTTTCGTGCTGACTCCGTTGGGCTTGAGCGGTTCGGTGTTGCAGCAGATCAATCACGGCATCTCGACCGGAGCACTGTTCCTGATCGTCGGCATCCTGTACGAGCGGCGGCATACGCGCGAGATCGCCGAGTACGGCGGAATCTCGAACGTGATGCCGGTGTACGCGACCATTACCATGATCATGTTCCTGTCCTCGATGGGGCTCCCGCTGTTGAATGGATTCGTCGGCGAGTTCTCGATTCTGCAGGGAACGTTCATGGAGAAGTGGCAATGGGGCGCCTGGGCGGTGCCGGGAGTCATCCTGGCCGCGGCCTATTTGCTCTGGCTGTACCAGCGCGTATTCTTTGGCGCGGTGACTAATCCCAAGAATGAAAAGCTGCACGACCTCACGCCCCGTGAGGTCGCCACCTTCGTACCGCTGCTCATCATGGCGTTTTGGATCGGACTGTATCCCAAGCCCTTCTTCCAGATCTTGGAGCAGCCGGTGAATCATACGATCGCCATTGTCCGGCCGGATTATCCGCAGCCGGGCGCAACCGTGGCTGCACAGGCGAGTCCCGCCGAGAATGCAACTACCACGAAGGGAAAGAACTAGTGGTCTGGACCGATTATCTACTGGCGCTGCCCATCACGCTGCTGACGCTGTTTGCGCTCGGCATCCTGCTGATCGACTTCATGCTGCCGCAGGAGATGAAGTGGGCCAACGCGGTTACAGCCCTGGTGGGCGTCCTGTTCTCGGCCGCCGGAGTTTACAAGATTCAGCTCTGGCTGGGAAACGCCGGCGGAGCTCCCGGCATGCTCAATACCATGCTGGTGGATCGCTTTGCCATCTACTTCTTCTATTTATTTCTGGCCGCCACCGCGATCGCAATTCTCATGTCAGTGCGCTACCTGGATACGGAGAATGAGAGCCACGGCGAGTACTACTCGCTGATGCTGCTGTCGGTCGCGGGCATGATGTGCATGGCCGCCGGCTTCGACATCGTGCTCATCTTCATCGGGCTGGAGTTGATGGCCATCTCCACCTACGTCTTGGTCGGATTTCTGCGCCGCGACCGCCGCTCCAACGAAGCTGCCCTGAAGTATCTGCTGCTGGGGGCGTTTTCTTCCGGGATCTTCGCTTACGGACTCTCCCTGCTTTACGGGCTCTGCGGGAGCACGAACCTGGCGGTAATTCACCAGCAACTGATGCATCGCGCTGTCGACCCGCAATACCGGCCGGTGGCGGTCATCGCGCTGATCACGACCATCACGGGACTGTTGTTCAAGATCGCGGCAATTCCCTTCCACCAGTGGGCGCCGGATGCCTACGAAGGCGCGCCCACCAGCATCACCGGATTCATGTCGGTCGCGGTGAAGGCCGCGGGATGGGCGATGCTGCTGCGTATTCTCGTGGTCGGGCTCATGCCGATGCGCCCGACTTGGGTTCCGCTCCTGGTGTTCGTCTCCATCGCCACCATGACCGGCGCCAACTTTGCCGCGCTGACCCAGACCAATACGAAGAGGCTGCTGGCCTACTCTTCCATCGCCCATGTCGGATACATGCTGCTGGGATTGATTGCCGGGACCCCGACCGAACTGAATGCCGACGGCATCAAGGGCATCCTGGTGTACCTGCTGGTTTACACCTTCATGAACCTGGGGGCGTTCGCGGTGATCACCTCGCTGCGGCACCGGAATGTCATCGGTGACGAACTCGATGACCTGAACGGGCTTTACTCGCGGGCTCCGGTGGAGGCCGTGTTGATGCTTGTGTTCATGCTGTCGCTTGCGGGCATTCCGCCGCTGGCCGGATTCTGGGGGAAATATTTCATCTTCTTGAGCCTGATCTCAACCAAACATTATGTGCTCGCGGCCCTTGGAGTCCTGTACTCCGTCTTTGGCCTCTATTACTACTTGAAGATTGCCAACGTGATGTTCATGCGGCAGCCGGAAAAGGGCGAAGAAAAGCTGCCGGTCAGTTATGCGATGCGGATCGCGCTTGCCCTGACCGGAATCGCCACGGTCTACATCGGAGTCATGCCGAACCGCTTTATCGAGCTGGTAAATTGGTCGCTGGGCATCGCGCAGAACCCGAACGTGGCGAAGTTGGTCCATTGAGAGCGGCTTCTTATGCCCTGAAGCCTGGGGAAAGTTCAAGCGTGCCTCTGGCGCGCGTATCATTACCCTAGCGTCCCCGGACTCCGAAGGGCCGGGCTATTGTCCGCCGCCCCTTCGGGAAGATTCTTGCCACCCATGCCTGACAGCCCCGATCGCGAGAAGACATCCGGCAGCCGCGACAAAAAGAAAAGTCCGTGGGTGCAGTTTGGGCGCTACAGCCAGCTCGCCTTCATGCTGCCCGCGGGCACGGTCGCGGGATATCTGGTCGGCGCACTGCTCGATCGATGGCTGCACACGAGCTGGATCAGCATTGTTGGGCTCCTGCTGGGCACGACCGGCGCGTTAATCGAACTGATTCGCGCGGTTTCACGCGACACCGAGTGAATCATCAGTGGAGCAGCTGACGCCTTGTCCGCCGTACTCGCTATTCCCCGGACGAGGCGTCCGGGGCTCAATAGACTTTCCCGGGCTCGACTAAGTCAGGGTTGAAAGGAAAGTAGCTGTCAGAGCTCCGATTTGTGAGCAATGAAGCTTCAAAAATCGATTCGGATCACTTCTACGCCGGTGCACCCGAGCGGATACGCAAAGCGATGATCGTTCTGGGAATCGCGCTCTCGGTCGCAGGCTGGGCGAAATTCGGCACTCGACCGGCTCTAGGGTTCATTGTTGGATGCGTGATCGCGTATCTGAATTTCCACTGGCTCAAAAGCGGCGTCTCCGGCCTTGCCGATCGAGTGACGAACACCGGAAAATCGCAGTCCGGCAAGGGTATTGTGGCGCGGTTCCTACTGCGCTACGTGTTGTTGGGCGCGGCTGCCTATGCTATATTAACCAGTTTCCCCGCGAGCCTTAGAGGTCTGTTCGCGGGCTTGTTTTTGCCCGTGGGAGCTATTGCCTGCGAAGCAGTCTACGAGCTCTTTACGGGCATCACGCGGCAAGCTTGATCGCATATCCCGATGCCTGAACAACTCTGGTTTACCGAAATCCTGAACCGCCTGTTCGCCGGACCGGTGACCGCCTTCTTGCGGATGCTTCATGTCGAACCGAAATACCCCGCGGCTCCCATTACGAACGCGTTCGCCATGGAACTCCTGGTATTCCTGTTCCTGCTCGTCGTGTTCTTCCTGGTGCGCTCGCGGCTTTCGGTGGAATCTCCGGGAGCCCTGCAGCACGCGTTTGAGGGCATTGAAGGGTTCGTCTCCGGCCAGAGCCAGGAGATTATCGGGCATCACGCTGAACCGTATACTCCGTTCTTCGCCATCGTTTTCATTTTTATCCTGGTGTGCAATCTGATCGGGCTGATTCCCGGCTTCGAGTCGCCTACTGGAGTGCCGGTGGTGCCGCTGGGCTGCGCGATCTGCTCCTTTCTCTACTACCACACGCAGGGATTCAAGCATGCCGGGGCGAAGTATCTTCTGCATTTCTTCGGGCCCCCGATGGAAGGCATGCCGCTGATTGCGCGCGTCGCGCTCGCAGCCTTAATGCTTCCCATCGAACTGGTCAGTCACTTCGCCCGCTTGCTTTCGCTTACCGTTCGTCTCTGGGCCAATATCTTTGCCGGCGATCTGATCACATTAGTATTTTTTTCCATGATCCCGATTGGGATCCCCATCATCTTCAGCGGGCTTCATATTGTTGTGGCCGTTTTGCAGGCGTACGTATTCATGCTGTTGTCCATCATCTATGTCTCGGGCGCTGTGGCTGAGGAACACTAGGACGTTTCAGTTTCAGTTCCCGGATATCAGGACGTCAGCCTGAAGGATAGTCAGCTCCCAGTTGTCGGCTCTCGGTCTCAGCGCCTTTGGCTGAGTACGGAGTACCGAGAACTGAGTACTGGCTTTCAGCGTGAGGGCGTCTGCACGGTATGACGTCAACCACCCACTGGAAGCAATTTGATAAAAGGAGCAACATCATGCGTCAACTCAGCCGTATCTTCATGACTCTCTCGGCGCTGTGCTTCGCGATGCCTGCCTTTGCGCAGGGCGGCACAGCCGGCGAGACCAACTGGGTCGCCATCACCGCCGGATTCTCGATGGCGATCGCGTCCGCCGTATGCGGATTGGCCCAGGGAAAAGCGGTCGCATCCGCGACCGAGTCGCTTGCCCGCAACCCTGCCGCCCGTCCGGGGATTCAGTTCGCCCTGATTCTCGGCCTGGTACTGATCGAGTCGCTCGCCCTTTACACCCTGGCGATCATCTTCCTGAAGGTGAAAGCAGGCGCGTAAACCGCCGCCATCGTGAAAAAAGCCTCTGCCGGTGCAGAGGCTTTGCTTTTTTGGATGTACTCCGCTGGCTAGATCTTTCTCTCGCCGCCCCACTCGTGACCGCGGTTTTGCGGCGCGGAGTTCAATGCATCGACTAACAAGCGCCGCAGGCGGTAGCGGCTTTCCAGATCCGTGCTCACGATTTCAAATCCCACTTCGTTGACCCGTGCCCGCCGCAGCAAGACGTGCGCTTTGATTTTAGCCCGCATGCCCACGTAGATCTCCAGGTCAGCTTCGCTGCCGATGCGTAGATTGTCTTCCTTGGTGCCCATGCCGCCGCCAAGGCTCAACTCCCGGATCAAAATCCTCGACTTGCCCCACGAGCTGCCAATGGTGCCGGAGACGGTTTTCGCGAGCACGAGGCGCTCGTATCGCCGCTGGCGTACCCAGGGGCAGGCCGGCGCCATATCCAGGGGCGCAATGGCCAGTTCGGCAGCTTCCAAACCGCTATCCGACATGACCTGCGAACTGTAACGTGGATCAGTCTTGGCCAGAGCTTGCGCCGCGGCGATCCGCAGTTCGCGGTGATGCACCCAGCCGAAGGTTTTCTTGGCCTCCAGAATCTCGCGCAGGACCTGCACCGCCTCCGGGTCACGCAGGCGTCCCAGTGACTCAATCGCCTTCAACTGCACGTAAGGAGACCGCGAGGCGGCCTCGCCGGGACGCGCCATGGCGATCAAGGGTGGCGCCGCAGTCAAGTCGCTGCTCATCCCGATTTCGTCCACAGCTTCGGGCAATATCATCGCATCCAGAACTTCGGCCAGTTCGAGCAAGGTTCGCCCCCTGTCAGGGGCAGCGCCGTAGGCAATCTGACGCACCACAACGTCGTGGTAGAAACGGTTCCATTCGGGCAGGCGCGCCGGCAGCAACTCCAGCAGCGTGCCCACGTCGAAACGGCTCATCAGGCCGACACAGGCGGAGGCCTGGCGCGGCTGTCCAGTACGCAGGATCTCGCGGAGTTGCAGCATGGTGGGCGGACCGAGTTCCTTCACCAGGTCCAGCATGCGGTCGCACTCGTCCCGCCGCATGCAGCGGAAAAAGCGGTCGGCCAGATGCTCCGCCCCGGCCTGGCTGGTGCGGCGCATGACCCCCAGAAGATCTTCCGGAATTTTGTCCAGTTGCAGCGCTTCTTCAATGTATTCCGGCAAGCGGTTCTCGACCCCAACTCGCGGCCGCAGTTCCGTGATCAGCACGGGGCGCTGCACGGTGATCAACTCCATACCGGCGCACACTTCATTCACCGCGGCGTAATTCCTGGCGGCGCTGGCTTCCTGGCTCAGGCGCACAAAAGCCGCGCTCAACAGGCTCTGCAACTCGGCATCTTTCTCGGCGATCAGTTGCTCGCTCAGCTTGCGAATCGCCTGACCCATCGGTTGTCCAGCCAGGCGCGCGTACAGGTCGGCGACCTGGCTGATGCCAATGGCAGTCTTGCGGCGCGATTCTGCGTCCCGGGCGCCCAGGCAACTGGTGTAATTGTTCAGAATTTCGCTGGCCGTCTCATTCTCCTCTCGATCCAGCAGCACTTCCACGAACTGCCGCAAATTGCGCGGAGGCACGCAGGGCGCCTCGTGCGACATCAGAACGCTCTTCTTGCCGGCTTCGGGCACCTCCGCCCAGAACATGCGGTCCAGGATGTCGGCGTGCGACTCGACCAGGATCCCGGCCTTGCTCATCTTTTCTTCCTGCAGTTTCAGGATCTGGCGGAGCGAGTCCATCTGGCGGCTCATGTGCTCCATCATCTGGTGCACGGCGTTCACCTTGACCTCGCCCTTCTGGTAACGCTCCAGGGCAAAGCGGATTGCCATGTGCTCGGCCGCCTTCATGAGGAGGGGTGTATCTTCCTCCTCCTTGGTGCTGGCCTGCGCAGCCAGGCTGCCCAGCAACTGCTGCAGGTTGAGCCGCGTATTCGGGTCGGCCTGGACCAACTCCTTCTGCAAATCTTCTTCCCGAACCTCCGGATCCTGCTGCGCCTCGCCAAAGCGCGTCAGCAGGCGAATCGCCTGAATGACTTCGGCTTCCTGCAGAGGAACGATTCCACCCGTCCACGCAGGGGCGGCCCCGGCTGCAGCGGCGCTACCCGCGGGGACCGACGCGGCATTTCCAATCGCCATGTTGGGTACGTTTCCGAGGGGAACCATCGGAACCCCGGAAGCTGCGTCCCCGCCGCCGCTCTTGGCGCCTTCCGCAGCGGCGATCAACTGCAGCAGTTTTTGGGGATCATTGAGCCAGGCCTTGAATTCCGGACCAAGGGTCTGGGCCGCAATCTGCGCCGCGATGCTGACATCTCCGGTCAGCGGATCGGCGGCAACGAACTTTACTTCGTTGATCTTGATGGTGCTGCCCGGCCTGCCCGCACCCAGGGCATCTTTGATCTGCTTGGCGACATCTTGCGCCTTCGATCCGGCCACTGTGAAGGCCCGCACCAGCCGCACGAAATCTTCCTTGGTGACATCCTTGGAGAAATGCAGGCTGGCCAGCCCGGCAGTAGTCAGAAGGGTGGCGAAACTCTTTTCCGCCTGGCCTGAATCGAGAGGGATTCCATCGAGCAGCAGCTTGTTGTCGGAAACGCCCAGGAGGAAGCCGGCGTCTCCGCCCGAGGGCAGCGCGGTCTGCAGTTCGCTCCACGTGGTTTCGAACTGGCCTTCGGTGCGCTTGTGATCAAAGCCGTACATTCGCGCGTACTTGATCAGAATGTTAAGGCTGTGCACAAACGCCTGCGCCGAGGCCGCACGGGTTCCTTGCGATGTCTTCGTGCCGGAGATAACTCCCCCTAAACCTGCCGGTTTGTACGCTCCAGCGTAAGACGAAATGGTAAGAGCTAAAACGTTACGGAGGTAATAGGCCAGAAGACTGTTACCTGAAGCCCACTGAGACGTTGCAAGCAACGTCTCTACGGAGGATGCCGTCCTGAAAGGAAAGCCTCCGCCACGGATTGACCTCAACAAGGGGACACGCATGTCCGCCGGGGCGGGCTAACTCTTTGCATCAAGAATGAGGCTGCACCGCCTTCTGCGGCCGGGAAGTGTGGGCGAGGCCGCCGTTTGCGGCCGATCACGTCAGGGATGCAGTCCGATCACACTTCATTGCGCCATTGTCAGCTTGATGCTCCCGGATCGGTCCGCAAATCCAGTCCCGCTGTCATCGCATTCGAGCAGATTTTCCGGACGTAGCAATCTTCGTGGATGGCTCGGCCATCCTCGTCGGTCTTGCAGCGCTCCAGGGAAACCGGCTCGTGGCAGATGGGACAGGAAGTCAATGCCCGGCCGGCACGATGGGAGATTCTATACAAAGGACACATCGCAACTCCAGGTCTTTAGACGAAACGGCTTGCGACTCCTATTATATCGTATTGCGACATATTTGGATTATCGCCAGATGTGGGCAAAACTATTTTCCGGGAAGATCGGAGCATCGCCGCTGCCTGCTCCCCTCTGCTGCGGGCATCAGTGCGCAATCAGCGTTTCCTGACTGGCCACGCACAGCCATTGGCCATCTTTTCCGACCCAGGTATCGGTGAAGCGGCCGCGGCGCGTATAGGACTTCCCGTTCTCAGTTCCCTGCTCGCGGTAGGAGCCGGTCACCACGATGACATCCCCGTACGATTCCGCATTCACGCCTTCATTCACGATCTGAGTGTCATGAGACGCCCGGATGCTGGCCAGGAACTGTTGCTTGTTCATGAAGGAACCGTCGACATCGGTGTAGGCGAACGTCGGCGAAATAAGTACGGCCAGGGCATTGACGTCGCGGTGTGCCTCGGCTTCGTTCCACGCAGTCTCCAGCGCGAGCACGCGGGCTTTACCGGAATCCTGGGCCGAAAGCACCCCGACGGCGGCCAGAAACAGCGCAGCTATCATCAGGTAAGACGTGGTACGCCGCATCGCACCCCCTCATGTGTTTAGTCTTGAGCGGAAAGCTAAGGCAGCCGGCTAATAAATGCAAGCAACCGATTCCGGGAGAACCAGCTTACTCACGACCGAAGTCGTCTTTCTCCAAGGCCTCCGGCAATGGACTTTGCTCAACGGGCCGACTCCAAAACGACTAGAATGGAAGCTCTGCTTTGATTTAGTGGCGATTCGACAAGCGGCATCTAAACCCAAGGTGGCCAATTCCCGGGTGCGATTTCTCATCCCTAGTCTGATTGCTCTCATGGCGCTGATCTTTGTGCTCGGTCCCATGCCGGCCGCCGCAGCCGATGTGAAGTCTCTGGCTGCCGCCATCGACGCGCACTATAACCATCTGCGGTCACTGCAGGCGGAATTCACCGAGGTGTACCGCGGGTCCGGAATGGAGCGGAGCGAATCGGGCACACTGTGGTTGAAAAAACCCGGCAAGATGCGTTGGGAGTATCGTTCTCCGAAAGAGAAGCTGTTCGTGAGCGACGGCAAAGATGCGTGGTTTTACGTCCCAGAGGACGGACAGGCGCGAAAGTCGTCGGCCCGGAAACTGGACGACGCCCGTTCCCCGCTCGCCTTTCTGCTTGGTAAAACCAAGCTGGAGAAGGAGTTGAGAGGATTATCTCTAGCCCCAGATAAAGAGGCAGGCCAGAGCGGTAACATCGTGCTGCGGGGCGTTCCCAAAGGGATGGAGGAGCAACTGAGCGAGATTCTGCTCGAGGTTACTCCGGAGAATAGGATCGTGCGGCTGGTGATTCAGGGCGTCGACGGCGCTTCGACCGAATACCGCTTCTCGGATCAGAAGGAAAACGTGGCCATTGGCGACGGCAAGTTTGGCTTCAAGCCTCCGGCAGGCACCGAGATCATGGAGAGTGGATTGGAGGAATAGGGCATGCACAAACCTTCCCCCGCGGCAAGACCGGTGGATTTTCCAAACTCTTCTTTCCGCGAGGTTACTTGCGTGTTAAACGGGAGCCGTCTGGAACAGCCCGGGGTCTTAGAATGGGAACCAGGAATGTTAGACTGAGCCGTAGGCCTCAGGCTTTCCAATAGATACCAGCGAATGGCTGAATTTGTAGTCAAAGTCGCGGATGATCGCGGGCGGGTACACCAGCATGTGGAGCAGGGGTACTCGGAGGCCGAGGTGCGTGACCGCTTTTCGCAGCAGGGCTACCTTGTGTACTGGGTCAAGCCGCAAGGACTGCTGGCGGGGGGAGTATCGCTGCGCCGGCGCAGAAAGCTGAAGCAAAGCACGTTTCTGGTGTTCAACCAGCAGTTTCTGACGCTGATCCGGGCAGGGTTGCCGATTCTGAATTCGCTGGAGCTGCTGATCAAGCGGCAGAAGGACGCAACGCTTAAGCAGGTTCTGGAGAATGTGCGCGACCGGGTGAAGGGCGGCGAGTTGCTCTCCGACGCGTTCGCCGCGCAGGGAATGATACCCAAGATATATACCACCACGCTGATGGCGGGGGAGAAGAGCGGCAACCTGGACGAGGTACTGACGCGTTACATCACCTTTCAGCGGCTGGCCATGAGCTTCCGCAAAAAGCTGTTCGTATCGCTGATTTACCCCACGCTGCTGGTCACCGTCGTCCTCATCATGGTGACCTTCCTGTTCACCTACGTGGTTCCGAAGTTTGCCGACCTGTTCAACAGCCTGGACGCGAAGCTGCCGGCCATTACCGTGTTTATGTTGAGCGTGGGGTTGAACGCGCAAAAATATGCACCCTTCGTATTAGTCGGGCTGATTGTGCTGGGATTCGTTTTGTGGCGGTGGAAGGATACCGATCGCGGTGCGGACCGCATTGACCGGGCGATCTTGAGCTTGCCGCTTCTCGGAGAGATCCGGCTGAAGCACCAGGTAGCCAGTTTTTCGCGCATGCTGTCGACCCTGCTGCAGGGCGGCTTGCCCCTGGTTCCGGCCATGGAAACAGCCGGCTCCTCGATGAGCAGCCGGCGCATCTTAAAGGGAGTGATGCGGGCGGGGACCCGGGTTCGCGAAGGGCAGGGCCTGGCGCCCAGCCTGGAAGAGCAAAAGATCTTTCCCGAACTCGCCGTGGAGATGATTGAAGTCGGCGAGTCGACCGGAGCGCTGCCCGCCATGCTGAACTCGGTGGCGGAATTCTACGAGGAGGACGTGCAGACCGCTCTGGGTGCATCAATGGCGCTGATTGAGCCCATGATCCTGATCGTGATGGCGATCTTTGTAGGCGGCGTCCTGATGTCACTGTATTTGCCGATCTTCACGTTGGGAGTGCATTAGTGAGGGTTGGGTCTTGGGTGTTGGGTATTAGGCGTTAGGCGTTAGGTATTGGGTGTTCGGTGGATGGCCTAAGGCCTGACACCCAAGACCCAACACCTCAGAGCAGTCCACAGCTAGGTGGTGCAGTTAAATGGCAACAGCGGACAAGAAATCATTGTTTGTAGGTGGCGGGAACGGCGGACCAATCAGTCCGACCGGGAATCCTGTGACCGATCTTGAGCGCGCGCAGGATGTGGCGCGGCGCTACCGCTGCGAGTTCATTGACCTGACCGACTACGAACTGCATCACGAGCTGTTCAAAAAGATCCCGGTCGAGCTGATGTTCCGCTATAACTTCGTGCCCCTGGAAGAGACGGCGGACGGGCGGCTGGCTATCGCCATCGCGGATCCCAGCCAGCTGATGATGATCGACGAGATCAGCCTGCTGCTGAAGCAGCGCATCATCACCAAGGTTTCGACGCTCAGGCAGATCTCCGACATCCTCAAGAAGACCGAGCAGTCGCAGCGCGTGCTGGAAGAAGCCAGCGAAGGCTTCCAGATCATTCGGGAAGACGAGAATACCGGCGCCGAAGAAACTCTGAGTATCGACAAGCTGACGGCGGCAGGCGACACCAGCCCCATTATCCGGCTGGTCGACACCACGATTTTCACTGCCTTGCAGCGGCGCGCTTCCGACATTCACATTGAGACCCGCGACGATTCCGTGGTCATCAAGTTCCGTATTGACGGCGTGCTGACGCAGGCGATGCCCCCCATCGGCAAAGAGCACCACTCCACCGTGATCTCGCGAATCAAGGTCATGAGCGAGCTCGACATCTCCGAACGCCGCGTGCCGCAGGACGGGCGCTTCCGGGTCAAATACAACGGGCGCGCCATCGACTTCCGCGTCTCCATCATGCCTTCCATCCACGGCGAAGATGCCGTGCTGCGCGTGCTGGATAAGGAGTCGATGAGCGAGAAGTTCCGCACCTTGACCCTGGACGTGGTCGGCTTCGATGACGAAGACCTGCGAAAGTTCCGGCGCTACATCAAAGAGCCGTACGGGATGGTGCTGGTTACCGGGCCAACCGGCAGCGGCAAGACCACCACGCTGTATGCCGCGGTAAACGAGATCAAGACCGACGAAGACAAGATCATAACTATTGAGGATCCGGTCGAGTATCAGCTGCGTGGCATCACCCAGATTCCGGTCAACGAGAAGAAAGGGCTCACCTTTGCCCGAGGGTTGCGATCGATTCTGCGGCACGATCCAGACAAGATCATGGTGGGCGAAATTCGCGACACCGAGACCGCCCAGATCGCGATCCAATCGGCCCTCACCGGCCACCTGGTGTTCACCACGGTGCACGCCAACAACGTGGTCGACGTGATCGGCCGCTTCCTCAACATGGGAGTCGAGCCTTACAACTTCGTGTCCGCTTTGAACTGCATCCTGGCGCAGCGGCTGGTGCGGTTGATTTGCGATTCCTGCCGGACCGAGGTTCACTATCCGCCTGAAGCCCTGGAGGCCAGCGGCCTGGATCCGGCGCAGTGGGGCAAGGTTCCGTTGTATGAAGGCCCCGGCTGCATCGAGTGCGCGGGCACGGGATTCCGCGGGCGAACCGCCATCCACGAACTGCTGGATCTGAGCGACCGGGTGCGCGAGATGATTTTAGCCAAGAAGCCGACCTCCGAAATCCGGCGCGCCGCGCGGGAAGAGGGTATGAGGTTCCTGCGCGAGTCGGCGCTGGACAAAGTTCGGCTGGGCATGACCACGCTCAAGGAGATCAACAAGGTTACCTTTATTGAGGCGATGCGATAGTCTGCCATCCTTCCCCGCCGTTCTCCAGGCGACGCGAAGGATGGAACACCGGGTTCCTCGCCCTGCGCTGCAGTTCCCTTTCAGCTATTGCAATTCGGCGGGGGAAAGTTTCTGATTTAGGCAGGGCGCCCGCGAAGGCGCATTCGGCAATGAGTCCACATACAAATACAGCAAAACCGAAGCTGGCCTGTGAGATCGCGGCGGACCGCGTGTTGGCGGGGCGCGTGACGGACCACGGTGGCGGCCTGGAAGCTTGCGCCGCCCGCGAACTGGCGCCCGGCAGCGTTGTTCCCGACCTGGTGGAAAACAATCTGCGGCAGCGGGCCGCGGTGCGCGCCGGAATCGAAAGCGCCCTGGGCGGAGTCGCCGGTCGCTCCCGGGATGTGATTGCCATTGTGCCCGATGCGTCGGTGCGCATTATGCTGGTGGAATTTGAGACGCTTCCCTCCGATCACGAAGAAGCACTGGGCGTCGTTCGCTTCCGGTTGAAGAAGTCCCTGCCCTTCGATGTCGAGAAGGCGAAGGTTTCTTATCACGCGCAGAAGGTCAAGGATGAAGTGAAGGTAGTGGCGGCCGTGGCGCTGGGCAGCGTGGTTGAGGACTATGAGGCGGCCTTTCGGGATGCAGGGTTCAGCCCTGGCGTCGTGCTGCCTTCGACTCTGGCAGCCTTGGGTGCGGCGGAAGGTAAGCGGCCCACCCTGGTGATTAAGGTCGACGCCCACACTACCAGCCTCGCCATCCTGAATGAAGATCAGCTGCAACTGTTCCGGACGTTGGAGAACGCACGCGGGGTAACCATCAGCGGCGAACAATTGGCGGAGGAGGTTTATCCGTCGATCGTGTTCTTTCAGGACACGTACCATCTCAATATTGAGCAGATTTATGTGGCCGGGTTGCCGGAATCGGGCGGAGCGGCGCCTGCCTTGAAGGCGGCCACCGGAGCCGATGTGCAGGAACTGGTTTCGTCGGCGCAATTGGGAACCAGCGCGGGCGGTCCGGTGCCGCGCTGGCGGATGGCAGGAGTGGTGGGAGCACTCGTTTCTTAGGGGAACGAGCCCGGGTTTGATCGGCATATGCGACTGGATATCAATCTCGCGAGTCAGCCGTACGAAGACGCGCGGCAGTTCTGGATCCGCTGGGGCAGCGCTGCCGGTGCGCTTGGGCTGGTGACTCTGATTCTGCTGACGCTGGTGATCACCGGCTTTGTGAATTCGCGGCGCGACCGTGTAGCCATGGCGCAGAAGCGCGCCCTGATTGCCGAGCGGGATCGCATTCGCACCCAGGCCCAGCAGTTCCTCAATCTTCCCGAAAATCGCGCGACCCGCGACCAGTCGCAATTCCTGAACCAGTTGATCGAGCGCAAGGCGTTTTCCTGGACCAAGGTGCTGGAGAGTCTGGAGAAGGTGATGCCGCCGCGCGTGCATGTAGTATCCATCAGCCCGCAATTGGACGAGGACAACCAACTGGCGTTGAAGATGATCGTTGCCGGCGATTCGCGGGATCGTGCCATTGAACTGGCGCGCCGGATGGAAGATTCGCGGCGCTTTGCCCAGACCGCGATCCTGCGGGCCGCGCATGCCGACTCGCAGACTGGGGATACGGAGCAGGTCGAAATCGCGGCGATCTACATTCCGGAAAGCCCTTCTGAGGCCGCGAATACGGCAGCAAGTAGCCGCAGCACGACGGGCGCCCCAGGAAAAGCAAAGACGGCCAAAGGGAGCAAGCGCTGATGCCCGACCTGCGGCAAACCCGTAAGCATTTGACCATCGCCCTGGCGGCCATGGCCGGCGTGGATCTGCTCGCGGCTGCGCTGTACTTCTCGCCGCTGGTGGGCTCGGCGGAAACGCGGCGGCAGGAGTTGAACCGCCTGCAGACCGAGTTGACGTTGAAAACGCGGCAGGTAGCGCCCTTGAAGGATCTGCCGAAGAAAGTTGTCCTTGCCAACCAGCAGATCAGTGAATTCTACAAAAGCCGTTTCCCCGCCCAAAACTCGCAGATCGCCAGCGAGTTGGGAAAACTGGCGGCCGCCAATGGCGTCAGAATTCAACAGGAGCGCTACAAGAGCCTGGATAACGCCCCGACGGTGAGCGGACTCGAGCCCCAGGAACTTGATGCGGACCTGGCTGGCAATTACGCGTCGCTGGCGAAATTCATCAATGCCGTCGAGCGCGACGACATGTTCTTTATCATTGATAGTGTGACTCTGGGCAATGATCCTCAGGGACCGGTGAAGCTGACTCTGAGAATGGAAACATATCTGAAGGTGGGATCGTAGTGCAGATCGGACTCGAAAATAAGAAGAAGGCGACGTGGGCGGCGGTGCTCGGCGTAGTCGCCGTGCTGGCCTTTGCGTACGAGTTCATCCCATTGCTGATGCCCTCGTCGACTCCGGATTCCAGTGCTCAGGCGGCGGCACCCGCGATCGCGCCGCTGGCCGCCCCCAAGACCGCCACCCGGGTCACCAAAGGCGCCCGGAAGCCTTCAAAAGTGGAGAATCTCGATCCTACTCTGCGTCTCGATCTCCTGACTTCGGCCGAGAAGACTGCCTACCAGGGAAATGGAAGAAACATCTTCGTTTCGCAGGCGGAAGACGTACAGATCCCAAGGCCCGTCGCCCCCGTGAGTCCGGACCAGCAGGCCGCCCAGCAGCAGCAATGGCGGCCCCCGAGTCAACCCGCGCCACAGCCCATCCCACTGAAATTTTATGGGTTTGCCAGCTCGCCAGGAGAGCCCAAGAAGATTTTCCTGAAGGATGGCGACGACGTGTTCGTTGCCGGCGAAGGTGAAATTGTGGACCGGCGATACAAAGTGATCCGCATTACCAATACCTCGGTGGAGATTCAGGACGTCGTGGGCAGTGGGCCGCCACAGATGATTCCGCTCACCCAAGGATGAGGAAAAGCCCATATCTCTGATGAAAGTCTCTTCCCCAATTCGGCGCCGCCCGCGTGAGCAGGGTTACATCATGATGACGCTGCTGCTGATCATGGCGTTAATGATCATCTTTGCGGCGGCGATCGTGCCGGAGATCACGTTTGAGATCAAGCGCGACCGCGAAGAGGAGATGATTCATCGCGGCGTGCAGTATTCGCGGGCCATCCGGGCCTACTACAAGAAGTTCGGACGCTATCCCGCAAAAATTGAAGACCTGGTAAATACGAACCAGCAGCGCTTCCTGCGGAAGAAATATAAAGATCCGATCACGAACAAGGATTTCCGGCTGCTGCATTACGGCGAGGCCAAGCTTTCGCTCAATGGTATGGGCGGCGGGATGATTCCCGGGGCGAACCCGATCGGGGCGGCCGGAGGCATGAACGGTCCGGGAGTACTCTCCCAGCCTTCGGCTTTCGGCGGCGCAAGCGCGTTCGGAGCTAACAACAGCTCGCCGCTTGGGCAGCCTGCGCAAAACGCGAATCCAGCTGCGGCGGGGGATGCCGGTCCGGCCGGATCGGATTCGACTCAGCCCGGCGACTCCACCGGGGCACCGGGAACCTCCGCAACTGGAAGTTCCCATAGATTCTCTGACAGCAGCAGTCCGGGCGGACTCTCGAACACCACCTTCGGGGGCGCGCCCATTGTGGGTGTGGCCAGTTTGAGTAAGGATGCGACCATCCGCATCTTCGATAAGAAGAAGAAGTACAACGAATGGCAATTTGTTTATGATCCGACCATGGATCGCGGGTTGCTGATCACGACACCCTATCAGCAGCAAACTGGCTTTGGCGTCATGGGCACTCCGAACCTGAATGGACAGATCAACGGTCCGAATGCAGGCAGCAGTGGATTCGGCTCATCCCCGGGCATGCAGAACACTCCATCGCCCATGAACAGCGGCTTCGGAAATCCGGCTCAGCCTACGGATATGCCGCTGCAGAAGTAGGTTCCTTAGACAGAATTCAAGTCAAAATTCCCACCCTGTCCCTCCCAACTGCGGAGGGACAAGGGCGGGGCACCCTGATTCCAAAAACGAACGGCCTCATCTCACGATGAGGCCGTATGTTTGTGGAACTTTCCAAGCGGCGGTCGCCGCATGCATTGCTTACACGTTGAACGAAGATCCGCAGCCGCAGGTGCTCTTCACGTTCGGATTTTCGAACTTGAAGCCTGCGCCTTCCAGTGTCTCAACATAATCGACGATGCAGCCGTTCAGGTACATCACCGAAGTGGCATCAACAAATACCTTCAGGCCGTCCATGTCGAAGGTCTTGTCCATCATTCCGGCGCCATTCTCGAATTGCATAGAGTAGGAGAAGCCGGAGCATCCGCCACCCACCACACCAACGCGCAAGCCGGCGGGCACGGGGTTCTGCTGGGCCATGATCTCTTTCACCTTGGCGACCGCGTTGGGCGTCAGGCTGATAGGTGCGGCTTTCTTGACTTCAGGGACGGTTGTGGTTGCCATTCGTATCTCCTTGGCTTTAAAGCTGTTCGATTATATCAGAGCGCGCTGCCCGCCCCCAAACCGGGCGTCGGTAGCTATTGATTAGATGCTGGAAAGTAACCCTTCGTCGCACGAAGGCAGACGGCGTTCCGGATTCCCCCACTGTGGATATAATCACCGCCAATGCTCCCTGACAAGGGCTATAATCTTTGCCCATAGGGCCTTCCCCGGGATAGTGCGGGGGTTGCACGCTCCTCGCCGCTCAGGGAAAAACCGCTGTACCTGGGTTGACTCTGCTGAGGTGGCTTATGACGTCACTCGAAATCGTCGGGAGTCTGTTCGGACTCTTCGCGGTAGGTCTAATCGTGCTGCTCATCTACAAGAGCACTCTCACGATGCACGAGGATGATCAACTCTTCCTGGACGACGCGAATTCTCACATGCAAGAAGAGCAAACAGAGCTGTTGATCAAGGTCAACAAGCTGACGCTGCCCATGCGCATTTTCAGTATCGGCTCGGGAGTGTTCCTGCTGGCTTTTCTGGCGCTGCTGATTTACCAGAAGCTGAACGAAGTGCAGTAAGACTCCGTTGCCCTGTTTCTGGGCCCGCGCCGCCATGCGAGCCGCCCATCGCGTGGCGCGGGGTTCTGTCGCCATTTTCCCGTAACTGCGCCCTGGTTGCGGACACGCTGTACATCCGGCCGAGCCGCGGGTGCGCCGGAGCTTTTTGCGCCGCGTGCGCCGGGGATGAACTTTTGATACTTGTCCTGCGCCGCCGGAGTGTGACAATCTAAATTTAGAGCGCGCTTCATGCGTATCGCTCCAGCGCCGCTCCCGCCAATAGAGGAGTGCCCTTCTGGAAGTTATATGTGTGTCAGTGCGCTTGACTGAAATCGGGCAGTGGACGCCTCGTACTAGCGATCAGGGGCCTCTCCAATCTTAGAGGCTTGCTGGGTCCGGTTTCATGCGTCGCTATCGCGCGCTGTGCGGTGGAGAAGTTCAAAAAGTAGAAGTGTGTCTGCCACAAGGCGGACACGACCTAATTGATTCCCTAACAAATGAAGAAGCTAATCTCCTCTGTCGGAGATTTGACCCGCCTTTTGGTCGAGGTTTTTATCCTCGCCCACCTGGTAAAGATTTTCTGGGCCATTCTTTCTCGATAACGTCCATTTTGTAGGGCGGGA
>Ga0070741_10003486_pt1 | contig 38996 bp, 32 predicted proteins | sample Coa_R1_4_FD_66440 | JGI IMG/M metagenome (GOLD analysis project Ga0070741, IMG submission 66440) | Surface soil microbial communities from Centralia Pennsylvania, which are recovering from an underground coalmine fire - Coalmine... | ecosystem: Environmental > Terrestrial > Soil > Unclassified ...
TCCGGCGCGCCTGAGATTTGGGCCAGTGCGTTCGCCACCGAGTGCTGCCGGTGCTCGCCACCCTCCACAAGTTGAACTTTTCCTCTCAGCGCTTCGTCTTCCGCATCAAGCCATTTCCGGAAGGAAGGTATTTCCGATTTTCGCAGAGCGATGTAGACCCGCTCCAATTCCGGAATACACATTTTCCGCAGTGTGTGCAGGAGGATCGGTGTTCCCGCCAATTCCGCGAATTGCTTGGGCGCGATTGGCTTCTTGCCTTTCGCCGCCGGCGCAGACGCCATTCGCGTCCCGAGCCCAGCTGCCGGAATAATTGCCACCACCTTCATAGCGGGTTGTAAGTATACGAAGAGCGCGACTTGGTTTCAATGACCGCTTGCGGAACTGTCGCCTCCGTGTCCTCTGTGGTTGAAACTCTCGAGAGGACACTCAGGAAACTCAATGCGGCGTCCACATCGGGTGGGTGCTGAGCAGTCCGTCAATGAAACAGATGTGGTAGGCGATAAAAAGCCCAAATCCAAGACTCACCAATCCCGACGCCATGGCGAGCCGCTGCGTGAAGCGCGGCCCTGTTTTGACCACCTTGAACGTCGAAGCGATGCTCATGGTGATCAGCATCATGCCCGCGATCGTGCCGACTCCAAAAACCAGCAGATAAGCCACAGCCCAGCGCGAGTCGCGGATGGTTGTCAGCACGAGAAGTGCAACCGCTGCCGATCCCGCCAGACCGTGAACAATCCCGATCAGCAAAGGCCGTATCGGACGGTAAACTCGCGTTTTCCCCAGCACGCGATCGAACCAGGCCACCGGGTTGTGCGCATGCGAGTGAACATGACCGTCAGTCCCATGCGAATGCGCATGACTATGCACGACATCGCCGTGACTATGATGATGAGAATGAACTCCACCCGTCGCCGCTGCTTCTACGGGTACGGTACGCCGAAAACTCACCACGTTCAAAACCCCCAAAAAAATCAGCATCAGCCCCACGGAGAGCTCCATGCTCAGTCCCACACGTGGAGGAATCACCAGATCGAAAATGATGATGGCCGCCCCCACCGCAAAAATGGTCAAGGTGTGACCTAAACCCCAGAAAGCCCCCACGGCCGCCGATTTCCAGATGCTTCGTTCGCGGCTCAGAATCGTGGTCACCGCGATCACATGGTCCGCATCGGTCGCGTGACGCATTCCCAGGAAGAAACCCAACGCGATAATCGAAAGCAAACTGATCATTCTTGAACCTGCGAGTTACTTCCGCGCACTCGGAAGTAACGTCGATTCTACTGAATCTGGCCCGCTTGACTGTGAGCTTCATCACCCTGTTTCGCCGCGGCCCGACGAACCCCATGGGACAGATTGTCCTCTTGTCCTCGTTCCGGCCAAGCCATTAAACATCTGCAACTTACCCCATAATCGGCCGCGGACTGGGGGTCAATCTGTCCCAGCCAAAGAGCTGACATCGGAAAGCTAACTTCCTACCATTCAACAACATAGCCCCATTCTACCGATTGGAGATCGCCCTGCTTCTATCTCGGTGGGGGTCATGTCTATGAATTCAAGAAGTCTGCTGAAAACGGGGGCTTTGATAGCAGTAGCCAGCCTCATGACCGGGTTCCTCCAGGTTGTTTCTCCGGGAATGCTTCAACGTGCCATGGCGGCAGTAGCCTCCGCCGTGTGGGGTTCCTAACAGGGAACATCATGAAATTTAAACGATATAAATCGAAAACGAGCAGCCTGGGAGCGATGCTTTTTCTGATCCTGCTCTCGTGCCCGCTGCTTTCGAATGCGGCAAGCACCTCGGGAAGTGCAGGAATTTCCCACGGCAAGCTTGCATGGGAACTCAAGCAGCGTCAGAACAATAACCACAATTCGAAGGCGATGATCGATGTCATCGTGCAGTATCGGCAAACGCCTGCTGCTGCACACTACGCCAGAATGGCCTCGCGTGGCGCACTGGTGAAAGCCAAGTTGCATGGCATTCGCGCCGCGGCATTCCGAATCCCTGTAACTGCTCTCGCACGGCTTGAAAGCGATCCTGACATTCTTTACGTCACGCTGGATCGCCCCGTGAGCCTCACCGATGTAGCTTTCGAGCCTTACGATTCCGCAGTTCTGGCGGACGTAGCCGCGCAACAGTACGGCTTTGACGGAACGGGTATCGGCGTTGCCGTCATCGACAGCGGTGTGTCGGATCACCCCGACTTGCACAATGGATCGGCGTCGCGCGTGGTCTATAGCCAGAGCTTCGTGGCTGGAGATTCATCCACCGCGGATGCCTATGGACATGGGACTCACGTGGCCGGCATTGTGGCGGGCAATGGCGCAGCCTCCGGCAGCGGTTCTGGTTACGACAAGCAGTACGCCGGCATCGCACCAAACGCCAGCATCATCAACCTGCGGGTTCTTGATGCGACTGGTAGCGGGACCGACAGCCAGGTCATCGCTGCCATTCAGCAAGCCATTCAGCTCAAGAGCGCATACAACATTCGAGTAATCAATCTCTCGCTTGGACGCCCGATCTTCGAGAGCTATACGCTTGATCCGCTCTGTCAGGCGGTCGAGCAGGCATGGAAAGCCGGAATTGTGGTGGTGGTTGCCGCCGGTAACTACGGTCGCGACAACTCTCACTGGACCACCGGCTTCGGCACCATCGCCGCTCCTGGAAACGATCCTTACGTGATCACGGTCGGTGCCACCAGGACCATGGGCACGCCGTCGCCGAACGATGACGCGATTGCCAGCTACAGCTCCAAGGGTCCCAGCTTACTCGATCACATTGTGAAGCCGGACGTCGTTGCTCCCGGCAACCGCATCATTTCGCTGATCGACAAGGGAAGCACACTGGATGTTCAGCAGTCATCACTTGAGATTGCACCTCAGTCCTGCACCGGGACCTGCACGCCACAATACTTCCGCTTAAGCGGCACCAGCATGGCTACACCGGTGGTCGCAGGTGCAGCGGCGCTGCTGATTCAGAAGGATCCGACCCTGACTCCAGACACGGTCAAAGCTCGCATGATGAAGACAGCCTGGAAGCAGTTCGGAACCTACTGTAGCTCGTTTGACATCTTTAACAATCTCTACAACAACCAATACGATGTCTTCACTTACGGCGCAGGCTATCTCAACGTCGAAGCGGCGCTCGGCAATGCGGATGTTGCCAACGGCGTGGCCCTTTCGCCGACGGCGGTCTACAACTCACAGTCCCGAACCGTTTCTTTAACCAACACCAGTTCCGGCTTGTACGGCAGTTCCGTGATCTGGGGATCTTCGGTCATCTGGGGAACCAGCGTGGTTTGGGGCACGTCTGTGCTGAACGCCAGTTCCGTGATCTGGGGCAACTCGGTGATCTGGGGCAACAGCACAACGCAGGGCTTCAGCGTGATCTGGGGTACCAGCGTAATCTGGGGTTCGTCGGCAACTTCGGCCTTCAGTGACGGCCAGGATGGGGAGAACTAAGATGCAGAAACTCCCGATCAAAGCTCGAATCCTGGTGGTTGTAGTGGTGCTGGTCAGCATCGTGATGTTCGCAAAGGCGATGCTGCAGTGGAATGAAGCCCACGAATATCTTCGCTTCGCTGCATACCTGGCCATCGCGACAGTAACTGCTCGCTGCCGAGTGACGCTGCCGCACATGACGAGTTCGATGGCGGTGAACCTGCCGTTCATCCTCATCGCGGTGCTTACGCTCAGCCTGCCGCAAGCTCTGACAGTGGCAGCAGTTTCAACCTTCGTCCAGAGCTTCTGGCCCGAAGGACGCAAACCGAATGCACTGCAGGTCGTGTTCAACGTCTGCGTGCTGGTTATGGCGGCGCAGCTGACCTGGTCTGTCTCACGGCTTCACTTCCACAGTGCCGCACTCGTGCTGGCGGTGTGTGGAGTGACCATCATGCTGGCCAATACATTGCCGGTGGCGGCGATCATCGCGTTCACTGAAACCAAGCAGGTTCCTCACATCTGGTCCAATATCGTGCAGCTGACGTTCCCGTACTACGTTGCGGCTGCCGGAATCGCCGGACTGGTGGAACTGGCGAATCATGCAATGGGATGGCAGATGCCGCTGTTCATTCTGCCGGTCTCGTTCCTGATGTATCGCTCGTTCCGAACCTACTTCCAACAGATGTCCGAATCAGCGCAGGCGCCTCGCGCTATGGCTGCTCGGGCCCACTAAAACTGAACCAACTCACTGACGGGAGACTGCTCGCAGTCTCCCGTTTTCTTTTGGGGCGGGTGGCCCGGCCTTTCGCGTTTTGTGCGAAGGCCGGGGATGTTTAACACTCACAGACTGAAATAATGCCGTCGTCTAGCCTAGCTCCATGCCCTGGGGTCTGAAACGCTATCAGCAAGCGCGCCAGCTCCATTACATCACTTTTACCTGCTACCACGGGCGGGTGGCCCTGTTCCTCACCGTGAAATCCACGGAGTAACTGCGGGTGCCCCGCTCCTTCCGCTTTTGGCAAGGCGCAGATGTCCGGAGGATCAGGCGGTAGGTTTGCGTCGCGGCAGAAGCACCATCCGGCGCTACAATGTTCCCATGCCCGCGGCGGCGCCCAAGCCCGAACCGGACCGAACCAAACCCGAGCGGCACCCCATCCCCGAGGTCTACACGCTCGAAACCACTGGCCTGCTGGTGATCGCGGCGGTCATCCTTATTCTTACCCTCATTCGATACTGGCACCACATCCCGTGGAACTGGCGCTGAACCCAGATCGCGAACCGCTGCTAGTCGTGCTCCTGGGTCCCACCGGTAGCGGAAAAACTGCCTTGTCTTTAGCGCTGGCGGAACGCTTCCAAGGCGAGATCGTCAACTGCGATTCCGTCGCCATGTACCGCGAGTTCAATATCGGCACGGCCAAGCCCACTCGCGCCGAACGCACCCGCGCACCTCATCACCTGGTTGATTTTGTCGACCCCACCGGCTACATCACTGCGGGCGAATACGCGCGCATGGCTCGCGAAAAACTGCATGAAATCAAGCTCCGGAAGCATCTTCCCATCGTGGTCGGCGGCACCGGCTTGTACCTTCGTGCCCTGCTCGAGGGCCTTTTCCCTGGCCCACAACGCTCAGAAGAATTACGCGAGCGCCTCAGAAACCGCTTAACCCAGAATGGGCCCGGCCATTTGCATCGCCTCCTCAAACGCCTCGATCCCGCAGCCGCCGCCGGCATTCACGCCAACGATATTCCCAAGCTCATTCGCGCGATCGAGGTCTGTCTCTCCACGCGCGCAAAGATGACGGAGATGTGGAAAGAAGGGCGTCAGCCGCTGCAAGGATTCCGAGTCCTGCGCCTCGGGCTCAACCCGGATCGAAATGCTCTTTACACGCGCATCAACGATCGCGCCGCCCGCATGTTCGACTCAGGCCTGATCGAGGAAACGCGAATGCTCCTTGATCGATATGGCCACAGCGCCCGTCCTCTGCAATCGCTCGGATACAAACAGGCGGTGCAACTGATTCGTGGCGAGATCAGTCCCGACACTGCTCTTCAGCAAGCCCAACAGGCCCATCGCAACTACGCAAAACGGCAGATGACCTGGTTTCGTCGCGAACCCAATGTCGTCTGGCTCGATGGATTTGGCGACGAGCAAAACCTGCAAGAGCGATCCATCGCGCTCCTGCACGATGTCATGTAAATCAATGACATTCTCTGTGTCCCTCTGTGGTTATATATTTTTCGGAGTTTTACGCCATGGCCCGGCGCTTGGCGAGGAAAGGCACGATAACTCGCGCCACGGATTCGAGTTTCGAGAGGTCGGCAGCGGTGAAGTCCGGCCCCGCGATAGCGGGACGCGGGCCTTTGCGCGATATCTGAATCACCCCCAGCACCCCGTCGCTGCGATCGAGAATGGGCGCCGACATGAGCTTCTGAATGACCTGCGCGTCCAGACCGCTGTCGCCCAACTTCACCAACTCGAACACGCTGAAGTGATTGATCTGCGCAAAGCTGTTAAAGATCTCGGCTTTTTTCTGTTGCGCTGTCTGGGCGGCTACTGCGGAACTGGAAATCGGGATGGCGCCTGCGCTCCGCAGTTCCTCGGGAAATAGAAAATGCAGCAGCTTCCCACGAAGTTCGAGCAATGCGACTTCGGTAGACTTAACCTGGAACATCTCCGCGACCATGGCGCATATGGACTCCGATGTCCACTGATCGCGGGAGCCCTTGAGCTGCTCCAATCCCAGCATACCAACAGCATGCCCCAACCGGTTACTTGCGACAAGTAACCAAGGTGTCCCTTGGTCATGTTCTGTGACTCGCCGTCCTGCTTTTCCAGCCCATGCTATCTTCTGGTCATGCGGCGTCTTCTATCTATCCTGGTGATGTTACTGCTTCCTTCGCTTGCTTTTGCGAAAGACAAAGAGAAGCCCTCGCTTCCCGGCCCCGTGCACCTCGATCGCGACGGCGAAAAATGGGCCGAAAAGACGCTGCACAAACTGACGACAGAGGAAAAAGTCGGCCAGCTATTCATGATCTGGGCGCGAGCCGAGTTTCTCAACCAGAACAGCCCGCAATATCTGCAACTCCGCGACACCATGAAGAAGTATCACATCGGCTCCTTCGGCATGACGGTGCGCTGGGACCCGCCTTTCTTGTACCGCAATGAGCCTTATGAAGCCGCCGCCCTGCTCAACCGTCTGCAGCAGGATTCGAAGCTGCCGCTACTGGTCGCAGCGGATTTTGAGCGCGGCCTCAGCATGCGCTTGCATGGCGCCACCGAATTCCCCCATGCCATGGCCTTTGGCGCCGCAGGAAAACTCGACTACGCCGAGGCGTTCGGAAGGATCACGGCACAGGAATCCCGCGCCATTGGCGTGCACTGGAATTTCTTTCCCGATGCCGACGTAAATTCCAACCCGGCCAATCCCATCATTAATACACGTTCCTTTGGTGAGGACCCCCAGGAAGTCGGCCAGCTTGTGGCCGCCTACATCCGTGGTGCCCGCGCCAATGGAATGCTGACTACCGCCAAGCACTTCCCCGGACATGGCGATACCGCCACCGACTCTCATCTGGGCCTCGCGCAAGTGACGGGAGACAAGGCGCGCCTCGACTCCATTGAACTCAAGCCATTTCGTGACGCCATTGCCGCCGGCGTCGACTCCATCATGGTCGCGCACGTGACTGTGCCTGCTCTCGATCCAGGAGCCAACCGCGTCGCCACCACCTCTCCCGCCATCGTGACCAACTTGCTTAAGGATCAGCTCGGATTCCACGGCATCGTGGTCACCGACGCCCTCGACATGGCCGGACTGACCCGCCTCTATGCCAATGACGTCGGTCGAGCCGCCGTCGACGCCCTTAAAGCCGGGGCTGACATGCTGCTGATTCCCGCCGATCTCAACGGCTCCTATCGGGATGTCCTCAAGGCTGTGCAATCGGGTGAAATTTCCTCAGCTCAGCTCGACGCATCCGTACTCAAGCTTTTGAAAGCAAAGGCCTCCCTCGGCTTGTACAAGAAGCGCTTGGTGGACCTCGATGCGCTGCCGGAAATCGTCGGCAAGCCCGAAAACCTGGCCCTGGGCCAGCAGATTTCTGACGACGCCATAACTCTGGTTCGGGACAACCGCAAATTACTTCCCTTACAACACTCGGGAACTATCGCGGGCGGGCTTCCGTATCAGCAAGTGGAGGAGGTCCGCAACGACACCGTTGCGGTCATTTTTGCCGAAGACGTGCGCATGGACGTCGGCCGGGACCTGGAGCACCAGCTTCATTCACGAGTACCGGATGCGAATGTGTTTTACGTAGACTCACGGATCGCGGTCGCAATGTCGCAGCAGGTGCTGAGCGCCGTCGGACAAGCGCACACCGTGATCGCTGCGGTTTATGTGGTTCCAACGGCGGGAAGAGTTGTGCAGTCCCCCAATGGCGTAACCAACACCGTCGGGATTGCCGACGCAAACGGCGCCTTATTGCAACAGATCCTGGATCATGCTGCGGAGAAAACCGTGATGCTGGCGATGGGTAACCCATATTTGGCGCAGGATTTTCCGGCCGTCCAGAATTACATCTGCACCTTTTCGAATGCGTCCGTTTCGGAAGTAAGCGCGGTGAAAGCGCTTTTCGGTGAGATTCCCGTACACGGCCGCCTGCCCGTAACGATCCCTAACATTGCGCAGCGCGGCAGCGGCATCGATCGCCCGATCCAAACGGCGGAAGGAGGTACAGCAAATGCTCATCCCCAAGGTTCTCGATAACAAAACCAAATTCATCATCGCGGTCGCGTTTGCCACCTGGCTGTCTTTTCTCGCCTGCTCCGTCAATGTGAAGGATCACGATGGCGACGGCAAAAGCAAGGTCGACATCGATACCCCGATCGGCGGCATTCACGTAAACGAGGAAGCCAGCGCCCATGACACTGGGCTCTCGGTCTATCCAGGTGCGCACCAGAAGCCCAAGACCGATAACGACAGCAAAAGCGCGAACGTGAACATCTCGAGCGGCTTTTTCGGAGTCAAGGTCGTTGCCATCGAGTATGCCTCCGACGATCCTCCCACCAAGGTTCTTTCCTTCTATCGCAATGAAATGAAGAAGTACGGCACCATCGTGGAGTGCCGGACCGACAAGCACGGCGGCGATCTCAGCGTTAAAGCGGGAGATCACGACGACAGTTCCCGTCCTGTCAGTTGCGAAGGAAGCAATAAGGGCGACGTGATCGAACTGAAGACAGGTACCGAAGATAATCAGCACCTGGTTTCAGTTGGACCAGAGGGCAATGGAACCGACTTCGCCCTCGTCTATATCCGCACCAGAGGCAAAAAAGAGGGATCCATCTAAGGAGTCAGTATGCTCAACCCCGTTCCGCGGTCCTTCGTCCTGACGCTTTCGTTCCTCCTGGCAGCCCTATGCTTGCTCTCGGCCACCTCCCCTGCGCAAAACACCAAAGAAGATGACAAAGGCTTCGACCTGCAGAGTTCGGCGGGCAATGTCCACCTCGGCAAGGACGCCAGCTCCCGCGACGTGGGACTGCCGGTCTATCCTGGTGCTCGCGTGCGAAAGCATGACGAGAACCGCAATACTGCCAACTTATCCCTTTTTACCTCCGAATTCGGCATCAAGCTCATCGTGCTCAACTTCGACTCGGACGATTCTCCAAGCAAAATCATCGCTTTTTATCGGGACAAGCTGAAGAAGTACGGCAAGGTCCTCGAGTGCCATGATAAAGAGCAAGACAGCAAGGGCAACCATGTGGACGCCGACGACGAAGGTGACTCCGAGTCCAAGCAACTGAAATGTGAGGGCGAGCAAGGTGGCGATTCGACCGAGTTAAAGGTCGGCACGGAAGACAATCAGCATGTCGTCGCTGTTTCTCCCGCTGACAATGGCGGCAAAGGATCAAAGTTCGCTCTGGTCTACGTTCACACCCGCGGCAAACAAGCCGACATCTAGGCCGCTGTACATTTTGCTGTCATCCTGAGCAAGCCGCCTTTGCGCAGCGAAGGATCCGGGCGAGTCGCGCGAAGGCGATCGAGCGTTCCAAGCGAGATCGCCTCAGAATCGCGCGTCCGACTCGCTTCCTTATTAAAACCGAGCACTACCGAACATCTGCAACTCTGCAACACGTTAGAATTCCGTTGTGCGCCCGCGCATTGCCATCCCGGTACCCCATTCCGACGCAGAGTATTCCGCCAGGGCTTTGCCGCAATACGAAGAAGCGATTCAACTGTCCGGTGGCCATCCAGTTCGCATCCCGCTGGAAACCGCACCTGCCGAACTGACGCACATCGTCGAAGAATGCCAAGCCGTGCTGCTGCCTGGCAGCAAGGCCGACGTCGATCCGGCAAAATACCATGCCGCCCGCCATCCTCAGACGAATGCAGCCGACCCGCGGCGCCACTCGATCGACTGGGAGCTATTAACCGATGCCTTCGCGAACCGTAAGCCGGTGCTCGGCATCTGCTACGGCTTGCAAAGTATCAATGTCTTCCGCGGCGGAACCTTGCTTCAGCACATCAAATCTTCCGTTGACCACGAAGCTGGGAGAGAAATCGCAGTAGCTCATAACGTGGCAATCGAGCCTGGGTCTACACTCGCCGCAATCGCCCGTGACAAGAATGGCCATCCTATCCCAGTGAACTCCAGCCATCATCAATCGGCTGAACTGGTCGGCAAGGGTCTGCGAGTGGTCGCCCGCTGCCCGGTCGATGCAATTGTCGAAGCAATCGAAAGTACCGACCCGGATCACTTCGTTCTCGCCGTTCAATGGCACCCTGAGCGATCCGTAGCTCAGGACGATCTTTCGCGTGCTCTGTTCCGCGCGGTTATCGCCGCCGCCGACGGCAAAACTCGTTAGGGCGCATGAACTATTTGCTTCCCGTGTAGCTCACTCGCCACACCGAATTCGACCCATCATCACTCACCAGCAATGAGCCGTCGGCAGCCACCGTGATCCCAACTGGCCGCCCCCAAACGTTGCCATCGTCCAGAACAAATCCCGTGATGAAGTCTTCGTATTCGCCACTGGCCTTGCCAGTCTGGTGCAGTGGAACACGAATCACTTCGTATCCGGCTCGCACAGAGCGGTTCCACGATCCATGCTCCGACGCAAAAATGTCGCCCTGATATTCGGCCGGAAACTGCGTCCCTCCGTAGAAGGTCAGTTCCAGCGACGCATTGTGCGCCTGCAGCAGCACATCCGGAACGATGACTTTATCTTTCAATTCCGGATGCTTACCTTTTTGCCGCGGGTCCTGGTGAGGCCCCAAGTACCACCACGGCCATCCGTAAAAACCGCCCTCCTGCACATGCGTAATGTAATCCGACACCAGGTTGTCTCCGAGCGCATCACGCTCATTAACCGAACACCACAGCTCACCGGTTTTCGGATTTATCGCCAACCCGCCTCCGGCATTTCGAATTCCGTACGCGTAGATCTGCATGCCGGAGCCATCGGGATTGAACGCAAGAATATCCGCCCGGTTCTTTTCTTCTGGCGTGCTGTCGCTGTCATCGTCATTGGAGCGGGAACCGACGGCCACAAACATCTTCTTGCCGTCCGGAGAGAATTGAATGTCCCGGGTCCAGTGACCGTCAGTATCAGGAAGGTCGGCAATGTGCTCCGGCGAACCACTCGCCTTCAAATCGCCGTTGTGATACGCGAAGCGGTAAACCGCGGCGCTTGTTCCGACATAAACATATTGCGGATTCGAACCCGGCGGATAGAAATTGATCCCATATGGACGCTTCAATCCACCGGCATAGATCGCGCTCAGTTCGACTTTTCCATCATTAGTGATCCCGCGCAGAATTCGAATCCGCCCAGCGTTACTCTCCGCCAGGAACACATCGCCATTCGGCGCCGTGCGCATCAGGCGCGGGTTCTCCAGGTTCTCTGCATACAACTCAACCTTGAATCCGGCAGGCGCTTTGGGCCAGGCATTTGCCGGACGCGCGACCACTTCCGGCCCATTCTCTGCGGATGAGGTCGCATAAGGCTCGGGCAAATCCTTGATCGTAATCTTGCGGACTTTTCCCGGCTGCTCGTAACGGAAATCGGTAAACGGCGGAGTTGGCGCTGGAGCTTTGATTTTCGACGTACTCGAAGACGGCGTTTCCGGCGTTGCCGGAGCATTCGCGGTTTGCGACAGCCCCAATCCTTTTACATAAGTCACAAGTTGCCAGCGCTGCTGCTCTGGAAGCATCGCGAACGAGGGCATCCCATTCTGCTTGCTGCCGTTGGTTACAAACCAAAAAATCTCGCCGTCGCTCACCGACTCCAACACGCCATCGACCAGCGCCGGGACATTGCCCGAGCCTTCTGCATTCCTGCCGTGGCAACGCGAACAGTGCGCAGCGTAAAGCCGCTTTCCTGCTGCGGCATTTTGCACCCCGGTATCCGGATTTCTCATCTCCTTGGCGGAAGCAGGTGCGTTGTGGAAGTTGGAATTCTGAGCACCCAGAGGAGGCAACATCAACATCACTGCAACGGCGGTGGTTGCAAAACAATCCGACAGCTGAAGTCTTGCCATGAGCTCTCCAGTTGATCAACTTTGATTTTAGTCTGATGCTTTAACACTGTCCTTCGGCACAGTTCCCAAGGTGAAATAAAACGTCGCGCCCTTGTCCGTCTCTCCTTCGGCCCACACTTCTCCGCTGTGCCTCTGGATAATCCGTCTCACCGTTGCCAGGCCAATACCGGTTCCCGGAAACTCGGCTGTTGAGTGCAGCCGCTGAAAAGGCTGGAACAAACGGTGGGCTGAACTTGGGTCGAAGCCGCTTCCGTCGTCTCTCACAAAATATGCTCGTCGCCCGTCTTTCGTCGTCCGTCCGAATTCAATTCGCGCCTGCTCGCGGCGTGAAGTGTACTTCCACGCGTTACGGAGCAAATTCTCCATGACGATACGCAGCAGGTGTGCATCACCGTAGGTGTCTTCCCTCGCTGGAGCAACGAACTCCACCCTGCGATCCGGAGCCGTGCGGCACAGCTCTTCCATGATGGACCGGGCCATCGAGCTCAAGTCCACCTTCTCCGTATGCATCGCGGTAGTCGTGACACGAGAGAGATTCAGAAGGTCATCAATCAATTGCGCCATGCGCTTCGAGCTTGAACGAATATGTTGGATCAGCTCTCGACCCTGATCATTCAAGCCCGGACCATACTGCTGTAGCAGCACAAAGCTGAATCCGTTCAAGGCTTCCAGCGGTCCTCGCAAATCGTGCGACACCGAATATGAGAACGCTTCCAGTTCACGGTTGGCCGCCACCAGTTCCCGCGTTCGGTCCGACACGCGCTGCTCCAGTTCATCGTGAGCTTCTTGCAGCGCCGTGTCCCTTCGCTGAATTTCCCGCAGCATCTCGTTGAACGAGTTAACCAAAACTGCAAGCTCGTCGTTCTGTGGCGGAGGAACGGCGCGACGGCTGAAATCTTTATCGCGCGAAACTTGCTGAGCCATTTCCGCGAGCTGAATGATCGGCCGCGCCACCGATCGTTGGAACGCGGAAGAAATCGCCCAGGCCGCAAACAGCGAAATCAGCAAGACTGCCACGGCAATCAGCGCATATCGCTTAAGCCGGTCATCGATTTCGCGCAGGTCGGCCCGCAGATAGACGAAGCCGACCATCTTGCCTTGCGACGTGATCTGCCGCACCAGCACCAGGTGACTGGTCCGGAACCAATGCGCCTCAACTTCCCCAGCCGGCAACTGCGGCACATTCAGGATGGCGTCATTCGCTTCCTTGGTGTATTCCGCAAATGCTCGCCGGTCGGGCGTAAAAATCCCCGCCGACACGATATTGTGCGAACTCTTGAGCGCAGATAGCGTATTCGACGCCGACTGCGGATCATTGAACAAGATCGCCGATACACTGTTGGAGGCGATAATCTCTGCTTGCGCTGATAAAGTCCGCACCAGGCCGTCTCGGAAAGTGATCTGGTCATAGACAAAGAAACTCGCGCACGCCAGCGCCAATGCTGCCCCGCTCACCAGCATATTCATGAGCGTGAGTCGAGTACCGATCGATCCTGTGCGCTGCTTTGCCATTAGTTTCCGGGCGTTCCCTTTTCGATCACTTTGCTGGCCACTTTCAGCAGTTGCGAACTGAGCACAAGATGCGCCTCTCCCGCCGCGGTTCGATTCACCTCAAAGCGCACCTTCTCCTCTTGCAACACGAGGCCAATTGTCCCGCCGTGATTGGCAAAATTTGGCATGTCACTCACTGTAAGCAGGTTCATCGCTCGTGCCACCGGGAGAATAGCTGGCAGGCGGCTTTCATCCGACGTACTTATAAAGAGGATGTTGCAAGCTTGGGCCTCTTGGACGCGCGAAATACGTCTTGTCACGATTGGTTTGTCGTTGATCTTCTCGCCGCTGACAGTGGAATCGAGGACTTTCCCGAACGGGTCTCGCCCAAGAATGCAGATTTGAAAGGACCCAGAATCGCCGGCCCGGTGATCAGGCCAGGTCACAAATTTTCCGAAGTTATAGAGGTAAGCGGCTTTAACCTGCGCCTCGGTGGGATGAACCTCTTGCGCTGTGGCAGGATACGCCAGCAGCAAAGGCATCAGCGCTGCCAGAATACCCAAGGTCCGCACACACCAGGGTTTTTGTAAGGCCAACCTCATCGTTCCCACGTAACCTGTCCGTAGATGCACCGCTTAATACCAACATTGGGCCCAGGATCACTTGGAAATTCATAGTGGTATGGCTGCAGCAAATTTCGGCCAACGAGTGAGAGTCCGAGATAAGGACGGGCGTGCCAGGCAAATCGGGCATCTGCGGTTGAGTAGGAAGGAATTTTTAGCGCCGCAAGATCGCTGACGAATCGGTACGTCAGGTCGATATTGACGGCCTTCGTCACATCGAAGCCCGATTGCGCCGTGACCTGGTTTCGTGGACTGGATCCTTCCACATTGGGAGCGCTGCCGATGTCCAGGGAGTTAGCGCTTTTCTCCAACCGCATCTGCAGATACGAATAGGAAGCTCGCAGTCGCCAAAAATGAAACGGCCGCCACTCCGGCGCAAGCTCAAAGCCTTTCGTAGTGCCAAGGAGCCCGTTTCCAAACTCAGCCGGAATCAGAATGTGGGTGGGGGCGGGATTGGTCTCCACAAAGGGACCGCCGATAATGTCTTCGCTGAAAAGACCGCTGTAGTGGTTGTAAAACGCCGCAAGATCGAAATAGAAGCTCTTCCCGAAGAGCTGCCGATACCCCGCTTCGTAGCCGTTCAATTCTTCCGAACGAAATCCGGGATTCGCATTGAAGCGAGCGAACAGGGGAAGCCCGTTAACGAACGCTCCCGTAAATCCCGAAAGATAGAACGCTCTTTCCGCATCCGACGGGGTTCGCAACGCATGACTGTAGGCTACCCAAATGCTTTGCTTGTCGCTCGGCGTCCACAACAACCGCCCCGTAGGCTGTAACTGCACCCCGGTGTAGTTGGTTTTCAGAATCTTGGTTCCCACCTGTAGCGATAGCCGGTTTTGTACAACCGAGATCTCATCCTGGAGAAATCCGCTGTACAAAACATCCGTCCTGCTTGGTGGAATGAAGTAGAGTCCCGATACAATCGTGGGATTTCTGCCGTTGCTGGACCGCGCTCCGAAGCCCCACGAAATCTGATGCCGCCCATACAGCCGGAAGCGGTCGAGAAAGTCCACATCAAAGGTGTTGCGATAGTCGGCGAAGTTCGGTTCGTTCCGCGCCGTATGGTCATAGAACGCCTGCACCTGGATGTCTTTGCCTTCACCTTGCACTCTTTGCCAGCGCGCCAGGATGTTTCCGCCAGAGAGGAATTCCGTCCCCTGAACAATCTGTGAGTATGGCGGCGCGTACGTGACCGACGTGACCGTCTCGCCCGCAGTCTCGTCGTAAATGTCACCTTGTACGGTAAAGTTGTCGCGGCCGTTAGCGGCAAAATCCATGCGGAAGCCAGCCTGCACATCTCGCCAACTGTCGTAATCGTCGCCGTCGGCGTGATACTCAGGGCCGCGCACAAAACTCAATCCGTAAACACGGTAATCGAACGTCTTGCCATTTCCTCCTCCATATCGCGCGTTCAGATAGCCTTCGTCTACATTCCCTGCACCCGCATCCACCAGCAAACCATGCGTATCCTTGCTGCTCTTGGTGATGATGTTGATCACGCCGTTCAGCGCATTGGGCCCCCAGATCGTTGCACCTGGCCCACGAATTACTTCGATTCGGTCGACATCCTCGAGAACAAGATTCTGGACCTCCCAATAGGTGCCCGCCAGTAAGGTCGTGTACACGGTTCGGCCGTCAATCAACACCAGCACATCTCGTGAAAGTCGGCTTCCGAACCCACGGATGCCAATCGACCACTTATTACTGTCGATCCGCGCCACTTCCACACCGGGAGCAAGCCGCAATACCTCAGGGATGCTCGTCGCCCCTGAGCGCTGAATGTCTTCCTGCGTGATCACGTACACCGCCGCCGACGTCTTCAGAACCTGCTCCGGGGCTTTCGAGGTGGTTGTGACTTCTACGTTGGCGAGTTGTTCGAGGGTCAATTGCTTGGCAGGATTCTGTGAAATCTCAGCTTCGGTCTCGCCCCGTAACTTGGGAACCCCCGCGATAGAAAGAACAATGCCTGGAAGAAGAGCAATCCGCCAAATTGCAGACCGCCGCAAAACCGCTCGCCACCACGAATGTCTGCTGTCCTGTGTCTTCATCCGAACTTTGACAAGCCTGTTAACGTGCACCGCGACCCGCGGCCAAATTTCCCACTCGTGCTAAAAGGTCTGCCGGATCGACATCTGCCTTCCGCAACCATAAGTCCACAACCCGATTATCTGGGAGCTCAGACGAGAACCCCGACAACATGACAATCGGCGTCTCTGGCCGAATCCGCTTCATCTCCGCAGCCACGGCGACACCGTCCTTGTCGGAGAGCGAATAGTCCATCACTACGACATCCACTTCGTTGCAGCGAAACAGTTCGATTGCTTCCTTCCCCGTCACCGCCTTAAGCACAATGTACCCCGCTGTTTGCAGCAACATGCACCGTACTTTCAGTTGCAATTCCTCATCTTCCACACAAAGAACGGTTTTCGCGGAGTTCATGGGCATCATCTTTCCGTCGGCTCGAGAACGGCTGAAATGGTTGCCAGCAGGACCTCCGGATCTTGCCCTTTTTGCAAATGGGCATCCACCGCCTCCAACAACGTTGCCGGCAACTGACCCACCGCTGAGATCGCAATCAGCGGCAACTCTGGATATTTTCGTCTCAGCTGGGACGCGAGTTCATCGCCATTCATGCCTGGCGGCATGAGATAGTCAAGCAGGACGAGATCGACGTCTTGTCCATTTGCAAGAATGCTGATGGCGTTTTCTCCTGAGTTCGCAAGGTGAACTTTGTAGCCGGAGGCTTCAAGGACTAATTTGCGCACGTTGAGCGTGTTGGCATCGTCGTCTACACAAAGCACTTCCTTGGTTGCGGAATTCAGGTTCCCGGCAGATCGGCCCATGTGGCGGGTAAGCGGCCATGATCTCAAAGGCTGCCGTAGATGCGCCATACAGGATTATCCCGATAACTGCATAGTTAACCAAAGCACTCTTCTCTCACCAACTCATTCGCAGAATGGCGATGAACAGCCGCAACTACCATCCTCAGCGGCGCCTCGCCTCCGACGCCGGAGGAACGCAGGTACATGTCACCATCCCAATCTCCCGAACCGAGCTGAACGAACAAAAAGACCCGGGGCCATTGGAAGCCGCAGTTTGAAATTGAGGCGTTTAGCAGCGTCCGACTTGAGCCGCTTTGCGGGCGTGAGCGAAGCGCGAGCCCGCAGGCGAAATCCCGAGCGCAGCCAGGGACCTCTGAATAGGGATTTTCAGGGAAAATTGGTAGAGACAGCAGTCTGGCGCTAACTTCTCTCCATAGATTCCCTGCTAAGAGGGAAAATTACAGGGAATTCGCAACATTTAGTCCCAAAATTCCGAGCATCAACCAGCTAAACTGAACGTTTGTTGAGGGATAGACCTATTTCCTCCCATCAATGGAAGAGGGAATTATCAGGCGGGTAACAGGAAATTTTGAGAAGTTAACAGGGGAATTCAATTCCTTGCTTTCGAAATTAGTTGCTGGAGGTCCAAGAAGTTTCGCTAAGTACATTACCGCATTTAAGCGATAATCCGAGCTGCACCCGTTGCTCGCCCCAGTTGAGTGGTAGCCGCCGTCGCGACAGTTTTTTCAGCGTCAAGTCAGGAGATGATGTCCGTCCAAGATAGCCTGAACAATATCCGGAGCGAGGAACGCGCAGCTCATAAGTCGCCGAAGGTACTCCTGATTCCGATTACGCGTTTTCGCCGTCGTGATGCGATTTGGAAGTTCGCCCGCTAATACCGCCTCTCGCCAGGTGTAAGCGCGCCACACCCGCCAAGATCGGCGTGATCACACTTGCCCTGTCGGAATTGGGACCGACGACAAGCCGCATTTCGCCGCTGCGGCGTTTAACAGTCGCTTCGACTCTGAGGCGAATCAAATCATCCTGCTGAAGATCTAAATTCCCGGTGCGCGCGGTTCGAGACGACGATGCGATCTTCTCGTCTGAGAGGAACCTGCGAACCTCGCTCCGGCTAACTTGCACTTCCAACCTGTCCGCGTAACCACCACGCGCCGCACCACTCTTCTTACCAAATCCTTTACGGCTCCAGGAGACGCCGTTGGCCACTCCTTCCCCCGTCGCATAGCGGTCGTCACGAACTGTTGAGTAACCTCCGGTTGATCCGTGGGGAGGCAAACGTTCTCCAGCACTTGGTTTGGCGACTGGAAAAAACGCTGCAAACTGAGTCCGACCTGCCTCTCGATCTCGTCTTTTCACTCAATGGGACGAGGACGAAGACATCATTGCGGCTCACTATCTCACGCGAGAGAAGATCCCCTGGAACGGCCAGATGTGGGTTGCATACAACTAGAACAGGAGAACAAGACATGCCGAATCAAACAGAAGCTTCCAACCAAATCGCCGGAACGGGTCTCGGTCCCTGCCCCAAGTGTGACGCCGTTCGTGTAGTGCAATTCGCATCGGGTCAGAAGCGATGTAATAGTTGCGGTCATCAATGGCCGGAGCTCAGCGCGATGCAGCGCGGACCCACCCGGCGAGATGTTCTGAACGGTAAGGCGTGATATGTTCCGGGAAGAATCATTTTCTTCCGGACTTGTTGACCAAACGATTTATTTGGGAGACGCCAGCCCTGAAAAGGCTGGCGTCGGCGGTTCAACTCCGTCCCTGGGCACCATTTCTTTCAAATACATACAGCGATTCGGCCCTTGCGCTGATGCACTCAGCAGGCGCCGTTTTGTGACCATAAACTGACCAACTCGGAAGGGTTGCTAAGACTAGTGTTCGCCTCTAAGCCTCATTCTAGTAGTAGCCACAACCACTGCTTTAGGGACGCAAAAAGGCGGAAAAATGGGCGGCGTAAGGTGTATCCGTTTGTTACCGGTTTGTATCCCTGTCATTTTGCGGTAAGTGCTCGCGAAGCTGAAACTGAAGGTGCGTAAGACAAGCGCCGCGTAGCCAACCCCATCAGCATTCCGAGCGACCCTTCACTTTGATCCAGAGACTCAGCCGCCTCTGCGCTGTTCGCTTCCGAGCCGCTTGATGGCTCTGTGTATCTCTGATCGGCGCTGCTCGCGTTGTTTATGCGCGACACGATCCTTGCCAGGGACGCGACTGCTGCTCTCATCGAGCTGCTTGAGCGCCACAAGCTCCTGCAATAATGCCATCATCTCGTTGGATTTCTCGCTGCTCATCGGCAACTAGGATGAGCAATTCACCTCCCGCGCTGCCCAATAAACGGTGCAGCCGCCATGTAGTCACTTATCCTGACATCCGAGTCGTACGGGCGGAGCAGGATCGCGGCGGCGTTCGGTAGTCCGCTGGGACTAAGCGCGGCAACAACGATCCTGCCCGCGTCAGTCAAGGTTACGATAAGGTTTCGCAGCGAACAAAGCGTCAAGAAGCGCTACGGCAGGTACCTCTTCGTCAGCCTGAAGCTTCTATTGCGACGCCTGCGCATCCTTTTTGTTGGATCCAACCTTTACCTGTGCTCCCACCCTTTTGGGTCATCCCGAAAGATTTCCGGCGGAATTGAGAATGCCCGAGATTCTCCACAAAGACTCCGCTCCTACCCTATTTTGTCGGAGCAGTCTGTGGAGTAGCCTCGGGCACGTTAGGGGTCGAGAAGTTTACCTTTGGCACTTCACGCGATTCCTCACTGGCTGTGAAATAAGCCGGGTTAGGCTTAAAGCCAGCCCACCTCGCATAGATATTATTGGGGAACTGTTGCACGTACGTGTTGTAGTCCTGCAAGGTATCGTTATATCGCTTACGCTCGACCGCAATGCGATTCTCCGTACCCGCCAATTCATCCTGCAGGCGCAGAAAGTTCTCATTGGATTTCAGCTGCGGATAGTTCTCCACGATCGCAAGCAAGCGTCCCAGCGCCCCATCCAGTTGCCCATTGGCGGCGATCTTTTCCTGCGGTGAATTTGCTGAAAGCAGCGCAGAGCGTGCCTTGGCGATGTCACCAAACACCGTCTGTTCCTGCTTCGCATAGCCTCTTACCGTTTCGACAAGATTGGGAATCAGGTCGGCGCGGCGTTGCAGCACAACGTCCACCTGAGACCAGGCAGACTTGACCGCTTCATTCTTGGTCACCAGAGTGTTGCGGACACTTACGTACTGCCCAAACACGACCAGCACAATCAGCACCAGAATAATGAGTACAATCACGCCCTTGCTCATACTTTTCTCCTTGAGAGCAGTGTGCGAATCTCACACTCACTCTTTGGTGGAATCCAGCAATGTATCGACGGCTGCAGTTATCTGCTGCACCGCGGTCAAGTATCGACCGGCTACATCGTTTACATCAAGGCGTTTGTGGTCGACCTTCTTTTCACGGATGTCCAGCAGTTGCAAGAAAGCCGACGGGTCCAATTGAATCAGCGAGGCCAGCGCCTGAACAGTTTCCCGTTTCGACTTGGGAGCAGAATCGCCCACGGCGACCAGCGTGTGGCGGAACAAAGTCAGAAATGTCGAGAGCGAACCCAGCAACAGCTCCCACAGGCGATTCTTACTGCCCCTGGCCAGCAGCATACGCTCGCGAAGGAGAATCGTCTTCTCGCGCAACTCATACTCCAGCTGCACGCGATGGAAACGCATGGGAATCGTCAGGCCCTCAAAAACATCCTCCCCGTAGAGAACGCGGTGCTGCTCCCGCATGTCCAGAAGTTCGATTGAAAAAACGTCGGCGGAGCGTTTCAGTTCGTCGCGTGTGAGCAGAAGTGGAACATGATACTTGTTCCGCGTCCACCAATGCACTGCCGGCGCAAGGTCGTTGAGCGCAGCGAATGAAGTTTCGCGCAACACGCAAAGCAGGTTGACATTGGAGTAGTTCGGATGAAATTCACCATCCGCACCCGACCCGTAGAGAATTACGCTTTGAAGATTCTCTCCTGCCGCCTGACGCATTCGACTGAGAAACTCGGCGATTTGTTTTTCTGCGATCATAGTACCTCTGCTCTGCAGCTACCAGCTTCCGCTGGCGCCGCCTCCTCCTGAACTCCCACCGCCAAACCCCCCGAACCCACCGCCGCCGCCGAACCCGCCACCGCCCCGGCCACCGCCACTCCCGCCTCCCCCACCCAAGTTGAACAGCAAGAACCAGAACAACAGTCGCCGCAGTGAAGGAATAAACATCACGAGCAGAACGATCGCGAGAAGCGCCAGTAGTGAGAATCCGGAATGGTGCCCTTCTTCTGGTTCTGCCGGAACGGATGGATTAGCTCCCACAAGCTGAATCCCGGCATCGTCCGCGATGACCCTCGCGACTCGAGAGGTCAGGAGCAAAACAGCGCCGTTGTTATCACCCTGCTTGAGCAGCGGAACCGCTTCGCGTCCGAAGCCTCCCACCTTGCCGTCCGGAAGAATGGGCTCCAGACCGTAGCCGACTTCAACGCGGTAACGACGGTCTTGGACGGCGAGAAGGATCAACAGGCCACGATTGCTCGCCTTACTTCCAATCCCCCACTTCTGGAACAGATCGACTGCGTAGCTCTCAATATCAGAGCCATCGAGCGACTTGATGGTGACCACTGCGATTTGAGCATGAGCTTTTTGATCGATCTGCAGGCAAATACTGTCGAGCTGCGCGATCGTGTCCGGATCGAGCACGTGAGCAAAGTCGTTGACATAATCGGTAGGGCGGAGCTGCGAGACCGGTTCAGCTCCAGCCACGGTCAGCAACAACACAACGGTGATCAAGACAGCCGTTTTGGCAGCCAGTTTCATGAGCCCGCTACTCTACACAATATTCACGGAGATACAACCCTCAAGAGGGGACTGAAATCCCGTCCGCCTTTAAGCCTGACAGCGAGAGCGGCAACCGCATTTTCCCAGCCCGGGGGCTGACTCCGCAACATGGGACTGGCCCGAGACCGCTTCAGCAGCCAAGTAAGGCAACTTGGGTTGGAGAAGCATTGTGTGCTTTTGTAACCTGGTGCTCCACCATCTGTACAGCCTGGTCAAACGGGAATTTCGCACCAGATCTTGCGGTCGAGTCGACGTGGTAGAACCGCATTCATCTGAATAAGCAATTACCCTAAACGTCCCTAAGTTGTTCCTGGGTCATCCCAAAATAGTGCCCCAGTTCATGTAGCAGGGTCTGGCGAATTTGATGACGCACTTCGGCCTCGCTTGAGCGGACCGCCTCAATATTCTTCTGATAAAGCACGACGTGATCCGGTCCGGTGGGAAGGTTGAAGACGCTCCTCCTCGATGTGCACCAGCTGGATCTGCTGACCGGAACTTTTGGTCATTTCGGGCGATAAGCGAGTTTTTCAACACCCACAGGGTTTATCGTCAGCCATTCCAGGGCTGTGCCCGATTACGCCACCAATTAGGTTTGATTGCTGTCGTCATCACCGACCGATATTGATATTTAGGACGAAGATAGTCCCAAGATCGTTAGCACCACCCTCCGACGTCGATCCATACAGATTACCGTCCGTACCCTGAACCAATGCGGCCCCGGGTGCATATCCGTCAGGGGCACCCTGATTGAACGCAGAAATTGTAGATTGTTGTGATCTGACCTTGCGGGCTGAGCTTGAAGATCGTACCGCAGTCATACGAGCTATTGCACTGAGTCCCGCTGCCGCCCGCAGACGTGGTCCCATAGAAGTTTCCGTCGGTGGCTAGAATCAGTCCTGCAGGATTTGCACCATTCGTTCCGGTGAAGCTCTCTGCCTTAAACACGCCTTGGGTTGTGATCCTGTAGACCGTGCCACAACCGCCGAAGCAGGAATAACTAGTCCCGCCGCTGAAAGCCGTGCCATAAAGGCTGCCGTCGAGGCCATGCCCGAGCCGAATTCGCAAATTTGCACTGAGAAGGATGGCTTCTAGGAGGGGTTATGGACGCACGCATTGAGCGGCAACGCGGCGCATGACTTGCACACACTAGGCGGATTTACGCGCGCGGTTGTTAGTATGCTCTGGTGTGGCTGGTTTCGGATGAATTGCTTGCAGTTCGTGGAACGATAAGCAGAGAGGGCAAAACGCTGTGCCACAGGTCGCGCAGGCACTTGCGTGATCTTTGCATAAACTGTCGCCGCAATCGGAACCTTGCACCGTCGCCAACTTGGAGCATGTGTACACCTAGCGCATCTTCCAACCCCGCCTGTCCTGCATGCCTCTGCTTGCATTCTAGGGATTCTTGGCCGTTACCCGATTCTGCGTCCGCATATTCACTACATCCGGCTCCGTCCAAACAGCCTGCCCGGTGGTCAAATCCAGCCGGTTCATGGTGACCTTCAGCTTCTCTCGATCCACCTCTGCCAGCAGGTAGTGATAGTTGATATTGTGATCAGGAAACGGATCATCCGGACCCCGCTCGATCGGGTAAGCATGGGCGCCCCCGCCCCCGGTCACAAAGTAGGTGACTCCTCCATGCTCATGCCGCTCGTAATTGTGCACGTGACCGGCGAACACCACGATGCGCGTGCGCATGTTCTGCTGACGCGCTTCCAACATCTTCGCCAGCATCATCTCTGCGTTTCGAGCGGAGTGCCCGCCTCCATACTTCTTCGCGTCCGAGGAACTTGTGTAGGGAGGATGATGCAGCACAAGAAATATGAAGTCCACGTCGTCTGGCATTGTGTCCAGCTTTCGCCGTAGCCATTCGCCTTGTGGGCCCGCCATTTCGTCCAAGGAACTGTCGAGCACCAGCATGATGCTGTTCGCAGCTCGAACAGAATAGTAGCGTGAGTTCTGCAGCTCTGGAAACCTGGCGAAATAATTCCCCAGAGCTACTCTGACATCTCCATGCAAATCGTGGTTGCCAAGGGCAGGGAAGACTGGAATCTTATTCTGTCGCCAGAGCGCCGTCTCTTCGTCCCAGATTTTCCAGTCATTCGCATCCTGTCCGTTGTACGAGATATCGCCGCCGATTGAAATAAACGCTGGATGCACATCTGCTATGGCCTGAACCAGGGCTCGTCGCACGAGCGGATTGGACGCTTCGGTGTCGCGCGGATCGGTAAAACGTGTGTCCCCATAGGCTACGAAGCGAAATGGCGTGCTTACCTTAACTTGCAGATCAACCGGGTTATCTGCGTCGGTAATTACGGTCTTCGGCTTTCGCGAGCACGCAACCGTAGTCACGACGACCAGAACCAGCAATAGCCGCTGACAAATTTTCATCGGTTCTATTTGATCTCAAATGCCGAACGCGAGCACAATCAGCCTAATCTCTATCCATCTCCCCTGGGATCAAAACATGAAGCGCAGTACGAACTGTAATTGCCGCGGCAACCCGGTTCCGGTATTCGGGGAAGCCTGGTTGTCGTTGTTATTGTTGAAATTGTTAGTCGTGGTGATCACACCGAAACTGCCGGGAACGGAAAGATTGGTAGCGGGAACCGTGGTGTCGTAAGCAAGCGTAAAGGTTCCTGGGTCGCCAAGTTGAACATGATTGAAGATGTTGAAGGCCTGCACTCCGAGTTCCATCGCCACTCGTTCGGTAAGTTTGGTTTCCTTCATTAACGCTAAATCGATTTGCCAACTACTTAGCGCGCGAATCAACCCGTTTGGCGCATCTCCATATCGGGTAAAGAATCCCTGCGCATCTACCGGCGGTGCGGTGAACGCGGCGGGATTAATCAAGGGTATTCCGTTGTGACCACCGTTGGGTAATGTCAGTGGTACACCGGGAACTACGTCAGGCCGTTGATCGGTTTGATCGTTGCCGTCTGGAAGTAAGTATGTGTCCGAAAGGCCTGCGGCAAAGAAAGGATTTGCTGGATTCTGGACCGTGCCGCTGAGGTCCATTTTCACCGTTAACGGATGTCCTGTATGCCACAAACCGATACTGCTTAGCTGCCAGCCCCCAACAACCTTGCCTAAGGCTCCCGAGTCGTTCAAAAACGTTTTGCCGGGTCCGAAGGGCAATTCATAAACGGCATTTACAGTGAAATTGTTTCGAATATCGAAGACGCTCGGCCCCTTGTCGCATTCCAGGCAGTTCACGTTCTCCGGCCCGGTAGATTCGCCACCGCCAATCGAACCATCATTGATGGAATGGGACCACGTGTAACGCGCTTGAAAGCCAAGCCCGTTTTTCATCCGGCGTTCAAGCGAGAGATTCAAGCCGTTGTAAGTGCTCGAGCCCACATCGTGCTTGAAATCCACAGACCCGAACGGATTGCCCCCCGGATAGTACTGGTCTAGAGGACGGACACAATCGCCGTCAATTGGATTGTATGTGATCGGCTCACTGCAAAGATTCACCGCACCTCGCGAGAAGAGTCGGACGCCACGGCTTCCCAAGTACTGCGCTGATACGAGGAAGTTGGACGGCAACTCGTGCTCGACTGTCAGACCCCATTCCTCGGCATACAAATCTCTGCGCCCTTGTCGCTGCAGTGCCCGAGGATGGGAGGCCTGCTTCTGCGTGGTCAATCCGGAGAGGTCAGGTGCCGTCTGCTCAAATGCAGCGCTTAGCGGAACGCTCTGGGAAACCTTTACTCGAAACGTGTCGCTTTCAAGACCAGCATTCAGATCATCGTTCTGAGCCGCACCGTGATAGATCCCGAATCCGCCACGGAAAACCGTTTTCCCATGTAGCGCATTCGGAGCCCATGCCAGTGCAATTCTCGGATCGATATTCCTGTAATCGGGATTGTAGAGCGATGGATCCGCGGGACAGGGCGGAGTGTTGATCGGACCGGGACTAGGCGCGAGATTGACTGATCCTTGCCCGAGGCAGACACCGTGGAATTGGTTCACGTCGAAAACCGTTGTTCGGTTCGTCGCTTCTTGCGCTACTCCGTAGTATTCCCAACGTACTCCGGCGGTGAACGTTAGTGTCGGTGTTACTTTCCATTCATCCTGAAAGTAAGGCATGTAGAACATGCGGCGCAGCCCGTGACAGCACCAGGGTGCGATGTAGTTGATCTTATCGACCGTCGCAGTGATCATGTCAGCTTCGCTGGCGAAGGTAAGCGTGTTGTCCGCAGTTTGCCCCTGATTAAGGCGAACGCGCCGGATCTCCATACCCGTCTTGAATGCGTGGCGTCCGTGCGTCCAACTAAGGTTGTCGACCACTCCGAAAGTACTTCCGATCTCGATGTCGGCGGTGTTGTCATTGAGCGTTACGAAATTGCTGCTCGTGTCGACCGCAAACGGCAACGCGCTGGATTGAGGATTGTGGAAGGGTGAGCGATTGATGTATCCCTTCACCTCATTAAAAACTGTCGGACTAAACGTGTGCTCCAAGGCCACCATGTAATTTGCCGGATGGTTAATCACCTGCAGCTTGTCGCCGGGCAGGCTGGCGCCATTTGGCCCTGAGACAAGACTGATGTCGCGCTGCGCCCGGCCATATAGCAACGTCTTGTCCGTGAATTTGTGATCAAGGCGCACCAGCCAGGTATCTTCGTGCACGATGGTCGGGGTTGCCGCGGTAAGTAGATCGGCGTTCGGGTCAACGGATGTTGTCTGCTGGAATGCGCTATCTGGATAAACAAATCGCGGTGCGCAGCCATTGATGGCGCCCACTGAGGCCCGCCAGGGATACGCCTGCATAATAGTGCACATCTGGGGCGATGTATTGAGCACTTGTTGCTGGAAAGAAAGTCCGCCACCAGGCGGCGCAGTTCCGGATGGTACGGTGAACTGCTGAGTTGTCGACTGCAACTGCCGCAGCCCTTCATAGCTCAGAAAGAAAAATGTCTTGTCCTTCTGGATTGGGCCGCCCACCGTCAGTCCGTATTGCCCCATCCGGAACGGGGGAACCGCAGGTTGGCCTTGAAGGTTGAAGTCGTTAAAATTGCGTGCATCAAAGACAGAATTTCTCAAATACCCGAACACGCTGCCGTGGAAGTTGTTCGTGCCAGATTTGGTTACGATATCAACCTGACCACCGGCTTGAGTGCCATACTCCACATCGTACAAAGCGCTATTGACCCGATACTCCTCGATCGCATCTTGAGAGATCTGCAAACGGGTCTGTGATTTCTGCGCTTGCTCCTGAATTCCACCGGCATCTACGCCATCGAATTGGAAATTGTTGTCGTCTCTCGCCCGCCCAGCGAAACGAATGGTTCTCTGATCGCCTCCACCATCATCCTGCGCGAACGGCGCCAATAGAGTGAAACTGGCCCAGTCCCGCCCATTATTGGGCAGATTTAGAATCTGATCGGTGGCGATTACAGTCGACGCTTCGGCAGAAGTTCTTTCCGCTGGCGAAAGGGTTGCATTGACTTCAACTTTCTCGGACGTAGCTCCGACGTATAACGAGAAATCCAGAGTGCGTGTCTGACCCACTCGTAATACGACACTATTAACGACCTCTGTTCTGAAATTGCCGCTGGACGCGGTCACGGTATAAATGCCGACCGGCAGCCCCGGAAATCGGTAGTAACCATTCGAGTTTGTGGGCTTTTCTTGAGTGATGCCGGTGTCCTTAGCAACGATTTGAACGGTCGCGCCCGAAATTTTCGCTCCCGTCTGATCGGCCACAACTCCTTCCAGCACAGCACGATCCACTTGAGCAATAGCTGCAGAGCCAGCAACGGCAACGATCAAAAATGACAGAGCACATTCGAAGGATAGACGGCGTAAAGCTGACTGGCGAACTTGCATAGTGCCTCCTTATCGGTGGCGCAGGCCGCGTCATCGGGGTGGCTTGTTGACTTGCATTGGACAGAACCAGAGCTTTTCAGGGGAGCGAAGCTGCATCCCTGAACAAAGCTGAGAGTTGTTTCCTTAGCTCGTTCGGACTCTATTAACCCTTTGTGACAGGACTGTGAACGCGTAGTTAATTTCAGAAGAATCTGCGATGGTCCTACCCTTGCACTCAATTTAATTGAGGGTTCAGGTTCCTTTCATATTCCAACGTCTATTGTGAACAACTCAATTCCCGAGGGGGTCTCATGTCGATTCGGAACCTGTGTTCATGTCTTCTGATCGTGGCCTCGTTCGCTCTGAGCCCACGCGTCTTCGCCCAAGGCGAATGGGCTGTTGAAAAGACGTTTCACATTGGCGGGGAGGGTGGCTTCGACTACATCACCGTTGACGCAATGAATCACCGTCTCTACGTCCCGCGCAGCACACACACAATGGTCATCGACGCGGATTCGGGTAGCACGATTGCCGACATCGCCGGACAGAAGCACAACCATGGCGTCGCCGTGGTTCCCGAACTCGCACGGGGATTCATTAGCGACGGCGCTGGGTCGATTATGATTTTTGATCTAAAGACCAACGCAGTCTTGGGAACGGTGGCCGCGAAAGAGGATGCAGACGGCATCGTCTACGACAAGAGCACCGGGTTAGTCTTGGTTGCTTGCGGCGACGCAGGCGTGTTGGTCACCCTCAAGGCAGATTCAGATCCCAAGACGGCGGTCATTGATGCACCGATTGAACTGGGTGGCAAGCCGGAGTACCTGGCGGCAGATGGAACCGGCAAGGTCTATATCAATCTGGAAGACAAGGACCAGCTCGCCGTGGTCGAGCTTAAGGCTCGGAAAGTGCTCGCGCACTGGCCTGTCGCTCCGGGCGGTTCTCCCGTCGGCCTGGCCATCGATACAGAGACGCACAGACTCTTCATCGGCTGTCGCAAACCGCAGAAGCTGCTCATAATGCGCACAGACGACGGCAAGATTGTTGGGGATCTTCCAATCGCCGCAGGCGTGGACGCCACACGCTGGGACGGTCATCAGGCATTCGCGAGCACCCGCGAAGGCAAGCTGAGCGTTGCCGAGGAGAAGAGCGGCAAGTGGGAGACGGTGCAGACCGTTACGACGGGATTTGGCACTAAGACCATGGACATGGATAATGCTGCACACAGGATCTATTTGCCGACCGCGGAGTTCGAAGACGCAAAGCCCGGAGCGCGTCCGGCGACCAAACCGGGAACCTTTATGGTCGTCATAGTGGGGCGCAAGTAGGTGATTGCCGATTGTTGTAATCAGGCGTGGCTGTTGAAAAGACGTTTCAGTTGGCGGGGAGTGTGGCTTCGACGTACCCGGTTTTCCAGCGGCAACAGCTGCGCTGCACTGTAAGCGACTGCAACTAGAGAGTTCGCGACACGCGCACTGTGCGGAATTCCTAACTGCGCCCGCACTCATACTGGGCCCCTGCTGAAAAATATGTTGCTCGCCTGTTGAGATTTAAGGCACTACGCATCATAAGTGTGATTACCTTGCATCTGTCTACGTTCGGCAAGGCAACTACCCCCTTGACGTACGCGGCGGTTAGCTCTTAATCTCGACCGTATTCTGAGGTCGGAGACGGAAACGCGCTACCAGCCCAGCCATAATCGCCATGAGATTTCAATTCAGCAGCTTAGGATCGAACGGAAATCTGAGACTGAACATCTCGACAAGCTCAAAGTACGACTCAAGCTCAAGCTACAAACAAACGCGGACGGCACATCGAAAAGTTCCTGCCCTAAATTACTAATCCAAACTTCGTAATGCCATGCTCATTAGTCGTGAGTTTGCAGTTCATCGCGAATGGAGGTGAGCGCCTGAGCAAGATTCGACACGGATCGACTTATTGCTGTTTTGCGAATGATTGATCCTTTCATGGCCGTTAGTCCAGCCTGTTCCGAACCCATTGCCATGATTAGATAGAAGCCGCGCTGCTGCCGTTCCTCTCGCCCACGCACGCAGAAAGACAGTTCGACTGCGGCTTCGAAGTAGTGGCTAGAGTAAAGCTGCTTTTCCGCGATTGCGCACGACAATGCAAAGCAAATCTCTCGCGCACAGACGAAATCTCTCGGCTGAGCAAATCCATCGCTTGAAAGCAGAACTTTTGTCCTGCATCAGTAAGCGAAGAAAGTCCTCTCCCGAGACGAACTGCAGTTCAGCGTCTCGACGACTTCAGCGTCAATGCTGTAAGCTCCCCCGGATAATGTAGCTGGCAGTCCCAGGATTGATCCCGGCCCGAGAACGCGCTCAGGGTACAGCGGCGGTGCGGAATCCAACCGCAGTCTCACTTTTCCCGTACTGACCAGAAACACACCACGTCCGGGATCTCCGCGTCGGAGCAAAACGCAACCTTTGGTTTGAGCACAACCGAAGCGGAGTTCTGTAGCTTCGACCGGAATTCAAGAGGTAATCCCACATCCCATGTTCCGTCCTCCTCAATGACCCTGCCTTGCAACCCCCCCCCGCAGGATCGACATTACAATTCGCTGCTCGGTAGAAGTACTCCAACGAGCTCGCCGCAATGACCTTTTGAACCGTGGAACGGCAGGTCTGCTGAATAGAGGTACTGCGTACCCCAGAAGGCGATTCCGCAGCACGAGGCGCACGGGCGCGCGTACGACTCCGCACGCTATGTGACAGACGTCACACGGGTCTGTGAGTCAGACCACAGCGAGATTGTGATCGCTGCCCACAGAATGACGCCCAAGCTCACAACATAGCCACTGAAAATTTTGGGGTGTTTTGCACCAGGCAACTGCTGGAATCGGAGGATGAATGACAACACAGCTGAATCGTTCGCTTAATGCCGTCCTGGCAGTCATGTTTCTGCTTCTTTTTTCAATGAGCTCGGTACAGCTCTGGGCCGTGCCAAGTTATGCGCGCCAAACCGGGCTCGCGTGCAGCGGCTGTCATTACACCCCCCCGGAACTGAATCCCGCGGGGCGAAGGTTTAAGTTGCTCGGCTACGTTGACAAGGCGGACGACGCGAAGGTCCTCAAAGCGGAAGGGAATAAGACCCGGTCCGCGCTCGACCTTCTCGCTACCCTGCCGCTTTCCGCCATGTTGGAGGCGTCATTCACGTCACTGAAAACGGCTGTGCCTGCAACCCAGAATGGCAACGTCGAGTTGCCGCAAGACGTATCGCTCTTCATCTCCGGGGCGTGGACAACTCATGTAGGAAGCTTTGTGCAAGTGACCTACAGCACGCAGGACGACCACTTCAGTATGGACAACACGGACATTCGTTACGCGAACAAGACGACTCTGGGCGGAAAAGAATTCGTTTTCGGTTTGGATCTCAACAACAATCCCACGGTTGAAGATCTCTGGAACAGTACGCCGGCCTGGGGATTCCCATTTATCGCAAACGATGTGGCACCGGGCGCAACCGCCTCGGCCATTATCAATGGTTCGTTGGGGCAAGACGTGGCGGGCTTTGGCGGATATGGCATGTGGAACAACCATTTGTACCTTGATTTCACCGGATACCGCTCCGACCACGTTGGTGGCCCTCAGCCGAATCCGGGTACCGACGCCGCCTTCAACATCCGGGGGGTTGCGCCTTACTGGCGCGCTGCGTGGCAGCAAGCCGGGGCGAAGGACCAGTTTGAAATCGGTACTTACGGGATGCACATGCAGTCCACACCGAACGGCATCAGTGGACTGGAAGATAGCTACACCGACTGGGCGGTAGACAGCCAGTGGGATCGAACCATGTTCCGCAAGGATGTGCTTTCCATCCGGGGAACCTACATACGGGAGAATTCCGACCTGCTGGCCACTTTCGCGGCGGCTGCAGCCCAGGTTCGCACCCATCATCTCGATACCTTCATGGCCAACGGCGAATATCACTTCGGGAACAAGTACTCAGCCGCATTCGGCTGGTTTCACATCGGAGGCACTGCTGATCCTCTGCTGTTTCCATCCGGTGATGTAACCGGCAATGCCAATGGAAATCCGAAAACGGACGGCTACACTCTCAACTTCTCGTATTGGCCGTGGCAGAACTTGCTGCTGGCAGCCCAGTACACCGGCTACACGAATTTCAACGGCGCTGGAACCAACTATGACGCCGCAGGACGGAGCGCCAGCGGAAATAACGCAATTTATCTGAACGCCAGATTTCTGTTCTAACAAGCATTCCAATGAGCGCACTTCAAAGGAGAAGAACCATGAGGAGTACCGCATTCACGCTGATGACCGTGATCCTGGGGCTGTGCATGGCGGCATGGGCGGGTGACATTGAAGGAAAGGTAGGCGGGATGAAAGGCAAATCCGTCGTTTACGTCGACACCATCTCGGGAAAAACCTTCCCCGCGCCCAAAGAGCACCCCGTCATCGATCAGAAGGGTTTGCTGTTTCAACCGCACATTGTTGTGGTTCAACAGGGGACAACGGTCGACTTCCTGAACAGTGACAATGTGCAGCACAACGTTTTCTGGAGCTCAGTCGGTGCAGACAAGAAAGCTGGTCACAACCTCGGGACCTGGCCCAAGGGAGAAAAGAGGTCGTTCACCTTCGATAAGCCCGGAGTGGTTCCGCTGCTGTGCAATGTTCATCCTGAAATGGCGGGTTATCTCGTCGTCAGCCCAACTCCATACTTCGCCGAGACCGACGACGCCGGGAATTACACAATCAAGGATGTTCCCGACGGCAGCTACACCGTGGTGGTCTGGCATGAAGGGGCCAAGAACCAATCAAAGCCGGTGACAGTCAGCGGCTCAACCAAAGCCGATTTCACCGTCAGCAAGTAAGCCCTGGGAGCAGACGCGATCTGCTCCTTTTGCCTTGGTTTGAAGACAGCGCACGCGAGGTGAGATGCTACGGCGCTACAAGAACAAGCAGGTCGATCGGGACTGGCTGAACACCAACTTCCCCTGCATGATGGCCTGCCCCGCACACACGAACGCGGGTCGCTATGTCGGACTCATTGCCGAAGGGCGTTTCGAAGGAGCGTATCGATTCGCACGGGATCCGAATCCGCTTGCGTCGATCTGCGGGCGCGTCTGTGCACATCCATGCGAGACGGCATGCCGTCGCGGTGAAATCGATCGGCCGATTGCGATCCGCGCGCTCAAACGCTTCTTAACCGAGCGTTACGGCGCCGAGTCAAAACACCCGACGGACATCAATTCACGCCGGCGTGCCGACAAGGTCCCCTACAAAGTTGCAGTCGTCGGCGGCGGGCCGGTGGGCCTCTCTGCCGCGCACGACTTGGCGCTGATGGGCTACTCCGTCACCATTTTTGAAGCCGCACCAGTCGCTGGGGGAATGCTGTATCTCGGAATTCCCGAATATCGCCTGCCACGGGATGTGGTGGAGGCGCAGGTGCGCGAGATTCTCGAGACCGGCGACATTACTCTGAAGTTGAATCATGCTGCTGGCCGAGACTTCATGGTTTCGGACTTGCGCCACCAGGCTTTTGACGCGGTGCTTGTTTCCGTCGGCGCACACCGCAGCCGCGATCTGACCATTCCCGGCGTCGACCTCGATGGCGTTTACAAAGGAATTGATTTCCTGCTGAACGTAAATCTTGGTTACAAGTTCACCATTGGCAAGAAAGTAGTCGTCATCGGCGGCGGCAATGTCGCCATGGACGTGGCCCGCTCGGCCGCGCGAGAAGTTGTAAAGCAGCACGCGGGCGGCGTGCAGGACCTGGAACCTTCTGCTGAAAACGTGTCCGCGGTCGCCACCCGGGAGATGGTGGACGTTTCCCTCTCAGCTCTGCGTCTCGGCGCTCGCGAAGTCAACATCGTCTGCCTCGAACGGCGCCAGGAAATGCCGGCAGCGCTTGAAGAAATCGAAGAAGCTGAAGCTGAAGGGATTATTCTCCGGCCCGGTCGCGGGCCAAAGCGCGTCATCGGGGAGGGCGGCAAAGTCACCGGTCTTGAAACCCTGAACACGAAATGGGTCTTCGATCAGAACCGGCGGTTTAATCCCGCTTTCTATGAGGGAACGGAAAATGTAATCGAGTGTGACACGATCATCATGGCCATTGGCCAGGCGCCAAAGCTCGATTTCCTCAAGCCCGAGGACAAAGTTGAGATCTCCCCCCGCGGTTTGATTGCAGTCAATCCGGAGACGCTGATGACCTCTGCGCCGGGAATCTTTGCCGGCGGCGACTGCGTATTTGGGCCGCGGCTCATCATCGACAGCGTTGCCGATGGGAAACGAGCCGCAATCGGCATTGACGAATACTTGCGCGGTGCCAAACACCCGGAGCCCATGATCGAAGTCGAAGTGCTTCGGCGTCACGCCATGCCGCTGGATTTCCTCGACATTGCGCGGCAGCACGTTCCGGTGCTGCCTCTCGAACGCCGTACCGGTGTAACGGAAGTCGAAGTCGGCTTCGACGAGAAAACTGCCGTGGAAGAGGCCCAACGGTGCCTGCACTGCTGGGTGAACACTGTCTTCGAAGGATACGAGGAGGACGGAACGCTTTGCATCTTGTGCGGGGGCTGCGTCGACGTGTGTCCGGAGAACTGCCTCGAACTGGTTTCTCTCGACCGCATCCAGTTTCCGTCGGAAACGGTTCAGCACCTACGCGACAACCAGGAATGTTTTGGCGTGGAACTGAATGAAGTGGCGGCCGAGGAACTCGGAGTGGTGACCGGTTCGGCCATGCTGAAGGACGAAACCCGCTGCATTCGTTGCGGACTCTGTGCCATGCGTTGCCCGGTCGGAACCATCACCATGGAGTCCTACAACCTGGTGCCGGCGGAGAAGACTGGAATCATTTCCGTTTCGGCGGTCGATGCCAGCGCCCGCAAGCAGCAGGTTGTGGCCGCGAAATGAGAGGAGCTATGCCCGACGAAAAACAACTCGAAGGAAAACAGCCCAATGACTTTGACCGGCGTGCCTTTTTCGTGAAACTCGGCCTGGGATCACTGAGCATCGCGGCCGCTGGGACGGCTGTGTTTGGGTACCAGTTCCTCTCACCCAATGTGCTTTATGAGCCCTCGCCGATCATCAACGCGGGGAAGCCTGAGGCGTATCCGCTGGATTCCGTAACACTCGATGTGAATTCGGGAATTTACATCATGCATTCGAGCGAAGGCTTCTTCTCCGTTGCGGCGGTCTGCACTCACCTTGGCTGCCTGACCGCGTGGAAGCCCGAGCTTGGAATCATTGCCTGCCCTTGTCATGGGAGCAAGTTCAAGCGCAGCGGGGAAAAGATTGAAGGGCCGGCGCCAAGGCCCCTGCCGTGGTACCGGGTGTGGCTCAGCGACGATGGCGATCTTATGGTCGATCGTTCCACCCCGATTCGATCGATGCAATTCCTGAGGGTTTGAGAATGGCAACCGCAGCGAACTACTTCGACCAGTTACGTAAAACGCGAGTATGGCGATCGATTTTTCGAAGCGGAACCGGCGCCAGCACACTTCATCGTTCGCTGGTCATCCAGCAGGACGTGTTTCTGCACCTGTTTCCCACCAAAGTTCGACGAAGGATGTTGAACGTCGGCGTGACCTGGTATCTGGGAACTATGACTTTCGGTACCTTCCTGATCCTGGTCAGCACCGGAATCCTGCTGATGCTCTATTATCACCCTTCGGTTCCGCAGGCCTACTCGGATACGAAAGACTTGCAGTTCGTCGTTACTTCCGGCCTGTTTCTGCGAAATCTCCATCGCTGGTCTGCGCACGCCATGGTCTTCCTGGTGTTTGCACACATGTTCAAAGTGTTTTATCGAGGCGCTTACCGCCCGCCACGCGAATTCAATTGGGTGATAGGCGTCATCCTGCTGCTGATCACGTTGCTGTTGAGCTACACCGGATATCTGCTGCCTTGGGACCAACTGGCGTATTGGGCAATCACAGTGGGTTCGAATATCGCTTCGGCGGTTCCGGTGGTCGGAGACAAGGTTCACTTTCTCCTCCTCGGAGGCAATTTGGTGAACGCGAATGCACTGCTGCGGTTCTATGTGCTGCACTGCATGATCCTGCCGCTGACGGCGATTTTCTTTATCGCCATTCATTTTTGGCGCATTCGCAAGGACGGCGGATTGTATGCGCCGCCTCCCGCTGAACCGCAGCGCGCAAAGGAGGGGCAATGAGCGACTCTAAAGATTTTGTGGCTGGCGTCGACTCCAACGCCAAACGCGAGCCGCGCCGCGTTGTTTTTGTCACTCGACGCACCTCCGCACAGGTTCGGGTCGCTGATGAGGAAGTCATCCAGACCTTCCCTGAAGGCCTGTTTCGAGCTGCAGTTGCGATTGAGATCCTGGCGATTGTTCTCGTATGGATTGCGCTGCTATTCAACGCGCCGCTCGAAGGCCTCGCTGACCCCTCGCACACGCCCAACCCCGCCAAAGCGCCCTGGTACTTTCTGGGACTGCAGGAGATGCTGCACTATTTTCCGCCGGTAGTCGCGGGCGTGCTTGCTCCCACCCTGGTTGTGATCGCGTTAATTGTGATTCCGTACTTCAACATCAACATCGAAGCGGAGGGAGTTTTCGTCAAGGATCGAAGTCGAAGGTTGCCAGTTTTCTATGCTGTCGCGAGCGCGCTGTTATTGTTCCTGACCATTTTCCGCGTGTACGTGGCACTTATCCCGACCCTCATCATGATTGCCCTTATGCTGGTGGCGGCTTGGAGTTCTCCCGGCTCTGCCTCCGGGGCCCGCCGTTATCTGGCTTCGAAACCGCTTTCATTCTGGATCATGACCTGGTTCTTATTTGAACTGCTGGTGCTCACGGCTGTCGGAACATTCTTCCGGGGCCCCGGATGGTCGTGGGTCTGGCCGTGGAGAACTTAAGTGCGAAATCCTAGCCGTAACTCGTCCTTGTGGAAACGACTGTTCGGAGATCCGGTTCGCGCCTTTGGATCCCTCAGCCTGATCTTCCTCGTCTCACTTGCCATCGCACCTGCCAAAGACCACTTCAGTGAGTGGCGTCATTATCAACAGTCATACCTGCAGATGATCCGCAGCCGGGGCGATGCGGTCACACTGCGCCGGCATTTTCAGGATGGAATCCAACAACTGTGGCATCCCGAACTCGGCGTGGTGGACCGCTGCACCACCTGCCACGTAGGAGTAAAAGAAGCGAGCCTGACCGATATTAGCCTGCAGCCATTTCGGCGTCATCCCACCGTGCCACATAACATCGAGCAATTCGGATGCGTCATGTGCCATCGCGGTCAAGGCCAGGCAACAACGGTGCAAGAGGCCCACATGAGCACCCTGGCATGGGAGCAGCCCTTGTTGCCCGTGCGCTACATCGAATCCTCTTGCGGACAATGCCATCGTGCTCCACTCACAGGCACACCACAACTGAATGAAGGCCGGCGCCTGATGGCGCGCTACGGATGTGCGAACTGCCACGCCATCAAGTTGCCCGAAGGCGGAACGCTGAAAGCCGACGAAGATGCTCCACCGTTAAGCCATATCGCCGATAAGACTTCTCGCGAGTGGATTTACGCCTGGATCAAGGATCCGCAATCGTATGCCACGACGGCGACGATGCCGAATTTCAAACTCAGCGATGACGATGCACGAGATATCTCAGCATTTCTGATTTCAAACAGCACTTCCGTTCCTGGCGACACGCTCGCCCTGCCAGCGGCGGCGCAGAAAGCTGCAGCCGATCCTTCCGCCGGACCGAGTCTTTATGGCGAGTCCTTCTGCGCAACCTGCCATGCGGTTCAGAATGCAGCGGGAAACATTGTGGGCGGGGACATCGGCCCTGAATTGACGAAGATTGGCAATAAAGCCAAGCCGGAGTGGTTGACTGAGTGGATCAAGAATCCGCGCATCTATGATCCTCCGACGCAAATGCCACATTATCGGTTCAGTGACGCTCAAGTGGCAATACTGTCGGCCTTCTTGCAAGCGAAGACCGATTCCGATTTCCTCGCCACTGTTCACCTGGATGCTCCTACACCCAACCAGATCGCGCACGGCAAGTTATTGGTGACCGAATATGGATGCGCCTCGTGCCATGAAATCCGGGGAATCAAAAAGCCGGAGAACTTTGCTCCTGAACTCACGAGAATCGGCAGCAAGCCGATTTCGCAGTTGATCTTCGTGGCGGGGATGAAACACACGCTGCCTGACTACATCGTGGGGAAATTGCGCCAGCCGCGGGCGTTTGCGGCGGGGTTGAAAATGCCGCAGTACACTTTGTCGGAAGGGCAGATCGATGCGATAACCACTGCACTCCTCGCCTTCAATGATCGCTCGCAAAACCTGCCCGCGGCGTTAACTGTGCGAACTGCACCGGTTTCGAATTACCAGCCCGCCGGGAAAGCCGGACAGTTGGTCAACGACCTCGCCTGCCTCAGTTGTCATCGTATCAACGGCCGGGGCAGCGACCTCGCACCCGATCTCAGTTGGGAGGGGACTTCGGTACAACGCAAGTGGTTGGAAGATTTCCTGCGCAATCCGAATACATTACGCCCGGCGTTGATTCGCCGAATGCCGCGCTTCAATCTGACGGCGGATGAAATTTCCACCTTGTCCGACTACATCATGACCGTTTATCAGACCCCTGCATTCGATAGAGATGCGCTGCCGAACTCGGGTTATTCCGCAGCTTCGATTGAACAAGGCCGGCAACTCTTTTATTCCAAATATGCCTGCCAGGCGTGTCACATCGTCGATGCGAAAGCTGATAAGGGCTACATCGGGCCTACGCTGAGCCAGGTTGGATTCCGTCTTAATGCCGCCTGGATTTATAACTGGCTGAAGAACCCGCAGTCCCTGCGGGCGGGGACCATCGAGCCCAACCGAAATATGCCCGATGAGGATGCCCGCGCGCTCACGGCATTCCTGATCTCGCAAAAAGGATCGAGCCGGCAGGAGGCAAGAAAGTGAGAGATTTTAGGGTGGTAACGGTATTGGTCATCTCTGCGCTCACTCTTTCTGGTTGTGCGCGAAAATCTGCCTCGACCAATGTTTCGAAAGGAAGTGGCTTCGGCAGCGCCTTGGTGGAAGTGAGCGGAGGCAAGCAGGCAACCACCGTCGGAATGCGCCTGGCGCAACCTGTCGTGGTACAGGTCAATGATGATCAGGGGAACGGAGTGTCCGGTGCTTTTGTTTCTTTTCGCGGCTCCAACGGCAGCACATTTGACCCTGTCTCCGGAGTCACTGACTCGAGCGGTCAATTCACCACCAACCCATCTCTCGGTGGAATGGCGGGACGGTATCAGTTCACCGCCACTACCTTCGGTAAGAGCGGCAAAGCCATCGAGCTGAACGTCGAGGAAGTCGCTCTTGGTTACGAAGGAACTCTAGGGCGGGAAATCAGTGAGCAGTACTGTGCGCGCTGTCACGATTCTGAGTCGACCCCAGAACGCGTATCCAATTACGACAATCTAGCCGT
>Ga0070741_10003487_pt1 | contig 38995 bp, 28 predicted proteins | sample Coa_R1_4_FD_66440 | JGI IMG/M metagenome (GOLD analysis project Ga0070741, IMG submission 66440) | Surface soil microbial communities from Centralia Pennsylvania, which are recovering from an underground coalmine fire - Coalmine... | ecosystem: Environmental > Terrestrial > Soil > Unclassified ...
TACGACAAATTCCGCAACATCGCCCAGTTCTTCACTGAGAGCTGATGCCGAAATCGTCCAGTTCTTCTCAACAACAGTCTGCAACCGGCAACATCGTTGCCCACGCGTCGTGTCGAGTCGATCTAGCCGGTAGCACACTCGATCTTTGGCCACTGTATCTGTTTCACCCCGGAGCTGTGACCGTTAACTTTGCCGTAAACATTCTCACCCGATGCCAGATCATTCCGGGCCGCGACTCCTCGATTCACTTCAAATCCATCGACACTGGCCGTGAAGATCACTTCCGCAACTTCGATGGGTTCTGCCAGGCAAAGAAGATTCAACATCACCTCGCCGCGCATCTGATTCACTTCTTCATGCCTGCAGGCCCGGCCAACAATGGTGGATTCACCATTGAGACCAATTCGGAATCGCCTGCAGGAGCGGGGATATCAGGATCTTCTGCATTGATGGTCGCGACTGTAGCAGGTCTTGCTCGGTACACTGGACGCCAGCTCGATCGCGAGCAGATTCGGCAGATCGCGCAAAACGTCGAAGCTCAACTCATCAAGGTCCCAACAGGCTGCCAGGATTATTATCCAGCTCTCTACGGCGGCGTGAACGCGATTCATCTTGACGTCGATGGAATCCATAGACAATCAATCGCAGTTGCTCCCGAAGATATCGAAGCCCGATTTGTCCTTGTTTACACCGGAGCTCCGCGGCAATCGGGAATCAACAATTGGGAGGTCTTCAAAGCTCACATCAATGGCGACAAGCGAGTCTTTCGCAATTTCCAGGAGATCGGCGAAATCGCGCGTGCCATGCATGCTGCGCTTGAATCAGGCCACTGGCCCGAGGTGGGCAGGCTGCTTGGCGAGGAATGGAAGCTCCGGCGCACCAATGCTCCGGGAATTACCACGCCACTTATTGACAAGCTGATTGGCGCCGCCAAGCGAAAGGGAGCAGTGGCCGCTAAGGTCTGCGGAGCAGGTGGCGGAGGTTGTTTTGTGCTCTTCGTGCGTGAGGGTAGTCACGATTCGGTCGCCGAAGCGATTCGCAAGAATGGTGGTCGCGTGTTGCCGTTTCGTGTGAATCCCGACGGAGTGACTGTTGTAAGTCAATCCTGAAGTGGGAACCGTCAGTTATCGGAATCCTCAGATGTCCGTCTATCATTCGGATTATTGTTGACAAACTTCTTTCGATTCCGGAAAATCATTGCATTCATGAATCAGCGCTTCTCAACGCCGTCGCCGAACCCGTGCCCGTCACCGGTACGCCGCGACCGCTTTGGGAGATGACTTCGTGAACAGATAAAACGCAATTATCCCAAAGGCCCACGGTCGCAGAGACTGTGGGCCTTTTTCTTTCTGCTCCGACGGAGACTGAAATGACGACTCGAAACAAATTAGCCAGTGCCGATGACATCGTCATCAAAGTGGGAACCAAGGTGTTGATTGGCGCAGACGGTTCGGTGGCCTATGAGGTAGTGCGCCGGTTGGTGAGATCCATTGCCCGGCTGCGGTCGCGCGGATGTCGCGTAGTACTGGTCTCCTCGGGAGCCGTCGGAATCGGTGCCAGTGCGCTTGGGATTTCGCATCAATTGGTGTCAGTGTGTGCGGCAGCCGGCCAAAGCGTTCTGACCTCTCTGTATCAACAAGCCTTCTGCGAGCACGGTATGCACGTGGCTCAACTTCTTGTCACGGCCGAAGATTTCGCGACATCGTTCCGCAGAGCAAAGCTGACTCAAACTCTTCGCCATCTGATCGACGCCGGAGCGTTACCGATTCTCAATGAGAACGATGCGATCAGCGGTTGCCAAAGTGAAAACGACTCCGTCCCCGCCTTCTCCGAGAACGATATGCTCGCATCGCTAATCGCACGCGAACTTCAAGCCGATTTGCTCGTCTTCCTCACTGATGTGGATGGCCTTTATGACCTTCATCCTCAGAATCCGGATGCAGCGTTGATCGCGGAGCTTCAGGGCGAGCATGTTGACGCAGATGCTGAAACCCGCAACGGTCGCGGCGGTGTGCGGGCCAAAGTCAAGGCCGCAATTCATGCCACGCGAGAGCGGCACACCGTGGCAGTCATCGCGAACGGCCGCACGCCAAATGTTCTGGAGAGAATTTTGAATGGTGATCAGATTGGAACATTGGTCACTTCCGCGGAGGCGAAATGACTCATATAGATCTACAGTGCGCGGCCGCAGCCGCGAAGCAATCCTCGCGGCAGCTTGCGGTGCTTGGGGCAGAAGCCAAGCACAGAATTCTCCAAAACGTTGCTGCGGGCATCGAAGGCTCCGCCGAAGCCATTTTCGAAGCTAATCGTCAGGACGTAATTGCAGCGAGAAATCAATCTAGCCAGAATGGAATCTCCTCATCTGCTCTCGCCCGCATGACTCTAAGTGAAGAGAAGCTCTTGCAGATGGCCCGCAGCGTGAATGTTGTGAGTGGTCTCGAGGATCCAGTCGGCAAAATTCTTCTTCAATCCGAATTGGACGATGGACTGAAACTCACAAAAATATCGTGCCCTTTTGGGGTAATCCTCGCGGTCGTAGAAGCGCGTCCGGATGCTGTGGTGCAGTTGTCAGCCCTCGCGTTCATGTCCGGTAATGCGCTCATGATCAAAGCCGGTGCGGAGATCGCTCGAACGACTGAAGTACTTCTGGGAGTGTTCGAGAGCGCCTATGAACGCGCCGGAATTTCGGCTGATGCGCTCGTGAATGTGAAGAGCAGGGAAGAACTGCACGAGCTTTTGAAATTGGATCACTGCATCGATCTCGTTGTGCCCCGTGGAAGTTCAGAGCTTGTTCGCTTCATTTCAAGCAACACGCGGATTCCAGTACTTGGACATGCGGACGGTGTGTGTCATATCTACGTCGATGCTGCTGCTGACCTCAATCTGGCCACTTCGGTGATCCTCGACAGCAAAATTCAAGCGCCTGCGACGTGTAATGCAGTCGAAACTGTTCTCACAGACCGCCGGATCGCAAGCGGCTTCGTTCCCAAGCTTGTCAAGCTGCTTCAACTCGGAGGCGTGAAAGTCCGCGGGTGCAAGAAGACACGCACGATTTACCGCGATGGTGTGGATCTCGTCAACGACGACGAATGGCATACCGAATATGGATCGCTCACGATCGCGTTGCGCGTAGTCGAGAGTTGCGACGAGGCGATTACGCATGTCAATCACTTCGGATCGCATCACACGGATTCGATCGTTACCGAGGATCAGCACGCGGCCGCAAAGTTTCTGCGTGAGGTTGATTCCGCCGGGGTATTCCATAATGTGTCAACGCGCTTCTCCGATGGATACCGCTATGGCTTCGGGGCCGAAGTGGGAATCGCCACAGGCAAGCTGCACGCCCGAGGTCCGGTAGGACTGGAAGGACTGGTCACGTACAAGTACACTCTCGTCGGCAAAGGACAATGCGTCAGCCAATACATTGGCCCTCGTGCTCGAAAGTTCAAACACGAGCTGAGCGCTAGTGAAGTTGCGGCGGGATGAGTGCCAGGCGGATATGATGGATGGCGTCTGGCAATCGAGAATGCACATCTGATAGCACCCTTGAAAGTCCTCCTCGCCATTCATCATCGCTTTGAATTATGGAACGCGCCGGAGTGGCTTGGCCCGCGCCTGCAGCACGAGTTCCCCGAACACCAGTTCGTCCAACTTGTAAGCCTTGACAGCCTTGCGAACGAGATCGCCGATGCCGAAGTTGTGATCGGCTGGCAGCTCGGTCCAGAGCAATTCAAAGAAGCTAAGAAGCTGCGATGGATTCACGCCACCACAGCTGCGGTGCATCAACTCATGTTTCCCGAATTGGTCGCGAGCGATGTTCGCGTGACCAACTCGACGGAAATCCATGGACCAGTTGTAGCCGAGCACGCAATTGCCCTCGTTTTCGCGCTTGCAAAAGGGCTGCCGTGGGCGACGAAGCTCCAACAGCAGCATCGCTGGGGACAACAGGACCTGTGGCGAAGCTTTGCGCGTCCGCGAGAAATCGCGGGAGCAACGTTGGGCGTGATTGGTCTCGGTGCGATCGGACGCGAAAGCGTCAGACTTGCGAAAACTTTAGGCATGCGAGTCGTCGCAGTTCGCGAGCACCCTGAACGCGGAGCGGAAGGAGCTGACCAGGTGTTCGCACCCGGTGAACTCGATCAGTTGCTCGGACAAGCTGGTTACGTTGTTCTTGCCGCGCCGCTCACTCCGAGAACCCAGACTCTTTTCGATGACCGGGCATTCGCGAAAATGCGCGGCGATGCGTGCTTTGTCAACGTCAGCCGCGGCGCGCTGGTGGATGAAGAGGCGCTCGGTCGAGCTCTGGGGCAGCGCAGGATACGAGCGGCAGCTCTGGACGTCTTTCAAACCGAACCTCTGCCAGCAGACTCGCCACTATGGGAACTCGAAAATCTGTTCATCACTCCTCACACTGCGGCTCTCACCGAGAAGCTCTGGGAGCGGCATTTCGAGCGCATCAGCGTGAATCTGCGCCGCTACGCTATCGGTGAGCCGCTGTTGGGAGAAGTGAATAAACAAAAAGGCTACTGACTGCGTCTTTATAATGAGGAGTAGAGTGAGCGTTAGGCGCCTTTCGCAACCCAGAGCCTTGCGATCTGTTGTGATTCAATGAGCACGCCAACGACGAATCAGCCGCCAGCTCAATTGTCGCGCCGCCAGCGCCTGTTGGCGATTTGGGGCCGCGATCTCTTGATAGCCCTCGGTCTGTCAACGTTCTTCATTCTCTTTCTGTATCAACCGGTGCGAGTCGAAGGTACCAGTATGCTGCCTGGCCTGCAGGACCAGGAACGCATCTTCATCAACAAATTCGTCTACAAGCTCGAGCCGATCGAACGTGGCGACATCGTTGTCTTCCACCCTCCGTTCGACCCGTCGCAGAGCTACATAAAACGTGTGATCGGGATTTCGGGCGATCGCGTCCGAATCGTTGACGGCCAGGTGTTTGTGAATGGGAGCCCAGTTAGAGAACCGTATGTTCCGGGTGAATATTTCGACTACCACTCCATGGCGCAGACCACAGTGCCCCCGCACTCTTACTTCTTGCTGGGTGACCATCGCTCCCTTTCAAAAGACAGCCGCGACTTTGGAGCGGTGGATCAAAGCTACATCTACGGGAAAGCGGTATTTGTTTACTGGCCTGTGGATAAATTGGGCATTCTGCGTTAGCGCCTTCTGAGGTTCTAAGCTGCTCAGCTCGTGAGCGAAAATCTCGGCTTAATTCTGCGAGATGGCAGGTGAATAGAAAAATCAGTTTGGAAGCTGAGCGGCTTAGCAGCTCAGAAGCCGTCCTGCGTGATAGAATCTGTAAAATCCACCCCCCGGAGAAACAGGTGCAAGCAATCCTTGCGCTGGAAGATGGCCGCATCTTCCGAGGCAAAGGCTACGGAGCGAAAGCAGAGTGCTACGGGGAAGTCGTTTTTAATACCTCTCTTACCGGATACCAGGAAATCTTCACTGATCCTTCCTACGCCGGGCAGATCGTAGTACTCACCAACCCGCAAATCGGCAACTACGGTACCAATCCAGAAGACAACGAAGCCGTTCGACCTTTCATTGAAGGCCTCGTCGTGCGCGAGTTCTCGCCCATCAGCTCGAATTGGCGCTCGCAGCAGGCTGCCGACGAGTACCTGGAGCGCTTCAATATTCCAGTGATCGCCGACATCGATTCGCGCGCTTTAGTTCGCCACTTGCGTACGCACGGCGTGATGCGCGGCGTGATTTCTCTGATCGAGCCGGATACGGAAAAGCTCGTCGCTAAGGCGCGTTCGATTCCCAAGATGGATGGCACGGATCTCGCACGGGTTGTGAGCACGAAACAACGGTACTCCTGGAATCAGGGGCCGATCGTGACCTATCCGGCTCAGGCGACGAAGGAACTCGATTCCGAAAGCGCGCTCCACGTTGTCGCGTACGATTACGGCATCAAGCAAAACATCCTGCGAATGCTCGTCGATCAAGGATGCAACGTGACAGTCGTTCCGGCCGAAACGAGCGCAGAAGACGTGCTCGCACTGAAGCCGGACGGAGTTTTTCTCTCCAACGGTCCAGGCGATCCCGAGCCGGTTACGTATGCGCAAAGGAATATTTGCAAGCTCGCGGGCAAGACTCCGATCTTCGGAATTTGTCTCGGGCATCAGCTAGTCGGACTCGCTCTCGGCGGCAAAACCTATAAGCTGAAGTTCGGACACCATGGCGGCAATCATCCCGTGCGCCAGGAGCGAACGGGCAAGATTGAGATCACAGCGCACAATCACAACTTCGCCGTCGATCCGGACTCGCTCAAGCAAAGCGAGGTTGAGATGACACACTTCGATCTCAACGATGGCACGCTCGAAGGCTTACGCCATCGAACAATGCCGCTGTTTACTGTGCAGTACCATCCGGAAGCATCGCCCGGCCCACATGATTCTCATTATCTATTTGGTGATTTTGTGAAGATGATGCAGGAGTGGAAGAGCTAGCAACAAAATGCCTCGCCGCAATGACATCTCAAAGATCTTGGTTATCGGCTCTGGAGCCATCGTAATCGGCCAGTCGGCTGAGTTTGACTACTCGGGCACGCAGGCCTGCAAGGCACTCAAAGCCGAAGGCTACGAAGTCGTGCTGGCGAACTCGAATCCGGCGACGATCATGACCGATCCGGAGCTGGCAGATCGTACTTACATCGAGCCGCTCACTCGCGAGTACCTCGAAGAGATCATTCGTCTCGAATCGGAGATGAAGATCGGCGGCAAGTTTGCTTTGCTTCCTACGGTGGGCGGGCAGACGGCTCTGAACCTCGCCGTCGAGCTCGCCGATTCGGGAGTACTCGACAAATACGGAGTTGAGCTGATCGGCGCGCAACTGCGCGCGATCAAGATGGCGGAAGATCGTCTGCTTTTCAAAGATGCGATGACGCGCATCGGTCTCGATGTGCCCAAATCGGCCCTCGTCAATAATCTGCGAGATGGGATTGAATTCGCCGGAAAGATCGGCTTCCCAGTCATCATTCGGCCGTCGTTCACGCTCGGCGGATCAGGCGGCGGCATCGCCTACAACCGCGAAGAGCTGATGGAAATTCTTGCTCGCGGCCTCGATCTTTCTCCGGTTCACGAAGTTCTCATCGAGGAATCGGTCCTCGGCTGGAAAGAGTACGAGTTGGAGGTGATGCGCGACCTCAGAGACAACGTCATCATCGTCTGTTCAATCGAGAACTTCGATCCTATGGGCGTGCATACAGGCGACTCGATAACCGTTGCGCCGGCGCAGACGCTCACCGACCGCGAATACCAATGCATGCGGGACGCTGCGATTCGCGTCATTCGCGAGATCGGCGTCGAGACCGGCGGATCGAACATCCAGTTCGGAGTACATCCCACGAACGGTCGAATGGTCGTAATTGAGATGAACCCGCGCGTCTCGCGTTCTTCCGCGCTGGCATCCAAAGCCACAGGATTCCCGATTGCGAAGATCGCCGCGCGACTCGCGGTTGGTTATACGCTCGACGAAATCCCGAATGACATCACACGCAAGACTCCAGCCTGCTTCGAGCCCACGATTGACTATGTGGTCGTAAAGATTCCCAAGTGGCAGTTCGAGAAGTTCCCCGGAGCAGAAGAGGGCCTCGGCCCGCAGATGAAGTCGGTGGGAGAGGCGATGGCGATCGGCCGCACGTTCAAAGAAGCACTGATGAAAGGGGTGCGCTCGCTCGATACGGGAAAGCGTGCAACTTCAGAAGATATCGAGCCACGCCGTCTGATGCAGCGCCTGGTCACACCCCATCCTGAGCGCCTGATGTATCTACGGTATGCTCTGCGCGAAGGACATACCATCAAGGAACTCGCCCGCATTACCGCCATCGACCCATGGTTCCTGCAGCAGATGAAAGAGATCTCCGACATGCAGAAGGAGATCGAGAAGCATCCCATCGATTCTGTTCCGCCGCAGCTTGTGCGTGAGGCCAAACGTATGGGCATCTCCGATGCGCGGCTTGCGGACTCCTGGAAAATCGGCGACAGCAAGGGCGCTGCTGAAAAGGTCCGACACCTCCGCGCGAAGAATGGGCTTAAGCCGGTATTCAAGCTGGTAGACACGTGCGCGGCGGAATTCGAGAGCTATACGCCATATCTGTATTCCGCATACGAAGAAGAAGACGAGGCGCCGCCCACGAATAAGAAGAAGGTCATCATTCTCGGCAGCGGTCCGAATCGCATTGGACAGGGAATTGAATTCGATTACTGCTGCTGCCACGCGTCGTTCGCGCTGCGGGAAGATGGTTACGAGACCATCATGATCAACTGCAATCCCGAAACGGTCTCGACCGACTATGACACCAGTGATCGCCTCTATTTCGAGCCGCTGACTCTGGAAGACGTGCTCGCCGTGTACGAGCACGAAGCTTCGAGCGGCGCACCCGTGGCAATGATCGTCCAGTTCGGTGGACAGACTCCGCTTAACCTGTCGCTCCCGCTGAAAGCCGCAGGAGTACCCATCATTGGCACGTCTCCGGAATCGATCGACCTTGCGGAAGACCGCAAGCGCTTTGGAAAGCTGATCGAGGAACTAGGAATCCCACAGCCGCCGGGAGCCATGGCCACGAGTGTCGATGAAGCAGTAAAAGGCGCAAACTCCGTCGGTTATCCCGTTCTGGTACGCCCTTCGTACGTCCTAGGCGGCCGAGCAATGGTCATCGCTTACGACGATGCTTCCGTCATCCGCTACATGAAAGAGGCTGTCGAATACTCGCAGGAGCGACCGGTATTGATTGACCACTTCCTAGAAGCTGCGATCGAAGTGGATGTCGATGCGCTGTCCGACGGTGGCGATGTTGTCGTTGCTGGAATCATGCAGCACATCGAAGAGGCCGGAATCCATTCGGGCGATTCCTCGTGCGTGCTTCCTGCAGTGGAGATCGCGCCGCACCTCCTCGAGACCCTGCGGGAGTACACATTCAAGCTCGCTCGGGCGCTCAAAGTCGTCGGTTTGATGAACATCCAGTATGCGATCCAGCGAGACAAAGTTTATGTCCTCGAGGTGAATCCACGCGCTTCGCGAACGGTACCGTATGTGTCTAAGGCAACCGGCGTTCCGCTGGCGAAAATCGCGGCTCGCCTGATGACTGGACGCAAACTGCGAGAGTTCCTGCCTGAAAATGTGGAGCGGGGCACAGATTTGGAAACGGGCGATTGCTATTTCGTGAAAAGTCCAGTATTCCCGTGGAATAAGTTTCCTGGAGTGGATACAGTGCTCGGTCCCGAAATGAAGTCCACCGGCGAAGTAATGGGTGTCGGCGACACCTTTGGAGAGGCTTTTGCGAAAGCACAGCTTTCAGCAGGACAGAGCCTGCCCACGAGTGGAACGGTATTCATCAGCATCGCCGATCGCGATAAGGACGGCCTTGCCGAATTGGGAAAACGGTTTGTTGAACTCGGCTTCAATATCGTCGCGACTCATGGCACTGCCAACATCTTGGAACGAGCGGGACTTCCCGTCGAGCGGGTGTACAAGGTGAAGGAAGGACGCCCGAACGTTGTCGACTTGATTAAGGGCGAGCGCATTCAGCTGATCGTCAATACTCCTCAAGGGCAGGATCCATGGTTCGACGAACAGGCGATCCGGCGAGCCGCCGTTACTCAGCGCATTCCCGCTCTGACGACGATGGCGGCTGCACGGGCGGCTGCTGATGGCATTTCCGCCCGGCAAGGTGGACAGATTTCGGTGCGGGTGCTCCAGCATCTCCACGCAGAACGCGTCGCCGTTGCAAAGTAGTTCTCTGGAATCAACTCAGCGCAGCGAAATGCTCAGCTGCTTGCCTGAGTATTGGACCGTTTTGTCTGGAGATGAGGTCGGCGCTTCTCCGGTGCCATGCCCCTCTTTGACAAGGACGACCTGAAGCGATCGTGTAGTCGTCATTCCGGGAAAGCTGCCGGTTCGATCTCCGATGATCAGAGTTCCCGCTGAATCGTTCCAGTGCAGGGGAATCACCGCGTACTCGCCTCTCTCGTAATCATAGTTGTCGTTCTCATCTTCATAGAGAGTGAAATCCCCATCGGCTCCCGCATAGATTCTGATCTGGATTGGATAGGCAGGCTTCTCTGTTGCGTACTGCACTTCAGGACCCATCGGCAGAATCGATCCGGCGCGTACAAAGAGAGGCAGCTTGTTGAGAGGTGCTGCGCTGTCAATTGCTACTCCGCCATCCTGAGCGGCTCCGGTCCAGAAGTCGTACCATTTCGATTTCGGCAGATAGAGGTGGCGCTTCGTCGCTTTGGGTTCCGTTACGGGATTCACCATAATCGCCGGTCCAAACATGAACTGATCGCCGACGTTGATCGCGCGTGGGTCTGAGGGGAAATCCATCACTAGCGGACGCATAATGGTATAGCTGTTGTGCGTGACCTGCCACGCGAGCGAGTAGATGTAGGGCATCAGCCGATAGCGCAGATTGTCGAAGCTGGTGAGAATCTGCTGCGCCTCCGGGCCGTATGACCAGAGCTCGTTCTGATTGGTCGTCCGAGTGCCATGAACGCGGAAGATCGGGCAGAAGGTTCCATATTGGAACCAGCGAATGAAGAGCTCGCGGTAAGCAGGATCGTCGGGATTCCCATCCACAAAACCGCCGATGTCGGTGGTCCAGTAGGGAATTCCCGAAAGGGCAAAGTTCAATCCTGCTGGAACTTGCCGTTTGAAACTCAGGAATGTCGAGTTCACATCTCCCGACCACGCTGTGACCGCGTTGCGCTGCGAACCCGCAAACCCCGACCGCGACAGAATGAAGACGCGCTTGTCTGACGAAGCCTGTCGCTGCCCTTGGTAAACGGCGGACGTGGTCATCAGCGGAAAAAGATTTACGTAGCGATCTCCGCTGCCGATTGCCAGCTTGTGTCCGAGCTGAATATTTTCTTCCTGGCCTTCCGTTTCGGGTTCAGTGGTGTCCATCCACCAAGCGTCGACGCCGAGCTTGAATAAACCTTTATCCAGAAGGCTCCAATAATATTTGCGCGCTTCGGGACTAGACGCGTCGTAAACGGCCATGCCATTCGCATGGAATGGAGGTTTCGCAAATTTGAATTTGTCGATGAACCAGCCCTGCTTCTCCATGTAGTCGTATTCGGACGAGCCAGGCTCGAAGAAGGGCCAGACAGAGATCATCAGGTGGAAGTGCTCGCGATGCAGGTCGCCGATCATCGCCTTCGGATCGGGGTAATTGTTGTTGAAGACGAATTCGCCTTTGCGCACCCACCAGAACCAGTCCTGCACGATGTTGTCGACGGGAATCTTCAGCTCGCGATATTTGCGTGCTACCCCAAGCAGCTCGCCTTGCGTTTTGTACCGATTCTTGCATTGCCAGAACCCATACGCCCATTTGCCGAACATCGGAGCCTGGCCGGTAAGCTCGCGATAATCGGCGATCACTTTGTCGAGCTCAGGCCCGTAGAAGAAGTAATAGTCGATTACGTCTGCAACTTCCGAGCTGATGTAGAGGTAATGAAGAAAGCGATCGTTGAAGCGGCTGCGTGAGTCATTGTTCCAAAACAGTCCATAGCCACGCGAGGAGACCATGAATGGAACCGCGATATTGGTGTTCTCCTGCGAAATATCGACAGACTCCCCTCGGTAATTCCAAACACCGGCCTGATGCTGCCCCAATCCATAGAGACCCTCCTGCGAGCCGTACATGCTGATCAATGACTCGGCATGGTATGTGTTCTCGCCGTTCACCTGAACCGGCCGCATCATGCGATTGGCTTCGGTCATAAGCGGCCTGCCGTCGGCAGCACTATAAGCGATGGATCCGTCGGTCCGGTCAACCACGATCCGCAGGCGAGCAGTTGAGAGTTGAATTTTGTCGTCCTTGTCGTCACGTTTCCAATCAACCGTTGGCCAGGACGGCTTTACCACCACGTACTCCGGTCGCGAAGGGAATTCTTTGATTGGTGAATAGAGCACATGCACGATCGATTCCGAGCAGATCTGAATGCGCAGTGTGCCGTTGCCCATGCTCAGCACAAGACCGTCAGTCTGCTGCCGGGCAGCGGTAACCGGATTGCGTTGAGTCCATTGCGCGTTTGTAGGTAAAACATTGGAAAGAATGAAAGCGAACAGGAGGATGGGAGCGAGTCTCATGTGGGGTGCGCTCAATCGTTTTAGTAGAACAGACGCGCTACATTCTCAGGCCCGAACAAGAATTGTTCAAGCAAAACTAATACGAGATGCGAGGGTGAATCATTGCGCAATCTCGCAGCATGGAAAAGCAAGTCCATAGCAGAGTTCGGCATCTAATATTGAGCAAGCACATGGACTTCCGCTCACATGTACAAACCACCGCTTCCGCGCTGAAGAACTGGTTCGTCGCCACCTTGCAAGATGCGGCTGCCGTGGCAGCGATGTGGTTGATCGGTTTGCTGATTTTGCGGGTGCCGCTGGCACCAGTCTGGGCGGTGATCGGCGGAGCCTGTCAGTTCATTCCCAACTTTGGACCGCTAATCGCCGTGATTGGGCCGGCACTGACAATGCTGTTCGCCGCCAAATCAGAACCGTTGATGCACCTGCTTTACGTCTTCATCCTTTATGCGATCATTGCCGTGGTTGATGGCCTGCTGCTTCAGCCTTATCTGATGAAGCGGAGCAACCGCGTCCCGATCTGGGCATCGATACTCGCGCCCATCGTGCTAGGGTTCATCATTCCGTTCTGGGGCGTGCTGCTCGCGCCTCCGCTGCTCGCGGTTATCTATGCGCACAAACGGCCAAAGCAAATAATCACTCGTTAGTGATCACCCAGTATCAGTGTCACTCCATAGGCTCTCTCGTGCCCAAAATCAGCGAGTCCACGTGTTATACTTCTCGTTTGTTCTCATGCGGATGCGGGGATTTAGAGCTGCTCTGCGCTAATTCAAAGGTTTGAGGTTGTCACATGTCTGGCCACTCAAAATGGGCCACAATTAAGCACAAAAAGGGCGCGCTGGACGCCAAGCGCGGCAAAATTTTCACTCGACTAATAAAGGAAATCACGATCGCCGCCAAGAGTGGCGGGGATCCTGAGGGAAATCCTCGCCTGCGCACCGCCGTTGCCGCTGCGAAGGCTGAGAATATGCCGGCGGACAACATCAAGCGCGCAATTCAGCGCGGCACAGGCGAACTCCCAGGTGCTACGTACGAAGAAATCCTTTTCGAGGGCTACGGTCCGGGTGGAGTGGCACTGCTCGTGGATGTCACCACCGACAACCGGAATCGCACTGTGAGCGAAATTCGCCACACCTTCAGCAAGAATGGCGGCAACCTGGGTGAATCAGGTTCGGTTGCGTGGATGTTCCACAAGAAGGGATACATTGTCGTTCCTAAGTCGGCAGCGAAGGAAGATGATCTGATGTCGCTGGTACTTGAAAATGGCGGCGACGATCTGCGCGATGACGGCAGTGATTGGGAGATCGTGACCGATCCATCGGCGTTTGAAAGCGTGCTGAACGCAGTGAAGGGAGCGGGAATCGAGACGACCGTGGCCGAGGTGTCGATGATTCCGCAGAACTATATTAAGCTCGAAGGACATGCTGCAAACACAATGATTCGCTTGCTCGAAGCGCTTGAAGACCACGACGACGTGCAGCACGTGTATTCGAATTTCGATGTCGATACCAAGCAGCTCGAAGAAGTAGCTGGTTAACTTCGCTGACGCTCCCGCTCCTGCATCGTAAATCTGTGATAGCTTCATTCGCGAAGCTATCGTCACGCATTCTTTTCAAGCGTGATCATCTCTCGTTTCCATCGAGGAGAAGCCCGTGATCCCCTACATCAAGCAGCTCACACTACCTCTGATTGCGGCGTTGATGATTTTCGCCAGCGCCTGTGGAAATAAAAATAACGCCAACAACGAGCCTGCTCCGGCGAATCTACCCTCCGCGACCTCGACGCCCGGTAGTGGAGGCGAGACCTCCAGCGCATCGGAGACTGGTAAGAACGCGACAGCCCCTTCTCCGACGCTGAAGACTCGCGCCGCTACGCAGCCTGCTCCCGTCACGATTCCGGCGGGGACGGTAATCACAGTCCGTACCGGCCAGGCGCTTAGCTCAAAGACCAGCCAGGCCGGCGAGACGTTCACGGCAACAGTCGCGCGTCCAGTCGATGTGGGCGGATCGGTTGCCATTCCTGATGGAGCAAAGGCGACTGGCACCGTGACTACCGCGCATCCTTTAGGTCGATTCAAAGGCGGAGCAATGCTTGGACTGCGGCTCACATCAATCGAGATCAACGGGCAGAATGTGACGGTTGATACTGCTGCCGTCGCGCGTACCGAAAAGGGAAAAGGCAAACGATCGGCAACGATGATCGGAGGCGGCGCCGGCCTCGGAGCGCTGATCGGAGGACTTGCTGGAGGCGGTAAAGGTGCCGCAATAGGGGCGCTCGCCGGAGCCGGCGCCGGCACGGCGGGTACTGCTTTCACCGGCAACAAGGATATCGAAATCCCCGCCGAGTACGCCCTCAGCTTTAAGCTGACCAAAGCGGTCCAGGTCAGCAAATAGCGTTTCACAGCATAACCGAGCGAGTCAGGTATAGTCCTGACTCGCTTTCTCATTTAGAACGATTGCGAAAGTGAAGAACTGATGTTTGCGCGCAGAACGGAATGGACGCTTTCTCAGAATCGTTTTTCCCTGGCGCTGAGCAAAGCACGCGCGCGCGGCATAAAGCTGCTGGATTTAACGGTTTCGAATCCGACTGAATGCGGTTTTGATTTTGATTCCTCAGCCATACTCAGATCGCTCTCTCGTCCTGAATCGCTAATTTACGATCCTCAACCGCAAGGCTTGCTCTCGGCTCGTGAGGCTGTCGCAGATTACTACAACGGGAAAGTCCCACGAGGGCAAGGTCAGACCTCTGCCGAGCAGATTTATCTCACCACGAGCACGAGTGAAGCGTACTCGTATCTTTTTCGCCTCCTCTGTGATCCGGGTGACGAGGTATTGGTTCCGCGGCCCAGTTATCCGCTGTTCGACTTTCTCGCGGATGTCCAGGATGTGAAACTTCGCCGCTATGACCTCTTCTACGATCACGGCTGGCATCTCGATGGTGGCGGATTGCCTAGCGCAATCACCGAGCGCACTCGGGCGATTTTAGTAGTGAACCCCAACAATCCCACTGGATCATTCGTGCACAAAACCGAGCTTCGAGAATTAGAAGCGTTCTGCGGGGAACACAATCTTGCCCTCATTTCCGATGAAGTCTTTCTCGACTACGAAGTCGAATCGGTCTCGGACGCAAGCGTGGCCTTCTCGGCGGAGTGCCTTGCTTTTGCGCTTAGTGGACTCTCGAAGATTTCCTGCTTGCCGCAAATGAAAGTGGCGTGGGTGGTTCTGAGTGGTCCCGGTCAGCTGCGTCGAAAAGCCCACAAACGGCTGGAGGTGATCGCTGACACTTATCTCTCCCAAAGCGCGCCTGTTCAGCATGCGCTTCCGGCGTTACTGGAGCAGAGGAAAAAAATACAGCCGCAACTTACCCAAAGAATTCGTTCCAATCTGGAATTTATAGATGAGCAGTTGCGGACCGTACCCCAAGTGCGGCGATTACGAGTGGAGGGAGGATGGTACGTCGTTTTGCGTGTGCCGGCGCGCAACTCAGATGAGGAACTGGCGATCGAACTCATCGAGCAAACCGGCGTTGTTGTGCACCCGGGTCACTTCTTTGACTTCCAAAGTGATGGCTATTTGGTACTCAGTCTCATTACCCTCAATGATGTTTTCCAGAACGGCGTGCGAGCGATCCTCAGGAAAATCAGCGCTGATTGCGCTTAGCGTTTTACCAGAAACGGATTGCTCTGCCGCTCTTCTCCAATCGTAGTGAGCGGACCGTGACCGGGGACCACCATGGTCTCGTCAGGTAACGCGAGCACACGATCATGAAGGGAAGTGATGATCTTGTTGAAGGAGCCGCCGGGCAAATCAGTTCTTCCAATGCTGCCGGCGAAGAGCGTGTCGCCAGCTATTAGTTTCTGCTCAGTAGGGAAGTAGATGCAGATACTTCCTTCAGTATGCCCGGGTGTGTGCATTGCCACAGCGTGAAGATTCCCGCATTGAATGGAGTCGTGATCTCCCAAGCTCTGATCGATCTCAACCGCTCCCGGCGGTTTCGTTCCAATCCAAGCCGCTTGCACATCCAGCATCTTCAGCAACGTGTAGTCGTTTTTGTTCAGAAGGATTGGCGCGCCAGTGGCCTGCTTGAGCGTCATCGCGCCGCCGACGTGGTCGATGTGCGCGTGCGTGACGATAATTTGTTTGAGCTTCAGTTGGTCCTTATTGAGGACGGCTAGGATTCGCTCAATCTCGTCGCCGGGATCGATCACAAGCGCTTCGCGTGTGCTCTCATCCCCAATGACGGAGCAGTTACAGCCGAGGAGTCCGACGGGAAAGATCTCGTGAATCAAGATTGGACCTGTCGTCTTACCATCCGATACAGCGGACGGTACGACTACCGCGTCACCGGCTGAGGCTCGCTATTCGAGCCTTTCGACTGCGCGCCTGGCTGTGCGGGAGCGGTCGTCTGTTTCGTGGGCTTCACATTCTCCAACACCGAACCGGTATGACGTCGGCTCATCATCACGGACAGCACGATAGAGGTGATCATGAAGATCACTGCTGACCATGTAGTCGCTTTGGTCAGAACGTTGGCCGAAGAACGAGGGCCAAAGGCCGTTTGCGATCCCATACCGCCGAAAGCTGCGGCTACGTCGCCACTCTGCCCGCTCTGCAGCAGGACGACGATGACGATGAAAAAGCAAACGACAATGTGAATAGCCAAGATCAGATACATCATTGGGAACGAATTACCTTTCGAGCGCCGGCAGGCGTAAGTCCATCAGCGTCAAGGGGCTGGAAAGACTGGATGCTGCCAAGGCGGGACAAAATCTTATGGTGCGGAAGGGGGGACTTGAACCCCCATGCCTTTCGGCGCCACCCCCTCAAGATGGTGTGTCTGCCAATTTCACCACTTCCGCACACTCGTGGCGAGGCCGTTCACAGTATAGCAGAGCTTCTCCACGGCCCCGGAACATCCGTTCACCACGGAGCAACGCAGGCACTATTCGTTCGTCATTCCGAACCGACCGATTTTGCCGTGAGGAATTCCTATCGACTACTACATCGAGGACTACGGGGCAGAGGTCGCGGATGAACTCTCGCGCAGGCTCTAAAAGGCATTGAAGGCTGGGGACAATACAAACTCGCAACAGCGCTCGTGAAAGCCAACAAGGATTCCTCAGCGCCAACGGCAGGCGGTTCGGAATGACAAAATGAAAAGCCCTTCTCCGTGCCTCCATGTCTCCGTGGTGAAAAGGAGGTTACGCGGGATGCGTCTCGAAGCTCCGCACGAATTCAATCAGACTCCGTACCGCGATTCCCGACGGTCCTTTTGCGATGAACGGCTTGGCTTCATCTACCCAAGCAGTACCAGCGATGTCGAGGTGAATCCAGGGTTTGTCCTCAACGAATTCCTTGAGGAACATGGCTGCCGTGACCGCGCCGCCGTAGCGTCCACCGCTGTTCATGATGTCGGCAATACTCGATTTAATCATGTCGCGATATTCGTCATCGACGGGCATCCGCCACATCTTCTCGCCAGCCTGGTGTAGAGCCTTGTGGAAGCGCTCATACAGAGCATCATCGTTCGCGAACACCCCCGCATTGACCATTCCCAATGCGACCACACACGCGCCAGTTAACGTTGCGGCGTCGATCAGATGCGTGCATCCCAGTTTGGTACGGGCATAAGTCAGCCCATCGGCAAGGACTAGGCGACCTTCGGCATCGGTGTTGATGATCTCAATCGACTTGCCCGACATTGCGATCTGCACATCGCCGGGCTTTTGCGCTTTGCCCGAGGGCATGTTTTCCGACGCGCAGATCACGGCATTCACCTTGACTTTGGGCTTTAGCTGCGCGATGGCGCGCATGGCGCCGAGCATGGCTGCTCCGCCTGCCATGTCGTACTTCATCTTCTCCATGCCGTCGGCAGGTTTGATCGAGATGCCTCCGGTATCGAAGGTGATGGCCTTACCGACGAGTCCCACAATGGGCTGCGCCGGCGCCCCGGCGGGGGAGTACTTCACGATGATCATTGCCGGAGGTTCGTCCGACCCTTGAGCTACGCTCCAGAACGCTCCCATCTTTAACGCTTTGATTTCAACGGGACCGAGGACCTCAAATTCCAATCCGTTTTCCGCGCACATCTTCTTTGCACGTTCGGCGAGAATTGTTGGTGTGAGCCGATTGCCGGGTTCATTGACCAATTCTCGCGCGAAATTCTGCGATTCACCGATGATGCGTCCTTCGTTTAGTGCCGATCGCAGCAGCTGTTCGTCACTTGCGGGAGGAGCAACGATCGTTAGCGATTGCAATCGCTGATCTTTACGGTCGCTCTTGTAAACGTCGGGATCGAAGTCGCCGATGCATGCTCCAATCACCGCGGCGCGAACGGCGTTATCAGCGTGGAAGTGAACTCCGGAGGGAAGAGCGATGGCAAGATGGCGAATGCTCTTGGGTTTCAGATGACGCGCGGCAGCTCCGCAGATTTTGCGCAGATCGTTGGGATTGAACTTTGCTTCCTTGCCACCGCCGATCAGGAGCACACGCTTTGCTTTGACGCTGGCCGGTCGATAGAGCATTGCCATCTCCAGCGGCTTCCCTCCGATCTCCCCGGAACCGACCAACTCCTGCGCGGCCTTCTGTAAAGGCTCTTCAGTCGTGAGCAGTGAGGCTACAGATTTGTCTTTCTCTCCTTTGTCAGCTACGGCAATTACCAGGCATTCAGTATCAACTTCAGCAGCGTTCTTGATGACTAAATCGATCTTCATTCTCATCCTTTTTATAAATGCGTTTTCACCGCAGGGTCACGGAGACACGCAGAAAATCAAAATTGAACACGAAGGATACGGAGGAAACGAAAGTGGAGTTCGTCAGCCACGATCTTCAATGTTCTTGCTAACGGATTCGCCTGCTCCAGGAATAGCGACCCGCAACTTCTGGCGGGATTCCGGCTTCCTCTCTGTCCTCCGTGTCCTTCGTGTTCAATTTTGGTTTTCTCCGTGTCTCCGTGACTGTGTGGTGAAAAACCCTAAGCGCGACGACTGCGCGCAATTGCTTCTCGCGCTTCTTTATCTGCGGTTCGACGGCGCTCCGTTTCGCGCTTGTCCCAGTCCTGCTTGCCGCGCGCGAGGGCTAATTCACACTTCGCTTTCCCACGACGGAAGTACACGCGCGTTGGAATCAGGGTTAAGCCCTTCTGCTGCGTTTTTCCAATCAATTTCCTGATTTCTTCACGATGAAGCAGCAGTTTGCGGGTGCGTGTCGGCTCGTGATTGAAGATATTGCCATGCTCGTAAGGCCCGATATGGGCATTCAGCAGCCACGCTTCGCCATCTTTCACCAGACCGTAAGCGTCCTTAAGCTGGATCTGCCCGGCACGCACCGATTTCACTTCTGTCCCCCTCAGTTGGACGCCAGCCTCATATTTCTCCAGCAAAAAGTAGTTGTGCGAGGCCGCCCGATTGACCGCCGCATCCCGCTCGCCGGACGCCACGGGGTCGCGTTTTACATTTTTCGGCTTGTCGGGTTTGGTCTGGACGGCGGGCCGAGCCATAGCAGTAAATCCCCATCGCGGACAAATTCAAATCGTACCATGCAAGAATTGGTGCAAGCGAAAAGCCAGCCGACGTTCAGATGCTATAATCGGCAATTCCGTAAGCCGAAAAACGCTTTATGTAACAGCGACTTGCGGAGATTCCGGGAGCGGCGCCCCGAATCCGCTCACCCGGAGCAGTCTGTTTGGAAACAAAGTTCGCGCTGCTTTGTCGCCTAAGACAAACCTGCCGCCGGCGAATCTTCGGCAAGCAGGGCTCGAAGGAGCTGGTTTGAGAATTCCCACCCGAAGTATAGCGGTGCTGTTGTCACTCATATTAGTTGTTCCCGCATTGGCCGACGATTCGGCCAAGATGCTTTTCAAGAAGGGCCAGAACGCCGAAGCGCGGCAGAACTTCCTCGAAGCATATGAGGACTTCAAGGCCGCTTACGACAAGAACCCTACAGACCTGCGCTATCGCGCCTCATACGAACGCATGCGCTTTCAGGCGGCCGCCGTGCATGTAAAACAAGGCCAGCAGCTTCGTGATAACGGCAATCTTGAGAAAGCTCTGCAGGAGTTCCAAACGGCGTTTCAAATTGACCCTTCGAGCTTTATAGCGCAGCAGGAGATCGCGCGGACAAAGGAGATGATGAACGCAGCCAGTCCTGGCAGCAGTGAGGCAAAGCCGCCCGATCGTGCCGACATTCTCCGCCAACGAATCGAGCAAGCGCAGGGACCGGTTACGCTCGCGCCAATCAACGATCAGGCCATCACGCTTCGCATCGCCAATGACAGCAAGACCGTGTATCAAACGATCGGCAAGCTGGCGGGGATCAACGTGCTTTTCGATCCAGACTACGTCTCACGTCAACTTCCCATGCTGGAGCTGAACAACGTCACATTGCAGGACGCACTCAGCCTCGTAGCCATTCAGTCAAATACCTTTTGGCGTCCGGTCACGCCCAATACGATCTTCGTCGCTCCCAATACGCCTACAAAACGGAAGGATCTGGATCAGAGCGTAGTGAAAACTTTCTACCTCACTAACGCCGCCAGTCAGACGGAGTTCCAGGACATTGCAAACACCCTCCGCACCATTTTGGACATCACGCGCGTGCAACCAATCGCGGCGGAGAATGCGCTCATTGTTCGCGGAACTCCTGATCAAGTGGCGCTGGCAGAGAAACTCGTCAGCGATCTCGACAAGAGCCGCGCAGAAGTCGTGGTGGATGTGGCCGTGATGCAGGTTTCCCGCGAGAAGATTCGCAACCTGGGATTCAATTTACCTTTGGCGAATGGTCCCGTTGGCGTGCAACTCACCACCCCGGGTCAGACTGCGACGTCCAGTAACAGCAACGGAACGAATACGAACGGGACTCCCACAACTCCGACTAACAACCTGACACTTAACTCTTTTAGGAATCTCAACGCCACAAATTTTTCCGTCAGTGTTCCACAGGCGCAGTTAAATGCACTTTTAAGCGATTCCAATACCAAGCTTTTGCAAAATCCTGAGATTCGAGCGTCGGACGGCCAGAAGGCCTCAATGCGGATTGGATCACGAATTCCTATCGCAACTGGTTCGTTTCAACCCGGCATCGGCGGCGTAGGAATTAATCCGTTGGTCAACACCCAGTTCACCTATTTAGACGTCGGCGTGAATATCGACCTGCAACCCACCGTTCACCTGAACGGTGACATTACGCTGAAGGTCACCATGGATATCACATCGCAAACAAATACTGTGGACATCGGGGGCATCTCGCAGCCGGTCATCAGCCAACGCAAGATCGATCATCAAATCCGTTTGAGAGAGGGAGAGGTTAACCTCGTCGGAGGAATTTTTGAAGATCAGGATCAGAAGAGCTATGGCGGCATTCCCGGTTTAGGACAAATTCCCATTCTCAAGTATCTGTTCGGCAGCGAAAAGATTGACCATCTGCAGAACGAAGTAGTTTTTGTACTGATTCCTCACTTGGTACGCAATCAGGATGTCAGTGATCTCAACTTGCGACCTATCGACGTTGGCACCGCCAACAACGTGGAACTCAGGTTCGCGAATCACCCCGGACGCGGCGCGCAAGGTGAATCACCGGCTGCGGCGCCCAGGCCAGCAACAACACCTCAACAGCCACAAGGCCAAGCTTTACCCAACTCTGGAGCAGTGCCTGCTCCACCACAAACCCAGCCTGAACCGCCCGCCTCGGGTGGGGCTGCTGCTCTGCGATTTGAACCCGCTTCGATTACCACAACGAATGGAGCAACGTTCAGCGTAAACGTGAATATGACAGGCGGAACCGACGTCGCTGCCGTCCCGGTGCAGATCGCATATGATCCGAAGCATCTCTCGGTTGTGAAGATCGATAACGGCGACTTTCTCACCAAAGACAGCCAGCCTGTCGCTTTGGTCCAGCGCGATGACCCGAATAGCGGAATGCTGGTTGTGTCGGCTTCTCGTCCGCCCGGAGCTGCCGGCGTGAGCGGCCAGGGAACCGTTTTCACCATCACATTCACTGCAAAAGACAAAGGTCCGAGCGTTCTCAGTATTACGCGTCCAGGAGCTCGGAACAGTCAGCAGCAGCCGATTCAGGTGCTTGGCTCGCAAATGACTGTGAACGTTCAGTAGTAACTGGAGCGACAATATCTATATGCTTCCAGTCGTACGCTCCAGAAATAGGCGCAATTGCCGCGGCTTGACCCTGGTCGAGTTGATCGTTGCGTTCACGATCATAGGGATCATGGCAGCCGCAGCGGTTCCCATCGTGCGCGTTCGCATCAAGCGAGAGAAGGAGATCGAGCTCCGCCGCGATCTGTGGGAGATGCGCGACGCCATTGATCGATATAAAGACGCAGCTGACCGCAATGCCTTTCAAACGAAACTCGATAGCCTCGGTTACCCGCCAGACTTGCAAACGCTGGTCGACGGCGTGGATGTCCAGGGGAAGAAGCTGCGTTTCCTGCGGCGGATCCCTGTTGATCCCATGACCGGCGATACGGATTGGGGGCTGCGATCGAATCAGGACGACCCTGATTCCACGTCCTGGGGTGGGCAGAACGTCTTTGACGTGTACACCAAGAGCGAGGGCACGGCGCTCGACGGCACGAAATACAACACATGGTGAAACGCTCCCAATCTGGAACGCGGATCATCCGCTCTTGCCGCGGTTTTACGCTTATTGAGCTGATGATCGTGATCTCGATCATTCTGATCCTGATCGGGATCGCGGTGCCCGCGTATCAACAATCAGTGATTCGCGCCAAAGAAGCAGTCTTGCGGCAGGACCTCAAGACAATGCGCGACCAGATCGATAACTACACCATGGACAAGGAAAAGGCGCCGCAGTCGTTGCAGGATCTCGTTGATGCCGGATACCTGCGAATGATTCCCAAAGACCCATTCACCAATTCTGCAGATACATGGCAGACAGAAAGCTCCGATACGCTGCAAAGTCTTGACCAGACCGAACCGGGAATCACAGACGTCCACAGCGGCTCAAGTGCGACTGGCAGCGACGGAACTGCCTACAACACGTGGTGATGAGCAGCATCAGCGCGGGCGAATGAACCCCCGTGAACACTCGTTGACCGCCCCTCCAGAACTCTCCGAACGCAATCCTGAGCGGGACGATGCTTCCATCCTTGTGAAGGCCTGGTAATTCGGTACCTGACCAGTCAAGCTTCTGCTTGGCAGTTTCGATGTAGCGCGCAGTCCACGTTCGTGTAACTAGCGGAATTCTTTGGGAATAATGCGCGTCAGGTTGCCTCCGATTAGTTCCTCTGGTTTGTATCCGAGGATTCGGAAACTTCCCGAGTTGGCGTAAATGACCATGCTCTGCTCGTCAATCGTGAGGACTGCGTCGAGTGACCGCTCGGCTCAGGTTCCAACGCTCTTGCGCGTCCAGCTTTCGATTCGTCTTGTATGCAGAGCAGATATTGTACCTGCTGGGTTCTTGCTTAGGGCTATGTTCAAGACGTACGCTAGAGCGTTTGCTCACTGAGGTAGAGAGCGCTCATGCCGGTTGATACAGAAGTGTCTCCCACCAACAAGATCCGAATTAAGGCTCCGCGCGGAACGCAGCTTTCCTGTAAAGGTTGGCAACAGGAAGCTGCGTTGCGCATGCTCATGAATAACCTCGATGACGATGTCGCCGAGCGCCCCGAAGATTTGGTCGTTTATGGCGGTACGGGACGCGCCGCGCGCAACTGGGAGTGCTACGACGCGATCGTTCGGTCACTTCGCGCTCTCGAATCTGACGAGACGTTGGTGGTGCAATCGGGCAAGCCTGTCGGCATCTTCAAGACTCACGACTATGCTCCCCGCGTGCTGATTGCGAATGCGAACCTGGTAGGGCACTGGTCGAATTGGGAGAAGTTCAACGAACTGGAACGCGCGGGCCTCACCATGTACGGGCAGATGACCGCCGGATCGTGGATCTACATCGGCTCGCAGGGAATCATCCAAGGCACATTTGAAACCTTTGCTGCAGCAGGGGAACAGCATTTCGCAGGCGATCTCCCAGGCAAACTGATCGTCAGCGGCGGCATGGGAGGCATGGGCGGCGCGCAGCCGCTGGCCGCAACCATGGCAGGCGCCTGCTTCCTGGGCATCGACGTAAATCCGGAGCGCATCAAGAAACGTCTGAAGACCGGATATTGCGACTTCATGGTCAACAGCCTCGATGAGGCGTTGCGGATCTTGAAGAACTCCATTCGTAAGAAGGAAGCGGTCTCAGTTGGGCTGATCGGAAATTGCGCAGACTTAATTCCCGAATTGGCAGTCCGCGGAGTCAAACCGGATCTGCTCACGGATCAAACCTCGGCGCATGATCCTCTGAATGGCTACATCCCTTCCGGGTTGAGCGTCGAAGAGGCGGACGAGCTGCGGCGACGTGATCGGAAAGGATACCTTGAACGCTCGCTCGATTCGATCGCGCGGCACGTTGAAGGCATGCTGGTCCTGCAGAAGTCAGGTTCGGTAACGTTCGACTATGGCAATAACATCCGCACCTTTGCCTTCGAGCGCGGCGTAAAGAACGCTTACGACTTTCCCGGATTCGTGCCCGCCTACATTCGTCCGCTGTTCTGCGAAGGACGCGGCCCATTTCGTTGGGTAGCTCTGTCAGGCGAACCATCCGACATTGCAGTTACCGATGAGCTGATCTTGCAAATGTTTCCCGAGAACCGAATCCTAAGCCGATGGATCGACCTTGCGCGCAAACGCATTCGCTTTCAGGGACTGCCGGCGCGCATCTGCTGGCTCGGTTACGGCGAGCGTGCGGAATTCGGGCTGGCCATGAACGAACTTGTGAAACGCGGAAAGATCAAAGCTCCGATCGTGATTGGCCGCGATCATCTTGATTGTGGCTCCGTCGCATCGCCATTTCGGGAAACGGAATCCATGAAAGACGGCAGCGATGCAATTGCAGATTGGCCATTCCTCAATGCATTGTTGAACACAGCGAGTGGCGCAAGCTGGGTCTCGATTCATAACGGAGGAGGCGTCGGCATCGGTTACTCGCAGCACGCAGGTCAGGTGACAGTGGCCGACGGAACCGATCTCATGGCCAAACGCATCGAGCGCGTGCTCACTAACGATCCCGGTATAGGAATCGCCCGCCACGCTGATGCGGGTTACGAAGAAGCTCGGCAGTTCGCAGAACGAAAAGGCGTCAGCCTTCCTATGCAGGCAGGAACGGCAAAGTCAGTACCGTCCGCGGTAGGGGATGGGTCAATAGCTTTCGACTCTTCGGGTGACGCCGAGTGATGGCTGCGGAACAGCAGGGACTCACTGGACCACTCCTGCTGACCAACATCGCTCAACTGCTGACGTTAAGACACGCAAGCGGCAAAGAGCAGCCGAGACGAAGAGCCAATTTAGGCGAGACCAGCATCGTACATAACGCAGCAGTTCTGATTCGGGAAGGTAAAGTAGCCGATGCTGGTCGCGAGAGTGACATCACTCGCAGCTTAGCCAGCAAAGATCTGCAGACTTTCGACTGCCATGGTGGCGTGGTCCTTCCCGGGTTTATCGATTCCCACACCCATCCAGTCTTCACCTCTCCCAGGCTGATCGATTTCGAGAAGCGCATTCACGGCAGCACCTACGAGGAGATCGCCAGAGCCGGTGGCGGGATTCGCTCCAGCGTAGAGGGCGTGAGAAACGCGAGTTCGCAGGAGTTGTCGTGCAAGGTCCTGCACACGCTCAAGCACATGCAGCGTTCCGGCACGACTACGGTGGAAGCCAAATCCGGCTACGGTTTGAGTATCGATTCGGAACTGACATCACTGCGCGCGATTCGCTGTGCGGCAACTCAGTGGCCGGGAACCATTGTTCCTACTCTGCTTGCGGCACACGTGGTCCCTTCTGAGTTTCAGGGCAAAGCAGACGAATACGTGGATGTAATCTGCAACCAGATGATTCCCAAGGCAGCGGAAGAGCATCTTGCGGAATTCATCGATGTCTTCTGCGAGCGTGGAGCTTTCTCTCTACAGCAGACCGAGCGCGTATTCGCGGCTGCCAAACGAGTCGGCTTGGGCGTGCGTGCGCACGTGTGCCAATTTACTCCGCATGATTTGTCGAGCCTGGCAAAATTCGATCCGGCTTCGTTCGATCACCTCGATTGCCTGCGTGACAAAGACCTCGAAGCGCTTGCCCGGCAGAACACTATTGCCACGCTGCTTCCGGGAGCTTCCTATTTCCTTGCGCATTCTTACCCCATGGCCAGGCGGCTGATCGATGCCGGCGCCGCAGTCGCGCTGGCGACCGATTTCAATCCCGGAACGTCGCCGACAACCAGCATGACCTTGATGCTCTCGATGGCCTGCACCCAGATGCGCATGAGTCCCGCGGAGGCGATCTCGGCAGCAACGATCAACGGAGCGCATGCGCTGCGGCTCGCCCACAGGAAGGGAAGCATTGAGCCAGGAAAAGACGCTGATCTGGCCATTTTTGATGTGAAAGATTATCGCGAGATTTGCTACTGGTTCGGCACAGAACATTGCCGTGCCACAGTGCTGAACGGCAAACTCATCGTACATTGAGGAGTCAAAATGAGAAGCCTGATTATTGCGTGTGTGTTGCTGCTCTCTTGTGCTGGAGCGGAGGCGCAACGTTTGCCAACGGGAGTTGTCCCCGAACATTATCAGCTCAGCTTTACTCCCGATTTGAAAACGGCGACGTTCGCGGGCGATGAAATTATCGATCTTCGAATTCTCAAGCCTACCAAGCTGATTACGCTGAATGCGGCTGAGATCAAGTTCACCTCCGCTACGGTGGAGATCCACGGCGCTCCTGAGACAGCAAAAGTCACAGTCGACCCCGACCGAGAGCAGGCGACGATCATCGCGCCGCGGACGCTCGCTGCAGGCACTGCGCGTATGCACATTGTCTTCACCGGCATATTGAACGACAAGCTGCGCGGCTTCTATCTCAGCCAGACGGCGAAACGCCGTTACGCAGTTACGCAGTTTGAGCCGACCGATGCTCGTCGCGCGTTTCCGTGCTTCGATGAACCGGATAAGAAAGCAACATTCGCGATCACGCTGGTAATAGACAAAGGCGACACCGCTATCTCGAATGAGAAACTGGTCTCCGACACTCCCGGTCCGGAGCCAGACAAGCACACTCTGAAGTTCGCGACTACTAAAAAGCTCTCGACATATCTGGTCGTAATGCTGGTCGGCGACTTTGAGTGCGTAGATGGCTCGGCCGACGACATCCCAATTCGCGCCTGCGCCACGCCCGACAAAAGGGATCAAGGCAAATTCGCGCTCGAAGCCGCCGAGTACATCATGCACTTCTACAACGACTACTTCGGCATCAAGTACCCATTCGGGAAACTCGATCTGATTGCGATTCCCGATTTCGAAGCCGGAGCCATGGAGAACGCCGGAGCGATCACCTATCGCGAAAGCGAGATGCTGCTTGATCCAAAGATCGCCACCGTCGACAACTACCAACTCGTTGCATCCGTCGTCGCGCACGAGATGGCGCATCAATGGTTCGGCGATCTCGTCACCATGAAATGGTGGGACAACCTCTGGCTCAACGAAGGTTTCGCCACCTGGATGGAATCCAAGCCAGTCGAACAATGGAAACCGGAATGGCATGGAGAACTTGACGATGTTGCCGATACAAATCGCACACTCGCGCTCGATGCCCTCAAGAACACGCGCCCCATCCGCCAAAAAACCGAGACTCCCGATGAAATCAACGAGCTTTTCGACGGCATTGCTTATGGCAAGGCTGCGGCCGTGTTGCGAATGGTTGAGCATTACGTCGATCCAGAGCTCTTCCGCAAAGGCGTGCAGAACTATTTGCGCGCACATTCCTACGGCAATGCCACGGCGGAAGACTTTTGGAATGCCATCACTGCGGCCTCCAATAAGCCCGCAGACAAGATCATGTCGAGCTTCGTCGTGCAAGCCGGCGAACCGCTGCTGCATGTCTCTCAAGATCCCCAAGTCACCATCTCGCAGGAGCGCTTCTTTGCCGACAGGCAGCTGCTTGGCACATCACAGCAGATGTGGACGATTCCGGTTTGCTGGAGAGCCGCATCTTCCGATAGCACGGCATCTTGTGTGCTAATGCAGAGTCGCGGTCAGGAAACGAAAATCTCCGAACCGACTCCGGTATTCGCGAACGACAATGGACGCGGTTACTATCGCACTGAATACGACGCCCCGCTTCGCGACAAGCTAACGCAAGCGCTGGAGTCGGGACTCAATCCAGCGGAACGCATTTCCATGCTCGGCGACGAATGGGCGCTCGTGCACGTTGGACGAATCTCGATCAGCCACTATCTCGACCTGACCTCGCATTTAAAAGGCGAACGGCAACGGCAGGTATGGGATGAGGTGCTGACCAGTCTCGAGTACATTAACGACAAGCTGGTCAGCGATCAGGATCGCGATCAGTTCCGTCAGTTCGTGTGCTCGTTGCTCAAACCTCCTTACACCGCGACTGCAAACACCAGCGAGGTGGAAGAGAAGGCGCTCCATGCCGATCTCTTCGAAACACTCGGGCTGATTGGCCGAGATCCTGACGTGATCGCCGAAGCTCGCCAGATCACCGACAAGGCACTGCAGAATCCCGACAACGTTGACTCGCTCATGGCTGAGCCGGCAATGGAAATCGCCGCAACCCAGGGGGACCAGGCGCTCTTCAATCGCTTCGTTCAGGCCTTAAATGGAACCTCCAATCAGGTTCTGCGGCGGCGGTACATGGCTGCGCTTTCCCATTTTGAGAATCCGGAAGTTTTGCCAAAAGCGATTCAGCTTGGGACCTCGAGTGCCATTCGCAATCAGGATGCCGCCTACTACATCAGCAATTTCCTGCGCCATCCCGAAACCCGCAATCCAGCGTGGAAGTACATTCAGACACACTGGAACGACGTCGAAAAGCAGCTCACGACTTCGAGCGGCTCGGCAATCGTGAATGCTGCCGGTCAGTTCTGCAACGAGGACGCGGCTTCGAACGTAAGCGCGTTCTTCAAAGTACATCCGCTTCCCGCTTCGGAACGGACGTTGCGTCAGGCGGTCGAGCGCATCAACTCATGCACCGACCTGAAAAAGCTGCAAGGCTCGAACCTGCAGTCCTGGTTGGCCGACCACAGTAGCACGCAGGCCAGTGGAAACTGAGTACGGCCGATTGAACAGTCTGCTTCTCGTGATTCCTTGGGCGCTCGTCGGTGTGCGACTGGCGCTCGCGCCAACGGTTGTCCTTTTCGCAGAGCATCGTATTCAGGGGCTTGCGATGGCGCTGGCGGTCGTCGCCGCTCTTGCTTCGGACATCTACGACGGGATTCTCGCCCGCAAGTTGGGCGTCGCGACCACCGCTCTGCGGCGGGCAGATAGCATCGTCGACACTATTTTCTATTTGTCGGCAGCTTGGTCAGCCTGGATTACGGCCCCGTCTACCGTCAGATCTGTCGCGAAGCTCCTTATTGCTCTCGGCGTGCTGGAGATCTCTCGTTATGTCTTCGACTATCTCAAGTTCCGCCGCGAAGCCAGTTACCATTCGTATTTAGCGAAGCTTTGGGGTTTGGTTCTAGCTTCCGCGTTAGTCATGTTGTTGGCGTTCAATGTTTCAGGCTGGCTGCTTCGCACTGCGCTGTGGCTCGGAATCGCATCGGATATCGAGGGCCTAGGAATTTCCTTCCTTTTGCCGGCCTGGGCACATGACGTGCGAAGCATTCTCCATGCTCACAGGTTGCGAAAAGCAATTGCCCATTAATCCGGCAAAGTGGCTTCCGAGGTGATCGAGAACCGTCCTTTTACTCCCGCAGGCGTAGTTCCATTTCGGGAAATCGGCTGCCCGCCTCCAATCCACACGTCGACTGTGCCCGGGACAATGCGGTGTTTGCCTTCCGTATCTACGATTCCTAAGTCACGGCCGCTCAATGTGAAAGACACGGTTCGCTGACCCCCTGCATCAAGGCTGATGCGCTGGAATCCTTTCAGCGCACGTATGGCCGCTCCTTGCACTGCCTGGTGCGTGAGATACAGTTCGACTACTTCGTCCGCTGTCTTCTGGCCGGTGTTCGCGACATCGACTGAGAGGCGCACTGTTCCATCTGCCGCGACAGTGGGATTATCGATCTGCAGGTTGCGGTATGCGAAGGTGGTGTAACTCAGACCATAGCCGAACGGGTACAGCGGCTCGCCGTCGAAGTAGCGATAGGTGCGCTTCGCCATCGAGTAATCTTCGAACGCGGGTAGCTGATCGATCGATTTGTAGAAGGTTACCGGCAGGCGGCCGCCCGGGCTGAAATCGCCCGCAATCGCGCCAGCCACGGCGGTTCCTCCTTCTTCGCCCGGATACCACGCTTCGAGGATCGCTGGAACGTGATCGTTGGCCCAATTCACGCCCAACGCGCTTCCGTTGGTGAGGACCAGAATCATGGGTTTGCCCAAGTCATAAATCTGTTCGAGGAGGTCTTTCTGAGGGGCGGGAAGATCGAGGCTGGTGCGATCGCCGCCAGAGAATCCCTCGGTGTGGACATTCATCTCCTCGCCTTCGATTCGCGGCGAGAGCCCGAGAACCATGATTACCAAATCGGAATTGCGAGCAACGTCGATCACTTCCTGACCATCGCCAGGCTTGCTCCAAACGAGGCGAGCTTCGGCGCTGCGGATCGTCTGGAAATATTCGATTTTGACCGAGTAGGCGTGGCCCTTGTCGAGATGGACCTTGGCGGTGATCGTGTCAGCGGGATGATGGATCGTCCATTCCTGCGCTACAAGCTTGCCGTCGAGCCACGTGCGAAATCCGTCCTGCCCGGTGAAGCCCACCAGGTAATCGCCCGTGACAGGAGGAACGATCACTCCTGTCCAGCGCACGGAATAGTTCTTCAGCAGCTGCGGCGAGATGCCGCGATCTCCCCAGGCAAAATTCACGTCCGCATCGACCCGGCTCATGACCGGAGCACCCTGGAGATCAACATTCCCGAAATAGTCCGCCTTCAACCCGTGCTGCTTCCGGGACGCATCAGTAAAGAGCGAGTCAGAGGGAATCGCCTTCACGATTGGCCCAGTGAGTCCGACCCCCTGCGAATAGACGACCTTTGATCGCGAGAAGCGCTTGCGGATTCCGTCGACGATTGTGACCGGATGGGACGGAGTTCCGTTGTAGTTGCCGACGAGGGCATCGAGATTATCAGCATCCGGCCCGATGACGGCGATCGTCTGATACGTTTTCTTGAGCGGGAGAAAGTTGTTCTGGTTCTTCAGCAGCACCAAAGACTCCCGCGCCGTTCGTAACGCGAGCTGGCGATGCTGCTCCGTATCATTCTCGGAAATTCCGATTTGCGAGAAGGGAACAGCGCTCGGCGGATCGAACATTCCTAAACGAAAGCGCGCGGTGAACAGCCTCTTCATGGCGCGATCGATGTCGGCCTCGCTCAGAATGCCCTGCTGTACGGCTTTGAGCGCGGCATCGCGTTCGGTCTTCACGCGAGTTCGTGGATTGCCGCAGATCAGATCCGTGCCCGCTTTGATGGCTGCAGCCACGCCTTCTTCCATAGTCTTCGTGAAGTGGTGATTGTCAGAGATATCAGTCACAGCGCCGCAGTCTGAAACGACATAGCCCTGGAATCCCCAGTCGTGCCGCAGATGTTCGTCAAGGAGCACGTTGTTGGCGCATGCCGGCTGACCATTCAGGGAGTTGTAAGCACACATCACAGACTCGGCTTTGCCTTGCAGCACGGTCGTGCGAAAGGCGGGAAGATAGGTATCTTCCATGTCGTGACGAGACGCCTGCACGTCCACCGAATGCCGAGTTGGCTCTGGTCCGCTGTGAACTGCGAAGTGCTTGGGAGTCGCAACCGTCTTCAGGTACTTCGGATCGTCGCCCTGGAGTCCGGTGACAAACGCCAGTCCCATCCGCGAAGTTAGGAATGGGTCTTCGCCGTAGGTCTCCTGGCCGCGTCCCCAGCGGGGATCGCGAAAGATGTTGATGTTCGGAGACCAGACAGTCAGTCCGCGGTACCACTCGCTGGAGCCGTCGGGGCGACGTTCAGCGTTGTACTTGGCGCGAAATTCCGTGCTGATGACCGTCGCAATCTGATGCATCAGCGGCTCATCGAAGGTTGCGGCCAGGCCAATCGCCTGGGGGAACACGGTGGCGATTTCCGCGCGTGCAACTCCGTGCAAGCCCTCGTTCCACCAGTTGTATTCCGGGATTCCCAAACGCGGAACGGCGTCGGCCGTGTGCCCAAGCTGAGAGACTTTCTCCTCCAGCGTCATGCGAGAGACAAGATCATCGACGCGCTTCTCAAGGGGAAGCGCCGGGTTCTTGTATGGGGCGTTGGGCGGGACTTCAGGAGATGTCTGTTGGCCAACAGCTAGCGTTGTGACCGAGAACAACAGCAGAGCACCTGCAAAACGCGGAATGTTCATCGATGGAATTCCTGAAGAGTCATTTTTTGAACGGCGAGAAAGCTTCCACCACGCGGCTAAATCGTTTCAGGCTGGAAGTAAATCACGCCCGAAGAAGTGCGCGCAAGGCTTTGCTGCAAAGGACAACGAGATGCCTTGGCGATTGCGATATAACCCGAACAAACGACGGGAGTTCCACCACATCCTGACCTCCATTTGACGGCCAAATCCTGGAATTCAACCCCGGGACAACGCCGAGTTTTCCACGGCGTTACCCCGAGATTTCCACGGCGTAGCGCCGAAATTTCCACGGCGTAGCGCCGAAGTTTCCACGGGGCGACCCCAGCTGTTGTTGGCGCGGCGCCAAACCGCACTTGAGGTGTCCACGCATGCTGCGTCGAGCTGGCCTTCCGGAATTGGGAAAATTGCCCCATACTTCTGTGCTATCCCGGATTCTGTTGATTGTCAATATGAAAGTTCGTCCTCTGCCGGCGCCGCTGTGAGCACGTTGAATGCCGGAGTGCAGAGTTCTTAGAGTGCGGAAACGAAATCTTCCGGTCAGTGAATCGAGTCGGCGATGAGCACACGATTGTGCTCGAGGAGATTGCCGGTTGCATGATCGAGTTGAGCAATGGCGAGTTGATACCCGATCTGCGCCTGGAGGTAGCTTTCTTCGGACTGCTGAACCGTGCTCTGCGCGTCGAGCACAAAGAAGATGGTCTCAGCGCCGAGCTCATACTTGCGTTGATCGGCCGCCAGAGTTTTCTTAGCGAGATCGAGTGCATCGGCCGAAGCGGAAAGCGAGAGCTTGCTGACCTCAAGCTGGTGAACAGCATTGCGGACTTCCAGTGTGATGGCCTGCTGGCGCGAGCGAAGCTGATAAAGGTCACTACGCTTCGACACAAGAGCAGAACCGAGATCGGCTTCTGCCTGATGATTCTTAATCGGAAGCCGCAGATTCAGTCCGACGCTGTATGTGGGAAAGCCGAATTCGCCCACTTGCCCCAGGGCGTCCACCAGACCTCCGCGCGAGACCACGACGGGCGCGCCGCTCGATGTATCAATCACATTCCCGCCAATGCCGTTCGAGGTGTATGCGCCGGTGATACTGAGATCCGGTTGAAGGCTATTGTGGGCGATATAGACGCTGGTGTCGTCGTTTGCGAGTTGCTGCCGTACGGCTTCCAATTCGGGACGCTTGCTGAGCGCGGTCTCAATTGCGGTTGGAATGTCTTCGGAGACAAGATCGCCGGTGACATCGGCGGGTTGAACAAGTTCTAGATCAAGAGCTCCGGCGCGTGAGTCGAGGTCGGCGCCGATGGTGCGGCGAAACTGATCTTCGAGTGGCTTCACCGCGTATTCGGCTTGAATCACCTGCAGCCTGCGTTGCGCGACCGTAGCTTCGGAGCGATAGATGTCCAGCGGCGACAGCGCGCCCAGTTCCAGCGCGCGCTTGTCGTGTTTGTAGGATTCCTCGGCTAAATGCAGCGAATTCTGCACCACGGCGAGATTCTTCTGCGCCTCGACCAGACTCCAATACTGATTGATAACGCCAAGAATGGAATCATTGAGCTGCGCTTCGAAGTTGGCTCTCGCCTGCTTCACGTTGCGCTGCGCAATGAGAATTGGGCCGTGATTCACCACGTATCCGCGTCCGCGGAGCAGATGCTGTCCAACCGTGAATGTGGCGCCGGATGTGAACGAAGGGTTGAAGAGAGCGAAGCTGCTGTTGGTGGTAAACCGCTGTGTGCTGAAACCAAGCGAAAAGTTTGTTCCACTTTGAAATTGCTGGTTGTAGGAAACATTCGTGCTTTGCTGCAGTTGACTCAGCGTTTGTGCGCCCGCCAGAGCAGTTGTGGTCGGCTCACTTGAACGTTGTGGCAGGAAACTGGCATTGAGAACCGGATCAAAGTTCGAATATGCTCTACTGATTCCAAACGAGGACTGATCGAGCTGCCCCTGGCTGATGCGCACTTCGGTGTTGTTGAGCAGCATCAAGCGAATCGCGTCCTGCAGCGATAGGTGGAGTTTCCCGTTGACGATGTATTCATCGAGGTTTTGGGGTCCCGAGAGTTGCGTCTGGACGTGTGGAAAGCTGAACGCTTGGCGAAAATAATCGGGTGCCGGGAACGTCTGACCACTCAACGCTGACGCAACATTGATCACAGCGAGTAGTGCGAAAACACGCAGGACTGCAGATTTCATCAGAAAATCTCCCAAAGAATCTTATTCGTAGCGAATCGCTTCGACTGGATCGAGTTTGGCGGCCTTCACCGCGGGATACAGACCGAAGATCAATCCAACCGAGACCGAAAATGCGAAGGACAAAACGATGGAGCTGATGCTAGTTACCGTCGACCATCCAGCAAGCAATGCGATGGTCTTGGACATGCTCATTCCCAAAACGATACCGAGCATTCCACCCACGAACGAGATCAGAACCGCTTCCACCAGGAACTGGCGAACGACGTCGCTGCGCCGCGCGCCAATTGCGCGCCGTACGCCGATTTCGCGCGTGCGCTCGAGGATGTTAGCCAACATGATGTTCATGATTCCAATGCCGCCGACGAGCAGAGAAATGGACGCGATGGCAACCATCACCAGGTTGAAAACGCGCTGCGTACGCTTCTGCTGAGCCAGAAGTTCGGCCGGAACAAGGATGCCGAAATCCGAACGGCCATGGTGCGAGACGTTTAGAACACCGCGAACCATCTCTGCGACGGTCGGGCTATCATCCGCGGAAGCAAGCTGGAGATAAATGCCATCGATTTCATCGCGGAAGCCGCTGCGATTATCTTCGAGGCGCAGCATCGCGCAATTGAGTGGAACGTAAATGAGATTGTTCAGATCCTGGCTCGATACGCCCTCGATTGCGCCGTCGGAACTCATCTGCGGACCGGCCACTCCGATCACGTGCAGCCATTGGTCGTTAACCTTGATGTATTTGCCAACCGGATCTTGCTGCGGGAAGAGAGCGAAGCGCGCAGCCTCGCCCAACACGGCGACGTTCGCTGCCGAGCCGGCGTCCTCTTCATCGAAGAATCGTCCAGACACAATGCGCAGACCGGCAATCTTCAGGTAACTGGGCTCGACGCCATAAATAAGCGGGGAGTCTCCTTGCGCTTTAGGCAGCAATTTAGTTGGCGTGAATTTCTTGCGAGGCGTAGATGCAACCACATCGGGTGTAGTGGCACGGATGACGCGATAGTCCTGCAGGGTCAACCCCGGAGAAGTCTTGCGCGCCTCCTGCCAGTCCTGCCATGAGTTCGCCTCGTGCGCCTCGACGATCAGGTTGCGCACACCCAACTGTTCGATGAACGCCATCGCCTGCTGGCGCGCTCCTGCGCCAATCGAAAGCATTGCAATCACAGCCGCGACGCCGAAGATCATGCCCAGCATCGTCAAGAGTGAGCGCAATTTGTGAAGCAGCAGGTTCTGAAAGCCAAGTCCCAGATCGGGAAGATAGCGAGCCTTGAATTGCCGGATTGCAGCCAGCGATATCGGAGCCGCCATTACAGTGCTCCGCTCGCCAGCATCGAACTGGACCGTGGTCCTGCCTTCTGCTTATTGCTGGGATTTATGACGGCAACTTCGGTTCCTGCCGGTAGACCTTCGATAACAATGCGGCTTTCGGTACGGTACTTCACTTTCACTGCCGTGGCCTGGAAATCGTCTCCGTGTTTTACATACACCACCGGCTTTCCGTCTTTGTCGAATAGCGATTGCGCAGGCAGATAGAGAACGTCGCTCAACCGCACCCCATGTACCTTTACAAGCGCCGAGATGCCAGGACGCAGATCAGGCGAGTTGCGTTCCAGCTGGAATGTTGCGGGGAATTTAGCCTGCGAATTACCGCCCCAGAAATCGTGTGGGGCGAGGCCGGCAACGGTTTTGACCTTAGCCGGCAAGACTTCGCCCGGATGCGCGTCGATCTGAACTTCGGCACTTTCGTTGGGAGCGATGTTCGATCGATCGGTCTCGCTTACCTTGGCCTGTACTTCCATCTGATTAATATCGAGCACATCGGCGAGGACGCGTCCGGACTGAACCAGATCGCCGGCGCGATACTCCGGCAGGATCATGCCCGGGAAGCAGCAAATTCCACCGAGGGTATCGCGATTTTCCTTGGCAGCAACGATGCCGGAGATCGTCGATTTGAGAGTCATGTTCTCGATGTTGTGCTGCGCCACCTGCATCGCCAAGCGTGCGGCGTTGCGCTTCTCCTCGAGTACGCGAATACCGGCCTGGCCCGACGTTGCGCGCGACTTTACGTCCTGCTCGAGCTGCGCCAATTTGCGCTTGGCTTCTTCGAGAGCAAGGTTGTTCTTTTCTGCGTCGATCGAGCTGACGAGTTCGTTGCGACCGACTTCGAGCTCGGCGCGGCGAACGTCAAAGCGCGCCTTCAGCAGATCGGTCTGGTCCTGTGCCGCCTGAACAGCGGCATCAGCTTTGGCTTTGGTGATGTCCTGCTCCGCCTGGCGCAACTGTGACTCCGCCTGCTCGAAGTTGTACTGCTGCTCGCTGGGATCGAACTGGATCACCACGTCGCCGGGCTTTACCGCTGCTCCAGTGCTCGCCATCGAGACGATCTGAAGTGTTCCGTTCACGGAAGGCGCAATCAGCGAGATGCTGTGCGGCGCGCGCAGCTCGCCCGATGTGAAGACGTCAATCTGCACATCTCCGCGTTCGACGCGAGCGGTGGGAATCGGAGCATCTGGCGTTGAGAAGCTGCGCGCCGCATTGACGACGCCTCTGCCGATAAGTACAGCGATGACAAGCACAATTGCGGAGGCGATGATGCGACGCTTGGTCTTCATTTGCTCTGCGCCAGCTCCGTCGGATTCTTCAGTGCAACGCGCTCGCCCGGGCGCAGGCCATCGATAATCTGAACCGTGTCACCGCTGCGCCGCCCGAGGCGCACCGTTTTTTCCTCGAAAGTGCGTCCGTTCTGAACGTAAACCACACTCGAGCCGTTCTTCGGGAAGACTGCCTGCGGCGGAATGAGTATCGAATCGGGAATGGTGTCCACGGCGATCCGCGCATTGGCCTTCATGCCCGGGCGGATACGCGTGTCGGTGCGATCCATTTTGAGGTCGAGCGTGAAGTTCTTGGCCGGCGGCCAGCTGGTGAAATCCAGTTGAGCGATCGTGCTGATGCTGCGCACCGCGCCGGAAAAATCGGTATCGGGAACGGCATCGACGTGTACGATTCCGCTTTGGCCGGCTTTGAGCTTTCCACGATCAGCTTCTTCGATGCGCGCCTCAAATCGAATCGAACTCAAGTCAGGAATCTCGGCGATCGCAGCCCCCGGCCAGGCATGGTCTCCCTCACGAAAGTCAGGAGCATTGCCGCCAAACATCACCGAACGGAAGTTGGGAAGCAGCGTGACTACGCCATCGCTGGGAGCGCGTAAGGTGAGGGAAGCGATCTGGTGCTCGGCAAGCCGAACGTCGAAAAGTGCTTTGTCGCGCTTCTTCTTTTGTTGCGCGATGTCCGCGGCAGAGCCTAGCTTTCCGGAATCGAGCTTGGTTTGCGCCTCGCGATATTTTTCCTGCGATGAAGCCAGGGCGAGCTTGTTCTTCTCACCATCGATTACCGACAAAATCTCGGCTTTGCTGGCATCCAGACGCGCGCTCTCAACGTTGTACTTGGCCGCGAGCGAATCGGTCAGGTTCTGCTCTTCGGTCATGTGCTCTTGCGCTTCCTGCTGGCGGATCTGGGCTTCGGCGGAGGCGAGATCGGTGCGCTTTTGTTCCAGCGTGCGCTGCACCGTAGTGGTGTCGAATTGGACAACTACGTCGCCAGCCTTCACTTGCTGGCCGGTGTGCGCGAGCTTGATGATCTGTAAGTCACCTGCAGCCGAAGGGGCGGTGAGCGTTTTTGAGTCGCGCGCTTTGATCTCTCCTCGGATAGAGAGATAGTCAACGAACTCCCCGCGGCGGACTTCTGCGGTCGGTATCACAGTTGCTGCTGCATGCGAGGAACGAACGGAGACGAAGACGACTGCGGCCAGTACCACAATGAAACCGCTGCCGAGCAACCACCTTCGCTTCTTGATGAATGACTTCATTGCTCGCTCACATTGCGCAGCACGCGCGTTCCTTCCGAGATTCCCGAAATCGCTGCTTGCGTATCGTTCTCGGCTTTGATTTGAACCGGCTCGCGAGACGAGCCCGAGGCGGAATCGAGCACAACGTAGTGCTCATTTCCGGAGCTCAGAACGGCATCACGTGGAACGATGAGCGAATTCGGAATGCGCTCAAGTTGTACATCAAGTGACGCCGACAGATCGGGCATGAGTCGAGGATCGGAGCCTTCGATAGAGAACAGCACGTTGAATGATCGGACGCGGTCGTTCAGACTGCTGGTGACGCCGATGGCAGCGATCCTATCAACCTTTCCTTTGAACGATAGATCTGGATACGCGTCCAGGCCCACACGTACTGGTTGACCGACATGTAGCATTGAGACATCGGCCTGATTCACACGCGCGCGCACCTGCATCGCGCCTGGATTGACGATCTGCATGAAGGGAATG
>Ga0070741_10003488_pt1 | contig 38974 bp, 35 predicted proteins | sample Coa_R1_4_FD_66440 | JGI IMG/M metagenome (GOLD analysis project Ga0070741, IMG submission 66440) | Surface soil microbial communities from Centralia Pennsylvania, which are recovering from an underground coalmine fire - Coalmine... | ecosystem: Environmental > Terrestrial > Soil > Unclassified ...
CGCTTCCCCGTTCCACCACTGATCGCCGCGCGCCTTCTCGATTCCGGAGGAGAGATAGACGACAGAGAGGTGCAGTTGCAGCAGGCGCAACCCGATTCGTGCGCCTGAGGAAGGCGGGCGCGGCCGACGCCAGGCATCGATCGACACCGCGTCGCCTACCGGCAAGACGACGCAATAGAAGAGCGCGATCTGCGCGAACTCGAATCCCCCGTAGGCAGCGGCGCTGCCAGACCTCTTGAACGCCAGGAACAGGAGCCAGCTGACGACCGCGGCGGTGCGCGTCCGGAATCCGAGGAGAAGGAGATGCAGCGCCAGCACGTAGACGGCGAAGGCGACCTGCACGACGCCGCGCTCCGTCAGCCCGGTCAACGACAGCCATCGCGCCAGCGCCGGGAGGGAAGGGAGGCTCCAGTGCCCGAGTGCATCGCTGACGGGCTCCTGCACGAGGCCGAGCGATCCGAAGTATTCGTGGAGATGAGGGGCGATGACCGCCGCCTCGCCGATGAGAGCCGCGGCAATTCCGATGCGCATGAACGCGATGGGCCGCGCCGATGCTGGCTGGAGAAGGAATTCGCCGACGGCGGCCTTAGCGCGACGAAGCACGGGGACCCTGCGCACCTGCCAAAGCTTCCCGCTCCTCCGTGGTGAATGCGTATGCCGCGAGCGTTCGCCATGCGCCGCGGGCGCCGCTTCTGTATTGCGCGAGCGTCGGCAGCAGGAACGCCTCCGCGCGCACGACGACGGCAGCCGCGCCGGGCGCCTGCGGGAGCTCTGAAGCAGCCCACGAGGCCGCCAGCGCCTCGCGGACGTCCTTGCGGGAGAAGTTGCTGTTGATCGTCGAATCGAGGACGGCGAGCTCGAGGTTCGGCGCCGCCCTCGTCCGGGTCGTCCACGCGCCCGTTCGGGCGTCGTAGATGTCCAGCGCGGCGCGCCATTCCGCTGCGACGCCCGGCGCGAAGTATCCGTACGAATTGTTCGCGCCCGAATACGCGCCGTACACGGCGAAGGCCTTGGCGGCGACGGATCGGCCAGGAAATGACAGCCGCATCGCACCCGCGACGACGAAGGCGAGGTGGGCGGCGGCGGCGAACGGCGCCGCATTCCGGAAGAGACGCCGGAGCACCGGCACCGTCCTGCGCATCTACGTCATCCCCCGTCGCCTGCGTCGGGCTGAATGACGGACCCGTCGAAATCGGTCACGGGAACCGGGGTCACTGAAGTGTCGACCTTCATCAAGAACCATGTCGCGTCAATCGTGCAACCCGGAAGCGGGTCAGCGAAGGAAGGTGGCGGGCCCCCGCGGGTCTCGGGGTAGAAGGTGTCGATCCAGTCGTTGACCTTCGACCGGAGCTCCTGCTTCGTCGATCTCGAGAATGTACAGACCGGAGCGGCCGCGTTCGCGACGTTCTGGATGTGCTGATCGACGAACGTGGCGTCGCATTTCTGGGAAGCGAACGTGGTGGCGTCGGGGCTTCGGATTGCGTCGTTGATCGTCTCGTTGAAATGGGTCGCGAACTGCTTGAGCTTGTTCAACTGTGGGGGCGGTGGCTTCCTGCCGTTGACGGTAGCGCAGGTGACGATGGTTCCCGTCGAGAGCAGGGCGAAGGAGATGGCCAGGACGATGCGCGCTCGAGACTTCATATTCCCCCCGGGGAAATGCCAGCGCGGCGGGTTGGCATCGTCCGTATCAGCGACGAATCGTCGCAGTCAAGGAGCCGAAGGGCGGATCAGTCCTTCCCTGGGCGGACGCGCGCGACGACATAAGCGACCGCAATCACCGCCAGGCAGACGGACCCCAGCGCCACGTACCGCCCGACGATCTGGTCCGTAGACCACCGATAAGTCTCGCTGAGCACGCTCGGGTCGCTCAATCCCACCCCTTCGTTCATCCCGAAGGGAATCCGATCGAAGTCCTTCCGCGACGCCCACCATTGCGCGAAGACGTCGGCAAACGAGGCGGCTCCGATCCCCAGAAATCCCCAGCGCAGCCAGCCGCGCTTGAGCGCGCTCTCCTCGGGGGCGTACACCGTCAGCATCAAGAGCGACCCGAGCACGAGGCAACCGCCGTCGCCCATGAAGACTACGAACTGCTTCGCGCGGTCGACGGACAACGCAAGCGTGCAGACGAGCTGGACGACCAACAGCGCTGTCATGCCGACGGCGAGGCGGCGGCGCTCGACGCGCCAGCCCCAGTGCGCCGCTGCGGCAAGCGCCGCGAAGACGACCAGCCCGAACGGGGCGGATCGCGACTGCGCCATCGGCGTGAGCCAGGGGCCGGGAAACGCAGGGAACCCGCAGAGCCAGGCGGCAGTGGCGTGCCCGATCTCGTGGACCCACATGCTGCAGAACACGCGCACGAGGAAGTGACCGGGCCCTGTGGCGACCAGGAGAAATGCGCCCGCGAGCGCGATCGGGATGGACCAGGTGCGCAGCCTTCCCTCGAGCTGCGCGTCCGAGACCTCCCACTCGCTCTCCACGCCTCAGCGCTCTCTGGATCGAACCGGCGGCGCCGCCTCGGCGGCGGAGGTAGCGGGGCCTTCCAGCATCGCGGCCCGTTCCTGCAGCGTGCTGCGCGCGGGAGAACCGACGGCGTCCTCGATCGCTCCGAGGCGGGCTTCGATGGCCGCGAGCCGCGCCTCGAGGTTCCTGGGCGCAGCCTTCTCGTCCACGTCCAGCTCCCGCATCCGGATCTTGTAGGTGGCGCGAAGCCAGACGATGCCGATGGGCAGCACCGCGAGCGCGAGGAGCCCGAGCGCAGGCTCGAGCGCCTTCATGATCATGCCCAGCGCGACCGGATCCATGGACCTTCCTATTCACGGCAAAGGCTTCGGCGCAAGAAACGGACGTCCCCGGGGCGCGTACAGGCCCCGGGTTGCCCGGCAGTCTACCAGACGACGCAGCGGTTCTGCGGCGCCATCGGCGCCCCCGCCTTGCAGGAAAACGCCTTCGCGAACTCGGGGTTGTCGGACACCGGCCCGTTCACCCGCCATTGGGCCGTGGAGTGCGGGTTCGTCTGCGCCTGCAGCCGCGCCGCCTCCGGGCGGTAGTTCGTGCACCAGGTCTGCGCGAAGGCGACGAAGAAGCCCTGCTCGGTGTTCGGCTGGAGGCTGCCGCCGCGCTTCTGCCTCAGCGCCGCCAGCGCGAGCTTGAGCCCGCCGATGTCGGCGATGTTCTCGCCCAGGGTCAGGTGCCCGTTGAGCTTCAAGTCCTCGACGGCGGTGTAGCCGTCGTACTGCCTGGCCACGCACTCGGCGCGCTCCTTGAAAGCATCGTTCACCGGCTTCGACCACCACTCGTGCAGGTTGCCGTCGCCGTCGAACTGCCGGCCCTCGTCATCGAAGCCGTGCGTCAGCTCGTGCCCCATCACCATGCCCAGCCCGCCGTAGTTACCCGGCTGCGGCGCATCGGTCTTGAAGAACGGCGACTGCATGATCCCCGCTGGGAACACCATCTCGTTCATCGAGGGATCGTAGTACGCGTTCACCGTCGGCGGGCTCATCTGCCATTCGTTCCGATCGACCGGCTTTCCGATCTTGTCCAGGTCGCGCCGGGTCTCGAAGCGCGCCGCCTCGGCAAAGTTGGCGAGCAGCGAATCCTTGCCGACATTCATCTTCGAGTAGTCGCGCCACTTCTCGGGATATCCGATCTTGTTGTTGATCTTCTTCAGCTTGTCTTTCGACGCCGCGCGCGCCGCGTCGTCCATCCAGTCCACCTGCGCGAGGTTCCGATCGAACGCGCCCTCGATGCCCTGGACCATCGTTTCGGCGATTTGCTTGCCCTCGTCTCCGATGGTGGTGGTGACGAAGGTGCGCCCCAGCGCCTCGCCCAGGGCGCGGTCGGTCATCTGTACGCAGCGCTTCCAGCGGGGAAGGATGGCCTTCGCGCCGGTGAGCGCCTTGGTCAGCCGGAACCGCTCCTCCACGAACCCCTTGCCGAGCGTGTTCGCCGATGCCTCCAAGGTCTTCCAGCGCAGGTACGTCTTCAGGTCGTTCAGCTTGCCCTTCTGCGCGATCAGCTTGTCCATCCCGGCGAAGAACTCGGGGACGAGCACGTTGATCTGCTGCACCCCCGGCGCCCCCAGCTCGTCGAAGTACGCGTCCCAGAGGAAGTGCGGCGCGGTCTTCTTCAAGCCGGCGCGGTCGAGGCGGTGGTAGATCTTGTTCGGATCGCGCCGCTCCACCTTGTCCATCGAGTCCTTCGCCAGCGCGGTCTCGATGTTCATCACCACCTGCGCCTGCTTCTTCGCCGCTCCCTCCTGCTCGCCGGCGAGCTCCAGCATCTTCGCCACGTGATCCTGGTACAGCGCGCGCAGGTCTTTCATCCGGGCGTCGTCCTTCAGGTAGTAGTCGCGATCGGGCAGGCCGAGCCCGCCCTGGTCGGCGCCGCCGATCACCTGCGTCGCATCCTTGAAATCCTGCTGCGACCCGAAGCCGAAGAACGCCCGCGCGCCGCTCGCCTGCGAATCCGCCACCTGCCTGGCCAGCCCGCGTCCATCCTTCACGGCATCGATCTTCCGCAGCGCGTCCTGCAGCGTCTGCAGCGAGGCCGTCTCCGCCTTGTGCTCGTCCATGCACGTCGAATAGAAGTCGCCGACCTTCTGCGCGTACGGATCGGACGGATCCGCTTCCCCGCGCGCATCCTTTTCCAGGATGTCGCGCAGCAGCGCCTCGTTCCGCTGGAGGATCTCGCTGAAGCCCCGTCCCCAGAGTGCGCGGTCCTCGGGAATGGGCGTCTTCTTCAGCCAGCTCCCGCAGGCGTACTGGTAGAAATCGGTGCAGGGATCGACCGACTTGTCCATCGCGCTCTCGTCGAGGAGCGGCGGCTCCGGCTTCGCCTGGGCCGCTGCGCTTCCGCTCGCGGCCGGCGCCGTCGGCGTCGCGGGCTGCCCGGCGGCGGGCGGAGCGGGAGAAGGCGTCCCGGTGGTCGCGGGTCCGGGAGGGTTGGCGGGCGACGGAGGCGTCTGCGCCGCGGTGGCGCCGGTGGCGGGTTCGTTGACGGGCTTGCTCTTCGGACCCGAGCTGCAGGCAGCGGCGAGGAGGATGGAAACGAGCAGTCGCTTCATTCGATCTCCTTCATGGAAAGGGCGGCGGCGAAACCCGGCGCTTACGGGCGGACGGCTTGCTTGTTTCCCTGCTTCGCGTGCGCGTCGATCCACTCGAGCACGGTGTGATACCAGAGCTGGCTGTTCTTCGGCTTGAGCACCCAGTGGCCCTCGTCGGGGAAGTAGAGCAGGCGCGACTCGACCCCGCGCCGCTGCAGGGCGGTGAACATCCCCAGGCCCTGCTCGACGGTGACGCGGAAATCGAGCTCGCCCTGGACCACCAGCGTGGGCGTCTTGAAGCTCTCCACGTAGGTGCTGGGCGACAGCCGCCGGTAGAGCTCGGGGTTCTGCCAGGGCGGCCCGCGGAACTCCCACTCCGGGAACCAGAGCTCCTCCGTCGCATAGTACGAGCTCGCGAGGTCGAACACGCCGTCGTGCGAGACCAGGCAGGCGAAGCGATCGGTGTGCCCCGCGATCCAGTCGACCATGTAGCCGCCGAAGCTGGCGCCTGCCGCGCAGGTGTGTCCGGACTCCACGAAGGGCAGCTTCTCCGCCGCGTCGGTCGCGCGGAGCACGTCGTCGTACGCCAGGCCGCCCCAGTCGCCGGAGATCTCCTCCTTGAACTTCTGTCCATATCCTGCCGAGCCGTGGAAGTCGGTCTCCAGCACCACGTATCCGCGCGCCGCGAAGACGGCGCCGTTCCAGCGCATGGTCCAGGCGTCCTCCCACGATCCCTGCGGTCCGCCGTGGATCAGCACCAGCAGCGGCAGCTTCGCGGGCGCGTTCGCGGGACGAAGCATCCAGGAGTGCACCTTCGTGCCGTCCTTCGCCTCGACCCAGAGCTCTTCCGCCGTCCCGAGGTCGAGGTTCCTGTACTGCTCGTCGTTGAAATGCGAGAGACGGACCGGCCGCCCGCCGGGTTTGATTGCCACCACTTCCGGCGGGTGCGTCAAACCGGCGTTGGCGACGATCGCCGTCCCGTCCGGCGCCAGGTCGAAGTCATCACCGCCCGACGGCGTCTCGCTGAACCGGCGGAACTTGCCGTCCACCGATACCTCGTAGAGCCAGTGATGCGCCTTCTGCACCACGGCGGCGACCAGCCCCTTGCCGTCGCGCCGCCAGGCGAAGCTGCCGACGTCGTCGCCCTGGATGTCGGCCACCGCGATGCGCCCCGTGCGGCGATCCTGGATCTTCAGCTTCCACTGGTCGCTCTCGTACCCGTCGCGGGCCTGCGAGGTCCACGCCAGGTACCGTCCGTCCGGCGAGGGCCGCGGCTGCGCATCGTCGCCGTGGTTGTCCGGCGTGAGGTTCTTCGGCGCTCCTCCGCTGCGGTCGATCGACCAGAGGTCGCCGTTGGTGCTCCAGGCCTCGCGCTGCGCCGGCTTGCTGCTGACGATCAACTCGCCGTCGGGAGTGAAGCGGAAGTCGTCGCCGCCGCCCAGCCGGAAGCTCGGCCAGTCGGAATCGAGCGGGGTGACATCGCGCGCGGCGCCTCCACTCGAAGGCATCACGAACAGGTGCGTGCGCTTGCCTTCCTTCCATTCCGTCCAGTGCCGGGCGAACAGGTGGTCGACGATCCGCGCCTGCACGCCGCTTTTGTCCCGCTTCTCCGCGCGTTCCTTGTTGCAGGCCTCGTCCCCGCCGCACTGCGGATAGACCTCGCTGGTGAACGCGATCCAGCCTCCGTCCGGAGAGTAGACTCCCGCATCCGCGCCGCCGCTCGAGCTGGTGATCTGCTGCGCGTCGCCGCCGTCCAGCGCGTACCTCCAGAGCTGGCCTTCGCGGACCACCAGCACCTGCTTGCCGTCCGGCGACCAGCGGGCGTGCTCGCTTCGCGCGTTCCGGGTGAACTGGCGGGCGGGCCCCGAGGGAAGCGGCAACAGCCAGATGTCCTTGTCGTCCTTGTTCGTTTTCAGGTTCTTCTGCCGCACGGTGACCGACGCCCACTTTCCGTCGGGCGAAACCTGAACGTCATCGGCGCGGCGGGTCGCGAGCAGCTCTTCGGGCGTGAACGGGCGCGCGGCGAGCAACAGCGCGAGCATCAGGCTGGACATGGGCTGCGCTCTCTACCACGACCGCTGGCGCGCGGTGAGCCAGGCGCGCGCGGGGGCGTCATCGATCCCGAACTTCGCGAGGCCGGGGAAGACCACCTGCTCGAGCGTTCCGACGAAGATCGCCCGCTTCTGCGCGTGCGGCAGCACGCCATGCCGGAGGAGGCCGGGATCCTCCAGCTCTGCCGGTCCGGCCGCAAACAGGCCCTCGTCCACCGTTCCCGAGAGCATCGCCGGGATCAGAGGTCCGAGAAAGGACGCGTCGGAGAGCGCTGCCTCGCGCGCCAGGTGCGCCCAGCCCATGCGAGCGTGCGCTACCTCGTCCCGGGCGATCTCCCGCAGAACGCTCTCCACCTCCGGCTCCACGTCGGAGGCGAGCAAGGTCGTGAGCGTCGCCACGCTCTCCGACTCGGTGATGCAGCACGCAGCCACCATCTCGTAGAGGGCCGCCGCGCGCGCGTCGAGGCTCCGCGGGGCGATCGCCGTCTCGTCAGCGGACTCGGGCGCGGGTCGTCCATGGACGGCGGCAAGTTTCGCGCAGAGCGCCGCGTGCCTCTGCTCGTCGTCCGCGGCTTCGCGCAGCAACGGCGGCAGCGGCGAGCCGGGATCGAACGCGGCGATCACTCCGGCGAGACGCGCGAATCTCTGCGCGGCCTCGCGCTCGACGCGGGTGCGGAACGCCCACGCTTCTCCGGCGGCGCGCCGAAGCGCTTCGTTCACCAGCCCTGGACTCCGCCGCCGGCTCCGGCGTCTCCGGCCGCGACTCCGCCGTCCGTGCCCTGCGCCGCGCTGCTGCCGCCGTCGCTCTTCTTCTCCTTCGCCTCCTGCGCCAGCGCGGCGCTCGAGCAGCCGGAATTCGCGCCGAGGACCGCGCCGCCGACGACCAGAAGCTGGAAGAGCTTTCGAAACTGCATGGTGACTCCGGGGAGAGATGAAGAACGCGAAGACTACGCCAGGGCCGCGGGAAACGCAGCTTCGTCAGGATCCCTGGAACCGCGCCGCCTCGTCGGAGCGCGCCGGCCGAAGTCCCGGGCGCCAACGGAACCTGTCCTGCAGCGGATGGCTCCGTCCCTCCACCACGTCCGCGACGAGCGGACCGAGCACGGGCGCGAATTTGAAGGCGTGTCCGCTGTCGCCCGTCGCCAGCACGAGCCCGGGACGATCCGGATCGTGGGCGATCCAGAAGTGCCCGTCCCGCGAGTCGCAGTAGAGGCAGATCCGGGTGAACGGGATCGGCGCATCGCGCAGCGCGGAGAAGTTAACTGCGAGGAAGGCGCGCATGTCCTCGATCTCCTCGGCGGTGACGGCTCTCGCAGGCGACTCGGGGTGCAAAGCCCGGCCCGGGGCATGCCGCCCGATCTTCACCACGCCGCTCACGGGGTGAACGGGAAAGCCGTAGTACCCGGTGGTCTGGATGTCCGCGCAGAACACGGGAAATCGCTCCGGACGGAAGAGCGACGGATCGGCGGGAGCAAGGTGGAAGACCGGATGTCCGGTCGATCGGAGCTCGTCCGCCATCCAGGGGAGCGCATGCGGCGTCCACGCTCCGAGCGCGAGCACTACCAGGCCGGCCTCGATGCGCTCGCCGCGGGAGGAGACGATTCCGACCACCCGGCCGGGTGCATCAGGCGGCCCGGATCGCTCGTGCAGGAGGCGGCCGAAGGAAGCGCCTTCGGAGAGCTCGACGCCGTCCTCGCGCGCCTTCGCCACGAGGCGCGCGATCGCTTTCCCGCTCTCGACGAAGCCGCCCTCGGAACTGTACGTTCCGTGCGGGTAGCGCGCCGCATTCCAGGCGGGGAAGCGCGTCCGCACGGCGGCGGCGTCGACCCGTTCCACCCGATGTCCGCGGGCCAGCAGCACCTCGAAGCTGTCCTGCTCGATGGTGCCGGGCGAGAGCGGACCTTGCCGCAGGAAGAGCAGCCCGGTCTGGTGGTACAGCGCCTCGCCGAAGTCCCGGTTCCAGCGCCGCCAGCCTTCGATGGCGTTCTCCGCGAGCGCCGTGTAGGGCTCGTCCGCCCCGTACTCCAGCCGCACCACCTTGCTGATGTCGGTGGACGCCGCGAGCGGATGCGGCAGCGGCCCGGGATCGACGAGGCGGACCTCGTGCCCGCGCCTGCGCAACTCGATCGCCGCCGTCACCCCGAACACCCCGGCGCCCGCGATGACGATGCGCTCCGCCATCTCAGTCGTGGAACCGCGATTCGATGCGGCGGTCGGGGATGAGCCACATCAGCGCGACGGTGACGTAGAGGATGTCCGCGATCCATTCCCGGACGAACGCGAGCGGGATGGCGACGGCGTAGACCAGCGGCGAGATCTTGCCCTTGAGATCTCGTCCAAGCGCCGCCGCGAGCTTCGAGTCCGGGCCCTGCGCGGCGATGATCATGTTCTGGAGCAGGTAATAGGCGACTCCGGACGCGAGGAGAACCGCGCCGTAGATGGCCGTCGGAAGCGAAGCGAAGTGGTTCTCACCCATCCAGCCGGTGGTGAACGGCACCAGCGAGAGCCAGAAGAGCAGGTGCAGGTTCGCCCAGAGGATGCCGCCGTTGATCCGGCTGGTCGCGTGCAGCATGTGGTGGTGGTTGTTCCAGTAGATCCCGAGGTACACGAAGCTGAGGATGTAGGTGAGGAAGACCGGCAAGAGCGGCGCGAGCGCACCCAGATCGTCCCCGTGCGGCACCTTCAGCTCCAGCACCAGGATGGTGATGAGGATGGCGAACACGCCGTCGCTGAAGGCCTCGAGGCGGTTCTTGTTCATCGGTCAGGTCCCACCGGCGGTGCCGCCCAGTCGTTCTTCGCAGGGTATGCGATCCCGAGCACCAGCACCTCGACGCCGGGGTTGTGGTCGCCGAGCCGCGCATTCGAGACGTGACTGAACCCGACTCCCACGCGCAGTTGCTCGCCGGCCGCCACGGAGAGCTCCAGCGAAGAGCGGAATTCGATCGGATATCCGAGGTCGCGCTTCATGCCGGCCAGCGCGATGCCCGGCGCGAACCCGGGGCTGAGCTGGAGGCCGAGCGGCAGCTCGATCTCGATCGCGAGCCCCGAATACACGTACGCGCCGCCGGCGGAGCTGGTGAGCAGGCCGGCGATCGGCCGGAACAGGGTCCAGCGCCAGGGTGTCCGGACCTGCAGCTCGATCCCGAGCGCATGCGGCACCTCCGCACGCAACCCGTACTGGCCGGTGGCAATGGCAAAGGACGTGACGGGCGCGGCGCGCACGCCGGCGGAGCCGAGCAAGACGAGGAGGGCGGCGCCGCAGGCGCATGTGCGACGAGGGTCTGGCATCGCTTGCTGAAGCCCCGTTCCGCACGCGTGCGGCGGAGCGCCGCAAACCATCAGGGCTGGCCTGACCCGTGTCAAGCGGGTGCGGAATCGGCCGCCGGTCACGCCGCCGGGGTTTCGCGCCTAGAGAAGGGGAAAGGCCGCGGTGGTCGCGGCCGCATCGAAGGGAGGCGTGATGAGAAGGACGTTGCTTGCGTTCATCGCCGCGCTGGCGTTGCCGGCGCTCGCGTGGGCGGGGTCGAATCTGGCGTCCAGACTGCCGTGCGGAGACAATTGCCCCATCCCGTGCGGCGACTGCCCGCTCAGCAAGAGGTAGCGGCCCCGGTGGAGGGCGGCGAGCGCGCGGAGCTGCGGCGCCTGATGGAGCGGCTTGCAGACGGAGACCGGAGCGCGTTCCGCCCCGCCTTCGCGCTGCTCTGGCCGAGGCTCCGCGCGTTCGCGGTCCGGTACGCGGGCGCCGCAGACGGAGAAGACGCCGCGCAGCACGCTCTCGTCAGCGTGTTCTCCCGCGCCGGCGAATACGACCCTGGGCGCGATGCGCTCGCCTGGGCGCTCGGAATCGCCGCCTGGGAATGCCGGACGTTCCGCCGGAAGCGCGAGCGCCGCAAGGAGGCCGTGGGCGCCGTTCCGGAGCAGCTGGACCTGGGCCCCACTCCGGAGCAGGCAGCGATCGACCGCGACCTGCGGGACGCCGCGCTGGCGGCGATCGGAACGCTCCGGCCGTTCGACGCCGAGACCATCGCGGCGCTCGCCGCCGGCGACCGGACTCCCGGGGCCACTTTCCGCAAGCGCGTGCAGCGTGCGCTGGCGCGTTTCCGGACGGCGTGGAGGGCAAGACATGGCAACGAATGACCGGGTGCTTCTGGCTCGCGCGCGTCGCGCCTACGAGCTCGGCCGCCTGCGCTCCGCGCTGCGGATGGCGCCGTTCCCGTTGGCGGCGGCGCTTGTCGCGCTCACCGCGGGGCGGCCGCCCGCGCTGACCGCGGCGCTCACCTGCGTGCTGCTCGCGCTGGCCGTCGGATTCCTCTACCGCGGTGGAATCGCCGGTCGGGCGGTGGGGCCTGGTCTGCTCGCCGGAACCGCCGCGCTCGCGATGCCGCTGCTGATGGCGACCTTCGGGCACGCCTGTTTCGGACCCGCCTGCCTGAAGCTGGGATTGCCGGCGTGCGTCGCCGGCGGCGCGCTGGCGGGATTCGTGATCGCGCGCGCGGCGGCGCGGGAGCAGCCGCATCTGCGATTCGTCGCAGCGGCAGCGGCGATCGCGGCCTCGACGGGATCGCTCGGCTGCACCATCGCCGGCGCCGCCGGCGTCCTCGGGATGCTTGCCGGCACCGTCTGCGCGGGCGTGCCGGTGCTGATCGCCGCGCGCCGGTGACGGGCCTACTTGAGCAGCTTCACCAGCCGGAGCAGGGGCGTCGGCTTCGCCTCGCGGAACCAGCGCTTCGCGCCACGGCCCTGGAGCAGCCGCTCGATCCCTTCGTGCGCGGAGAACTGTCCCGGTCCGGCGATGAGCAACGCCCCGGCGATGCACATCAGCGCGACGTTGTACTCGAACCCGCCCTTGGTGACGTCGAACCCGTTCTTCGCGTGGACCTTGCCGAGCGCGAAGGCCTGCGTCACCAGCACCGCGAGCGCCGCCGGCCGCGTCCAGAGGCCGACGATGGCGCCGATGCCGGCGAACATCTCCGCGATTCCGGTCGCCACCGCGAGGTGCTTGCCCGGCCGCAATCCGATGCTCTCGAACCAGCCGCCCACCTCCTGCGGCCCGCCTTCGCGGAGCTTTCCCATCCCGTGATAGACCATGCTCACGCCCAGCGCCGCGCGAGGGGGAATCAGGGCCGCTTCCTTGCGAAGCCGCGCATCGTTCCATTCCAGTGCGAGTGCCATGGTGTCTCCCGTGTGCGCCAAGGGTCGGCACGCGGGGCCATCTTTTCAACGACCAGGCGCCCGCCCGGGCGGCTCAGAAGTACACGTAGTGCAACGAGATGTTGGGGACCCACTCGGGGCGGCCGCTGTCCGTCGGGATCAGGCCGCCGATGTCGAGGTTGCGGGCGAAGTGCACGCGCAGCTCGAACGGCCCCAGGCCAAGGTTCACGCCCAGCACATAGTCGGCGGTGCGATTCGCCCAGGCCTCGTCGAGGGTGGCGTGGAGCTTCGTGAATCCGCGGCCGGCATGGTTCTGCACCGCGCGGTTGGAATCGACCACGCCGCCGAAGTCGAACCCGACCACCCCGGTGATGTTGCTGAAGAAGGCGAAGCGGATCAGCACGTCGAGAGGGAAGTTCAGCTCCGCCTGCGCGACGTAGTATCCGTCACCCAGGAGGCGCGCGTCGCCCCAGCGGAAGCCGCGGAGGTTGTCGAAGCTGGAGAGATAGAAGCGCCGCCCGAATCGGCTGCCCTGCGCGGCTCCGCTGGCGAGGCGCAGGTTCAGCCTGCTCCGGCCGATGATCTTCACCGTCTGGATCAAGTCCTCCTGCAGGTACGTGTAGAGCCCCTCGACGCCGCGGGCGGGCAGGCTGCCCGTGCCGAACTGGACGATCAGCGATCTGCCGCCCATCGCTCCGCCGGGGCCGTAGCGCGTGGTGTCCCAGCCGTACCCGATGCTCACCTCGCCTTGCGGATCGAAGCCGCGGATCTCGTTCAGGTCGGAGGCGGGCACGTTCGCGAATGGCGTGCCGAAGCGGTCGTAGGCGAAGTTGTCGAAGAAGCTGCGCGTCACGCCCATGATGCGCGCGCTCGCGTCGATCCGGCTGAAGGTCGAGAGGGGATACGAGAGCAGCCCCTCCACGCCGTACTCGCGCGACAAGTAGAGGATCTCGCAGGCGGCCGCCTGGTTCTGCGCCGTCAGGGGCGCGTAGCAATCCTTCGCGCTCGGGAACTGGGTATCGCGGCCTTGCTGGAAGGTATGGAAGACGCCGACGCCCCAGATCATCCGCTCCGACTTGTCGACGTAGAACGCCAGCGCGTCGGTGAGGTCGAACGACCCGTAGATGGCCAGGTTGATGAGCGCGCTGCGGTCGCGCATCATGTCGGCGAAGAGCACGCCTCCGGATCCCACCGGAGCGAACCCGACCCCGGCGCCGCCGATGGCCGCGCCGCCGCCCTCGACCTTCCAGTTCTTGCCGATCGCGTACGGATCGTAGGTGGGCGCGTTCTGCGGAATGAACTCGTCCGCGAACGGCTGCGGCTTGTCGATGGTCGCCAGGTAGCTGGGCGGAATCGCATCCTGCTCGTCGAGGCTGAGCATCGCCGTCGTCTGCACCTCGAAGAGGCGGAAGCGGGCCCCGTAGAAAGCGACGCCGTAGAGCCCGTTGGGGGCGAGGCCCGGGTGCGCGAGAGCGGTGGCGAAGTCGGTGATGCGCTTGATCCTGCCGTTCTGCAGGAACCAGAGATCGTTCTTCCCGCCCGCGTCGCTGGTGAAGACCACCGCCGAGCCGGCGAGCGTCACCGGATAGCGCTGGTCGACGGGAGCATCGGTGAGGCGGGTGCGCGTGCCGTTGTCCGGATCGATGCGGAAGAGGTTGTAGCGCCCGCTCTCCGTCGCGTCGCTGGCATAGATGATCCCGTCCTCTCCCCAGGCGAGATCGCGCTCGCTGTAGAGATCCTCGGTGAGCCGGCGGACGTGAGGATCCTTCTCCGCGAGGTCCAGCGTGTAGATGTCGCTCTTGCCGTCGCGATCGAGGCCATAGAACGCCAGGCGCTTCCCGTCGGGGCTGAAGGCCGGGTCTCCCGCCTCGATCACGCCGTCGCGGATCACCCGGATCACGCGCGTCGGTCCCAGCTCGAGGTCGACGCGCACGCGCGTGCTGTTCGGCGCGCCGCGCTCGTGCCGCTTCACCGGCCGGATGTGCAGGACGTCGGAGTCGCCCGACTGCGCGAACCAGGCGATGGCGTCGTCGCTCACCGCCGTCACCGATCGCATCACCGGGTGCAGGCTCTCCGTCCCGGGTCTCTGGTCGATGTCGATCTGCTTCGCCGATCCCGGGTCGCGCCGGTCCAGCACCACCAGCTTGGCGCGCGCGGTCTCGCGCTCGACGCCGCGGTAGAAGAGCAGGTTGCCGTCCTTCGAGCTGGTGAACGCGTCGAGCTCGTCGTTCAGCTTGAGCTCGGTCATGTCCGGCAGGTCCTGCTTCGCGTCGAGGTACGTGCGCATCACGCGCTTGCGCGCCCAGGTCGACCAGCGGGCGTTCATCTGCGCCGGGGTGTCGCCGGCGACGTGCCCGAGGAGCTGCATGAAGTTCTCTTTCGGCTCGCCGCGGCCGCGCCCGCCGCCCACCAGCCGCGGGCTCTGGTCGAGCACGCCCTGGATCACGCGCTCGCCGTACACCTCGCTGAGGAACACCAGCTTCGCCTGCCCATACTTGTACGTATAGAGGTAGGAGTACGGCCGGTCCTCGTCGAGGCGGGGAAAGTCGTATCCGAGCTCGCCTCTCGGGTTCAGCACGATGTCGCGGAGGAACATCTCCGTCTCGCTGTCCATCTGCTGGTTGTGCGCGTAGTACTCGGCCAGACCCTCGATGAACCAGAGCGGCATCGCGCCGATGGCGCTCTCCAGTCCCGCGCTGGCAGCGCGCTCGGCCATCTTCTGGATCTGGAACTGGTGGGTCATCTCGTGCGTCGAGACGAGCTTGAACATCTCGCGCTCGCCCGCGTACGCCAGCGACATGCGCAGGTCCTGGGGGCTGGTGACGCCGAGCACGCCTTCCTGCACCGCGAACACGTTCGTCTCCAGGAACTCGCGGTACGTGTTGTAGAGGATGTAGGGGACCTTGATCGACGGCTTGTACTGGAAGCGATCGCTCAGGTACCGCCAGCTCTCGCGGATCAGGCCGGCCGCGATGCGCGCCACCGGATACTCGCGATCGTAGAAATAGAGGCGCAGCCCGGCGGAACCGTCGTCGTCGAGGAAGTCGAAGTCGCGCCAGTGGTAATCGAAGTAACGGACCTGGTTCTTTCCCGGCCGCTCCGGGATCACGTACGCCTCCTGCGTGAAGCCGAGCGGCGAGCGCCCGGTCACCTGCGAGAGGCGGCCGTGCTCGGCCCAGGGGAGCTGGAGGGTGGGCCCCGGCTGCAACCGCGCAGGGGCGAGTCCGAGCGCGAACGCAGGAGTAGCGAGAAATAGGAGCAGCAGGGGGCGGAGGGTCATCCCGCGCATCGTGGCCTCGGAGCGGACGCGGCGCCATGTGCGACGCCTCTTACCTGTACCGTATTCAACCGCGGCGCAAAGTGGTGCGCTCGTGAGGCATGCTCGCGCGCGGCGAGCGGAACACCTGCATCGGCGAATAGTAAAGGAAGTTCGACACTCTGGATGTGTAGAGGTCGGCGTAGTCCTCCACCTGCTCGCCGAAGCGCGAGTTCTCGTTCCCTTCCTTGAACACCAGGCCCCAGTAGGCGTTCGCGCCGTTCTCGAAACGCGCCTCCAGATCCGCCCCTTCCGCGAGCGTGGCCTTGAACGCGCGGCGGAGCCTTTCCAGATCGTGCTTCTCGCGCTGGCGACGCGCTTCCAGGTCGGAGGGCAAGGGGCCGCCGCGCTCCATCCGCCGATCCAGCGCGTTGAGGAGCAGCTTGTGGTGGTTGATCATGTCGTCGAGCCGCGTGCGCAGGGCGTCGAGCTCGTTCAGGCGCTGCACGTCGGAGGCGCGGCTCTCGATGTACTCGATCTCCTGCTCCAGCTCCTGCACCACGAAGCAGGTGCGCCACTGCGAGGCCTTCCGGTTCCGGATGATGTCGCCGTAGATGTGGTCGCCGACGTAGAGCACGTGGTCGCCGGCGAACCCCGTCATCCGTTCGAAGTCGAAGAGATTGCCGCCCTCATGGATCCTGCCGCGCTCCAGCGCGTCCACCTGGGAACGGGCCACGCTCCCGTCCGGGTTCAGCTCGACGAACGGCTTGTGCTCGGCGAAGAAGGCGGGCTTCTGCGCGCCCACCACCAGGTAGTCGAAGTAGTTTCGCCAGGACGGGTACTCGGCGAGCTTGCCGTCGAGGAGGAACTTCATCACCGCGTCGGTGTAGTCCCACAGCGAATTGGTGAGGACGAAGAGCTTCTTCCCGCCGGACCGCAGCTTGTGCAGCGCGGGCGCCAGCTCCGGGTCGGGCTTGATGAACCGGCCCAGATCCTTGCGCAGCTCGGACTTGAGCGATCCGTCGCGGTGCACCTCGTCGATGCTCTCGCGGGTTTCGTCGTAGAGCTTGTGGTAGTCGACCCGGACCCCGCGCGCCTCCTGGGCCTCGATGATCTCGGCGTACAGGCAGGCCTCGGGAAGGCTGAAGAGCGTGTCGATCCAGGCGAACCGCGGCAGGCTGAGCCGGATCTTCTCGTTCGTCTGGTACAGCGACCGGCGCTCGTCCAGCGAGAGCTGCCGCCGGCCGTGGTAGCAGCGGCCGACATGGTTGTGCCGGTCCATCTTGAAGATGTTGCCGTGGTCCTTGTCGACCACCAGGCCGCGGATCACGAATTCGTAGTCGTACTTGAGGTTGCGCAGGTAGTCGGGGTACCCGCGGGCCGCCACCAGGCGGTCCAGGGTCATGTGGAACGCGAGCTCCTCGATCTGCCGCATGGAGTACACGGCGAGCGTGTAGTCCATGTCGAATCCGACAACCGCGATCTGATCCATCTGCAGGGCGCGGTTGGTATAGATCTGCCGGCTGTGCGGCAGCTCGAAGCCCTGGTGCTCGGGGCGGTCGAGAAGCCGCTGGATTTCGGGATCCCGCAGGACATCCTGGACGGAATCTGGAGGGGATTTCGGGATCGCCATGCCGGACGATCGATCATCCCCCCGAGGCCTTTGCGGTGCAAGCATTTCACGAAGAAGCCCGTCCGATCGCACGGCTGCTCAGAGGCAGGCCGGCTCGTAGCGCGCGGTGATGTGGGACCCGGGCGGTGGGACTGCGCTCGCCGGGAACACGATGCGGTTCGAGGCGGCGTCGTAGCTCCAGTTGGTGACCGTCGCCCCGCCCACCGTCACCACGATGGCTCCCGGGTCCTTCGGATGCGCCGAGAGCGGGAAGCTGGTGAGCGGCAGCAGCAGATCGCCCAGCGAGCTCTCCAGGAGGCTTCCGAAATTCCCCAGGTCGCAGATGTCTTCGAGATGACCGCCGAGCTGCCTGGCGATCTCCTTGTAGCGCGTGCCGACGCCCTCCGCCGTGCTCGGGCAGGAGGTCAAGGGAACGATGCCGGCGAAGGAGACGAGGTCGAGCGCTCCCTTCTTCACCTGCGCGAGCCGCTGTACGTACGAGCTGACCGGAGGCGGGTTCGCGACGTCGTTCGCGTCGTCGGCGTCGCTCACCGCCAGGAGCGCCAGCCGGGCATCGTCGCGCAGGAAGCCCGCGTTGCCGTCGTTCGGCCAGGGCGTCCCCGGGGCCTTCGTCGAGCTGATCAGCGGATCGGTGAGCGCCGCCAGCACCGGATCCAGGAACCGCTCGTCGTAGTGGCAGATCCCGACGTTGGTGTTCGCGAACAGGACGTTCTTCACGTCCGGCGTCTGCGGCGTGAGCAGCCGCGGCCGCGAGTTGTCGACCGGGAAGAAGCGCCCGGCTTCGCCCCCGCTGGCTCCGCCCGGGCACTGCGCCCAGCCCGAGGTGTACGGGTACATGCCGGTGGTGGTGATCGCGATGTGGAAGTCGGCGTTGGCGAGCGCGATCCGGTTCCACAGCCGATCGAGGTTCTGCGCGAGCGCCTTCTGCTCCTCGGCCATCGAGCCGCTGTTGTCGATCACGATCAGGAGATCCACTTTCGGCGTGCTCTGGTCCCACTGATCGACGATGGTGGCCGCCACCTGCGCGCCGCCGGTGATGCCGGAGAGGAACGGCTCCGCGCGCATGTCGGTGTACACGCGGACGGCGCCGACGTCGTCTCCGGCCGCCGCCGGCCGGTAGCCGATCGCGACGGGCAGGTTCGTGTTCGGCTGGACCTGCACCGGCAGTTGCGCTGAGGCCGAGAACGGGGCGCCCGTGGTGTCGACGGCCCTGACGGTCACCGGGAAGGTGCACTGGTTCACCGCGTACGCGAACTGGTTCGGGATGCCGCAGCCGAGGGTGGTCGCTCCGAAATCGACGGTGGGCGGGGTGACGAAGAAGCAGGACGCGTCGCCGGAACCCGCCAGGGCGACGCTCATCGTCGGCGTGGAACGGTTGCTCAGGTAGAAGCTCACCAGGCCCGAATACGTCTCCGCCTGCTCGGCGATGAACTCGACGCGCACCGACATGCGCCCGCCGGGCGGAAGCGTCCGTCCGGACGGCGCAACGCCGCCGGGCCAGCGGAATGCCGGGGCGCCGGCGACGATGGCGGGCTCTCCGACGATGCAGTCGTCCGCGGTCCTGTTGGTCAGCTCGAACCCGCCCACGATGGGCGAGAACAGGCGCTGCGCCCCGAAGTCCACGGGCGGGGAGGGAGCGATCCCCAGGGTGCAGGGCAACAGATCGCGGCCGGTCGCCGCCACCGGGACCTCGACGTGCGGCCGCAGGCCGTCGTTGGAGTCGATCATCAGCGTCGCCTGCGACATGCCGGTGGCGCTCGGGGTGAAGGAGACGGGAACGTCGACGCTGGCGCCGGGAGGGCCGACGGTCATCGCCCCGCCCCGGACGGCCCAGGTCCCGTCGTTGTTCTCCAGCCACACGCCGATGAGCACGAGCGGAGCCACGCCTTGCGGATCGAGGCCGACGTTCGTGACGGTCACCACCGCCGTGCGGGTGGTCCCGAGCGCGGTGGGGCCGACGAACAGCGACCTGGGATTCGTCTGCAGCACCGGTCCGAAGCCGGTCCCCGTCATCGCGAGCGTGCCCGGACCGCCATCGGACGCCGCCAGCGACGCCTGCGCGCTCTGGGCGCCGAGATTGCGCGGCCGGAAGCGCGCGGTCCCGGGAGCGGTCTCGCCCGGTGCAAGCGTGCGCGGAAGGGGCGAGCCGTCGAGCGAGGCGGTGAGATCCGCGCTTCCCGCCAAGGTCAACGACTGGACGACCAGCGGACTCTTGCTGATGTTGGTGACGGTGAACGGCTGCGCCGCGTCGCCGCCGAGGCGGACGTTTCCGAACTCGAGCGCCGGCGGGCGCACGGCCAGGAGCGTGTCGACCCCCGTCCCCGTGAGCGTGATCTGCTTCGGCGCACAGGTCGGGCAGGGCGTGATCTGGACGGCGGAGTTGAAGGCGCCGAGGCGGTCGGGCCGGAACTGGATCCGCACCACCATCGACTGTTCCGCCGCCAGCGCCTGTTCGCCGGGCGGAGTGACGGTGAAGGCGGTGGTGTCCGACGGCGGCGCGATGGAGACCGAGGTCTCCGCCTTCCCGTCGTTGTTCGTCATCAGGAGATCCTGGGTGGCCGTCTCGTCGACCACCACCGGGCCGAAGTCGAACGCGTCGCCCGACAGGGTGGCGAGCCCGCGGACCGCGTTCCCGCGCAGGTCGATGCTGGCGTCGTTGCTTTCGGGAGAATCGGTGACGATCTGCAGCGTCCGCTCGTGGGTTCCAAGCTGGGGCGGCCGGTACCGGACCGTGAGATCCGCGGAGGCGCCCGGCCCGAGCGTCGCCGGCAGCCCCTTCACCTCGAACGCCGGGTCGGCGAATTGCGCGAGCTGTCCAACGGTCATCGAGACGAGGCCGCTGTTGCTGAGCACCACGCGGTGCGTCTGCTCCTTCCCGAGCGCCACGTCGCCGAAGTCGAGGGTCTGCGGCGCGACCGTCAGGATCCCCCCGAGCGCGCGGACCTTCGACTGGCTGGCGCCCCCGCACGCGGCGAGAAGCAGCACACACGCGAGGACTCGACCCATGCCCCACCCCCGGCGAAAACACCACTCCCGCGGCGCAGGGAGTTACACGCTCCGTGCCAAGGGTCGGGCAGGGGAGCGGGCGCTCGTTTCGTGGGTACGGAGTTGCCCAGCCGTGGAAGAGGTTACCCCGGCCGGGTTACAACCCCCGCGCATGACCGAAGAGTGGTTTGAAATCGACGCCGACCCGGCCCACGTCGCGCGGGAGCGGGAGAAGGCCCGTGCCCTGCGCAAGACGGCGTGGTGGCGCCGGCGGGTCCAGCGCGGCGTCTGCGCATTCTGCGGAAAGAGCGTCCCTCCCCGGGAGCTGACGATGGACCACCTGGTCCCGGTCGCGCGGGGCGGGCGGAGCGTGAAGGGCAACGTCGTCGCCTCGTGCAAGGAATGCAACAACCGGAAGAAGCTGATGACCCCCGCGGAGCAGCAGATGAGAAAGCCTCTGCACCCCCAGAGCGAGGACGGATGAGCCTTTCGGAGAACGACTTTCCAGTCCAGGAGCATCGCCTCTCGAACGGGCTGCAGATCCGGTTCCTGCCGGATCGCTCGCTCCCCGCCTGCACGCTCTACAGCTTCTTCCGCGTGGGATCCCGGAACGAGCGTCCCGGGATCACGGGCATCTCGCACCTCTTCGAGCACATGATGTTCAACGGCTCGAGGAAGTACGGGCCGAAGGAGTTCGACCGGCGCCTGGAGGCTGCCGGTGGCACCTCGAACGCGTACACCTCGAACGACCTCACCGCCTACTACGAGGACTTCGCGTCCGAGGCGCTGCCGCTCGTGCTCGACCTGGAAGCGGACCGCATGGCCTCGCTGCTGATCGACGACGCCTCGCTCGCCCGCGAGCGCGACGTGGTGAAGGAGGAGCGGCGCTTCCGCACCGACAACGACATCGACGGGATGCTCGACGAGGCGCTCGGAGCGCTGGCCTTCCTCGCCCATCCCTACCACTGGCCCGTGATCGGCTGGATGAGCGACATCGAGGGCATCACCCGCGCCGACTGCGAGCGTTACTTCCGCACCTATTACGCGCCGAACAACTGCACGCTGGTGCTGGTCGGCGACTTCGATCCGGCGAGCGCGTTGCGGGAGATCGAGCGGCTCTACGGCCCGATCCCCGCGGGCGAAGCGCTCCCGCCGGTCGCGACCGGCGAGCCGCCGCAGAAGGGCGAGCGGCGCGCCGTCATCCGGTACCCGTCGCAGGCTCCGGCGCTCTTGGCCGGATTCCGCGGACCCGCCGGCCACGATCCCGACTCGCTGGTGCTCGATCTCATCGAGACGGCGCTCAGCTCCGGCGAAGGAGCCCGCCTCAAGCGCGCACTGGTGTACGAGCAGGAGCTGTGCGTCGACGCGCGGGTCTACTTCGGGTGGCGCGTCGATCCCGGCCTGTTCGAGGTCTCTCTCAAGCTCAACCCGGGAGTGGACCCCGGGCGCGCGGAGAGCGCCGTCTGGGCGGAGCTCGCGCGGATCTGTGACGAGAAGGTCTCCGGGCGGGAGCTGGACCGGGCGAAGAACATGGTGCGCGCGCAGCTCCTGCGGGGCCTTTCGACGAGCAACGGGCGCGCCCACACCATCGGGCAGATGGAGATGATGCTCGGCGGCTGGCGGGCCATGCTCGATCTGCCGGACCGGTACGCGGCGGTCACCGCGGAGGACGTGCAGCGCGTGGCGCAGAAGACGTTCGCGCCGCATCGCCGGAACGTGGTCACCCTCCTCCCCGGCGAGGCCGCCGAGTGATCGCCCGCGACGTCGAGCTGCCGCCGCTTCAGATCGAGAAGCTCCCCTCCGGTCTGACGCTGGTCGCGATCCAGAAGCGCGGGCTGCCTCTCTTCCACGTGCGGCTCTCGCTGCCCGCGGGAGCGTGCGAGGATCCGCGCGGCAAAGCCGGCCTTGCGCAGTACACGATCGACCTGCTCCGCCGTGGCACGCGGCGGCGCCCCGCGCACGACGTCGACGAGATGATCGAGTCGATGGGCGCGCAGCTCTATGCCGACGTGTCGATGGAGGAAGCGGCGCTGGCCCTCACCGTGCCCTCGGAGCTGGCCGAATCCGCGCTCGACGCCCTGCTGGAGGTCGCGCTCGAGCCCGCGTTCGACGAAGCGGAGGTCGCCGCGGCGCGGCGGCGCAGCGTCGCGGCCCTGCAGAGCGATCTCGACGAGCCCGCGAACGTGGCGGGCCGGGCGGTGGTGTCTCTCGGGTACGGGCCGGGCCATCCCTACGGACATCCGGCGCAGGGATACCGGCGGGACGTGGATACCTTCCAGCGCGAGGACGCGCTCAGCTTCCACGCCACCCGCTACCAGCAGCAGGGCGGGATGCTGGCGGCGGTCGGCCAGCGGACGCCGCGCGAGCTGATCGATCTGCTCAAGCGCAGGCTGGCCCAGTTCGACGGGTCGTGGCCGGGGCGCAGCCAGCGCGCGCCGCTCCAGTTTGCCGCTCTCGCGCCGTTGCAACCGGCGCGCGCGGTGGTGATCCACAAGCCCGACGCCACGCAGGCCCAGGTGCGGATCGTGGCGCCCGGGCTGCCGCGGTCGACCCCGCGGTATCCCGAGGCGGTGGTCGCGAATACCGCGCTCGGGGGAGGCTTCACCTCTCTGCTCGTCGATGCCATCAGGGTCGATCGAGGCCTCTCGTACTCGGTCTCCACCCGCCTGCACATGAACCGGCGGGCGGGCCTGAGCGTGTTCTCCAGCTTCACCAAGAACGAGACGCTGCGCGAGCTGGTCGACGTGGCTCTGGAGAAGATGCGGGCGTACGCGGCTGCGGGCCCGACGGAGGACGCGCTGGAGAAGGCGCGGCGCTTCCTTGCCGGGCTGTTCCCGCTCGGGCTGGAGAGCCACGAGGCCCTGGCCGAGCAGGTGGCGGACGCGCTGCTCGACGGCGTCGGCCTGGACCACCTGCGCCTGTACAGGAGCCGCGTGCTCGGGGTCACCGCGGAGCAGGCGCGCGAGATGGCCGCCGAGCTCTCCCCGGCGCGGGACGGGCATCTGTTGATCGTGGTCGGCGAGGCGGACGTCGCGCGCCGCGCCCTCGCCGGCCTCTGCCCGATAGAGGTGCGGCAACTGGAGGAGTTCGCTTAGCTGCGCGACCCCGCGCCGAGCTAGAAATGCTGCGTGAAGGCGAACCCGAGCACCACGTCGGGGGCGTTGGAGACCCACATCCAGGTGAGGACGCTGTTGGGATTCGCGCCCGGGGTGAAGTCCTCGCTCAGCCACATCGAAAACCGGCCGCGGCGGAATCCGAAGCTGATCTGGTTGTGGGAGCGGAAGTCCGCGTAGAGGCCGCTGGAGAGCAGCGCGTCCTGGTCGACTGCGCTGGGCGGCCTCCAGCCCGGCTCGAGCAGCGGCGAGAGGATGCGATCCTCGATCAGGAAGGTGCTGCCGAACACCTCGAACTCCAGCGAGACCTCGCCGGTGAAGTGCCATCGCTTCGGCTGCAGCGCCGTATCCGAAGCGAGGTTGGAGAAGCGGCTGACGGCGGCGAGCCCGTGCAGGGTCAGCCACGACGTCGCGGGCCAGGTGGCGACCATCCCGACGCCGGCGTCGATCCCGCCCGAGCCTCCCGCGGCGGAGAGCGAACCGATCGGGAGCTTGAGATCGAAGCGCGCGGCGAGCGCGACGGGGCCGTCCAGCAGGGACACCTGCGTACGGGTGGTGAGATCGCCCGGCGCCAGGGTGGCGGAGCGGATGTCGAACGCGGTCCCGCCCGAGTCGGTGTAGAGGAGATGGACCTGGTTTCGCGGGAACATCGAGCGCTGGTAATTGAAGGAGCCGATCAGGCTATGCCACGACTCGATCGGCGCATCGCTCCAGCCTCCCCAGTGCTCGGTGAGCTTCCACTCGAACGCCGTCCACACCCGGGCGAAGCCCGACCAGGGCACCCGCACCCGCGCGGAGAGGGAGTCCGCCTGCTCGTCGAGCATCTGGTTCGCCGAGTCGCTCCCGCGCCGCAGGGCCATCCCCTCGTTCCAGGTGTTGGCGATGCTCCAGCGCAGGTCGAAGTCCGGCCGCTCGAGCGGGCGCGCATCGGCGCCGGTGACGTCGAGGAAGAGCTCGCGCAGCGGGCCTTGCGTGCGCAACCCCAAGGGTCCGCCGGTCGCGATCAGGAGCAGGAGGAGCGAGTGCACCCGTCGGGATCGTACCCCGAAAGAGAGCGCGCCGAACGGCAGATTCGTCACGGCAGGGTCTGCTACCGTCGCGGCCTGTGAGGATCCTGCACCAGGACGCGCACCTGATCGCGATCGACAAGCCCGCGGGCGTCCTCACCGTCCCCGGCCGCGGGCCGCGAGCGCCGTCGCTGCTGGACGAGGTGCGGGAGATCGCGCCGGGCGCGCTGCCGGTGCACCGCCTCGACCGGGACACCTCCGGCGTGGTGGTCTTCGCGGCCACGCGCGACGCGCACCGGGCCCTCAACGCCGCTTTCGAGAGCCGCCGCGCCGAGAAGACCTACCTCGCGCTGGTCCGTGGAGATCTGCTGAAACCCACGCGCATCGATCTGCCGCTCGTCGAGGTCCGCGGAGGCCGGGTGCGGACGGCGCGCGCGCGGGAGAAGGGCGCGCGGCTTGCCGAGACCCAGGTGACGCCGCAGGAGCGGTTCGGGGCGTTCACCTTCTGCGCCTGCACGCCGCGGACCGGGCGCACGCACCAGATCCGCGTCCACCTCGCCGCCGTCGGTCACGCTCTCGCCGTCGATCCGCGCTACGGCGAGGATCTTCCCTTGCGCGTCGGCGATCTCTGGAGCGGCGCGCCGGACCCGTGCAGCATCGTCCTCTCCCGCACTCCGCTGCACGCCGCTGGGTTGCGCATCCCGCACCCGCGGGGACGCGGCTGGGTGGAGATCGGGTCGCCGATCCCCGACGACATCGCGCGCTGCCTGGATCTCCTGCGGGCGGCACGGCGCTACGGCGACGAGCCGGTGTGACGCCGGCTACTTCCCGTGGACGAGCGTCTTCACGTCGGCCTTGAAGGCGACCTGGATCTTGTCGCCCCGGACCTCCTGCACGAGCCCCACTCCGAAGGACGGATGCTGGATCACCTCGTCCGCCGCGTACTTCTCCTTCGCCGAGTACTTGCGCGCGCGCCCGAGGTCCTTGCCGGCGAGCAGCGCCTCCCAGCTGGTGACGGCGGGCTTCGCCTCCCTGCGCTCGCGCACCTCGCGCGGCTCCCAGGAGCCCTTCTTCGGCGGCGCGGCGCTGCTGCCGCGGTAGTTGTGCTCACCCTGGCAGGTATTGCAGCGCACCCGGGCAGGGCGTCCGGAGACGATCGCCAGGATGGTGTGCCCCAGACTCATCTTGCAGCGGGTGCACCATGCGTCGATGTCCTCGCCGACCTTCAGTGCCGTAGCCATGAAGCGCACACACTAGATCACAATGCGTCGCAGATGCGCGCCGATTCGCGTCACCACCTCGTAGTTGATGGTTTGCGCCCAGATGGCGAGCTGATCGGCGGACACCTGCTCGTCCCCGTCGCGGCCGAGCAGCGTCGCCGTCACCACGCCTTCCGGCTGCGCCGCGCCGGTCACGTCGATCACCGTGTGGTTCATCATCACCCGCCCGAGGACGGGGCAGCGCTGCCCGTTCACCAGCACGTGTGCGCGCGAGGAGAGCAGGCGCGGGTACCCGTCGTAGTATCCGAGGGGCAGGACGGCGATCCTCATCCGCGTCGGGCATCGATACGTGCAGCCGTAGCCGACGTAGCTTCCCGCCGGGAGCCACTTGGTGAGCTGGCTCCGGCAGCGCCAGGAGAGCGCAGGGCGCAGCTCCGGGACCCGGCCGAGCAGGGCGTGCGCCGAGAGCCGCGTCTCGTTCGAAGGCCAGAGCCCGTAGAGCGAGATGCCGATCCGGACCACGTCCTTTTGCGCGGCCGGGAGCAGCAGCGCCGCGGCGCTGGCGGCGATGTGCCGCTCGAGCGGCCCCGTCAGCCCCAGCGCCTCGCGCACACGCCGCACCCCTTCCTCGAACGCGGCCAGCTGCCGGGCGGCGTAGCTCTGCTCGGTCACGTCCTCGATGTTGGCGAAGTGCGACAAGACTCCCGTCACCTCGATGGCGTCCGGCGCGATCCACTGCAAGGCGGAAGGGATCTCATCGGGCATGAATCCTTCCCGGCCGAGCCCGGTGTCGAGGTGGATCTGGCCGCGCAGCCGCACCCCGGCCGCGCGGAGCGCCGGGATGAACCGCGCCTGGCCGGCGTCGGTGAGCGCCACGTCGACGCCGGCGCGCGCGAGCTCCACCGCCTCGTCGGCATCGACGGCGCCGAGCACCAGCACCGGCCGGCGGACGGCCGAGGTCCGGGCCTCGAATGCTCGGACCGCCAGCGCGTCGCGCGCCTCGATCAGGAAGAGCGCATCGCAGGCCGCGTGAGCGGGCGGGAGCGTCTCGGCGAACCCGTGCCCGTACGCGTTCCCCTTGAGGACGCCGCCCAGGCGCACGCCGGCGCCGAGCATTTCGCGAAACACCCGGGCATTGTGCGCCAGCGCGTTGGCGTCGATCTCGAGCCACGACACTTCGCCGGGATGACGGATTCCCATCGGCGTCGAGTGTAGTAGTGGTCGCGACCGATGGCGAAAGAAGTGCTGATCGTCGGCGCCGGATTCGGCGGCTTGAGCGCGGCGCGCGAGCTGGCCCGGAAGGCGGCGGTGCACGTCACCCTGGTCGACCGGAGAAACCATCATCTCTTCCAGCCGCTGCTCTACCAGGTCGCCACCGCCGGTCTGAACCCCGCCGACATCGCCGTTCCGGTGCGCGCGCAGTTCGCCGGCGCTGCCAACGTCGCCGTCCACCTCGGGCGCGTCGCCGCGATCGATCTCGCCGGCAAGCGAGTGCAGATCGAAGGAGGGCCGGCGCTCTCGTGGGACTTCCTCGTCGTCGCCTCCGGAGCGCAGCACAGCTACTTCGGACACCCCGAATGGGAGGATCTCGCCCCCGGGCTGAAGACGCTGGAGCAGGCCACCGAGATCCGCCGGCGCATCCTCTTCGCCTTCGAGACGGCGGAGAATTCGCGGGACGAAGCCGCGCAGCGCGCGCTGCTCACCTTCGTGGTGGTCGGAGGCGGTCCCACGGGCGTGGAGCTGGCCGGCGCCATCGCGGACATCAGCCGCACGGTGCTGGTGCGCGATTTCCGGCGCATCGATCCCCGGAGCGCGCGCGTGGTGCTGCTCGAGGCCGGCCCGCGCGTGCTCCCCGCCTTCGCCGAGGACCTCTCCCGGCATGCGGAGGAAGACTTGCGCAGCCTCGGGGTCGAGGTGCGCACTTCCTCGGCCGTGACGGCGATCGATGCCGCGGGCGTGAGCGTCGGCAGCGAACGCATCGAGGCGCGGAACGTCTTCTGGGCCGCGGGCGTCCAGGCCTCCAGCCTCGGGCGTACGCTGGGCGTCGCGCTCGATCGCGCCGGTCGCGTGCAGGTGGAGCCGGACCTCTCCATCCCCGGGCACCCCGACGTGTTCGTCATCGGCGACATGGCGCACCTGGAGGAGCCGGGCCGCGGCCTGGTGCCGGGCCTCGCGCCTGCGGCGATCCAGGAGGGCAAGGCGGCGGCGCGCAACATCCTCGCCTCCATCGAGGGGCGGCCGCGAAAGCCGTTCCGCTATCGCGACAAGGGGACGATGGCGACCATCGGCAAGCACAAGGCGATCGCGCAGGTCGGCAAGATCCACCTCACCGGATACATCGCCTGGCTGGCGTGGCTCTTCATCCACATCCTCTACCTGATCGGCTTCCGGAACCGGTTCGCCGTCTTCCTGCAGTGGGTGTGGAGCTACCTGTTCTCGAAGCGCGGCGCGCGGCTGATCACTGCCCGCGACTGGCACCTGCCGTCTTGAGCGGGGCGGGGACGGAGCCGGACGCCCAGCGCACCGCCGAGATCAGCGCCTCTCGGTCCTCGGCGGCGAACGGGCTGTGCGAAAGGCCGGCGCGCAGCTGATCGTCGCTGCGGATCGCCAGCTGCAGCCAGTCCGGACGGCGCGGCAGCGTGCGCAGCAGCTCCTCGCCGCGCTGCCTCTCGCCTTCGGGATGGGCGAAGAGCAGCGCCGCGAACGCGAGATCCCACCGCGCGTCCTCGTCCAGCGCGTCCCCGAAGGAAGGCATCGCGGTGCCCGGAACGCCGAACGTCACCGTCGCGTAGATCCGCTGCGGGCTCAGCCGGGCCACCTCCTGCCTGGACGCGAACGCGAGGGGCCGCGTGGAGAGCTCCAGGTGCTCGATGTGAGGCGTTCCCGCCGCGCCGTGGCAGGCCGCGCAGGCCTGCCGGTACAGCGCGCGGCCGGATTCCAGATCCGGAGCGCGCTGCGGCAGCATCGAGAGGTGGAAGCGCTGCGCGATCTCCGCCGCCAGCGCCTGCGCGAGCGGAACCACCTCGCGCGGCGCCGCCACCGCCGCGATCTTCGCCACCACCTTCTCGACGCCGGAGGCGAGATCCGCCGCGCCCGCGGCGCGGAGGTCGCGGGCCGCGTCCCCGGCGAAGATCCGTTGCTCGTCGAGCTCCAGCGGGGAGACGACCTCCCCGCCGGGGCCCACCGCGGCGGCGTAATCCGCCGCCACGTAGGTGAGCAGCGAGTGCGCGCGCGCCGCTTCCGCCGGGGCTGCCGCGAGCAGCAGTGCGAGCCACATGACGGGCCACGCTGTCCATCCTCCCCCGCGCGCGCAATGCGGCGCGTTCAGGTTCCGACACCGCGAAGGCAACTCGCGCCCCGGCGCTTCTCGCGATACAACGCCGCGGAATGGGCGAGCAGAGCGTCCCGGCGCAAAGGCAGCGCCCGCAATGGCTGAAAACGTTCGAGCGCCCCTTGGAGGTGCTCGGCGAGCTGGTCCTCTTCTTCACCCAGTCCGCGGTGGCGATGGTCCGCCCGCCGTACCGGATCGGGCTGCTGATGGTGCAGCTCGATTTCATGGCCTACGGATCGATGTTCGTGGTCGGCCTGACCGGCCTGTTCACCGGCATGGTGCTGGCGCTGCAGACGGTCTACGCCTTCGGCCTCTTCAACGCCCAGTCGCTGGTCGGGGCCACGGTGGAGATCTCGCTGGCGCGCGAGCTCGCGCCCATCTTCACCTGCATCGTGCTGGTGGCCCGGGTGGGCTCGGCGGCGGCAACCGAGCTCGGGACCATGCGCGTCACCGAGCAGATCGACGCGCTCGAGACGATGGCCGTCGATCCGCTGAATTACCTGGTGGTCCCGCGCATCCTCGCCGCCGCCGTCGCCGCGCCGCTCCTCACCATGCTCTTCAACGCCATCGCGCTCTTCGGCGCCTACGGCATCGCGGTCTGGGCAAAGGATCTTTCGCCGGGGACGTTCCTCAACCGCATCCAGACGCTGGTCGAGATGAAGGACATCACCAACGGCCTGGGGAAGGCGGCGGTGATCGGGTTCGTGGTCACCATCATCGCCTGCTACCGCGGATACCGCGCCACCGGCGGCGCACGCGGCGTCGGGATCGCCACCACCCAGGCGGTGGTGGGCGGCCTGGTCGCCATCTTCGCCATCGACTACATCTACACGGCGATCTCGCTCAGTGGCCCGCAGCAGTCCGCCGGAGGTCTTGGGGGATGACTCCTCCTCCGGCCCCACGGCCGATGATCGACGTGCAGGATCTGTACAAGAGTTTCGCCGGATTCGCGGTCCTGAAGGGGATCAACCTCCGGATGACCGAGGGCACCACCACGGTGGTGCTGGGTGGATCGGGGAGCGGCAAGACCGTGCTGATGAAGCACATCATGGGGTTGTTCAAGCCGGACCGCGGCCAGGTGTTCGTCGACGGCGAGAACGTCTCGACCATGGGGCGCCGCGAGCTCTCCATCTTCCGCCAGCGGATGGGGATGGTGTTCCAGAGCTCGGCGCTGTTCGACTCGATGACCGTGGGCGAGAACGTCGCGTTCGCGCTGCGCGAACACAACACCGAGAAGCTCTCCGAGGCGCAAATCATCGAGAAGGTGAAGGAAAAGCTCGCGGTGGTCGATCTGCACGATGTCGAACAGAAGTTCCCGTCCGAGCTGTCCGGAGGCATGCGCAAGCGCGTGGGCCTCGCGCGCGCCATCGTCCGGGATCCCAAGATCGTGCTCTACGACGAGCCGACCACCGGCCTCGACCCGATCACCACCCAGAGCGTCGACGAGATGATCATCCACGCGCGCGAGCGGCTCCACGTCACCAGCGTGGTCATTTCCCACGATATCGGGTCTGCCTTCCACATCGGCGATCACATCGCCGTGATCAACGAGGGACGGATCGTGGAAGAGGGGACGGCGGCGCAGCTGAGGAAGAGCAACGAGCCGTTTACCAAGGAATTTCTCGCGACCTGGTTCGGAAGGACATAGGATCGGCGCCCCGTGCAATCCTTCTGGACCCCGCTGCGCGTCGGACTCGTGGTCGCCCTGGCGGTGGCCGCGTTCGGCTTCGGCCTGTACCTGATCGGCGCGAACAAGTTCGGGGCGAACCGCACGTACAACGTGTACGCGATCTTCGACGACGCGACGGGGCTCGGGGTCCGCTCGCGGGTGCAGATCGCCGGCATTCCCATCGGCCAGGTCGATCGGGTCGAGCTGGACCAGCAGCGCTCGAAGGCGAAGGTCTGGCTGCGGATCGGCCGGCAGTTCGTCCTTCACCGCGACGCCAGCATCACCAAGCGAAGCGAGTCGATCCTCGGCGACTTCCTCCTCGACGTCTCGCCCGGCTCGCCGGACCAGCCCGTGCTCGAGGACGGCGACGAGATCCGCATCGTCGTCCGGCAGCCGTCGATGAACGACGTCTTCCAGTCGCTGAACAAGATCGCCGGAGACATCTCCGACATCACCGGCAACCTGCGCAAGGTGCTGGGAGGCGCCGAGGGCGAGGACAACATGCGGACGCTGGTGACGCGGCTCTTGCGCATCAGCGAAGGGATCGAGCGCATCATCAACCAGAGCGGGGCCAAGCTGGACGCGACGCTGGCCAACTTCCAGCGCTTCTCGGGCGACCTGGCGAAGCTCTCCTCCAGCGAGAGCGACGACTTCGTCGCCATCATGCAGAACACGCGCGAGGCCACGCGCGAGGCGCGGGACATCCTCCGCACCATCGGGCAGGTGGTGGGCTCGAACGAGCAGCAGGGGCAGCTCAGGGACACGGTGAAGAGCCTGAAGACGAACCTCTCCAAGCTCGACGCTTCGCTGACCAACGTCCAGGAGATCACCGACAAGATCAACAAGGGGCAGGGGACCATCGGCCACCTGGTCAACGACGACAAGCTCGCCCGGAACCTCGACAAGGCTTCCACGCAGCTCACCAACCTGCTCGGCACACCGGACCAGCTGAGGATCGAGGTGAACGAGCGCAGCGAGCTGATGATCGGCGCGCCCAAGGGCGGCGTGAAGGACCCGACGCTGCCGAACCTGGTCAACTTCGCGCACGACACCGCGTACAACCCGTGGACCAAGAACTACTTCGGGATCCGGATCATCCCGCGCCCGGACAAGTGGTACGGCCTGGAGATCGTCGACGATCCGCGCGGGTACACGCGGCAGCTGCGGACCGTGAACAACGCGGACTGCGGGGCGATCACCTGCTACCCGAACTACCCGACGGGCATCGAGACCATCACCACCGAGCGCGTGCTCAAGTTCAGCGCGTACATCGCCAAGCGGTACGGTCCCATCTCCGGCCGTTTCGGCATCCTCGAGAACACCGGCGGGTTCGGCATCAAGCTGCACCTGCTCAACGACGGGTTGACGATCTCGGCCGACGCGTTCGAGTTCGCGAACCCCCTGAAGGACCGCCCGCGCGTGAAGCTCTACGCCGACTGGCGCTTCCTCAACCACCTCCTGGTCACGGTGGGATCCGACGACATGCTCAACCCTCCCAAGGTCGATCCGGAGCACGAGACCCGCATCATCCGCGGGCGCGATTTCTTCGTCGGCGCGGGCGTGTTCTTCACCGACGAGGACATCAAGATGCTGGTCTCGCTGTTGCCGCTGCGCTTCTGAGCCGCGACACGCTTGCGTTGAACTTCGGCGGCCGGCGTGCTACGTGCGGCGCCCACCATGTCGACCGAGCGCACACTGTCCATCCTCAAGCCCGATGCGCTGCAGAGCGGCGCGATCGGGAAGATCCTGGCGAAGTTCGAAGAGGCGGGCCTGAAGCCCGTGGCGATGAAGATGCTCCGCCTGACCCGCGAAGAGGCGGAGGGCTTCTACGCCGTGCACCGCGAGCGGCCGTTCTTCGCCAGCCTGGTGGCGTACATGACCTCGGGGCCGGTGGTCGTGCAGGTGCTGGAAGGCGAGAACGCGGTGGCGAAGAACCGCGAGGTGATGGGGGCGACGAACCCCGCGAACGCCGCGCCCGGAACCATCCGCAAGCTGTTCGCGAAGAGCATCGAGGCGAACAGCGTGCACGGGTCGGACTCGGCGGAGAATGCGAAGACGGAAATCGCCTACTTCTTCGCACAGACCGAGCTCGTGAAGTACGACTGGAAAAGATAGCGGGCGAATTTCGCCGCGGCAGGAACTGCCGGTACAGTTGCCGGACCTCATGCGGATCGCGATCGCCGCGCTGCTCTGCACCGTCGCCTTCGCAGCCTCGGCGAAGAAGAAGATTCGCGCGGCCCCGCCCCGCGTCGTCCGCTGGGCCCATGCGGAAGCGAGCAAGGCCATCTACAAAGGCGAATGTCCGGTCCGTCTGGTCTTCACCGGGACCATCCTCGCCGCGCGACCCGGCGAGATCACGTTCGTCTGGAAGCGGAGCGACGGCGCGATGGGAGCGCCGCGGACGGTGACGGCGACCCGGCGCGGCCAGGCCTGGCGGGTGCGCGACGAGTGGGAGCTCTCGGGCACCACGCGGGGGTGGGCGCAGGTGTGGATTCCGGCGGAACAGTACGGGTCGACGGTCGCGCGCTTCTCCGTCCGTTGCAAGTAGGCGGGCGAACGCCAGATTCGCGCCTTTTCGGGCAGCCCGGTTAGAATCGTCGGCCTTGGTCCCCAACTGGCAGTGGATCTCTTTCGGCGCCGGCCTGCTCGGCGCCGCCTTCTTTTCCAGCGCCGAGACGGCGCTGACCGCGCTGGGCGAAGCGCGCGTGCGCGCGCTCGTCGAGAACGGCGGACGCGGCGCGTCGTTCCTCCGGCTGTGGCTCAATCATCCGGACCGGATCCTCTCCGCCCTGCTGCTCGGCAATACCCTGGTGAACGTCGGTCTGGGCTCGTTGACCGCGCTGATCGCCGATGAAGCCGGGCTCGGCCATGGGCTCGCCATCCTCACGGGCGTGACCACCGTGATCCTCCTCGTCTTCGGCGAGATCACGCCCAAGACGTTCGCCAAGCGGCACGCCAGCAAGTACGCGATGTTCATCATGCCGCTGGTGGCGCTGGTCTATTTCTTCCTCTTCCCGCTGGCCTGGTTGTTCGTCCAGATCCCCCGCGGCCTCAGCCGGGTGGTGGGCGGCGGCCCCGTCGCCGGCGAGTCGGTGACCTCGCAGGAGCTGGAATACCTGATCGAGCTCGGCGCCAGGCAGGGCTCCATCGACAAGGTGCGCGAGGAGCTTCTCTCCAGCGTGCTCGCCTTCACCGAGGTGCTGGTGAAGGAGATCATGATCCCGCGCACGCAGGTGGTCGCGCTCGAGGACAGCGCGACGTACGAGGAGGCGCTGCGGCTGGTCACCGAGAGCGAGCTCTCCCGCATCCCCGTCTACCGCGGCAGCCTGGACGAGGTGGTGGGCGTGCTCCACGCGAAGACGCTGCTCGCGGACGTGAAGAAGGGGATCGAGCCTTCCGCGTTCCAGCTGGTGAAGTACTTGCGCAAGCCCTTCTTCGTGCCCGAGGTGATGAAGGTGTCGCGCCTGCTCACCGAGATGCAACGGCGCAAGACGCACCTCGCGGTGGTGGTGGACGAGTTCGGCGGCACCAGCGGGATCGTCACCCTCGAGGACGTGGTCGAGGAGATCGTCGGCGAGATCCACGACGAGAGCGACGTCGAGGAGAAGCGCCTCAAGGTGCTCTCCGACGGCGTCGTGCTGGCGGATGCGCAGGTCTCCATCCGCGACCTCGAGCATTACCTCGGCATCGACTTCCCCGAGGGGGGCGACTACGAGACCCTGGGCGGCTTTCTCACCTCCACGGCGGGACGCGTGCCGCCGCCGGGGTCGCTCGTCGTCTGGGGCGGTCTCACCTTCACCGTCAAGGCAGCGGACGATCGGCGGGTGCACAAGGTGGAGATCGCTCGCAAGCCCGCGGCGGGCGCGGCGGTGACGGGTCCGCAGCACTCCGGGTCGGAGAAAGCGCCAGCGGCCTTGCAGCAGACGGTCCCGCCGGACAAAGTCCACTGAGCGATGCCCCTGCTCGAGGACGATGCGGCGCGGCCCGACCTGCGCTCGCTCAGCCTTTCCGAATTGTCCGCCCTCGCCTCCCGGCTCGGCGAGCCGCCGTACCGTGCGCGCCAGCTCTTCGACTGGCTGCACCGCAAGGGCGCGGCGTCGCTGGACGCGATGACGAACCTGCCGCGCGCCTTTCGCGAGCGCCTCGCGGCCGAGACGCGGCTTCCGACCCTGGCGATCGACGCGGTCCAGCAGTCGGCCGACGGCACCCGCAAGTACCGACTGCGCACCAGCGACGGCATGTTCATCGAGAGCGTCTACATGCCGGACGAGGCCGGGGCACAGGCCTTCGACCCCGAGAGCGACGAGGAGGAGCCGGCGCGCGTCCGGCGGACGCTCTGCGTGTCGACGCAGGTCGGGTGCGCGATGGGCTGCGGGTTCTGCATGACCGCGACGATGGGGCTCTTGCGGAACCTGACGGCCGGGGAGATCTGCGACCAGGTGTATCGCGTCAACGAGGACCTGCGCCGCCTCGGCATTCCGGGCGAACGCCCGCTGACGAATCTCGTCTACATGGGGATGGGCGAGCCGCTCCACAACTACGACGCCGTGCTCCGCTCGCTCTCGTTGCTGCTCAGCGAGGAGGGGGCGAACTTCAGCCAGCGGCACATCACCGTCTCCACCAGCGGGCTCGTGCCCAACATCGTCCGCTTCGGAGAGGACACGCAGGTGAAGCTCGCCGTGTCGCTGAATGCGACCACCGACGAGCAGCGCGCGAAGCTGATGCCCGTCGACAGGAAGTGGAACATCGCCGCGCTGATCGACGCGATCCGGAGCTTTCCCTCCCGGCAAGGGCGGCGCGTGACGTTCGAGTACGTGCTCCTCCGGGGCGTGAACGACTCGGACGAGGATGCGGCGCGCCTCTCGGCGCTGCTCCAGGGGCTGCCGGTGAAGGTGAACCTGATCCCCTACAACGAAAATCCGGGCCTCGGATTCGGAGATCCCGGCGCCGAGAGGGTGGCCGCGTTCCGCAAGGCGCTGGAGCGGCGCGGGATCACGGCGATGGTCCGCAAGAACCGCGGCAGGGACATCGCCGCGGCATGCGGGCAGCTGGCCGTGCAGGGGGAGCCGACAGATCAGGGACGAGCGCGCTGACGCTCGACGCACCAGGAGACCGCCGGGGCGAGAAGGCACCCGGCCCCGATGGCGGCGTAGCCCGCGGCCCAGGCGACCTTGCTCGCCGCTCCGCCTGCGACGTCGAGCGCCGCGCCGAAGACGATGGGCCCGAGCATCCCGCCGCCGAAACCGGCCAGCGAATACAGCCCCAGGGCCGAACCGCGCAGCGGCGCCGGCGCCGCCGCGACCAGGCCGGCCGTCAGCGTGGCCGACTCTGCCATCACCAGCATCGAATAGGCGGCGAGCAGGAGCAGCACCACCGACCAGTGCCAGCCCGCGGAGAAGCCGAGCACGACGCCGCTGCTGCCCGAGGCGGCCATCGCGAGCAGGATCCAGCGGCGGCGGCCGGTGCGCAGCGCGATCTCGTTGCCGCCGATGGAAGCGGGGACGGACATGAGATTCACCGCGGCCGCGATGGTCTGGGCGCTCCAGGGGAACGCCGTCGCGTGCAGGCCGGCGGAGAAGGTGAGGAAGGCGACCATCCAGCTGCGCGAGCCGAACAGCTCGAGGCAGTGCACGGCGTATCCCACGATGTAGCCGGCGGTCTCGCGCTGCCGCAGGATCGGTCCCCACGAGGCGAACGGCACCAGGGCCCGGAGGTGCGCCGGCGCGCCGGCCCGCGGGAGCGCCCTGAGGAAGGCGAGGACGAGCGCCCCGGCGATCACCGGCCCCGCGGCCGCGACCAGGAACGCGGCCTTCCAACCCGCGCGCGATGCGACGGCGCCTGCCAGCGCCAGCGAGAGCGCGGTGCCGATCCCGAACGACGCGGTGTAGAAGGCGATCGATCGGCTCTGCCTGCCGGGCGAGACGCGATCGGAGAGCAGGCGCAGACCCGGCATGTACGTCCCCGCGATCCCGACGCCGAGCAAGGCCTGGAAGAAGATCCCGCTGGCGAGGCCGTGCGCGAGCCAGGCGAAGCCCGCGCTCCCGGCCGCGGCGATCGCGCTCCCGGCGGCGTAGACCTTGCGGCCGTCGCCGCGGTCGGTGAGCGCGGTCCAGTACGAGACCGAGGCGATGTACCCGGCGAAGAACATTCCGCCGACGATCCCGGCCTCCGCGTTCGAGAGCGACCAGGCATCGCGAAGCTGCGGGAGCAGCGCGGCGAAGGTCGCGAAGCCGAGCATCGAGCAGATGTGCGCGGCGATCAGGATCGGGACGGGGGCCATGCGCGGACGGTCCTGCGTTCGGCGGAACGGCCCCGGATCACACGTGCAGCGTACACCTGCATGGCCGCACCGCGCAGCCATTGCGGTGCCTCACGCGGATTCTGCGCGCCGTGGAGGCGCGGGTTTTCTCTCCTGCGCCGGCGGTCGCGCAAGGACCCAAACCGGTCTCGTGACGCCGGTTTTCTCGTGTGAGAGCGGGGGCGCCGTCGGCGTACATCGCCGTTCGCCAGGGAGGAGGGCGGCATGCTTTTCGCAATTTTGACTGCATTTGAGGGGGACCCGGATGAGTGCACGCTCGCGCAGTGTGCTGATCGTCGACGACGACCGCGCCCAGCGGACGAGGACGGCGCAGTTCTTCGCGGACCGCGGCTTCGAGGTGCGCGAGGCCGTCGACGGAGAAGACGCGCTGGCGAGGATGCGCGAGAGCGCGCCCGAGGCCGTCCTCAGCGACGTCCTCATGCCGCGTCTCGACGGCTTCCGGTTCTGCATGGCGGTCCGCGCGGACCGGCAGCTCTCGCGCGTTCCCGTGGTCTTGACCACCTCCCGGTATCTGGAACCCGAGGACGAGGAGCTGGGACGGCGTTCCGGGGCCGCTGCGTTCCTGCCGCGGACGGACGATTTCCGCCCCTTGGTCGAGGCGGTGCTGGAGGCGATCCGGCGCTCGCCGGTCGCGCCGCCGGCCCCTTCGGACCTGCGCTCGCTCGAGCCGCAATACCAGCAAAGGCTGGTGCGGCAGGTCGAGCTGCTCGCCGCCGACAGCGCCGGCCAGGCCGAGGCCCTCGGGCGCGCCGCGGCGCAGCTCGAGTCCGCCGAGCGGCGCTGGCGCACCCTGATGGAGAACGCGCACGACGCGATCACCATCCTCTCTCCGGACGGGACGATCCTCGAGGTGAACCAGACCGGGGTGGATCTGTTCGGCCGCCCGCGCGACCGGCTGATCGGCCACCGGTTCACGGAGTGGTACCCGGCGGACGTCGGCGCGGAACACCTGGCGGCGTTCCAGAAGAGCTGCGCCGGTTCGGGCCCCACCGAGGCGTACGAGGTCAAGATCGCGCGGCCCGAAGGACCCGGCGTCTGGATGGAGTTCCACAACCGCCTTCTGAAGCTGGACGGCGAAGAGGTGGTGATCTCGATCGGCCGCGACGTCACCGGCCGGAGCCGCGCCGCGCACGAGCTGCAGCTCCTCCACTCGGTGGCGCTGGCGACGAGCGAGGCCGACGATCTGCTCTCGGTGCTGCGGATCCTGCTCTCCTGTGTCTCGGAGAGCGGAGGGTGGAAGTTCAGCATCGCCTGGTTGCCCGATTCCGCCGGCGGCATCGAGCCTCGCTGCTTCTGGCTGCGGGGAGAGGAGGACACCGAGCGCTTTCGCAAGGAGGTGCCGCCGCGCCGCGAGCGCGGGCAGGGGCTGGTCGGCAGCGTCTGGCAATCCGGCCTGCCCGACTGGTGCACGGACATCGCGAACGATCGGCGGATGACCGACGGCAAGGACGCGCTGGTGCGGTTCGGCCTGCGCTCGAGCCTCACCTTCCCGGTCACCCTGCAAGGCGAAGTCGTCGCCGTCCTGCAGTGCTTCGCCTCCGAGTCTCGGACCGAGGATGCCGCCGTCCTCAAGCTGATGTCCGCCGTCGCGGCGCAGGTCGCCTCGGTGATCCGCCGCAAGCGGACCGAAGAAGCGCTCCGCCGCAGCGAGGAGGAGCTTCGCCAGGTGCAGAAGATGGAGGCGATCGGCCAGCTCACGGGCGGCATCGCCCACGACTTCAACAACCTGCTCGGGGTGATCATCGCCAACGCGGAGATGCTCACCGAGCAGCTGGCCCCGGACGACTCTCGCCGCGACGACGTCGACCAGATCAAGAAGGCGGGAGATCGCGCGGCCACGCTCACCCGGCAGCTGCTCGCCTTCAGCCGCAAGCAGGTGCTGGCGCCCCGGGTGATCCCGCTCGCGGAGGTGGTGGCCGGGATGGAGGCGATGCTGCGCCGGGTGATCGGCGAGCACATCGTCTTCACCACCTCGCTCGCGAAGGACACCGGGCGGGTGTTCGCCGACCCCAGCCAGCTCGAGCAGGTCCTGATCAACCTCGCCGTCAATGCGCGCGACGCCATGCCGCGCGGCGGCAGCCTGCGGATCGAGACCGGGAACCTGGAGATGGACGCCGCCTGCGCCGCGTTGCACGCACCCGCGAAGCCCGGCAAGTACGTCACCGTTTCGGTGAGCGACGACGGCTGCGGCATGGACG
>Ga0070741_10003489_pt1 | contig 38973 bp, 27 predicted proteins | sample Coa_R1_4_FD_66440 | JGI IMG/M metagenome (GOLD analysis project Ga0070741, IMG submission 66440) | Surface soil microbial communities from Centralia Pennsylvania, which are recovering from an underground coalmine fire - Coalmine... | ecosystem: Environmental > Terrestrial > Soil > Unclassified ...
CTGGCGGAAGCAGGAACTGTTGGCCGTAATCGGGAGCTATCGGTTGAACCATGGTGATCCGATCCTTTTGCCGGCGGTACGTTCAAAAATTCCTTCAAGAAGTTTTGAGACAGTCTCCGCCGCGATGTCCCCGCCCGCGTTTAGCGGGCGGAACGAATGCGAGAGGAGGTACGTTCACATTCCAGCCTTGCGCCGCTGAACGCGGCGCGGACGGCGCAGCGCGCCATCCCTACCGCGAGAATTAGATGCAATTAGATGCGTCTGCCCTGGGCCAAAACGCCAGAAGAAACTTGGGTGACCAGCCGCGAAAGTGGCGAGCCTGGGTAGTAAGCCGAAAAGGTCCTTGGTGCGACTGCCTTACTCGAAAACTTGGCATGCGGGCGGGAATTGAGTACGTGTAGCCCATCCCTATGGTCATCAGCGACCAGACTGCCACCGAAGCGAAGCCTGCGATTAGGGTCGAGCGCTGGAAAGTCGCGGCAGCGGGTGTGGTAATGCAGCTTGCCCTGGGCGCGATCTACGCCTGGAGCTTGTTTGTCTCTCCGCTCTCCAAGGCGCACCCCACCTGGACGCGAACGGACATTACCCTCACTTTCAGTATCGCCCTGGTGGCGCTCGGTTTCGGCGCGATCTTAGGCGGAAGCCTGCTCGAAAAATTCGGGCCACGCTGGGTGGGCACTTTATCGGGGCTGCTCTACGGCGCGGGATTTATCGGAGCGGGCCTGCTGCCCACTTTGTGGGGACTTTATCTCACCTATGGCCTGACGAGCGGCTTGGGGATGGGACTGGGTTACATCGTTCCACTGGCCACTTTGATCAAATGGTTCCCGGATAAACGCGGATTGATCACCGGCCTGGCCGTGGCCGGCTTCGGTGGAGGCGCGGTGTTGACAACTTTGGCAGCGCCCGGCCTCATCAAAGCGCTCGGGATCTATCCGACCTTCATCGTTTTCGGAGCGGTTTATCTTCTGTTAGTCGTGGGTGCCGCGCAATTTTACCGCGTGGCTCCGGCTAGTTTCGCGCCGCCCGCGTGGAAGCCCAGCGCCTCGCAGGCCGGACAGCGGGCGGCCCACGAATTTACCCTGCCCGAGGCGCTACGGACCTGGCAATGGTATCTGCTCTGGGCGATCCTGTTTCTCAACGTCACCGCGGGAGTGATGGTCATCTCGCAAGCGGCGCCGATGGCCCAGGAAACTACCGGCGTGAGCAGCCAACTCGCCACGAGCATCGTCATCTTCATTTCCATCGCCAATGGAATCGGCCGGCTCTTTTGGGCGTGGCTGTCCGATGCAATCACGCGGCGCCATGTTTTCACGATCATGTTCCTGCTCCAGGCAACGCTCTTTTTTGTGATTTCGGGCGCGCGCGATTTCAGCCTGTTGGCCGCGTTGCTGATCCTGGTGGCTCTCTGCTACGGGGGCGGGTTCGGGACGATGCCCGCGTTTGTGGCTGATTACTTCGGGCCAAAGCACGCCGGCAAAGTCTACGGCCTCATGCTCAGCGCCTGGTCGGCCGGTGGGGTGCTCGGGCCTATCCTCATTGCGCAGGTCAAAGATCGGACCAACACGTATCGGGCGGCCTTGAGCATGATTGCGGCAGGAATGCTGGTCAGCGTGATGTTGCCACTTATCGCCCGGCCACCGAAAGAGGCGCGCGGGCTGTAGGGCGGAACCTTCCAGTCCGGCCGAGCGGAAGATTGCGCCTGCGAAAGCCCCTTTCTTGCCACATTCAGTTCTGACGTTTCTGCGGACTGCAAGTCCGCGCGCCGGCGCGCGGGCATTCTGCCCGCAGCAACGGTCGATCACCAGCTGACACAAGCCCTTTTCTGGCGCCACATTCAGTTCTGACGTTTCTGCGGACTGCAAGTCCGCGCGCCGGGGCGCGGGCATTCTGCCCGCAGCAACGGTCGATCACCAGCTGACACAAGCCCTTTTCTTGCGCCACATTCAGTTCTGACGTTTCTGCGGACTGCAAGTCACGCGCCGGCGCGCGGGCATTCTGCCCGCAGCAACGGTCGATCACCAGCTGACACAAAGCCCTTTTCTTGCGCCACATTCAGTTCTGACGTTTCTGCGGACTGCAAGTCCGCGCGCCGGCGCGCGGGCATTCTGCCCGCAACAACGGTCGATCACCAGCTGACACAAGCCCTTTTCTTGCGCCACATTTAGTTCTGACGTTTCTGCGGACTGCAAGTCTGACTGAAAGTCTGCGGTACGGCAGGCGAGAACGCCTGCGCTACGAGGGATGAGGATGGCGCGTCCTTGGCGGCGTCCAGGGCGTCGTCTGGGTGGCGTCCCTACCTTTGCCTCCTCTCAGTTTCTCCTCCCCGGCATCTTTCAATTTGAGTCAACTCGTCCCCCAGGGTTCGCTGGCGTTGTCGTTGACAATCGAGGCATGAACTTTTAGTGTGGGCCTATTCCCGGATTAGACCCGTTGATGCTTATGAAAAGCCCTCTTGCGCAAATTGTCGGTTTCTCTTTGCTCGCTCCTGCCTTGCTCCAGGCCGCGTCGGAGAACGAGATGCACGTTGCCCGGCCTGGCGGCAAACTGCCCAAAAGTGTTCCGATTCAACTGGTGGAAGTGGCCACCGGGTTTGTGGATCCAATTCATGTGGCCAGTCCGCGGGACGGTTCGGGACGTTTGTTTGTCTGCGAACGTCCGGGCAGGATCCGAATCATCAAGGATGGCAAAGTCCTGCCCGAACCGTTCTTCGAGAACACGGCCAACACGCTTTTCCAATTCCTTGAAGAGGGACTGTACTGCATCGAGTTTCATCCGAACTTTAAACAGAACGGGCTCTTTTATATCAGCTACGCCGACATGTGGTTCAACGGCTCCACCTTCATTATCCAGTACAAAGTATCCGCCGATGACCCGAACAAGGCCGACATGACGACGGCCAAGCCAATCATGCGGATCGATTTTCCCTACGCGAATCATCACGGCGGCAAGATGGCGTTTGGTCCCGATGGTTATTTGTACGTAGGGGTGGGAGACGGCGGCTGGGAGGGAGACGTGCTGGAGAATGGGCAGAATCTCGGCACCTGGCTGGGGAAGATGCTGCGTATCAAGGTCAATGAAGAAGGGGGCTATTCTGTTCCCCAGGACAATCCGTTCGTGAAAGCTGCTGAACTCAAGCAGATGGTACTGTTCGGCGTGTCCGAGATGGATTTCTCCAAGATCAAGCAGCACGCCAAGCCGGAGATCTGGGCCTACGGCCTGCGCAATCCCTGGACCTTCGGTTTCGATCGAAAGACCGGTGACCTCTTCATTGGTGACGTCGGCCAGAACACGTGGGAAGAGGTGGATTTCCAGCCGGCCTCAAGCAAAGGCGGCGAAAATTACGGATGGAGTTTAACCTGTGGCGTCCACTCCTTTCCCATTGAAAAGGACCGTCCCATCACAGGCATTGATATCACCTGGCCGATCGCTGAATTCAAACACGGCCAGGACGGCGATTGCGTCGTTGGCATCGGCATATGCCGCGGCTCGCAGTATTCCGGTTTGGACGGAACGTACCTGGTGGGAGACTGGATTTCCGGCAGAGTCTGGGGACTGGCGCGCACCAGCAGCAGCGGCGACTGGGCGATGCAGGAATTGTTGCACACCCAACTCCAGCTCACTTGCGGTGGCGAGGATGAAGCGGGAGATCTTTATGTAGCCAACGCCACCAGCCAATATGGCGCTTACAAAGATCCCTTTACGAACCCACCCGGCTCCGTCTGGCGGGTTGTGACCGCCGATAAAGTTCCGGCCGGCGCCAAAACCGCTCCGCTGCATTGATGAAGCCGGTTTATTTGCTCCTGGGTTTCGTCTTCGCCCTGGTCAACGCAGCCGCGGCCGGCACGATCTCAGGGATCGTCAAATTTAGCGGGGATAAACCGCAACGAAAACCGATCACCGAAATCGCCGCCAACGCGTTCTGCAAGGAAGCCTGTGCGGGAAAGACCAACCTGTCCGAACGCTTTGTTTTTGGGAAGAATGGCAACGACGATGTGTTGGCCAACGTGCTGGTTTACGTGAGCAAAGGACTTGAGGGCAAAAAATTCGATCCTCCGGCACAACCGGTTGTGCTTGACCAGGTCAAGTGCGCGTACACACCGCACGTAGTCGGGATCATGGTTGGCCAGCCGCTCGAGATTCACAATAGCGACGCCACGCTGCACAATGTGATGGCGCAACCGACGCTGAATAAGGGATTCAACGAAGGCATGCCTGGAGTCGGCAAGATAACCAAAACGTTCGATCAGCCTGAGTTCTCGCTGGCCCTGCGTTGCTTCATGCATCCCTGGATGCTCGGGTACGTCCATGTGCTCGAGCATCCGTTCTATGCGGTGACGGGCTCGGACGGGTCATTCCAGATCAAGGGGTTGCCCGCCGGGGAATATGAGATTTCCGTCCTGCATGAGTACTCGCGCTTCGCAGCGGAGAAACCCGCCATATCAGTAAAGGTCGGCCAAAACGATACGCAAACAATAGAGTTTGCGTACCACCTTAAAAATAACTAGACGTGGTAAGCCTGTGCGACATTCGCTACGAGCGCGCTCAGAAGCCGGGCGAAAAATTCCAGGTCCGGAACACCTATCCGCATATTGAAGCCATCCTTGTCGGCGAGCCTTTTTGACTTCCACTTTCCGTTGGCCGGTTATTTCTTAAAGAGCTATTTACTCTTCGAGAGCAGCACGATATCCACCAGTTCACCGGCCCGGATCCTGACGTCCTTTGGAAGGCTAATTTCGACGGGCAAACCCAATTCGGCATTGGCCAGCTTCATTGGCCCGAGCAAGGTGGCGGGCACGGCTTCGAGCTGGGTGCCGACTTCGACCACATTAGCCTGTCCGGCCAGGCGGGGCACCCCGCGCGTGCGGATCTCCACCAGCATGCCCGGCTCCGGCTCGTCGCTGATCGGAGGCCGCAGATAGCCGACAATGCGGACCGGGTTTAGCGTGGCCACGGCGACGATCGGCTGACCGGCCGTAACCGACTCGCCTTCGCGATGGAAAATGGTGTTCACAATCCCATCGATGGGAGCGGTAAGGGTGATCGGGCTCAACTCAGCTTCAGTCAGATGCAACTTCGATTCCTGCACGGCAATGGCGGCGCGCAACGGGTCGGCCGAAATCGTGGAAAGCTCCTTGGAGTTCGTCAACTGCAACGCTTGCAGGTTCTTTTCGCCCTCCTCGACCAGTTTGGTTAGATTTTCGACTTCGTTTTGCAAACGGTCACGCGCGGCTTTGGCTTGATCGAAAACACGCTCGGCGACGATCTTGTCCTTGAACAGCTCTTCGGTTCGGCGGAATTCGGTTCCGGCCAATTCGAAATTGACACGGGCGGCGGCCAATTGCGTGCGTTCTTTCATCCAATCCAACCGTAACTGGTCGTAATCCATAGCGTTGTGCTGCTGAACGGCCGTCGGGCGCATATTAGCACGCAAGGATTCGATCTCGGCTTGAATTACCGCAAGCGACGACGCGAGAATACGCGGTTCGGTGACCCTGATCTGAGCGATGGGATCGCCGGTTTTGACCCGTTTAAACCGTTGCACGCTCAACTCTGCGATGACGCCCGCTTTGTAAGAGCTCACGTTCGATAGAACGGGCTCGGCCTGGCCCACCATTACTCGCGAGACTGCATGGTCTTTCCACAGAACAGCAATAATGGCGAAGCCAGCCAAAAAGACCAGCAGCGGCAAAAACCTTTGACGCAGTTCCTGCCAACGTTGGCGGGCTGGGATAGGGATCGGTTCTGGTGTAGCGCTGCTCATAGTTTCGGGGGCTCGCGGTCGCTCGAACGAATCAAGTATCTAGGCAGGAACAGGGCACAGTCGAGTAAAAATGAAGCGGATTTAACCAAGCCGACGCGCGAATTTGGTTCGACGAGCTGTGCGGACTTGGAAAGTTCCGCTCGAGTCTTGCCTTGCTGACGGAGGTATACACCCCACTGTGGCTGCCTCGACAGGAGGGAGCAGGCGGGATAGTTTTTGTTCCAGCAATGTCCTCTAATTTTAACCCGAGCAGAACGATGCAAGTTTTTTCCCCCGCTTCGCTGTTGCGCTGGATTTCAGTTTATGGATTGGCGCTGGTGTTAGGTATTGAAGCCGGTTGCACCTCGACGGGATATCAAAGGGGAGATGTTGCGGCCGTCAGCATGCAACGGGCCGCCAGCGAAGTGCAGACCCAAGAGCGGGCGATGGATCAAACCATGGCTGCATTGCGCGACCTGGTCAACCAACCACAAGGCGACCTGCGCATCGCCTTTAAGCGCTACAGCAAAGCGCTCGACCGGCTGATTGCCAGCACCGAACGCACGGAAACCACCGGCAAAACGATGGAGGCGAAAAATGCCGCCTACGTTGCGGAATGGGATCGGCAGCTGCAAGCGATCGATTTCGGGCATATCCACGAGTTAAGCGAGGCCCGGCGCAACGAGGTCACCAATCGCATGGACGCCATTGAGCGACGCTACCACGACAGTCAGGAAGCGATGGTGCCGCTCATTACGTACTTACTGGATATCCGCCGCGCTCTGAGCATCGACCTGACCACGGCCGGACTGGAGTCGATGAAGGGCGTGGTCCAAAACGCCAATGATAACGTGGCCAAAGTGCAAATGGCGCTCGATTCGCTAACCACGGAATTAACCACTTCCAGCGCGCGCATGTCTTCAATGGCTTACCAGCCGAACCAACCGCCGCCAGCTACGCAGTAGGCATCGCGGCGAGGGGCAGAACGGGAACGGAACGGTGAGACCGGTGCCTCAGCCGGTGAGCGATTAAAAGTGTCGGTCGCGGCAGGGGAGCCCAAAAAGCGGCAGGGGACTGCCGCAGTCCAAAACGCAAGCGTGACACGGGTGTGGAGCGGGACACTTTTCAGCCACGCGAAGGTCCAGCAGAAGCGCCTTTTCGCGCGGAATGTCCCGGCCGGTGCCCGAGGTGTGACCTCGCAGGAACATGTGATTGTGCGGGACCGACCCCGTCCCGACCCCGTCCCGAAATGCGGTTATGCGGAACCAACCCCGTTCCGTTCCGACCTGCAAGATCCGTTCTGAGGGTCCGGTGTATTCTACGCCGCTGCCGCATAAATGCGGCGTTCCGGAACGACGCTACTTCAGGGCGGCACTGGTGCTTTCGGAGCGGAGCAATCGTTGCAGGTTGCGTCCGGCTTCCTCCACCCATTCGGCACTGGGCAAGGCATAGGGTCGGAAGGTTTCGAGGTAGCCTTCCTGAGCATTGAACAAGATGGCCCGATGCAGGCCGAGCATCCCGGCTTTAGGGCTGTCGATCAGGCTGGCCGAATCATTGGCGCTCATTTGGAATAAGACTTTGAATTCAAATTCGCTGATCGCTTTGCGGCTGAGGAAGCGGGTAACGTTATTGTAGCTGTCGCAGGAGGCGATGACATGAAAACCCAGCCGCGTCCGTTCGCAGATTAAATTATTCAAAACCGCTCCGGGGTTTGCCTCGGTTTCATTGCTCGAAGAGAAGCTGAAATCTTCCTCATAACGCAAGCGGCTGAACCGTTGCAGGCCGTGGATAAACAGGAACACCGGCGGGGCGGCATCCGGATCGGGCAACTCCGCCCGACGCGCGGCCTCGGCAGCCAATCCCTTCATGATCTCAGGCAAATCGCCCGGCTTGGCCAGGGTGATTTTGTGGGGAATGGCGCGGATGACTTTCTCCAAATAATCGCGGTGCGGAGTGCCCGGTGCCGTGGCGTCGCACAGGATAAACTGAGCACTACCGAGGGGATATTGCGCCGCGAGGGCAACCAGGCCGGTGCAAAAAATAGCCAGGGTAGCCTCGTCGCGCTGGCCAACGATCAGGAGATTATTACCGGTTTGGCGGCGGAAAGCGGCTTCGGTCGGGCCTTTGATCGAGTTAGGCGCGCCCAACCACATCCGGCCGACACCGGTCGGTTGGGCGGTGGGCACCTCCACCAACTGGCGCAACAAACTATTCTCGCGCACATCGGCCGGCGCATTGCCTTCGAAAACGATTGGCCCCGGATAGGACGTCCCGCTTCGGTCGGCCCGCGTTCGAACGCGAGACAGATAATCGTCGCGCACCTCTTCCGGCAACCAAACGACCTGGAAGGGACTGTTGCCTTCCAAGGCTCCGGCCATATCGTTGTAAATACCTTCACCCGGCCGCGACAAAAGCCGCGGGGCCGGGTTGCTATCGTCCATGATCAAATAAGCATCGGCTTCGTTGCATTGGAGGGCGATGCGGATGACCATTTGCCCGAGCGTCGTGCGCGCGACGGTGTACGCGCCACCCAAAGTCTGGGACCCGAGCAGAACGTGGATGCCGAACGCGCGGCCCTGGCGCACGATGCGGTCGAGCAGCAGCGAGGCGGTCTGGGAGATTTTGTCATCCTCGACGAAGAATTCCTGGAACTCATCGATGAGCAGCAAGGTGCGTGGCATGGGCTCCGTACCCCCTGCCCGCTTGTAACCAGCCACATCCTGAACGCCCAGCGCCCGGAACAAATCGCCCCGGCGCCGAAGTTCATCATCGACTTTTTGAAGGACGCTCAAGCCAAACTCGCGATCACTTTCGATCGCCACCACTCGCGCGTGCGGCAGGCGCTTGGCTCCGTAACACTTGAACTCGACGCCTTTCTTGAAGTCGACCAGATAAAATTCGACCTGCTCCGGATTGCACCAAAGCGCCAGGTTGGTGATGATGACGTGGAAGAGGGTCGATTTGCCCGAACCGGTCTTGCCGGCGACCAAGCCGTGTTGGCGCGTGCCTTTGCCAATGGCCAGGTATTGCAGCTTGGTCGCCCCGGTACGGCCAATGGGAACGCGCAACTCGCTGCTGGTGTCCTCGCTCCAGACCTCCGCCTCGGGCGGGGCGACTTGCTCGAAGGGCACCTCGACACGACTCGAGTCACGGCTAAGCCGGCCGATCTGCTGAATCAACTCGGTGGCCGCCTCTGGGGCGGGCGGCTGTTCGAGCGAGACATCGACGCCTGGCCGCTGTTTGCCGTCGAGGGTCAAGACCGGGCCGCGGAAGCTGATGGTCAAACTGCTCTTGCGCAATTCATCGGGAATAAAATCCTGCGGCAAAGGAAGGCGCCGATCCCAGTGGATCAAGGTGTACACCCCGCAGCGAGCCCCGCTGGCCGCAATGCTTAGCAACCGTTTGGCGGCGGTATCGGTGAAATTGGCGGGGAAATCCGCCAGCACCAGGAAATGATATTTCTCGGCAATCACGCCGGCTTGTTCGTTGTACTCGGCAATCGTTTGATATTCATTGCGCAGGTACATCTGGATGACCTTTTCCATGTGCTCATTGAGATCCGCCAGCTTCTGCTCAATCTGTCCTGACTGCGTCCAGATCCGATTATTGATCATCTGCTCTTCATAATCGGCCAGATGCATGACTCCGGCGAAATTTTGCCCCAGGCCGACTGGATCGAGGATGGTAAAACTCAAGCGTCCAGGCGGCGCGCTGGAGAGCAGGCGCAAGATGACGTTATTGAGGACGTCAATCGCCTGGTCATGACCCGAATCGACGGTCTCCAGCAGGAGTGACCCCTGTTCGGGATAGGCCAGGCAAAGCGGAAGCGAAAACGTGGCCGGCCCCGGCAGGGCCAGGCTGGAAAGCCGGGGCAACACACTGCACAGAGCCGCCAGATCGACCTGTGCCGTCCCAAATTTGGCCGCCTGGGAGAACTTTGCCGGCGGTGACCAATGGGTCAATTTCTCATCGGACCAATCGGGAAAGAGTTGAGCAGCCAAAGACTGCGCTGAACGCAGATCTGCGTAAAGGGGTTCAAGTTTTGTTTTCCATTCCTGTTCCAACCCTCGCAAGGAACTGGCCTGGTCCGTCCTGATTTTATTCTGCCGCTCAATCCAGGCTTGCGCTTGAGTCTGGCTGCGGGTCTCGGACACCTCTTTCAATTGACGAATGGTTTGAGCGTGCTCTTTCTCAAGGCGCTCACGGCGCAGGCGAAAGGCTTGCTCGTGCCTGCTGTTCAGAGCGACGGTCCGTTCATCGGTCCGCATGCGACAGGAAATACGATCATTCGAGGCTGCGGCTTGTGCCCGCCTTAATTCCTGGTCGGCCGCTTGGGTTTTCTGAACGAATTCAGTTTTAATTCGCTCGAGAGTTTCCTGAGTCTGATGTTGCTCGGTTTGCTGGCAGGCGTCGTGAAGCCGCCGCGCGGCGGCCAGAGCATTGGACAATGCCTCAACAGTTGGGCGGGCGCTCCTTTGGGCAAAGAAACGCAAAATCAAAATTATAAGGAAGACCCCGGCGGCGGCCGCTCCGGCCTGCGGATAAGAGAGCGCTTGTCCGGCGATGCGCACGCCGAGTGGAACCAGGACGACGAGGCCGGAGGCAAGGATCACCCAAATCAGCAGGAATTTGAACAAACGCAGGAAAACAGCTCGGCGCAGCTTATCATGCTCCCGCGTGGCCTTTGCGAGCTGCTCGCGCAATGCCGCCAGCAACCGGTGGGCATCCCCCGAAATGTCGACCTGGGTTTTCTCGTACGCCGCCAGAAAGAGGCGGCGGAATCCCCGGTATCCTTTGAAGCTCAGCTGCGCTGCGCTCTCGAGGTTGGCGAGGGTCTGTTGTTCGGTTGCCAGACCGGCCTGGAGCTCGCGGCTGGCGGTCGTCGTTGCCGCCAGGCCGGAATCGCGATCCTTCTCGGCCTGCAGCATGACCTTCTGCAGCTCGTACCTGCGGCCACCCAGGCGTTCGTCGATTTTATTGAGCGCATGTTCCCGGCTGGTTTGATACGCGCGGCCGATCCGCGCTTTGCGTTGCTCGAACTTGACCTGAGCTGCCGTTTTGGCGTTCTGAAAGTCGGCTTCGGCTTTCAGGATGGCGGCGGAAAGCTGCTTGGTTTGCTCCTCGAGGGAGGCCTCATGCCGGCGGCCTTCGCGCGCCACGGTTCCGTGCAGGTCTTCGTTCAATTTGACCGCGCGCGCGCCAATATCCTCGACGGTGGCCTTGAGCGTGTCGACCAGCCCCAACATTCGGTTTGCTCCCAATTGGCTACTCACAATCCTTCTTGATCTTCAGAACCAACTTGTCCAATTGATCGATGACTAACACCGCGCGATCCACACTGGCGAACAGCTCTTCCAGGTATTTGTGTTCGAACTCCCGGCTCTTGGCGTCCACCCAATACTCCTGGGTCTGCTGCCAACGAAGCCGCAACTCTTTGGTGAGAGCTTCAAGCCTTGCGCCGCTCGGACTCATGTCTTTCCGGTCTCCAGGTGCGGAGCAGGCGGGGAACTCTGGAGCGATCCGCCAGCCTCGGTCTGCGGTTCGAGGTTGCCGGTCCCCGTTAGTGCCGGAATTGAGGCCGGCGACGCCGGCGCCTTGGAGTCAGCGTAAGCGGCCAGCGTGTTAATCGCCTGAGTCAAATAAGCGACGGCCTTAACCATGTCATTGGACAGGACGGTGTGCAGTTTTTCCGTCTGCTTGACCAGCGGCTGCACCCGGCCATCGAACTCCCGATCCCATTTCTTGATAATGCGCAGTTTCTCGTCGGCTTCGACAACCGCGGCTTTGGCGCGATGCATCGCCATCTGCTCGGCGGCAGTTTCCTTGCGCAAAATGCCCAACCTGGCGCTGAAAAGAGCTTGCTGCGCCTGCTCGAGGTCCTTGAGCCGGCGCCGCATTTGGTTTTCCCAGTGAACACGTTGCTCCCCCTCCAACCAACTGCGTGTACGCAAAACCTCGGAGCTGATTTCATCCAATGCCGGGCGAGCCTGGCTAAGGTAAACAATCAGGTTCGAGCGAAAAGCTTCGAGGGCTTCGAGGGAAGTAACGTGAGCTTTTTGCGGCATCGCCTAACGCTGGTTCAGGTACTCCTCGATCCGCTGCGCTTTGCGCAGGAGATAGGGCGATTGCTGGTTGGATACTTCGACGAATTTCTTTAGCGCCTTGATCATTTGTTTGAACTCGTCGGCAAATTTAACGTGTTCCTCGTCCTGCCAGGTGTCTCCGAGGGCGGCAAAACGCGCCTGCAACGAAGCCACCTTGTCCTGGAGGTCACTGTTGAACCGTTTCAATTCCTCGGCGAATCGCCGCACCTGTTCCGGATCCATTATCGCCTGGGCCATAGTCAGTCTTTCTATTTTGGCCTGCCCGCTAAGCGCCGAGCGGCTGCTGCCTTGAACATACCACACCCTGCCCATTTCCGCCTCCCAGCGCAAACCCATTCCCTGGGGTTTTGACAGGAGCAGAGAACAGAGACATGACTGCGCTTGCTGAGTTTCAGACGGTGAAAATAGCAGCTTTCATCAGGCGTAGCTGCCCTTGCAAACTTGGCTTCCGGATAATTCGTTGAGTTCGCGACTCGTGGAGCGGTCCCGCTTTGCTAAAACTTAAAATTCCAGCTCGACTGGCTGTACTTCTGCTCAGCCAACTGCGCGATGAGATCCAGCGGGAGCTCCTTCAACGGTTCCGATACCTGCCAGGCTTCGAGCAATGCTTCCTTAACGCGCTGAAACGGCACCTGAAGATTCATCAGGAAGTCAGCGTGCGCCCGGTGCCGCCGGTATTCAGGCTGGTGGGAAGGGAAAGGTAATGCCTTCGCGACCAGCCCAATGTCCGCGGCGAGCAAGAACGAACCGTGGAACAGAACAAAGTTTTTGCGACGCCGTTGTGAGTTACCGGAAAACTTACGTCCTTGGAATGTCAGATCGGTATGCCCCTGACGCTGGATTGGACCTTCGAGCAATGACTCCAAGGCCGTTTGATTGCGCTGCAGGATATACTCATTGGTTCCGGCGATGCCGGCCAGGCGCGCCGAGCTGCTGGTTGGCAAAACCAAGGAGTAGTTCAGACAGCCGGGCCCTTGCAGCACCGCCCCGCCCCCGCTGCACCGTCGCAAGACGGGAATTCCCGCACCCCGGCAAAACTCGAGGTTAGCCTCGAGGCCTGCATGGTTGGCGTAGCCAAGAACGACGAAGTATTGCGCTGGTTCCCAGAATCTGAGCACGCCATCGAGTTGGCCAGCTTCACACACGTCGAGCAGGACCTCGTCGCAGGCAAGGTTTTGCTCTGGGGTGGGCAAAGTGAGGTCGCAATGTTTCAAGGGTGGTTCTTTCCTGAAGATCGCCTTGCGTGCTATACTATTTGATTGGCACCGGCCAAAGCATCCGGTCTAATGTCCTGCTGCGCAACCACGCATGCCGGTGACCGCAGCGCCAGCGCGTTTCTTGAATAGCCTGCGGTTTTGACATTCGAACCACCTGAGAGTAATGGAATTATTTTGAGCGACAAATTGAAAGCACACAAGACGGACAGCGCGGGCGAGCAGCCGCAATTGCAGGTGCTGCCTGACGCCAATGGGCAAGGCGATGACAAACTGATCCAATCCCTGGAATCCGTCGTCGAGTACACCCTGCGCAGCCGGGGACCCACCACCAAGAGCCGCTTCCTTGGCAATGTGGCCGATCTGCTTCGAGAAGAAGGAGTCGAGGGGCCGCGAGTCGTAAGCACACCCTACGTCAATACCATTCCGCCCGAGAAACAGGCTCCATTTCCCGGGGATTTTGAGATGGAGCGCCGGCTCAAGAGCTATACCCGCTGGAACGCCATGGCCATGGTGGTCAATGCCAACCGCACGCACAGTGGATTGGGCGGTCACATTTCCACCTATGCTTCGGCCGCCACGCTCTACGAAGTGGCCTTCAACCATTTCCTGCGCGCTCGCACCGAGGATTTCGCAGGCGACCAGGTTTATTTTCAGGGCCATGCCACGCCGGGGATTTACGCGCGTGCTTTTCTCGAAGGCCGCATCGACGAACAGCATCTGCACCATTTCCGCCAGGAGCTCGCCGAAGGAGGAGGCCTTTCTTCCTACCCGCATCCTTACCTGATGCCTGAGTTTTGGCAGTTCCCGACCGTCTCAATGGGTCTGGGTCCCCTGCTCTCCATTTACCAGGCCAGGTTCAATCGATATCTCAAAGCCCGCGGCCTGGTGAGCGGCGACGAGCCGAAAGTTTGGGCCTTTCTCGGTGACGGAGAGACCGATGAGCCGGAAACGCTCGGGTCCCTGACTTTGGCCTCGCGCGAGAACCTGGATAACCTTATTTGGGTGATCAACTGCAACCTGCAGCGGCTGGATGGCCCGGTTCGCGGCAATGGCAAAATCATCCAGGAACTTGAAGCCGTGTTCCAGGGAGCGGGTTGGAACGTTATCAAAGTTATTTGGGGTTCCGATTGGGATAAGCTCCTGGCGGCGGACAAGACCGGATTGCTGCTGAAGCGGATGGAAGAAGCCGTGGACGGCGATTATCAAAAGTATTCCGTCGAGCCCGGCAGCTATACCCGCAAGCATTTTTTCGGCAAATATCCCGAACTGCTCCAGCTGGTGAATCACCTTACCGACGAGCAGATCAACAAACTGCTGCGCGGGGGACACGATTCGCGCAAGGTTTACGCGGCCTACAAAGCGGCCAGCGAACATCGGGGTCAACCCACCGTGGTTCTGGCGAAAACGATCAAGGGTTACGGCCTGGGCGAAGCCGGCGAAGGCCGCAACATCACGCACCAGCAAAAGAAACTGAACGAAAAAGAGCTGCGCGAGTTCCGCGCCCGCTTCGGCATACCCGTCAGCGACGAGGAAATTGCCGAGACACCCTTTTTCCGTCCGGCGCCCGACAGCGCCGAGCGCAAGTACTTGGTTAATCGGCGAAAGAAACTCGGCGGCTTTTTGCCGCAACGACACGTGACAGCCGCCCCGCTTGAGGTTCCCAAACTGGATTTGTTTGGAGAATTGCTGAAAGGTTCAGGCAAATTCGAGATGTCCACCACGATGGGCTTTGTGCGGCTGGTCAGCTTGCTGGTGCGCAACAAGACCATTGGCCGGTACGTCGTGCCCATCATCCCTGACGAAGCGCGCACGTTCGGATTGGATGCCCTGTTTCGTGAAATTGGAATCTATTCTTCCAAAGGCCAGCTATACGAGCCGGTGGATAAGAAATCCCTGCTGTACTACCATGAAGCAAAGGATGGGCAGATCCTGGAGGAAGGGATTACCGAAGCCGGGTCAATGGCCTCCTTTATTGCAGCCGGCAATACCTACGCGACCTTCGGCCGGCAGATGATCCCGTTTTACATCTACTACTCGATGTTCGGTTTTCAGCGCATTGGCGATTTGATGTGGCTGGCTGGCGACATCAAGGCCAGGGGCTTCCTGCTCGGCGCGACTTCCGGCCGGACCACCCTCAACGGCGAGGGTTTGCAGCACCAGGACGGTCATAGCCTGGTGCTCTCCAGCAGCATCCCTTCCCTGGCTACCTACGATCCCGCCTTCACGTACGAGGTCGCGGTTATCATCGCCGACGGCATGCGGCGGATGTACGTGGACAATGAGGACTTGTTCTATTACCTGACACTTTACAACGAAAATTATCCAATGCCGGCAATGCCGGAGAATGCCGCCGAGGGGATTTTGAAAGGGCTGTACAAGTTCCGCTCCGGCCCGGAGAAGTTGCCGCTCAAGGCGCAATTGCTGGGCAGCGGTCCAATCCTGCGCGAAGCCCTGGAAGCGCAACGGATGCTGGCGGAAAAATACGGGGTCTCGGCCGATGTTTGGAGCGCCACCAGCTATAAGTTACTGCGCAACGACGCTCTGCGCGCCCGGCGTTGGAATATTCTTCACCCCACTGAAAAGCCGCGACGGTCGTACCTGGAAAGCCTGGTCGAAAGGGAAGAAGGGCCATTCGTCGCCGTATCCGACAATATGAAACTGGTTCCGGACCAAATCGCGCCGTGGATCCCAGGCGGCCTAACCACGCTGGGCACCGACGGATTTGGACGGAGTGATACCCGGGAAAGGTTGCGCCGCTTTTTCGAAGTGGATGCTGCCTGCATCGTGGTGGGCACGCTCTACGCCTTGGCGGAACGCAAGAAAATCGAAATGACCGTCGTCAGCCGGGCGATAAAGGAATTGGGAGTGGACCCGGAGAAAGTCTATCCGCAGCTGGTCTGAGCACCCAGAGCGCCGCGTTGCGAGCTCCGCTTTTTTCTGGAACTCGCCCGTGAATCGGGCAAATTGCAGCCCATTTTACTATGTTACTATGGATTTGAAATTACCGCACTTGGGTGAAGGCGCCGATTCCGGAACAGTTGTTAACCTGTTCGTAAAGGAAGGCGACCAACTCACCAAAGATCAGCCGGTCCTCGAACTTGAAAATGAAAAGGCAGTCGCCACCATTCCTTCGACTGGAGCTGGCACGGTAACGAAGATCTTCGTCAAGCCCGGCGATAAAATCAGCGTGGGCCAGCGCATCCTCGCCCTGGGGGACGGTAGCGCGGCGGCTCCTGAAACGAAAACGGCTCCCAAACCGCAAACGGCGCAACAGACTGCCGAACCTGAGTCCACCCCACCGGATTCTCGCGAAGAAAAGTCGAAACCTTCTGTCGCCGAAGCTGAGCCCAAACCAGGAGTGCCGCCCGCGGCCGCGCCTTCGTTGCGGAAGGTGGCACGCGACCTGGGTATCGATTTGACCAAGGTCCGCGGCAGCGCGCGCGGGGGCCGAATCATTCTGGAAGACATCCGCAGCTACCTTCAACGACTGCAACGGCTGGCGTCCCAACCGCCGGCCCCAGCAGCAGGCGCGCCCGGCCCACCGCAAAGGCCGCCGCTCGAGCAGATCGATTTCTCCAAATGGGGCTCGGTGCTCAAGAAGCCACTCAGCCCACTGAGGCAAGTCATCGCCCGGCGCATGCTCGAGAATTGGAACGCCGTGCCCCACGTGACTCAATTCGATGAGGCCGACGTGACCGACCTCAACGCACTGCGGAAAAAATACTCAGCCGCGTACGAACAAAAGGGCACGCGCCTTACCCTGACTTCGTTCGTTTTGAAAGTGGTCGCGAACACGTTGAAGCAACATTTGATCTTCAATTCCAGCCTTGATGAAGTCGCTCAGGAGATCGTTCTCAAAGAATACTGCCACATCGGTGTCGCCGTGGATACGGAGGCCGGCCTGATCGTTCCGGTCATTCGTGACGTCGACAAAAAAAGCCTGCTGGAACTTTCCAGGGAGCTCGAAGAAATGGCCAGGAAGTCGCGTGATCGCAAAGTATCGGCTGAGGACCTCAAGGGCGGCACCTTCACCATCTCGAACCAGGGCGGCATCGGCGGGTCACACTTCACGCCGATCATCAACAAGCCCGAGGTGGCGATCCTTGGCCTTGGGCGAAGCACCAACAAAGCCGTGGTGCGTGGAGATAAGATCGAGTCGAGACTCATGATGCCGCTTGGGCTCTCGTACGATCATCGCGTCATCGATGGCGGCCAGGCTGCGCGGTTTGTGGTGGACTTGGTGAAGGCGTTTGAAACGTTCAAGGAGGATTTGGTTAAGCTTTGAGTCTTCCTCGTCCTCTTCGTCTTCCTCTTCCTCTATGACGCCGCCAAGCCAGAGCCAGCCCCGGAGGGCAGCCTTCGATCACGAAAAGCTGCGTGTCTACCAGGTGGAGCTTGAATTTCTTGCCTGGGTCTCTCCACTCATCGACGAAGCGAAGACGTCGGCTCGCGGCAAAGGCAGGGAGGTCTGTGACCAGCTTGATCGCGCCAGTCTTTCTGCTCTGCTAAACACAGCCGAAGGCAACGGTAAACGCCGCGGGCAGGTGCGAGCAAAGTATTTCGATGACGCGCGCGGCTCTGCGACGGAATGCGCAGCATGCTTGGACGCAATGGTCGCCAAAGGCATCATCCCGCCGGAATCTATTCTCGAAGGCAAGGCCATGCTCATTCAAATCGTTTCTATGCTGTGCGGGCTGGTCGACCGATTTGATCAACCAGACTGCCGCTGTCATGAGGAGACGGTGGAGTATCGCATCGCCGAACTGTCGGAAACGGCAGAGAGGATGAGGAAGAGAACGAGAAAGAGGACGATTTAGACCCCGGAGACTTAATATCATGGATCCAATCAAAACCGAAATCGTTGTAGTGGGCGCCGGGCCCGGTGGGTACGCCGCGGCCTTTTACGCGGCTGACCTGGGCAAAAAAGTGATACTGGTCGAACGGGACCCGCGCCTGGGCGGTGTATGCCTCAATCGCGGCTGCATTCCCTCAAAAGCATTGCTGTATGCCGCCCACACCGTCAGTTCCGCGCGCGAGTCCGAACATCGCGGCATTAGTTTTGGCAAACCTACCGTGGACGTTTCCAAGCTGCGCGCCTGGAAAGAGTCGATCCTGACTCGTTTGTCCGGGGGCATTGCGCAACTGGCCAAAATGCGCGGCGTTCAGGTTCTCCAGGGCCGGGGTTATTTCGAAGACTCGAGAACATTGCGGGTCGAAACCGACCAGGGCCAGCAGTTTGTTCATTATGAAAAGGCGATCGTGGCAGTCGGTTCCAAGTCGACCTTGCCGAAGGCGTTCGATTTGGGCAACCCGCGGATCATGACTTCCCGCGAGGCTCTCGAAGTCGAAGATATCCCGGAGAACCTGCTGGTCATCGGCGGAGGATACATCGGCATGGAATTGGGCACTGTGTACGCCAGCCTCGGCAGCAAAGTGGTTTTAGTCGAAGCCTTGGATACCATCCTCGCCGGGGCGGATCCGGATCTCGCGCGTCCGGTCATTGCCTATGCCAAAAAGGCTTTTAAGGAAGTCCGGCTCAAAACGAAAGTCGGCAAAATGGCCACGAGCGGCAAACAGATCAAAGTCGAGTTCGACCTGGATGGCCAAAAAAAGGAAGAGCTCTACGACCGGATTCTCGTGGCAGTAGGCCGCTCGCCGAACGCGGAAGACCTCGGCTTGGAGAACACCAAGGTGTCCTTCGACGAGAAGGGCTTCATTCATGTGAATGAGAAGCAACAAACCACCGACCCGGCCATCTACGCCATCGGCGACATCGCCGGAGGCATCCTGCTGGCCCATAAAGCCTCTAAAGAAGCGCGCATTGCCGTTGAAGTCATTGTCGGCGAAGACAGCGCATTCTGTGACATTACAATCCCCGCTGTGGTCTTTACTGACCCGGAGCTGGCCTGGTGCGGCCTGACCGAATCGGAAGCCAAAGCCAAGGGAATCGAGGTGCAGGTGGCCAAATTCCCGTGGGCTGCTTCAGGGCGCGCCTTGTCCTTCGATCGACCCGACGGTTTGACAAAGCTCATCATCGACCCCGATACGGAGCGCATCCTCGGGGTGGGCATTGTGGGAACCGGCGCCGGTGAATTGATCTCCGAAGGAGTGCTGGCCGTCGAGATGGGCGCCACTGCCAAAGACCTGGCTCTGGCCGTCCATCCGCACCCTACCCTTTCTGAAACGTTGATGGAAGCCGCCGAGGCCTTTTACGGTCACGCCACCCATACGATGGCGCGGAAAAAGTCCGAGCCAACGGCCGCCTAGCGCACGACCGTAGCAGCGAACTAAGCAGACTGAACGCCCGGGTACGTCACCACGACTTCCTCAGGTCCTTAGGGTCCGCTCCTTGCGCTCGCAAGGCGCGCAAGCTCAAGGCGTCGTGCCGTTTTGCCAGCCGGACGCCCTGTTCATCGGTCAGGATCGGACAATGAAAATAATCCGGAGGCGACCAGCCTAGAGCGCGATAAAGGAGAAGTTGGCGGGCCGTTGATTTCAGCAGGTCCGCCCCGCGAACGACTTCACTAATCTGCATTGCTGCGTCGTCCACTACCACTGCCAGATGATAGGCTGGGACATTGTCATGGCGCCAAACCACGAAATCGCCGAAGTCAGTGCCGGCAACAAAGACTTGCGGACCATAGTGCAGATCCACGAATTGAATCGTCTCGCCATCGGACACGCGAAACCGCCAATTGACACGTTCGGTCGAAGGAGACATTTGGCTTGGGAGGCGTTTTTCGGATGGCTGAGCATCCGATTTTGGCCGGCATGTTCCCGGATAGAGCGGCTCGTCTTCACCCTGGTGTGGCGCCTGAACCGCGCGCAGCACGTCCTGGCGTGAACAACTGCACCGGTAAGCGTAACCGCTTTGCTGCAATTGCTGTAGCGCGGACCGGTACAGATTCATCCGTTCGCTTTGCGAATAAGGGCCGAAAAGGCCCCCCACGTCCGGCCCCTCTTGCCACTTAAACCCGAACCAGGCCAAATCCTCGAACATGGCGGTCACGAAATTCGGCCGACACCGGGAACGATCCAGGTCCTCGATTCGCAAGACGAGCGTTCCGTTGTTCTCGCAAGCACGTCGCTGTGCCGTCCAGAAAGTTCGCGCGTGACCCAGATGGAGGTAGCCGGTTGGGGATGGCGCAAGGCGGCCGCGATAAGGACGTGGTTTGGACTCCGGCGTGCTCATTGAGCCACGGTCTGGCGCAGCAAAAGGGACGCGGCGGTGTGGCAAAATCCGAAATCCGAAGGCCGTAGGCCGAAATCCGAAAACCGAGACCAGCACACGCTAAGACCGTGTTTTAAACTAGCGGTCTGGAGGTGGGCACCTGTGTTTGGAGTCCCACCTTCAGGCGGTCTCGGCGCCCAGCCGCCTAAAGGCGGGACTCCTAACCGAATATTAAAAGCCGCTCTAAAAGTGCTCATTCGGATGGGCGGCGAGCCAATCAGTTAGTCCGGGTAAACGGATCGAAAGAAGGCGTTCAACTTTGGAGCAATTGAGAGAGGTGTCGGGTGATCGAGGAGCACCTGGATAGTCGCCGGCGGAGCCGGCAAGCATCCTGGGCCGCAACTGTGGCCACCGAGCGGCCAAAATTTGACCGATTTGCCAGCGGGACAGGCGCTCGCCTCCCGCAACATGATAAAGACCTGGGCGATTGAGAGAAAGGAGACGCCAGGTTGCTCGTGAAGTTTCCACGGCCGGAATGGGACAGCGAAACTCGTCCGTAAAGAGTGTCAAGGTTTTGCCTTGCTCCCAGGCCAGGCGCAGTTGCTCGTTAAAGCCGCGATCGCCGGTTGGGGAGCGGCCGCCATTCAGAGAGGTCCGCACCACGGTGTGCTTGGGGTTGGCCAGCACGAGTTGTTCCGCGGTTGCCTTGGTCTCGGCATAAACGCTCAAGGGATTGATCGGTGAGCTCTCGTCGTAGTTGCCTTGTTTGCCGTCGAAAACCAAGTCGGTCGAAAAGAAGACCAATGGGATTTCTGACGCAAGTTCGGCCAAACGAGCCGTAAGCTCCACATTGAGCTGCCGAGCGAGTTCGGGGTTCGCCTGGCAGGCTGGACTGCGGCTGAGCGCGGCGCAATGCACGAGGAATCCCGGCCGATCCCGGTTGAACTTTCGGCGAACTGCCGCGTAATCGAGGAGATCGAGCTGCGGCCGGGTCAAGCCGACGATGCGCCACGCCGGCACACATTCGGTCGCGGTTTGGACAAGATAGCCACCAATGAGACCGCCGGCGCCAGTGATCCAAACCAGGCCGTCGTTCATCAGTCGATTAAACGCTGGGTCAGTTGCTGGTAAGCGTCGATTCGCCGATCGCGCAGGAACGGCCAATGGGTGCGGGTTTGGTCCACCTGCGAGAGATCCACCGGGACAACCAGCACCTCCTCGCGATCGGCGCTGGCCCGCGCCAGGATCTCGCCGGAGGTTCCGGCCACAAAGCTTTGACCCCAGAACTCGATGCCGTCACCGGCGAGTTTTTCGTGTCCGATTCGGTTGGGCGCGGCCAGATAGCAACCATTGGCGATGGCATGACCGCGTTGCACAGTCTCCCACGCGTCATGTTGGCGCTGGCCCGCTTCATCTTTCTCGGATGGGTGCCACCCGATCGCCGTCGGATAAAACAGAATCTCGGCCCCCTGTAATGCCGTCAAGCGCGCCGCCTCCGGATACCATTGGTCCCAACAGATCAGCACGCCAATTTTCGCATAACGCGTCTGCCAGGCGCGGAAGCCCAGATCCCCGGGCGTGAAGTAGAACTTTTCGTAAAAAAGCGGGTCATCCGGGATGTGCATCTTACGGTAGAGGCCCAGCAGCGTGCCGTCCGCGTCGATGACAGCCGCCGTATTATGATAAACTCCAGCCGCCCGTTTCTCAAAGACCGAGGCGATGACGACAACCTTATGGCGTTTGGCAAGTTTCTGGAAGGCATCGGTCGTCGGTCCGGGCACCGTCTCGGCCAACTTGAAAAACCGATGGTCCTCCGCCTGACAGAAGTACTGCGAGCGGAACAGTTCCTGGGTGCAGATGATCCGGGCGCCTTGTCGAGCAGCGCGTTCGACCGCGGCCAGCGTCTTGTTGAGATTAGCGCGGGGCTCCGATGAACAGGAGGTTTGAATCAATCCGATGTGGACTTTCGAGTCGGGAACAGTCTTAGACATATGAGAAGCTCCAATCCGAATCCGGACCGCGGGAAGGAGGATTACTTGGCCTTGGCGGTGTAACGCCTCACCTCGTCGAGAAGTTCTGTCGTGCCGCGAGTGGGGATAACTGCCGAGGATGGCAAGCTCTGGCCGAACAGCTCCCGAATAAATTTGCCCAGGGTTTCGTTGGTGGGGCCGTAACCGGAATGGTAGATATAATGCTCGAGATCGTAGAGCATTTCGTCCGCCGTCGGATAGCGCTTGTCCAAATCGCGGGACAAAGCGCGATGCACAATCTGGTTGAGCCGCTCATCGACGCGCTCATCCAAAGGACGGAAATCCGGAACCGGCATGTTAATCATCCGTTGACGGGATTCTTCAGCGGAAGCCGCCTTAAAGATATTGCGCCCCAGAAGCAGGTGCGCCAGGACGACGCCGGCTGAAAAAAGATCCGAGCGCTTATCAGTGATTTGGAAATTGGCCTGCTCCGGGCTCATGTAATCGGCTTTGCCGGCAACGACTTCACCCTCGTTGTCGATCAGAAAGCCTTTGGCCTTGGCGATACCGAAATCGGTCAGCTTCACATCGCCTTCATAGGCGATCATGATGTTTTTGAAACTGACGTCGCGATGCACGATACCCAGCGGTTTGCCATCCTTGTCGGTCTTGGCATGGGCGTAAGCCAACCCACGCGCGACGCGGCTGACGATGAAGACCGCCAATTCTTTGGGCAGGACGCGGCGGCGCTCGACCAACTGGTTGGAGAACTGTTCGAGATTGGCGCCCCGGATCAGCTCCATGGCGATAAAGGAAACATTCTGCGTCTCGCCGAGGTGATAGGTCTGCGCGATGTTGGTATGAATCAGATCCGCGACCAACTTGGCTTCGCCGATGAAGTTATCGATGAATTGCTTTTGGGTGGCATAGTTCTGGCGAATGACTTTGATGGCCACCCTTTTGACGAAACCGCGCGTGCCGTGTTGTTCGGCTTCATACACGATGCCCATCCCGCCTTCGTAGATCTTGCGGACGATCTCGTAGCGAAACTCATTCTGAATCGTGAAAAGCGCCACAAAGAGATGGTGAGCCAACGAAGGTTGAAGTCAAGCCCGGGTTGAATGACGAGGGATAATGCGAGCGCGAAAACAGGCGCATTTATAGGCGAATTTTTCGATTTTCTGCTTGCGCGTCGGAGCCGAACGTCTTTAATCGGATCAAGTCGCTAGAGTTTTTTAAACCAAAACAACAACAAACACATCGAACAGATTATGGCAAAAGCAATGTCCAAATCGCAGATCGCCGCCACGGTTGCCGAGAAGGCCGGCATCACCAAGAAGCAGGCCGCCACCGCGCTCGACAGCGTAGCCGAATTGGCTTACAAGCAGGCCAAGCACACCTTCACCGTTCCCGGATTAGGCAAACTCGTGTTAGTCAATCGGCCCGCCCGCGAGATGACTATGCAGTTCGGCCCCAATAAAGGTCAGAGCATCAAGATCCCTGCCAAACGCGTCGTCAAATTCCGCGTTGCCAAAGCCGCCAAGGACGCCATCCTCGGCGCAAAGTAATTTCCTTTTCTCTTAATGGCACTCTGATCGATTCAGAGTGCCTTTTTTTTCGTTGAAAGCGCGCCCCAAGTTGACCCCAGGTTTCGCAGATTTCGCTCATCAGCAAAGAAATCTGTGTTATCGGCGCGATCCGCAGCTAAACCGCGTCTGGTTGGGGCGCCGGCCGCGCTGGCTGAGTCGGTCCAAGGCGTCGAAATGAAAATCGCCGTGGTCGGCTGCGGAGCAGTCGGAAGTTATTATGGTGCCAGGCTGGCTCGGGCCGGGGAGGAGGTGCATTTCCTGTTGCGTTCCGATTACGACCAGGTACGCCGGCGGGGTGTGCAGATTCGCAGCCCACAAGGTGATTTCCGCGTGCAACCAAAATGCGCTCGCACCCCTGATGACATTGGGCCCTGCGACCTGGTGCTGATTGGTCTGAAGACAACTGCGAACCATCAATTTCCAGTACTTGTGCCGCCGCTGACGCGGACGCACACGGTGCTGCTAACTTTGCAGAATGGCTTAAGCAATGAAGAGCAGCTGGCGGCCATTGCGCCCGTTGAACAGATTATGGGTGGGCTCTGCTTCGTTTGCCTTAATCGAATTGAACCAGGAATCATTCAACACATCGATCATGGCCTGGTCATGCTCGGCGAGTTTCAACGTTGGCCGGAACCGCGCACTCATGACCTGGCCACGCTTTTTCGGAACGCCGGCATCCCTTGCAAGGTCACCGACAACCTGGCGCGCGCGCATTGGGAAAAACTCACCTGGAATGTCCCGTTCAATGGGCTAGGGGTAGCGAGTGCAGCCGGCCTGCCGGCGGTGCGCTCGGGGAAACTGGATCCAGCCGCCCCGTTACAACCGTGCCTCACCACCGATCGGTTGCTCGGCGACCCGGGTTGGGCACAGTTACTGCGCGAGTTGATGGACGAAGTCATTGCGGCCGCGTGCGGCCTGGGTCATGTCTTGCCTGCGGACCTGGCGGATGTTCAAATCGAACGCACCCGCACCATGGGCGCCTACAAAGCTTCGACGTTGATCGATTTTGAGCGTCGCCAGCGCTTGGAACTGCAAAGCCTCTTTCTGGAACCTCTTCGCCAGGCCGAGTCAGCCGGTGTGAAGGTGCCGCGCCTCCGGGCCCTGTGCAGAATCCTGGAGCAATTGGATCCGGGGAAATTGCCGCAGTAGGAGGCAGCGCAAGGGGGTGCCCGGTGTCAGCAGGTCTTTGGTTGTTGCGGGCAAAAAGCCCGCGCGCCGAGGAGAGAGGGGCTGCCTTATCTAGAGCCTAGAGCCACGCAGCCACGAAGACGCATTGACAATCGCGAGTCTAAAAGTGTAAAGGAATATTGCTGAGATTGTGCCGATCGGTCGAAACTGACGGGCAAATGCGTGCGGTGAATAGGTGGAAAAAAACGAAGCTGTTGAGACCGGCTGCCGGTTTGCACCCGAACTCGCGCTCAAGGCGGGCTTTTAATCTGTGTCGTGCCAGTGGATCGGCCTCGGGTATTTGGAAAACATTTCGATGCATTACTTCGCTTGTCCTGTTCTCAATTCAGGCTCTCAGCGCGCCTATTGTCCTCAGTGATGCCCAAGTTGAACGGGAATACGAGCGGAATTCGTGGCATGTTGAGAACGGGTTGCCCGATGAGAGAGTGACGGCGTTGCTCCAATCGCGCGACGGGTATCTCTGGATTGGAACGCAGAGTGGGGTTGCCAGGTTCGACGGAAGCAGATTTACGATTTACAGCCGTGCCAACACGGCACAATTCGACTCGGACTACTGTCATACCATCGTTGAGGACTCGGAGGGGAATCTCTGGTTCGGTTTCCGCGGGGGCCGCCGCCTCGTCAGGAAGTCTGGGGATCAGTTCAAAGCCTTTTCTCCTCCGGGGCCACATCTCTCGTTTGATGCTTGCAAGTTGCTGCCCAGCCGGTCCGGAGGGATCTGGTGCGGTGTTGACAAAATGCTTTACCGCATCCAGGGCGATCATCTCGAAGCGTACCCCGCTGGTGATATTTGCGGAGATCCAATCCCGTTGCGTGAGGAGGAGGATGGCAAGCTACTCATTGGAGGTTGGCAACAATCGTCGCGTTTCGATCCAATTCATCATTCCTTCCAGCGCTTGCCGCTTCTTGCCGGCCCTCAGGAGCGGAGCGCCCTTGCTTTTTGCTTCGGCTCGGGCCGGGAGGGTTGGTTGCTTTCGGTGGATAGCAGTTCCAGTGGCTGCCCGATAACGGCCAAAGGACACATAACGTTTTTGAAAGACGGCCGTCTACCGGAGATCCTGAATGCGGATGGGGATGGCTTTGTGCTCAATTCACGCGCGCGTTTCGTCATTCGAGATTCCTGTGGAGCTCTATGGCTGCCGGGTAATGGCCGCGGAATCATTCGCTTTTTCGAAGGGCGATACGAGGTCCTGCCGATGCCTCGATTGGCGGAAGAGGAGTTCCCGATGTGTTGCATTGCGGACCGCGAGGGCAGCATTTGGATAGGGTCCGACTACAGCGGCCTACAGCGCTGGACGCCGCGCAAGGTAAAAACCTACGGTGCAGAGGAGGGGCTGCTGCACAATCAAGTTTGGACTGTGCTCGAAGCCCGGGACGGAAGCATCTGGATAGGCACCGAGGCAGGACTAAGCCATTGGGAAGATGGCCATTTTTCGAATTTCCGTTTTGGGAACGAGCCACCTGCCAATGCGGTCCGATCCGTCGTCCAGGACCGTGGCGGGACGATTTGGGTCGGCACGATTCGGCTGCTTGAATCGATTCGGGATGGCATGCTCTCGGAACACCGGCTTCCAGGCCCATGGGAGGAGACCAAAATCCGGTGTTTGCTGGCGGCGCGTGACGGAACACTTTGGGTGGGAACGGCACGCGGTCTCAGTCGATTAACAAACAATGTGCCAACAAAATTCAGGGACCCAAGCGGTCCAGGGGAGTGTGACGTTCGGGCCATGCTCGAAGACCGGAACGGCGACGTTTGGGTGGGAACAGCAGGCTCAGGCCTGTACAGATTTCATGATGGCGAATTCTCTTTGCTGACTACCACCCATGGGCTTTCCAGCCAAAACATTTGGGCTTTATATCAGGATTCTGATGGGTCGCTGTGGATTGGTGCCGATAATGGACTGAACTTGCTGAAGGATGGGCATTTCACGACGTTTACGGTCCGGCAAGGTCTGCCCGCGAATGGAGTCGATTCCATCCTGGAGGATGATTACGGCCGCATTTGGGTCAGTCACGACAAAGGCCTCTTTCGAGTTGCCAAATCACAGTTTTTGGAGGTAGCCGCCAGGCACAAGGAGAGCGTCGAGGCTGTTAGCTACGACCAAACCGATGGCTTGTCGACCATGGAATTCAACGGCCAAAAAAGCAATCCAACGGCCTGTAAAACCCGCGATGGTCGGCTCTGGTTCCCGACGGTGAAAGGAGTGGTTGTCATCGATCCGAAAATGACCGCACTTGATGAAACGCCGCCGATGACGGTGATCGAGCAGTTCCGTGCCAATGGGAAATTGCTCGTCGATCGATCAGAACATTTGGGGAGTGCTGCGGCTAAACCCGTGCTCAATTGCCGCTCCGGCCCACTGAAATTGCCACCTGGCGGTGCCAAGGTGTTAGAGTTTCGCTATGTTTCGCCCACTCTCCTGGCGCCCGAAAAGGTCAGGTTCCGATTTCGGCTTATTGGTTTGAGTGACGAATGGATTGAAGCCGACGACCGCCGCGAAGCCTACTTTACTGATCTGCGGCCCGGGAATTACACGTTTGAGGTAATTGCATGCAACCATCACGGAATCTGGCAACCACACGGCGCCAACGTGGCCTTCACGGTGGGAGCGCACATTTACGAATCGTCCATGTTCTACGCCACTCTTGGTTTGGGAGTAATAACCGCTTCATTGACCCTGGTTGGCTGGCGCGTCCGTGAACTTAGAAAGATTTACCGGCTGAAGCAGCACAAAGCTTTAGCCGAACAGCGGGAACGATTCGCCCGCGACGTTCATGATGAGGTTGGCGCCAGCCTTAATCAAATCGTCTGCCTTAGTGAGTCGGGGAATGGCGCAAGTGTCGCAGCCGAGTCGAATGCAAACCGGCTTCAGCACATTCGTGCGGTCGCGGACGCAACTCTTTCCAATATTGGTCAGATCGTGTGGGCTACCAATCCCAAGTTCGACACTTTGTTCGATCTGGTCGGCTATCTGCGCGAGTTCTGCGCAACGTATTTTGAGCATACCGGCACCCGCGTCGATTTCGATTTTCCTGGCGACGTACCCGCTCAAAAGCTGCCCGGCCAATTTCGGCGTGAGTTGATCCTCATCGCCAAAGAGGCTCTCCAAAATGTAGTCAAACATGCCGCTGCCACTGAAGTGCGCGTTGGGTTGGCGCTGCTCCCAGGCCGCATGGAACTGTCAATTATGGACAATGGACGTGGTTTGCTACAAAAGGAGGCTAACAGCAAAGGAAACGGGATCAGCAACATGAGGAACCGGGTTGCCGCGCTGGGAGGATCTTTGAGAATCAAGCCGCGGCCGGGAGGGGGTACGCTTGTTGCCATCTGTGTGCCATTCTCCATTAACGGCAACGGCTAACCACGGCTTAACACATATATCTGTCCGCCGGGCTAAATGGGTCAGGTACTTCAGTCCTTCAGTCTTTCGGCATTCAAAAACATAATATCGGATGTTCATCCGATTGTCTGCCGCCAGAAAAAAATGGCATGCTTTGCGCCGTCATGTCGAGCTGCCCTATGGTAGAAACCACACCTTTAATCAAGGTTGCTATCGTAGAAGACAAACGCGAGGAACGGGAGTCCCTGACCAATTTGCTGCGAAAATCTGATGGCATTGAATGGGTCGGGGCTTGCGGCACTGTGCAGGAGGCGCTGCAAGTGCTCCCGAAACGCAAGCCCAACATTGTTCTGATGGACATCCATCTCGCCGGCCAATCCGGCATCGATTGTGTCCGCCAATTGCGACCATTGATGCAGGATACTCAATTCATGATGCTGACCGTTGTTGAAGACCATGACAAGATTTTTGATTCGTTGAGCGCGGGCGCGACCGGCTACCTGCTTAAAAGCACGAGTGCGCCGAAACTGTTGGAAGCGATTGAGGAACTGCATCGAGGGGGTTCGCCAATGTCTGGTCAAATCGCCCGGGAGGTGATTCGTTTTTTTCAAACCAAGTCCCCAGCTCCTGGAACCGAGGACCTGACTAACACTGAACAACGGGTGTTGGAGCTGCTCGCGCGTGGCCTCCTTTATAAGGATGTGGCCGATAGGCTCGAAACGTCCCTGAGCACTGTGCGAACGCACATTTGGCACATTTACAGGAAGCTTGAGGTTCACAATCGGACGGATGCGATTCGGAAAGGGCTCCGCCGATGAGTAGCAAACCTGGACAACTCAGCGGAACCCCTAAAAATAATGAAAATTAGTGTTCAAGCCGACTGGCTGCCTCAGCAAATCGCATTGGAGAATAAACCTGTTCGCGACAAGCAACCCTGGAGAACGATTTTGAGCACTCAATGGTGGAATGCAATCGTTGCCCTCCTCGTGTTGGTGCCGCTCTGTTCAAGATCCCAGCCTGTTCTGTCGGGGGTCACAATGTATGGGTGCTCTAGCACACGCGGCGATTGGAATGGAGTCAATCGATGGACAACAATTTCGGGTAATGGATATGGTCTGTACCTGTATACGAACAGCGCTGGATCTCGTGGTTGGCTCAATTTTTCGAACTCTACCGTCTCGCTTACCCCCCATTTCGCACTCTTGGTAGGAACGAATGTTGTTAGCTTTGCAGGAGACTCAGTGCTTCCTGGCGTGCCAATTGGGTTCAACCTTTATTTTGACGATGATCTCACGAACAACCTGATCAGTGTCGTGGTTGCCAATGGCGGGTTTTCTGTAGTTGGCCAAGCCCTCAGGACCTGTGGCGAGTTCCTCTCTGTTCCCGGGTCGGGTTCACTCTCCTTTTTTCGTAATGGTTACCTTGTGACTTTGACCGAGATCCATTTGACAACGCCAACGACAGATCTTGTGAGCCCATACTCGATTGGTTCCAACGGAGCAATGGATACCGGTGGAGACTTCGCGCTAACGGTTGTGAAGCCAACCAATACTGTTTCCGGAACTATTATCAATTCTACTTGGACGGCAAGCAATTCGCCGTATGTTGTCACCGGAGACGTTGATGTAGCTACTCTGAACATTCAACCCGGCGTGCAGGTTTTATTTGCGGGCAATTATGCGTTTGAAGTCGATGGAGTACTCAGAGCGAGCGGAACACCCTCCAGTCCAGTGACTTTTTCAGGCGCCGGATGGCAGGGGATCTTTTTCAACAATTGCAGCCCGGGCTCGATCCTTTCGTCTTGTCGAGTTGCCAATTCGTTAAACAGTGGTTTTCGCATATGGAACAGCAGTGCAGTCTTAGTCAACTGTGATGTCGTGGGCAATGCAACTCTCGGCAACGGTGGCGGCATAAGCATCCAGAATACCAACCCATCAAATCTCCAGTTGCTGAACTCCCGCGTCATAGGCAATACCTCCGTCAAATCCGGCGCGGGTATTTATGCAGTGATTGGGGCAAATTCCGTGCTCAATATTACGGGTTGCATTGTTAGCAACAATGTCGCAAATCCGTCGTTAGCGGTAGAAGCCTGCTATGGTGCCGGTATTTTTGTAAACGGGAATTCCAATATTAGGTACTGCAGCATCAGAAACAATACTTGCTACGCTCTATCCGGCCCTCCCGGGGGCTCAGGGGTAGCCGTGGGCGGCGGAGTTTTCTATACGAACGGCAACTCCTATGTAGGCAATTGCCTAATCTGCTCCAATCAAACCCTAGCTACCGTCGGAGGCGGCGGCGGAGCAAGTTATGCTGCGGGAGGCGGTGTTTTCGTTTATTCCGGACGGCTGATAATGACCAATTCTATCATATCCGGCAATATTGCTTTGGGCAGTACCTCGCAAGGCGGTGGCCTGCACATCTTTAGCCCGGCCCAAAGCCCCAATATCGTAAATTGCACACTCGCTTACAACAGCCCTGAAGGACTCTACAGTCAAATTGCGTCGGCTCAATTCATGAACTCGATTGCGTACTTCAATTACTCCGGCGGAACCCAGATTGCGGGAACCACGAATGTCACTTACTCGGACGTGCAAAACGGGTTCTCCGGGGTGGGCAATATCAATGTAAATCCTATTTTTATCAGCACCTCTGATCCGGTGATCGTTCCGGGTTCCCCCTGCATCGATCGGGGCAACACTAATGCGATCTACAATGACGTGCAGTTTCCTCCGTCACTCGGTTCGTCGCGAAATGATATGGGCGCCCAAGGTGGGCCCGGAGGAGCGTGGACGATGGCAATTCAGGCGTTTCCACAGATCTATCCGGAGTGCTATGTTGAATTCTACGGGGGAGTTCCTGGGTACAACTACGAAATTGATGCTTCTTCGGACTTATTCTCCTGGCAGCCGCTTGAGCAGTTCCAGATCACGCATTTCGGCGACCCGGCAGTTTATGTGGAAACGAACAGTCTTCCGTACAGGTTTTTCAGGTTTAACGTCGCACACTGAAAGAGAGCCTCATTGCTTCGGAATTGGCATCTTATGAAAGACAAAACCGTTCCCTTGGGTTGGGTCGCTTTAGCGTCTCATCGCCTTGGCGAAACGGGTGCCACGATCGCGGTCCTGACCTTACTTCTAACCGGCTGCCAAACGGCGCTGCCGCCGGATACAGAGCAAGGACCGGACGGAACAATAGCATACAAAGTCCCGGTTGAGTCCAGCGAAGCCGGCGCCCGGATCGAGGTCAACGGAGAAAGCGTCGGCACCACCCCGATGGTTTTGAAGATTTTTGCAGATCGCGACGGGACCTTTCACAATTTCGGCAGCTACGAATTTATCGTCAGGGCGTTGCCTCCAGGAACCGGACGCGCCGCACAAACAAAGGTGTTTTACACCGGGGTTCTAATGGGAAAGGAAGACAGGATTCCCGACAAAATCTATTTCGATTTCGGACCAAAACAAAACCCTCAAACTCAATGAAAACCACCAGCATCCTCATTTCAGGCCTCGGCGCTCTCCTTGTGACCGGGTGCGCCTCGACTCGACAATTCGTTCCGCTGCCCGACCAGGCCCAAAGAATCCAGGACGCCTCCAAAGGTCGGATCTATGTCATGCGACCCGCCGGTGTTGGCACGGCCATTTCGATGAACGTCAGCGATAGCGGCAAGCCGATTGGCAGCACGGGCGCCCACGGTTATTTGTGCTGGGAAAGAGAGCCGGGAGATACGATAATTACCAGCACTTCCGAAGGAGCAAGCAAGGCCCCTCTCTCCGTTCAACCCGGCTCGGTCCATTACATTTTTCAACACGTTCGCATGGGCCTGCTCATGGCGCGAAGCGAACTGGAAGTTCTCGATGAGCAAAAAGGACTCAAAATCTTAAAGAAGTGTCACCCTCCCAAAGTGGAACCGCCACCACCATCCGCAGTTGCGGCTTCTGTTGAAACTATCGAAAAGAAGTAAACTGCGCCTTTAACACCGGATCCTTCTGAAATCGCGGTGCATTCTCCGCGACAAAACGGACGCTGTCCAGTGCTGAATTACAATCCCATGTCACGCCGCGAGCGCGGCCAGCCTGGGCAGTGCGGTTTCGCCGCGTTTCGGGCAATGAACGTATTAATAGATCACCGTTCCATGAGAACCCACATTTTCTTTATGTTGGTCACCGGCGCTCTTTACGTGCGACTGGCAACTCTTTCGTGCGCTGCAGGGTCTTTTGGGTATGCCGACCCGATATATGGTTCAATGAGCTTTAGCAGCCGAGCTTACCCGGAATATTGTACTTCGGATGGCAACGGAGGTCTGATTTGGAGCTTTGATAATGTAATCCTTTCGCACTTTAACGGTGCCAATGGCATCCGTGTTGGGGGTGTAGTACGAACAACGATCGACGGTCTTTTGGACACGAACTTTATCGTCGGCCCCTCACTGCAGGGGGCTTTAGGCACAGCCATTCAAGCCGACGGCCAGGTGTTGGTCGGAGGATTTGTGGTGGGGGACTGGTCGGCGAACGGCGTTCCCAATTACCGAGTGTTTCGATGCTCCGCAAACGGTGCGTTGGACGCAGGGTATCGTTCGCCGATCTTCGGCGGGCCTCCAAGATTTTTGACGGTCCAGGCGGACGGTAAGCTACTGGCCGCGTGGACTGACCCTTCGGCCACAACCGAGGCCAACGGTGGAATTGAGGCGTTGGTACGTCTTAACACCGATGGCTCGCCCGATTCGGCCTTTCAAGCACCGAACCTGGCCGGCGGCTTTATGGGCATTTTCGCCCAACCGGTTGTGGACACCAATGGGCGAATTTATATAGCGGGCGGCTTTACGAGCGTTAATGGCCAGACCAGGCAAGGCATCGCGAGGCTGTTGGCAAATGGCACATTAGATTCCAGCTTCGTGCCCTCCGGTTTCTCGTACTCGACCGCGATTAGGAGCGTGCTGTTGCAGGCATCGGGCAAGGTGGTTATCTCAGGGAGGCTGAGATTAGGCAGCACGGGTTTCACTTATTATCCCATGATGAGACTAAATGTTGATGGAACCCTCGACAACTCGTTCAATCTGGTGCTCTCAAGCACCCTGAACTTTTATTCGGCGCGGCTCCTTCGAGCGACTTCAGATGGCAAGATGCTCACCGTCAGCACGAGTATGGCGCGTTTCAATAGCGACGGTACCCTCGACAGCACGTTCACCCGACTACCCTTCAGCGGACCAATACCCGGGGCTGAGGCGTACTGGTTCGAGCAACTGCCGGACGGCCGGATCGTAGTTCCCAGCGACCCACGATATGGGATTGGCCCGACGACAGTAAACGGTGGACCCTTTAACGGGGCGGTGCGGCTGCAAGCAGACGGCACCCTCGACGCGAGCTTCTCGCCACCGGTTTTTCAAGGCGATTATTTCCCAACCCAGGTGGTTCAGCAGAGTGACGGGAGCCTTCTGGTGGCTGGCAGCTTTGACCACATTGGCTCTTACCCTAAACCGAAGGTTGCCCGCATTGATACCAACGGGGTAGTTGATGCGGGCTATACTTTAAATCGAAACAACCTGATTGCCGTGCTCAGCCTCGCGGAGGTTCCAACCAACCAAACGTACGCCCTGCTTCAGAGTGGAGATGTTTTGAACGGCCTTGTCACCAATAGTCTGGTTCGTCTTCAAGCAGAGGGAAGCACCGATCCGACGTTCAATCCCGATTTGAGCGGCTACCTTGTTCAGGGATACTCGTTTACGGATTTATTGCTGGATGGAGCCCAACCGATTGTGTCTTGCGGGATGAGCGCACAAGCCCTGATTAATCAGAGTAACCCTCCTGTCGTTCGTCTGTTCTCTACCGGAAGTATTGACCCCGGTTTTCAGCCGAACGTGCCCGTGCCAGGTAGCGGCACCTTTTTCGATGGCACACCCATTCTCGACTGGAGCACTGCAACCGTGGACAACATCGGACACCTTGTCGTGGGCGACCTTCAGCTTCTGAATACCACGGCGGATGGAAAAATCATCGCTGCCGTTGGCACCAGCACCGATGGCACGTCCTATACCTACCAGGTAATCCGTTTAAAAAGCGATGGCACTTCTGACAGCTCACTTGCTAACCCAACGGTTTCATCAGGTGGAGTTTTCTTTTCTAGTCCTGATGTCGTCACCTCTGCAGGTAATGGCCAGGTCAGCGCTGTCTTTCCTATCCGTTGCATCACCGGGGCTATTGCTCAATCAAACGGGACTTTGGTGGTTTGCGGCAGTTTCACCAACGTCAATGGGAGTGCGCGTTCTGGCATTGTTCGCTTGAAACCAGATGGAACTCTCGATGGCGGTTTTCCCGCCGGCGTTGGGCCGACCACCCAGAACGGAGTTGAACCGATAAAAGTCAGCGGGGTTTCCTTGGATCTCGCGGGCAGAATCTGGGTGACGGGCAATTTCGTTAAGTGGGACGGCTTTAATGCTCCTGGCTACGTCAGATTGAATATTGATGGCACGGTAGACACCTCCTGCGTGCCACAAACCAGCTACTACGGCTGGGAGCAGGACGACATTCCGATCTTCAGTCGTGCAGTTCCTGGTTCTGCGGGGGACTGTTTCGTACTCGGCTCTCATCTGTCGCAGGGAAGCTTTTGGCCCGTTGGTCTTACTCGATTGGTCGATTATCCACTCGGAGAAAAACCTGGCACCGTTCTGTGGGCCCTCTCCCAAAGCAATTTTGTTAACGGAGTAGGGGTGAGCCCCAGTGGCACCGCTTTTTTCATCGGGCCACAAGGTCTCACCGCGGTGGGCACCAACGGTGCGGTGTTATGGGCCAGCAAAATCCCGAATAATCCAAAAGGCACGCTGGCCGTAGCCACAAACGGCACGGTTTATTCACAATCTGGGGGATTGTTTGCAGTCAACGCCAGCGGTACTGTCGACTGGAGTTTGCGCAATGTGTCCGGCGGTGGCAATGGCCCTGCAATCGGTCCTGACGGGACCATTTATTTTGCTGACGAGGATAGCAATCAGGTCCCACATGTTTCCGGAGTTAGTCCGGATGGGGCAGTGAAATGGTCGACGCAGATCGATGCTTTTGCCGCTTTTCCGGTCATCGGACCCGACGGCACGATCTATGCCGTTGGCGGAAACTATGTGGAGGCGTTGAACCCGAATGGAACAATAAAGTGGACCTATTACTCAGCAACGAATCACTTCGATTATGTACCTTCAGTCGGCCCGGATGGCGTGCTCTACGTCAGCGGAGACTTTTTTTACGCTTTTGATTCCAACGGGCACCTCAAATGGCAGGTCGCGCCTGGAGGATTTTCTTATCCGGTCTTGGGTCAGGATGGAACGATTTATTTTTCCTCATCGCCGGATATTTACGCCTTGAATGGCGACGGTACAACTAATCGCATCATTTCTCTTGGTAACGGCATGTCGCTCCACCAGCCGGCGATCGGACCCGACGGCAGCCTCTATGTGGACGCCTCTTCGGGAACCTTTCCGAATACAACTGATTATTTGTTTTGCTTGACCTCAACCGGCGCCACGAACTGGCAAGTTCCCTTGAATGGATCCATTTTGAATACTCCACTCGTCGGTCCGGATAACAATATTTACTTTTGCACTCTGAATTTTGCCGACGGGACGAGCACTCTGTATGCGGTCAAAGGGAATTCTGGCAGTTCCCCAAGTCCTTGGTCGAGCATCAGAGCGGATTTTAGAAACAGCGGGCAAGCTCCTCAAAGGAGCCTGCCACCAAGCCCGCCACAGCCCTTCAGGGTCTTGTATCGGTTCACTGGAGGGACAGACGGAGCGTCTCCGACCGGTGACCTGGCTCTATCGGGGAACACACTTTTTGGAACAACGCTTCGTGGCGGCACCGGTGGCAATGGCACCGTCTACGCCCTGAATACAGATGGGACGGGTTTTACCAACCTTTATTGGTTCAGCGAAGGCACTGGTGGTCCCCAGAACTATATAACCAACAGCGATGGCGCCCGCCCTCAAGGCGGCGTGCTCCTGTGGGGAAATACCTTGTATGGAACAGCGCCTTCCGGGGGACAATCAGGTTCCGGAACGATTTTTGCCCTCAATAGTGCCAATGGAACGTTAACTAATCTTCACAACTTTATGGGCGCAAGCGATGGGGGCCTTCCGCTTGTTTCCGTGCTTTTTTCGGATGGTAAGCTGTATGGAGCGGCCGCTTTGGGCGGCAACGGAAGCGGTGCCGTATTTTCGGCCAACACGGATGGTACGGGCTTCAAAACTCTGCACGAGTTCCTTGGTGGGCCGAACGACGGATCTGGCCCTCAGGGGGAGCTCACTTCGTCCAGTGGCATCTTGTACGGCACAACGCCGTTTGGCGGAGCTTTTAATAACGGGACCATATTCGCACTTAGAACCGACGGCACCGGGTATACAAATTTGCATAGCTTTTCATCCGCGCAGGATGTCAGCGGCCACCCTCCGTTTGGCACGAATACCGACGGCGCTGTGCCAACTGCGGGTTTGGTTTTGGGAGGCGGCACGCTGTATGGGACGGCAGAAGGTGGCGGAACTGCAGGAAACGGAACTCTCTTCGCCCTCAATACTGACGGCACGGGATTCAGAACGCTGCACACCTTCTCGCCCACAACTAATTCAATTAATGTCGATGGAGTCCAACCTTCGGTCCAGCTCATTTTATCTGGCGACACGCTGTACGGGACCGCAAATTGGGGGGGCATTTCAGGCGCTGGCACGGTTTTCTCCCTCACTACTAATGGAACCCAGTTTAAAACTCTCTACAACTTTACCGGAGGGGACGACGGCTGGGGTCCTTCCGGGCGCTTGGTTTTGTCCGGAAACACCTTGTACGGGACAGCGATAACTTCGGGGCGTGGCACAGTTTTTGCCCTGGATATCGCACCTGGCTTGATGGTCATTACCTTAACCAACCGGATCAACCTCGGAATTACCAATAACGCATTTGGGTTTGTGATTAGCGGGGGCACTAATCTTGGTTTCGTGGTGGAAGCCTCCACGAATCTCGTTTCCCCCATCTGGATTCCGGTAACAACAAACACGTTTGGCGGAGGACAAGCCTACTTCAGTGATCCCTCTTGGACGAATTACCGAGGCAAATTTTATCGGGTGCGTTCGCAATGAACGTGTGGGCCGGGAGAGAGTAATCAGCAGCGACTATGGTCCAGGAGCCACACCGAGCAGCCTTTTTTGCAGCGCCGGACGGCCGTAGCTTCGCATGCGTTGCAAGGGCTCCGGGGTGCGGTGGTCCGAGCCCGGAGCCACCCACGTTCTGGATTTGCGCTGTAGCTCTTTGGCAACCAGTTCGACCAAGCCTGGGACCGGCTCAACCAGAGCGATTATCTGCGCCTCGGCGTCCTGGCCGATGTCGAGCGACCACGTGAAACGGCCTAATGGTGACTATCTCGTCCCGCGCCCGAAGCAAATGATTGTTTTACATTCAAATTGCAGTCAGGCTCGCGCCGCACTATATGTCCAGAATGCATAATATTTCACTGATAACAATTGCCACGCTGGCTGCCGCGAGCTGCCTTGGTCATGCCGAGGACTGGGCTCAGTACCGCGGGAATAATGGCGATGGGATTTCGCGTGAGCAGATTCCAGGCAACTGGACAGGTGGCGAACCGAAACGGATTTGGACCGCCCCTACGCCCGCGGGCTTCAGTTCCCTGACAGTAGCGGGCGGCAAAGCGTTTACTGTGATCTCCCGCGAGATCGACGGATCTCTGTCCGAGGTTTGCGTCGCCCTGGATGCTGGGACCGGCAAAGAGTTATGGGCAACGCCAACGGGCAAGGCGAAGTACAGCGGCGGCGGTGACAGCGGAGCACAGGGTAACAACGGCGGCGACGGTCCTCGCTCGACTCCGGCCGTCAGCGGCAACCGCGTCTACGTTTACTCGGCGCAAATGCGGTTGAGCTGTCTCGGGGCCAGCGATGGGAAGGTCGTTTGGCAAAAGGACATTCTCCACGATTTCGGTGGAAAGAATATCGGCTGGGAAAGCGCCATGTCGCCGGTGATCGATGGCGACCGGGTGTATGTGGCCGGCGGGGGATCCGGGCAGGCGATGCTGGCCTTTGATAGGATGACCGGCGCCGTTATTTGGAAAGCGGGAGATGACCAGATAACCCATGCCACACCCGTTGTTGCGACCATCCAGGGAGTGCGCCAGGTGATCTTCCTCATGCAGAGCGGCCTGGTGGCATTGGATGCCGAGACTGGCAAATCCCTGTGGAAGTTTCCCTTTACTTATCGCACCGCGACCGGATGTTCGCCGGTGGTCAGCGGGGACATTGTATTTTGCACAGCCGGGTACGATGTGGGAGGAGCGGCCTGCCAGATTACTCGGAACGGGTCGGATTTCGAAGCCAAGGAACTGTGGCGAACCAAAGGCAATGCGAGCGCCGCAAGCCTGTGGGGCACGCCCGTCTGCAAAGATGGTTTTCTTTATGGGATGATCAGCTTTAAAAAGTTCGCCACGGGACCGTTGAAATGTGTCGACCTTAAAACCGGCGAGGTGAAATGGGAACAGCCGGGGTTCGGGACGGGAAATGTAGTCTTGGCCGGAAATGATCTGCTCGCATTGAGCGACGCCGGCGAGGTGGTGCTGGTCGAAGCGTCTCCCGCCGGGTACAAGGAACTGGGCCGGACCAAGGCAATTCAAGGCAAA
>Ga0070741_10003490_pt1 | contig 38971 bp, 40 predicted proteins | sample Coa_R1_4_FD_66440 | JGI IMG/M metagenome (GOLD analysis project Ga0070741, IMG submission 66440) | Surface soil microbial communities from Centralia Pennsylvania, which are recovering from an underground coalmine fire - Coalmine... | ecosystem: Environmental > Terrestrial > Soil > Unclassified ...
CCGGTCTCACGAACGATCCGCACCGCGCCCGCGCGGAACTCCGGATCGAACTTCCTTCTCGTCTCGGGCATGGCATCTCCTCATAGGTGATGCCTCCACGGAACGGGGGGATGCCCAACCAGTGGCTCCTACCCGGCATGGGCGCGCAGGCCGCGACCGCCTTCCAGCGAATCCTCGCCACGCCCGAACCGCAGGACGACTCAGGAATCGAACCGGAAACCAGCGCTTGATTGCGTCGCGCTGAGGACCGGGCCCGTGTCACCTGGTGCCGCTCCATCACACCGATCGACGCCCAGTGCCAAATCGTCCGGTAGAAGATCCGGTAGAAGCAAGCGCCGTTCACCGCCGCGACCGCAGCGCCGCAACGCCGTGACCAGGACTTACCCAGCGCGCTCGGAGGGACTCGAACCCCCAACCTTCTGATCCGTAGTTCGCTCCGAGCGCATTACCGGAGCTACCGCTCGCTGACCGTGAGGGCCGTTGATGCCCGGTGACCAGCGGTTTCGTCGCCGGTCGGCTGACCGGCGCGACCCACGGTAGACCGCGTTTGCCACCGGGATGCTCTCAGCCCGGTTCTCACGAACCCGCGTCGGCTCGAGGGTTGGCACCGGGGCTGCACCGCGCGTCTGCCACGATGAGGCGGTGGCCGAGAACCCGAGGTTGGATGCGTTCAAGGCAGTCATCGCTGAGCACATGCGGTCCGCTGGCCGTGGCGTGACCGTGACGAAGCAAGAGCTCGTCGACGCTGCACGCGAGCGGTTCCCCGAGCACTTCGATGACAACGAGCCCTGCTACCCCAACTGCGGGAAGCACCCAGCGAAGTGGGTGCATCTTTTCGACCGAGCGATCTATGACCTGCGGCAGGCGCGGCCACCGAAGCTGCGTTCTGCGAGAAGGCGAGGCGAGTACGAACTCGCCTAGATGCCGATCGCTCCCTTGAGGTCGTTCGTGAAGCGCGTCCAGTCGGGTCCAGCGCGACCGAGCACCTCGGCGACGTCATACCACCGTCGCGTCGTCGGCGACTCGGTCGCGAGCTGTTTCTTGTCGACGCCCTTCGTGGCGATGATCGTCCAGAAGTCGCGCGCCTTGCCTCGCACCTTCTGGTGCGACTTCTCGGCCTCGCCGGCTCGGTTGTGGGCATTGCTTCGGTCAGTCCCACCCTTGATCTCGATTGCGACGTTCAGCTGATCAGCACCACCGACGAACTGCTCGGTGATCGCTACGTCTCGATCGGATGCGAGGACGATGCGGACGCGTCGGCCAGCAGCGTTCTCAACTGTCAGGCTCGTCTCCGTCTCGGCGACGATGCTGTCCTCGACGACGTCCCGGATAGCGAGGAACACGTCCGCGGTTGCCGCCTTGCCGATGCCGTTCCTCCAGCCGCCATCGAACTGGGCGCCAAGTGTCAGGAGCGGGAGCTGTTCGACGTCGAGTCGATCGACTGTCGGCGAGAGCTGCGCAATCACCTCGGCCATCTGCAGATTCAGCGCCTTACAGAGCGCAGGCAACTCACCGACCAGACCGTCTCGCAGTAGGTCCTTCTCCTCCATCGCCTGGAACGGGCGGAGGCCCGTGTCGGTCGTGTAGAAGGCCTTCTTCGACACGCCGAGCAGCAGGCGGTAGTAGCCGAGCGTGGTCGGTCGGGCCTCCAGAACAGCTGGCGTCGCGAACACGTGCTCATCGCGGATGCCGGCCCTCGCAAGGACCTTGCGCGCCGCGGCTGGCGACAGCCGAGAGATCTGCCGTCCGACGATGTCAGGGTCGGCGTTCTCGAGAGCATCGGCGAGGGCGCCATGGAGGATCGTCGCCCGCGCAGCAACGAGCAGCTGGTGGAAGGCGATCTGCTTCGACGGGTATGGCGGCTTGTAGTCAGCCATCGTCTGGCATACCGAGTACCACCTGATTCGGATCGGCTGGGGGCCGCGGAAGCACGTTGTCCGACTCGTCCAGCGCGGGGAAGCCCGCTCGCTGGAGCCTCTGCTGTGCCATCGCAACGTACTCGGGATGGAGCTCTACTCCGACGAAGCGGCGGCCCTGACGTCCTGCGACGAGCGCAGTCGTCCCTGACCCCGCGAACGGGTCAAGAACGAGGTCACCCGGCCGCGACGCGCTGAGGATGCACGGCTCGATCAACGCTGGCGGGAAGGTTGCAAAGTGGCCCTTGGCCTCGGGCATCGCTTGCGTCTTGACGTCCCACACGGTTCGCACCCGCCGGCCGTTCGGCCCGCGAACAGCTGAGACGTCGTAGTAGTACCGCTCTGACTTCGAGAGCAGGAAGACGTACTCGTGGCTCCTCGTGGGACGGTCCGCCACGCTTTCGGGCTGGGCGTTCGGCTTGTTCCAGATGACGTCGGCGCGCAGGTACCACCCTGCGGCCTGAAGGGCGAAGGCGAGCCGCCACGGAACTCCGATCAGGTCCTTCGGCTTGAGCCCGTCGGGCGTGGGGGGACGGATATCCATGGCGCGGGCACGGTTCTTCTTGTCAGGCGCACGCCATGTCCGCCCGCCGGAGGTGTAACTGTCACCGATGTTCAGCCAAAGAGTTCCGTCCTTACGTAGGACTCGCCGGACCTCGTCGAACGTGCGGGTCAGCGCCTTGATGAAGCTCTCGACGCTGTCCTCGAGCCCGATCTGCCCGTCGATGCCGTAGTTGCGGAGGGACCAGTAGGGAGGCGATGTGACGACGGTCTGAACGGAGTCCTCGGGGAAGGCCGCAAGAACGTGAGTGGCGTCGCCGCAGATGAGAGCGGATGGCGCCCGGCGGGATGTCAGGGCCTCGTATCGCGGGTCGAGACTCCTGTCCTCCGTAGGTGCACTGTGCGAGAGGACGCGGAACCTCGGTCGTGGCTCTCGCTGCGCTCCCATCGTTGCCAAGGTAACCCCCGGCTCCTCCGTCGCCGTGGACTCCAGCAGCGCCGCAGCGGGCGCGGCGGAGTCGAAGTCGAGCTCTCTCTGTCGGTTCACTCGGCGCTCCCTGGTCGTTGGCCATCGGACGCCCAGCGGGCGTCGTTGACACCTCGACCTGGGAGCGGGAGGTGCGAACCGCGTCCCCATTATCCGCGCACGGTGTGACAGTGAAGCGGGTGGGAACGCGGCGCTCGCGCCCCTACCCAAGCCCGGTTTGCTGGCCGGCGCCGGTCACGAGCTCCGGCGGGCGGGCCGGCGGTGCTCGTCAATCCAGGCGTCGATCTCGTCGAGGTCGAAGTGCAGGTTCAGGCCCCACTTGATGTACGGGATGCGCTCCTCGGCGACGAGGCGGCGGATGTGGCGGACCGTGACGCCGAGGTACTCGGCGAGGCCGTTGACGTCGACGTAGCGAGGACGGTTGCTGGACATGGACTCTCCTTCGGGTGCGTCTACCTACTAAGGCCGATGAGCGGGCCGAAAACTCTCACCGGCCCGACCGATTCCTTCGCGAGGCGCCCGGAGCGAGCCCCTCACCCAACTAGGCCGCGTTCGAGGCCGATGTGTGCCCGGATTCCTCCTCTCGTTCGCGGGCGGGCTACTACGAGCACTAGGCCCGCTGACGCTGGCTGATCTCGCGCCCTCGTTCGCAGCCACGCTCCTGCAAGCCCCGCGGCAGCCGGTTCGGCGACATGACCGGGCGAGAACGTGAGCGCGACGGTGGCCGTCACGCCCCGTCGCGCCCGACTTCGACGCGCCGCATCGCTTTCTTCAACCGCCGCTCACCACCTCAACCGACCACCGAAGAAGTCCTTTCGCACGCGCGACGCGCCGACGTACAACGCCGGCAAGCCCATGCACGCGCACGCCGTCGAGCCCTCCGCAACCGATCAGCAAGACAGACAAGTGCCCGCGGCCGGGCGGGGGTCGTCGTGCTGCGGGTGACGACGCTCTACGCGAGCTCCGCGCGCGACTCGGCCCGCTACTACACGCGCTACCTCGCCCAGGACGGCCCGGAGGCCGAGGGCGTCTGGCTCGGGCGACAGGCAGCCGGGCTCGGCCTGGACGGCTCGGTCGCCACCGACGATCTCGAAGCGCTCTTGTCGGGTCATGACCCGGCGACCGGCGTGCAGCTCGGCCGGGCGCTCGTCGATCGCATCGGACCCAAGGGGAAGCTCATCCGAGCCGTCGCCGGCTTCGATGCCACGTTCTCGGCGCCCAAGTCGGTGTCGATCCTGTGGGCGCTGACCGGCGACGCCGCCGTGGTCGAGGCGCACGACGTCGCCGTGCGGGCAACGCTCGACCACCTCGAGCGCCACGGCGCGACCACGCGGGTCCGCGTGCACGATCGCCGCCAGTTCCCCGACGCCAACGGACTGACCATGGCCGTGTTCCAGCAGGGCACGTCCCGGGAGGACGACCCGCAGCTGCACACCCACGTCGTCGTCTCCGGCAAGGTCACCGCACCCGACGGACGCTGGCTGGCGCTGGACGGTCGATACCTCAAGAAACACCAGCGAGCACTCGGCGGCCTCTACCAGTCGGTGCTGCGCGCCGAGCTGGCCCACCGCCACGGCGTCACCTGGGAACCGATCGTCAACGGGCAGGCCGAGATCGCCGGCACCCCACCCGAGCTGCTCGAGGCGTTCTCGAAGCGCACGGCCCAGGTCGAAGCGCTCCTCGAGTGCAGGGTCGACGCGTTCCGTGAGCGCGAGGGGCGCGACCCCACCCGCTGGGAGCGAGCGGCGATCGCCCGCGAGGCCGCCGAGGACTCACGCGCCAGCAAGTCCGGCGCGGCGGTCGCCGAGCTGACCGACGGATGGCGGGAGGAGGCCCGAACGCTCGGCTGGACCGGCGACCGCCTCGTCAAGCAGCTCCGCACCATCGGCCGCGGTGCGCCGGCCGCCGAACCGCCGACGATCACCGCAGTGCTGGATGCCCTGTCAGCCGCTGGGTCGACGTGGACACGCGCCGATGTGCTGCGCGTCGTCTCGGACCTCACGCCCGTGCTCGGCCCGACGCCAGGTCGTCGGTGGGCTGCAGCAGTCGAGCAGGCCGTTGACAAGGTCGTCGGGGTCTGCTGCGGACTCGACCCTGAGGCACACACGAGCCCAGCTCGCGCGTCGGACGGGCGGTCGGTGTGGCTCGCCCCTACCGAACCGCACCTCACGACGCCCGCCATCATCGACCAGGAGGAGCGCATCCTCGCCTTCGCCGCCGACGCCCACCGCGAACCGCCGTCACCGTCGCGGACTGTCGAGCGCAACGGCCTCGACGTCCTCCAAGCCGATGCCGCCGCGGCCGTGGCCGGCCACGACCCGGTCGTGCTCATCGTCGGGCCAGCCGGCGCTGGCAAGACCACCGCCCTCCGGCGCGCTGCCGAGGACCTCGCCCGACACGGCCGGCCCGTGTTCGGCGTCGCGCCAACCGCCAGGGCGGCCAAAGTGCTGCACGACGAGACCGGCGCGGCCGCCGACACCGTCGCCAAGCTGCTCCACGAGTGGCGCAGCGGCCAGCCACGCCCGCCCTACCGGCTCGGCGCCGGCACCACCGTTGTCGTCGACGAGAGCGGCATGGTGGGTACCGACTCGCTCGATCAGCTCGTGAGCCTCGCTGGCACCCAGGGGTGGCGACTCGTCCTGGTCGGCGACCCGCGGCAGCTGCACGCCGTCGGGCGTGGCGGCATGTTCGATGAGCTCTGCTACACCAACCGTGTCCACGAGCTCGCCACCATCCACCGGTTCCGGCACCGCTGGGAGCAGACCGCGACGCTGCAGCTCCGGCAGTCACGTCCCGACGCGCTCGACGGCTACTTCGAGCACGGGCGCATCGACGAGGGCGACCTGACCACGGTGGTCGACGTCATCACTCGCCAGTGGATCGAGCACCACGAGTCAGGACGGTCAGTCGCGGTCAGCGCCGAGACCAACGAGCACGTGGCCATGCTCAACGAGTCGATCCAGCGCGCCCGCGGCGAGCGCGCCCAGCTCGGGCCAGTCGCAGCCCGCAACGCCGCCGGCGGCACCGCTGCTGTCGGCGACATCGTGGTGAGCCGACGCAACGACCGGACACTGACGACCGACCACGGCGACCCGGTCCGCAACCGGGAACGCTGGACGGTCGCGGCCGTGCACGAGGACGGCGCGCTCACCGTGTCCCACCTCGGACGACACGGCTCCGTCACCCTCCCCGCCGACTACGTCCGCACGCACGTGCAGCTCGGCTACGCCGCCACTGCGCACGGCCACCAGGGCGACACGGTCGACATCAGCCTCACTCTCGTGGCCGCAGCGACGACCCACCGCAGCCTCTACGTCGGCGCCACCCGCGGACGCGACGAGAACCGCCTCTGTGTCGTCACCACCGACGACACGAACGCCCGCGACATCCTCGAGCAAGTCCTGACCAACGATCGCGTCGACGTTCCGGCCGTCGCCCAACGCCGGGCGCTGGCCGAGCAGGTCCGCGGTGACGACACGCACGACCACCCGGGCGCCGGGCTCGACCGGGAACTAGCCCGGGCCCGACACGCGCTGAACGACGCCGAGCGCGCGCCCGAGCTGCATCGGCTGAAGGCTGCGGCGACCGAGGTCAACACCGCCCAGGCGGAGCTGCAGGCGGCCCAACACGCGCTGCGCACCGCTCCTGTGCTTCGCCGCCGAGGACCGGCCGAGCGCGTCAAGGCCGCACAAGTCGCGTACGCAACCGCGGCTGACCGCCACGACATCGCAGCCCGCGACGCCGCGCCGCACGTCGCTGCCGTCGAGGCCCTCCGATCCGACATCGAGCGGGTCGAGCGTGAACTGCGCAGCGCCCGGCTGCGTGAGCGCTTCGACCAGCTCGAGCGGCAGCCGCCGTCGAGGTCGCTCGGGCGCGCGCCGCTCGGCCGGTAGCCGCCCCTACGGGTTCGAGCCAGCCGATGACACGTTGCGGAACAGCGAGTCGCCGATCGCACGGGCTGCGTCGCGCTGCATCGTCGGCGTGACGTGGCTGTACAGGCTGAGGAACAGCACCGGATCGGCGTGGCCCAACCGCTCGGCCGCGACCTTTGGAGCGACGCCGGCGTCGAGCATGAGCGTGGCGCTCGTGTGGCGCAGCCCGTGGGCCGTCAGCCGCGGCAAGCCTGCCTCGACGGCCAGCTCGGCGAGCAGCTTCGACAACGTCTGCGGGTGGTAGGCGCCGCCATGCGGCTTCGTGAAGACGAACTCGCTCGTCTCGTAGCCCGGAGCGCGCGCCTCGAACCGCTGCGCCTCCTGCTGTCGGCGCAGGATCTCGACCAGCCCGTCGTCGAGGTCGATGGTCCGCACCGCCGTGGCGCTCTTGCCGCTCGACGGCACGAGGTCCCAGCCGAGCGTCGTGGCGAACTCGACGATGCGGACCCGCCGGCCGGGCAGGTCGACGTTCGGCCATCGGAGCCAGACCAGCTCGCCGATGCGCACGCCGGCGCCGAGCAGGAACGCCCACAGCGGGTACAGACGGTCGCCCTCCTGGCTGCGCAGGAAGGCACGGGCCTCTTCCGGCGTCCAGTGCTTCGGCACCGACCGCTTCGGCCTCGGCCGCGGCACCGACGTCAGCGGGTTCGACCGAAGCACACCCTGCGCCACCGCCAGCTTCACCGCTCCCGCCAGCGACGCCCGAGCCAGGCGTACCGAGTTCGGCGACAGCGGCTTGCCGTTCTTCGTGCCGCCCCGCTCCCGCAGCTCGCGCTGCCAGGCCAGGATCACGTCCGGGGTCAGCTCCCGGACCGGCCGCTTGCCGAGCCACGGCCGCACGTACGCGTCCGCGTTGCGTCGGTAGTCGAACCTGGTCTTGGCCGACAGCCGGCCGTCGGCGTCGATGCCGTCGAGGTACAGGTCGAGCAGCTCGTCGACGGTGAGCCCGCCGCCGATGGATCGCACCGACCCGTCGTCAGCCGCCTCGAGTGCCTCGCGGCGAGCGCGCGCCGCATCCGACGCCGTGGCGAAGCCGCGCTTCGTCAGTTGGATGCGCTTGCCGTTCAGCGCGTCGCGACCGAGCGACGCCTTGAAGTACCACGAGCCGTTGCCAGCCCGGTACACGCCCTCGAACTTGGTCATGAGAACCTCCGCGTGAGAACCGGTTGTGCTGGCCCCCGGTTCTCAAGTGGTTCTCACGGCGAGGGCGATCCGTGAACCTCGGCCAAGAGCGTACGCCTTGACCAGCAGGTTCTTGCGCGCTCGGAGGGACTCGAACCCCCAACCTTCTGATCCGTAGTCAGATGCTCTCTCCAATTGAGCTACGAGCGCAGGTGGAAGGTTCAATCTAGTCGACCCCCGCTCATCGCCCGTCGAGCAGCGGGCAGCCGCGGTGCGCGCCCACACCAACGAGAGGAGCAGGCGTGAAGTTCGCAACCTTCCACGCGGACGGTGGGTACCACCTCGGCGTCGTGGACGGCGACACGATCGCCGACCTGACCGCGGTGGACGCGGCCCTCGGTCCCGACCTCGGCGCGGTCCTGGCGGCCGACGCGCTCGAGCGCGCACGGGCCGCCGCAGAACACGCCCCGCGGCGATCGTTGGCCGAGGTGCGGCTGGCCGCGCCCGTACTGCGGCCACCGAAGTTCCTGGCGATCGGGTTGAACTACGCGGCTCATGTCGTCGAGACCGGCGCCGAGCGGCCCGCACACCAGCTCTGGTTCAACAAGCAGTCGACCTGCGTCATCGGCACGGGGGAACCGATCCACGTACCGAAGGCGTCGAGCGTGGTCGACTATGAAGGCGAGCTCGCCTTCGTCATCGGCCGGCGGTGCCGGCACGTGCCCGCGGGCCGCGCCGCCGAGGTCATCGCCGGCTACACGATCGTCAACGACGTGAGTGTGCGCGACTGGCAGGCCCGCTCACCGACCATGACGATGGGCAAGTCGTTCGACACCCACGGGCCCACCGGCCCGTGGGTCGTCACCGGCGACGAGCTCGGCGACCCGCATGGGCTGCGCCTGCGAACCTGGGTGAGCGGCGAGCTGCGGCAGGACGCGAAGACCGACGACCTCATCTTCGACTGCTTCGAGATGGTCAAGCACCTGTCGAGCGCGTTCACTCTCGAGCCCGGCGACCTCATCAGCACCGGCACCCCCGCTGGCGTCGGCATCTCGGCGAAGCCACCCCGGCTGCTGGTACCCGGCGACACCGTGCGCATCGAGATCGAAGGCATCGGCGTGCTCGAGAATCCCGTGGTCGCCGAACCCGACACACGGGAAGGGGCCTGACCCGCTGACCGACCTCGCGGCCAGCCGGCGCGGCAGCCGCAGATCTCCTCCGGCCGTCACGCCGTCTTCACGAAGCCTTTACCGACCCGCCCGTACCGTTACCACGTGCCCCACCGCCATCACCCCGCCGCGCGAGCACGCGCCGTCGTCGTCGCCTCCGCGGCGGTCGCCGCCGGTGGCCTGACCGGCTACCTCGCGGTCACCGCCCCGCCGGCACCGGCGGCCACCGCCTCGAGCGCGACACCGACGACCACGAAGACGACGACGACCACGAACCGCACCACCGAGCGCGGGACCGTCGAGACGCTGCCGAGCCCGGCGCCGCGGCGATCGACGCGGTCGCACACGAGCTCGGGCGGTAGCTGAGGGTGCACGTCGAGCGCCGCTTCCGGGCGATGGGCACCACCGTCCACCTCGTTGTGGTCGACGGCGACGAGTCCCTGCTCGACATGGCGCAGGCTCGTATCGACGACCTCGAGCAACGCTGGAGCCGGTTCCTGCCGTCGAGCGAGCTGCGCACCCTGAACGACGCGGCCGGGTCGGGCACACCGATCCCGCTGAGCGCGATCACCTTCGAGCTCGTCACCGCCGCGCTCGACGCGTGGCGCGCCACCGGCGGCTTGTTCGACCCCGCGATCCTCCCGTCGCTGGTCGCCGCGGGCTACAACCGCAGCTTCGAGCAGGGCCAGAGCCCGCCGCTGCCGGCACCCGGTCACAACCCCGGCGTGTGCGCCCGGATCGCCGTCGACGCGGCGGCCGCGTCGGTGGCGCTACCGGCGGGGTGCGCGCTCGACCTCGGTGGCATCGGCAAGGGCCGCGCCGCGGACCTGGTCGTCGAAGAGCTGCTCGATCGTGATGTCCGGGGGGTGTGCGTCAACCTCGGCGGCGATCTGCGGGTGGCCGGCGAGGCGCCCGACGGTGGCGAGGCGTGGGCCGTCGGCCTCGAGGAGCCCGACGATCCGGACACGACCTGGGGTGTGGTCGGGCTGCGCGACGGAGCGCTCGCCACATCGAGCACCACACGGCGGCGGTGGAGCGCGGCCGACGGCACGACGCGGCACCACCTGATCGACCCGCGGACCGGCGCACCGGCGACCGCGCCGCTGCAGTCGGTCACGGTGATCGCAGCCTCGGCTATGGAAGCGGAAGTGCACGCGAAGGCGTCGCTGATCGCCGGGAGGCCGTCGCAGTCGGCGCTGCCGATGCTGTTCGTACACGACGACGGTCGCCGCGAGAGCTTCGCCGGCTTCGAGACATACCTGTGGTGAGCAACGAGCTCTGGTGGTACGTCGCTCGCTCGGCCGGGCTCGTCGCGTGGGTGGCGGCGCTCGCGTCGGTGCTCATCGGCCTCGCGCTGAGCACCCGCGCGCTCGGGCCGCGGCCGCGGGGGCCGTGGCTGCTCGACCTGCACCGCCTGCTCGGCGCGCTCACGCTGGGTCTCGTCGCCTTGCACCTCGGCGCGCTCGTCGCGGACAACTTCGTGCACTTCGGCACCGCCGACCTGCTCGTACCGTTCGCGTCGGGCTACCGCACCAGCGCGGTGGCGTGGGGTGTCGTCGCGTTCTGGTTCCTCGCCGCCGTGGAAGCGACGTCGCTGCTCCGGCACCGGATCCCCCGGCGCGTGTGGTACGGCGTGCATCTCAGCAGCTACGCGGTCGCGCTCGCCGCGACGCTGCACGGGCTCTACGCCGGATCCGACGCCGCCAACCCGGCGTTCCGCTGGATCGGCCTCGCCGCCCTCGGCGCGGTCGGCTTCTTCACGATCTACCGGCTGCTGGCCCCGGCCGGGCCGGGGGGGACGAACCCGGCCAGGGCGAAGCGTCCGGCGGCGGTCTACACTGCCCAGCGGCAGCCCCACGGACCCCAGCCACCGGACTGGTTGTAGAGCCACGCCGCGTACTGCGAGTTCGCGTACGCGTCGAGCACGTCGGACCATGGCCGGCCGGTGATCGCTTCGAACTGCGACCGGTGGATGGTGTTGATCTGGAACAGGCCCCAGTTGGCCCCGCCGGAGCTCACCGCAGCCGGGTCGAGGCCCGACTCGCAGTCGGCGACCCGGGTCGCCTGGTCGGCGATCGGGCCGAAGGCCTGGTTGATGGCGTCCTGGGCCACCGAAGGGGTCGCGGCGCCGGCCGAACCCGGATCGCACGCGGCCAGGCCGAGCGCCCCCACGAACACTAGGGCACTCAGGCCCAGTCGGAGTCGCTTGGTCATGTGCTGGTTCTCTTTCTGTCGGTGGACCCGAGCCCGGACGCGGGCCGAGAGCACGGCAGGCGAGGGGGACGGCACGAGGGGCGCGCCGCCTGGGACAGAGGTGGATCGACGTCGCCCTGGCGGTGAGCAGGCTCCCAGCGCTCACCGCGGGCTCGGTGCTCCGATGGCCGCTACCAGGGGGTGGTGGTGGCGGCGAGCATCCCAGCGCGGGTCCTATGGCGTGTGCGCAACATGGTCGCAACCTTCGTCATGGAAATGCAATACGGGAGGACGTGAACCATGTCACGGCTCGCCCGGACGGCGCCGGCCGCCGGCGGCGGAGCGGGAGGGATTCGAACCCCCGGGCCCTTGCGGGCCTGCGGTTTTCAAGACCGCCGCCTTCGTCCACTCGGCCACCGCTCCGGCTCGATCGTCCCACACGCGGTAACCTGACCGGTTCACGAGGAGAGGTGGCTGAGTCCGGTCGAAAGCGCCTTCCTGCTAAGAAGGTGAGGGGTGTAGAGCTCCTCCGTGGGTTCAAATCCCACCCTCTCCGCGCGCCAACCTCCCGTGCCGGGTCAGCGGCTCCCGATGCGGCCCCGCAGGTCACGCACCCAGGCGTCGGCCTGCCGCCAGGCAGCGTCAGCGTCACGGCGGACCCGCTCGCCGTGCTCGCCGGTCGCCGGGTACGAACCGAGGAACTTCACGTCGGCCTGCTTGCTCTTCAGGTCGCGCAGGCAGTCGGCGACGAGCTCGTCGGCGACGTGGCCTTCGAGGTCGATGAAGAAGCAGTAGTCGCCGAGGCCACGCTTGGTCGGCCGGGAGTGCAGGTTGGTCAGGTTGATGGCCCGCGCCGCGAACTCTTGGAGGATCGCGAGCAGGCTGCCCGGCTCGTCGGCCTTCTGGAACACGACGATCGAGGTCTTGTCGTGACCGGTGGGCGCGGGGATGCTGCCGCGCGCGACCACGCCGAAACGGGTCTCGTTCTCGGGATGGTCCTCGATGTCGCGCGCCAGCACCTCGAGGCCGTACAGGCGGGCCGCGAGCTCGGTGCCGATAGCGGCGACCGAAGGGTCCCCGCCGGCGACGACCTGCTGTGCCGCCTCCGCGGTGGAGCTCGCCGGAAGGACCGCAGCGTGCGCGAGCTCCTTGCGCAGGAACGACCGGCACTGCGCGGTCGCGACGGGGATCGTCAGCACCTGGCGGATGGCTGGAAGCGTCGCGCCCGTGAGACCGAGCAGGTTCATCTGCACGGCGATGACGATCTCGCGCTGCAGCAGCAGGTCGGCGTCGAACGCGAGCGTGTCGAGCGTGACGTTGACCGCGCCCTCGATCGCGTTCTCGAGCGGCACCACACCGAAGTCGACGTCGCCGTTCGCGGTGGCCTCGATGACGTCGGTGATCGACGGCAGCTCGACGAGCACGCCCGCCGCGAGGTCGGCCTGGGTGAGCAGCGCCTGCTCCGAGAAGGTGCCAGGAGGTCCGAGATATCCGACACGGGGCGCGCCCGTCGCAGCGGAATCAGCGGCGGCGGGCATCACGGAGCAGGATAGGTGACATGGACGAGGCGTCTATCCGGCGTTTGCGGCGTCTGCTCGACGACGTGCGCTCCGGCGCGTGCTCTCCCGACGACGCGCTCGCAGAGCTGCGCCGGTTGCCGTATGCGGACCTCGGCTTCGCACGGGTCGACCATCACCGTGCGCTGCGCCAGGGACGAGCCGAAGCGGTGTACGGGCCGGGCAAGACGCCCGAGCAGTGCGCCGCGATCGTGGCCGAGCTGCTCGACGCCGGCGCCGGCCCGGTGCTGCTGACCCGCGCCGGCGACGAGCAAGCCGCCGAGGCGATGGCCCGCAACCCGGGCGGTGAGCGCACCGGGTCGACGGTGGTGTGGCGGCCGGGCGCGCCACGCCCCGAACGGGTGCTGGTGATCACCGCGGGCACCGCCGACCTGCCGGTGGCCGACGAGTGCGCGGCGACCCTCGCGGCACACGGCATCGACCCGTTCCGGCTCACCGACGTCGGTGTCGCCGGCGTCCACCGGATCCTTGCGAACACCGACGACCTGTTCGCCGCGGACGCGGTCGTCGTGATCGCGGGCATGGAAGGCGCGCTCGCCAGCCTCGTCGGCGGTCTCACACCGGCGCCCGTCATCGCCGTGCCGACCTCGGCGGGGTACGGCGCGAGTCTTGAAGGTGTCACCGCGCTGCTGGCGATGCTGGCATCGTGCGCGGCGGGCATCACGGTGGTCGGCATCGACAACGGCTTCGGCGCGGCGAGCGCGGTCCTGCGGCTGCTCAAGTGAACGGATCGGGGTGAGCCGGTGAGCGAAGGCGCATGGTTCCACTGCTTCTCCGGCATCGCTGGTGACATGGCGCTCGGCAGCCTCGTCGACGTGGGCGCGGACCTCGTGGAGATCCGCAAGCTCTGCGAGCGGCTGCCGGTCGGCGGCTGGGCCCTCGACGCGGAGCCCGCGCTGCGCGGCGGCATCGCGTGCACGAAGGTCGTCGTGCACGCAGAGGAGACGTCGGTGGTCCGCACCTACGGCCACATCGCGGCGATGGTCGAGGAGGCGCGCCTGCCCGGACGCGTCCGCACCCGCGCGCTCCGCACGTTCGAAGCCCTCGCGGTCGCGGAAGGGCGGTTGCACCGCCGGCCACCGGAGCAGGTGCACTTCCATGAGGTGGGCGCGCTCGACGCGATCATCGACATCGTCGGCACCGCCGCTGCGCTCGAGGTGCTCGACATCGACGTCCTGCACGCATCCGCAGTCGCGAACGGCACCGGCATGACCCGCGCCGCGCACGGCGTGCTGCCGATCCCCGCCCCCGCCGTGGTCGAGTTGCTGCGGGGGGCGCCCACCTACGGCGTCGACATCCCGGTCGAGCTGACCACGCCGACCGGCGCCGCGCTCCTCGCCGCCAATGTCGCGTCGTGGGGACCGATGCCGGCGATGGAGGTGCACTCAGTGGGCTTCGGCGCCGGCACCCGCGAGCTCGAGAACCGGCCCAACGTCGTCCAGGTGGTTGTCGGGCGCGCGCAAGAGCGCACCGTGCCGGGCCAGCCGGTGGTGCAGCTCGAGGTGAACGTCGACGACGCGACCGGCGAGACGATCGCCCACGCGATCGCGCGCCTGCTCGACGCCGGCGCGCACGACGCGTGGGTCACGCCGATCATCATGAAGAAGGGCCGCCCCGCGTACACCGTCGCCGCGCTGTGCGACCCCGCGCTCGTCGCCCAGGTGTCCTCGGTGCTCACTGCGGAGACCGGCTCGCTCGGCGTGCGGGCGACGACCGGCGAGCGATGGCCGCTCGCCCGCGACGCGAGCGAGGTCGAGGTCCACGGCTACCCGCTGCGGGTGAAGGTGTCGGCCGGGCGGGTGAAGGTCGAACACGACGACGCGGCGCGGGTCGCGCGGCGCACGGGGCTGCCTCTGCGCGAGGTCATCTCACTCGCCGAGGAGGCCGCGCGGCGCGGTCACGGCGTCGTGAACCTACCGTCCGGCGACGCGCCAGCAGACGGCCAGGACGACGACACGGCGTAGATGATCCTGGTCGACGACGCGATCTGGCCCTCGCGTGGGCGGCGGTGGGCGCACCTCGTGAGCGATACGTCCTTCGACGAGCTGCACGCGTTCGCGGCGCGGCTCGGGCTAGCGCCGCGCGCGTTCCACCGCGACCACTACGACCTGCCGTCCGAGCTGCGCGACGCGGCGATCGAACTCGGCGCCGGCGCGGTGCCCGCCCGCGAGCTGCTCCGGCGCCTAGAGGCCGCCGGTCTCCGGCGCCGCAAGCGTCGCGAGCTCGGCCCTTAGGTTCGCACGCGCCCGCGCCTCGAGCTCGTCGCGCAGGGCGGGATCGTGGAACAGGTTGGGCCGCTCGAGCAGCCCGCGCAGCACCTGGCTGCGGCCGGCACGCCAGGCCGCGATGTCGAGATGGCCGTACTCGGCGCGTACATCGCGGCGGTACTCGTCGTAGCGCTCGGGTGATGCGCCGAGGATGGCGAGGTCCGCGTCGGCCAGCAGCTCGCCGTTGTGGTCAGCGGGTGCGGGATCGTGGTGAGCGGTGACGAGGACCAGGCGCGCCACTTCGTCGACGAACGGAGCCGGCGCGCCGACCGCGCGCAGCGTCACCCGCGCATAGGCGGCGCTTCGGGCTTCGTTGTCGCGTGCCGTGGGGTCGTAGACCGCGTCGTGGAACCACACCGCAGCTTCGACCTCGGCGGGCGCACCGAGGCGATCGGTCACCGCGAGCACCTCGTCGAGATGCCGGCGGTCGTGGTAGTGGCGGTGCGGCTCGTCGTAGCGCGCCACGACGTGCGCGGCGGACTGCTCCGCCACCGCGGGCAGCGCGCCCCACGTCGAGAGCAGCGAGATCAGGCGGGGCGGGACGCGAGCTTGCGCCACAGCGCACGGTACGTCGGGTACTCGAGACCCGGGGTGATCCAACCCGATCGCACCAGCTCGTCGTGCAGTTCAGGTAGCTTCCGCCACGGGACGCCCATGTCGACGTGGTGGGCGAGATGGAAGCCGATGTTGTACGGCACCATGAACAACCGCGGCAGCCAGTGCTGGCGCACCGAGTGTGTGGTCAGGCGGCGGTCAGTCGACCGTTGCATGCCGCCGTGCTCGGCGATGGCGCGGAGCCGGTTGATGACCCGCCACTCGGTCATCCACGGGAGGAACCACAGGAGCAGGTAGAGCTGCGGCCACCCCGCGAGCAGGAACACGGCGAACAGCAGCACCTGCGCGCCGATGATGCGGCGCGCGTGCACGCGCGTGCCCTCGTAGCGCAGGCCGCGCAGCAGGCCCTTGAGGTTCTTCCAGCCGCTGATGCCGAACAGGTCGCGGGTCAGCTTGCGCCGCATCGACGCCCGCGTGATCGGGTAGCCGTTGTAGAGGTTGAGGTCCGGTTCGTTCGGGCCGAACTCGTCCTTGTGGTGGGCCATGTGCCCCCGCCGGTACAGGTCCGTCGACAAGAACGCGGGATAGCCGAGGATCCAGCGGCCGACGAAGTCGTTGATCCGCTTGTTGCTGAACAGCAGCCGGTGCGCGGCTTCGTGGCCGAGGCTCGCGAAGCGCGCGTACTGAGGGCCCATCAGAACGAACGCCGCGATCCACGCGAGCGGATGCGACAACCAGATCGCCGCGCCGATGATCGCGACGGTGCTCGCCCACAGCGCGACCACCGACCACGCGTTCAGCAGGTTCGGGATGCGGCGCAGCTCGGCGCGGATCTCGGGCACCGGCATGCCGGTCGCGGTGAGCCGCTCGGTCGGCAGCACGTCGGGCAGCAGGTCGGCGGGCGGCAACATCGTCGACGCCATCCCCGTGAGTATTACACTTCTCCCACACGTGACGCAACCACGTAAGACCCTGCTGCCTCGCCAGCTCACCGCCCGGTCGGTGGTGGCGAGCACCCTGCTGGGCACCCAGCCACCGGTGCTGCCCGGTCGCGTGCTCGTGCGCGCCGCCGCGCTGTTCGGCATCAGCGAGGGCGCGACCCGGGTCGCGCTGTCCCGGATGGTCGCGGCAGGCGAGCTCGCGACCTCCGACGGCACCTACCGCCTCACCGGCCCGCGGCTGCTCGAGCGCCAGGCCCGCCAGGCCGCGAGCCGGGCGGCCACCACGAAACCGTGGCGGGGCGGGTGGGTGCTCGCCATCGTGGTCGCCGAGCGGCGCGACGCGGCCGAGCGGGCCGAGCTCCGGGATCGCCTCGCGGCGGCGCGGCTGGCAGAACTGCGCGAGGGGGTCTGGGCGCGACCCGAGAACCTCGACCTGGCCTGGCCACCGATCGTCACCAGTCACTGCACGATCGTGACCGGCGCCCACGTGGACCCGGCGCTCGCCGCGACGCTGTGGGATCTCGACGGCTGGGCGCGCACCGCCAGCGACCTGCGCGCGGCGATGGCCGAGCTGCTCGGTCCGCTCGAACGAGGTGACACCAGCGCGCTGGCGGACGGGTTCGTCACGTCAGCTGCGGTGCTGCGCCACTTCCAGGCCGATCCGCTCCTGCCGGACGAACTGGTGCCTGAGGGATGGCCGGGCCACGACCTGCGACCGGACTACGACCGGTTCGACGCCGCGTACCGCGCCGTGCTGCGCGAGTGGTTCCGCTCGAATCGCTGAGCGGCGGCACCGTTCGTATCCTGCTCCCATGGACGACCGCCTCTACTTCCGCCAGCTGCTCGCTGGTCGGGACATCGCCGCGCACGACGCGCTGGCGCGCCAGATGGTCAACTTCGTGTACCTCATCGGCGACCGCGCCACGGGTGAGGCGGTCGCGGTCGATCCCGCCTACGACATCCGCGGCCTGCTCGACGTCGTCGCCGCCGACGGGATGAAGCTCGTCGGCGCGCTCGCCACGCACTACCACCCTGACCACGTGGGCGGCTCGATGATGGGCTACACGATCTCGGGCGTGCGCGAGCTGCTCACGCTGCACCCGGTGCCGATCCACGTGCAGGCCGACGAAGCACCGTGGGTGCTGCGGGTGACCGAGGCGTCGCAGAGCGACCTCGTCGAGCACCGCTCGGGTGACACGGTGATGGTCGGCGACATCCCGATCGAGCTGATCCACACACCCGGGCACACCCCCGGCAGCCAGTGCTTCTTCGTCGACGGCAAGCTCGTCGCCGGCGACACGTTGTTCCTCGAAGGCTGCGGCCGCACGGACCTCCCCGGTGGTGATCCGCGCGCGCTCTACGAGAGCATCACGCAGAAGCTGGCGAAGGTCCCCGACGACGCGATCCTCTATCCCGGACATCTCTATTCGGCCGAACCGTCGGCGTCGATGGGCGAGACGCGACGGATGAACTTCGTGTTCCGCCCGAAGACGCCCGAGCAGTGGTTGATGATGTTCGGGCAGGGTTGACGGCCGACGCGGCCGCAGCGTCGAGCGTGCCGCAGCCCCGCTTGCCGCTCGCGCCGCTGCCGACGCCGTGCGAGCCGATCGACCGTCTCGGCGCGGCGCTCGGGTTCCCACCCGGTGGGTTGCTCATCAAACGCGACGACCTCACCGGTCTCGCCGGTGGCGGCAACAAGGTCCGCAAGCTCGAGTACCTGTGCGCCGACGCGCTCTGTCGTGGCGCGGACACGCTCGTGACAGGTGGCGGCAAGCAGAGCAACCACGTCCGCGTGACTGCGGCTGCCGCGAACCGCCTCGGCCTCGGCTGCACGGTGGTGCTCGCCGCGCCGAGACCTGACCATGCAACCGGCAACGTGGTCCTCGACGAGTTGCTGGGAGCGGAGATCGTGTGGGCCGGCGACCTCGACTACGAGTCGCTCGACGCGCGCATCGAAGCCGAAGCCGGCCGGCTGGCAGCCGCGGGACGCAAACCGTACGCGATCCCGATCGGCGGCGCGTCGACCGTCGGCGCGCTCGGCTACGCGGTCGCGGCCCGGGAGCTGCGAGAGCAGGTACCTGACGTCGACCTCTTGGTGGTCGCCGACGGATCGGGGGGCACGCATGCGGGCCTCGTCGCCGGGTTCGGTGACCACGGCATGGTGCTCGGCGTCGACGTCGGCACCCGGCCGAACCTCGACACCGCGGTTCCCGCGATGGCCGCCGCCGTCGCCGCGCAGGCGGGACTCGCGGCGCCGGTAGGTCGCGTCCGCATCGACCACGATCACTTCGGCGACGGGTACGGCGCGCCCACCGGCGGCGCGCTCGAAGCGTTGCGGCTCGCGGCGCGGCTCGAAGGTCTGATCCTCGATCCCGTGTACACGGCCAAGGCGCTCGCCGCTTTGATCGTCCACGCGCGGGAGGGTCGCATCGACGCCCGGACCCAGCGGGTCGTGTTCGTCCACACCGGCGGGATGCCGGCGCTGTTCTCGGAGCGCTATCGCGCCTGGTTGCGCAGCTGACCACCGCGCTCGGCCCCGGACGGGGCGCGGCCGCGCAGCAGGAGACCGCCAACCAGCGCGGCGACCACCGATGCGATCAGGACGCCGAGCTTCGCGGCGTCGACGAGCTCAGCGTCAGAGAAGGCGAGCTCGGACACGAAGATCGACACCGTGAACCCGACGCCGCCGATCGCAGCCAGGCCGGTGAGCTGCGCGCCGGTGAGGTCGTCCGAGCGCGCCGCGATGCCGAGCCGTACCGCCAGCCAGCCGCCGAGCGCGATGCCCACGAACTTGCCGGCCACCAGGGCAACCGCCACCGACGCCACCAGGCGCGGTGCGCCCGGGGCGTCGAGCATGCCGCGGTGGAACACGATGCCCGCGTTCGCGAGCGCGAAGCACGGCAGCACCGCGTAGCTGCTCACCGGGTGCAGGAGGTCCTCGAGCCGTTCCGCCGGCGCGTGCAGCGCGAACGCGAGTGCGACCCCGAAGATCGACGCGTGCACGCCCGACCGGTAGGTGGCGTACCAGCCGGCGACGCTGGCAGCCACGAGGATGGGTTTGGCCCAAGATGGGAGGAGGCGATCGCACAGCGCGACCGCGCTGACACAGCCGAGCGCCACCGCGAGCGCGGTCGCGTGGATCGGGTCGCCGTAGAACAGGGTGATCACGAGCACCGCGCCGATGTCGTCGACGATCGCCAACGTCAACAGGAATGCCTTCGCCGACGCCGGCAGGTTCCGCCCGGCCACGGCGAGCACCGCCAGCGCGAACGCGATGTCGGTCGCCATCGGGATCCCCCACCCGTGGGAGAGGCCGGTGCCGGCCGTGAGCGTCGCGAACGCGAGCGCGGGCACGGCCATGCCGCCGGCGGCCGCGAACACGGGGAGCGCGGCGACCCGAAACGATGCGAGCTCACCGGCGAGCAGCTCCCGTTTGATCTCGAGGCCGGCCACGAGGAAGAACACGGTCATCAGGCCCGCGTTCACGAGCTCGCGCAGCTCACCGGGCACCGGCGCGCCACCCACGCTGGTGAGCAGGTGGTACTGCCACAGCGACCGGTACGCGTCCTGCCACGGCGAGTTGGCCCAGACGAGTGCGACAACGGTGGCGGCGAGGAGCGCGGCGCCGCCCGCGGTCTCGGTGTCGATGTAGCGCCGTACTGCGCTGAACACACTTGCCATGCGGGCTCCCCGATCGCGTCCAACCAGACGCCGACCAGGCTTCCCGGCACGCCAGAGGCGAGCGTACCCCCCGGAGGAGCGACCTCAAGCAGGCGTCGTCGGCCGCGTTCGCGCGGTGGTCGCGGGACTTCGCCCGTTACGTGCCGGTCAGCCCGTGAGGTTGCGGCGCAGGAGCGCGTGCACGCGCTCCCAGTGCAGCTCCGAGGCGCGACGGTTGTAGCGATCGCCGGGCGGGGCGAAGCCGTGGACCGCGTCGGTGATCACGTCGACCGTGTAGCGGATTCCGGCGTGGTCCATCGCCTTGCGCATCGTCTCGAGGTGCTCCATCGGCGCGGTGGGGTCGGGATCGACCCACGCGAAGTACAACTCCGCCTTCACGGTGTCGAGATCGAGGTGGGGCGAGTCGTCGCTGTCGCGCACCAGCCACGCGCCATGGATCGATGCCGCGGCTCGCACGCGGTCGGGACGCGCCCGCGCGACCGACACCGCCAACCCGCCGCTCATGCAGAACCCGATCACGCCGGCGGGACCACCCGCCGCCGCAGGATCGCCCTCGGCGTGCGCGAGCAGCGCGTCGGCGTCGCCAACGATGTTCGTTGGCGTGACCGTGCCCATCAGCTCTTGCCGCGCGTGCATGTCGTCGTCGCTCTGGCCGAACTCGCGGTACGGCCCGCCCCGGTAGAACAGGTACGGCAGCATCACGTAGTAGCCGGCGGTTCCCAGCCGCGACGCCATGTCGCGCAGCGCAGGGCGGATGCCCGGCGCGTCCATCAGGTAGAGCACGACCGGGTGCGGCCCTTCATGTTCGGGATGGAACACGAACGTCGTCATCGTTCCGTCGGGAGTGGTGATGTCGAGCTGCTCTTCGATCACGGTGCGTGCCCTCCGACGATGTCGTCGACCGCTGTCCGCTCCGCCGCACGACGGCCAACGATCCGGCTCACGACGACCGTTTCGGTCGCGCTCAGCCGGATCGTCCTGACTGTACGTGGGCGAGGAGGGACTTGAACCCTCACGTCCTTGCGGACACAGGAACCTGAATCCTGCGCGTCTGCCAATTCCGCCACTCGCCCGAGTGACAAGTCGGTCACGATACCAAGCCCGCATACAGTGTCGGCCCGTGGGTCTGTCAGCCTTCGAGCGGCGTCTGGAACGCATGGTCGAAGGGGTGTTCGCCAGGGCCTTCCGCAGCGGCCTGCGGCCGGTGGAGCTGGGCCGGCGACTGGTGCGGGAGATGGACGACAACCGCTCCGTCGACGTCCGTGGCCGCACGATCGTCCCCAACCACTTCGAGATCCTGCTCAGCCCGCAGGACAAGGAGCGGTTCGCCGAGATCCACGACACCTTGCTCCGCGAGCTGTGCGACGCGGCACGCGAGCATGCCCGCGACGAGGGGTACACGTTCCTCGGGCCCGTCGAGGTGGAGCTGTCGGTCGACGACCGCATGGTCACGGGTGCGTTCCAGATCGAAGGGCGCATGCGCGAAGGCGCGGGCGGCAGCGGCGCCGGGAGCCTCGTGCTGCCCACGGGCGAGCGGGTTGTGCTCGGTGAGCAGGTGATCACCATCGGGCGCATGCCCGAGTGCAACATCGTGCTCGCCGACCCCAACGTCAGCCGCACCCATGCGGAGATCCGTCCGCACGGGACGGGCTATGCCGTGATCGACCTCGACTCGACCAACGGCACCAAGGTGAACGGTGTGCGGGTCAAGCAGCAGGAGCTGAACGACGGCGACGAGCTGGCGTTCGGGAACACTCGCATCCGCTTCGAAGCAAGCTGATGTCGGAGCAGGTTCTCAACATCCTCAAGTTGTGCCTGCTCGCGCTCATCTACCTGTTCCTGCTGCGGGTGGTGCGGGCGGTGTGGGCCGAGATCTCGCTCCCCCAAGCCGGCCATCCCTCCGGACGCCGGGCGCGGCGCGGCGGCGCCACGGTGGCGCCGGTGCCGGCGTCGCCGCCACGGGGACGGCGGGCACGAGGCGCACCGACCGAGCTCGTCACTGTCGAGCCCGCTGAGCACGCAGGACGGCGCTTCCCGCTCGGTGACGAGATCACGGTCGGGCGGGCCGCCGGCTGCCAGGTCACGGTCGACGACACCTACGTGTCGCAACTGCACGCACGCGTGTTCACACGCGACGGGCAGCTTTTCGTCGAGGACCTCGGTTCGACCAACGGCACCTACCTGAACCGCGTCAAGGTGTCCGGGCCGATGGTGATGCAGAAGGGCGACCGCCTCCAGGTCGGCAACACCGTGCTCGAGGTGCGCTGACCATGGCTGTGCGGTTGCGATCCGGCGCCGCGACCCACGTCGGTCGCGTCCGCTCGGACAACGAGGATGCGTGCCTGACCAGCGACCACCTCTACGCGGTGGCCGACGGCATGGGTGGCCACCGCGGCGGGGAGGTGGCGAGCCATCTCGCGGTGGAGACGCTCGACGAGCGCTTCGCGGAACGGACCCCTGAGGCGTTGGTCAGCGCGGCGCACGCCGCGAACGAGATCGTCTTCGCTCGGGCCAACGAGGACCCCGAGCTGCACCGCATGGGGACGACGCTCGTGGCGCTCGCACCTGTCGAAGACGACCGGGAGCCGTCCGCCGACGTGCTCGCCTGGGTCCACGTCGGCGACTCGCGCATCTACCTGTTCCGCGACGACGAGCTCGAGCAGCTCACCGAGGACCACAGCCTCGTCGAGCGCTGGGTCCGGGAGGGATCGCTGTCCGCGGAAGAGGCACGCTCGCACCCGCAACGGAACATCCTCACCCGCGCGCTCGGCATCGACCCAGAGGTCGGCATCGACTCGGGGACCGTGATCCCCTACCCGGGTGACCGGTTCGTGTTGTGCAGCGACGGCTTGTTCAACGAGATCGACGAACCACGCATCGCCGCGACCCTGCGCCGCCTCGACGATCCAGAGGAAGCCGCACACGAGCTGGTCCGCCTCGCGCTCGACGCCGGCGGGCACGACAACGTCACCGTCGTCGTCGTCGACGTCGTGGCGGACGACGATCCTGCCGGCAATGGCGGGCCGGCCACCGCGGTCCCGCGCACGGTCGAGGGTCACGCGGAGCCGCGCCGGCCACCCGCGGGAGAGCCGCCGAGCACGCACGGCGGCGAGGCGTCGTCGCCGGCTCGAGCACGGGAGCCCCGGCCGCGACGGATCACCTGGCGCGTCGTCGTGTTCGCCGCGGTGTTCGTCGCGATCGTCGCGGCTGGCGCGGCGGCGATCGGCTACCAGGCGCGCCACACCTACTTCGTCGGGTTCCGCGGCGATTCGGTCACGATCTTCAAGGGCAAGCCGGGCGGGTTGCTGTGGTTCGAGCCGACCGTCGAGCGCGACACCGGTCTCACGCGCTCGCAGGTGCCGGCGTCGGAGCTCGACCGGCTCACGGCCGGGCAGGAGGAAGGCAGCCTCGCCGGTGCCGAGGCGTACGTGCAGAGCATCCGTGACCGGATCGCGACAACGACCACGACAACCACGACAACCACGACGACCACGGCGGCCGTGCCGACGTCGAGTCCATGATCGGGATCCTGCGCAGGCGCACCGAGCTCGGCCTCATCGTGCTCGGCGCGGTGATCATCGGCAGCGCCTACACCCTCGCCGCGCTCGGCCGCACGTCGTCGCTCCCCGCCGACATCGGCCCGTTCCTCGGCGTCGTGCTCGGCTTGTTCGTCGCCGCCCACATCGCGACCCGCAAGCTCGCCCCCGGGGCCGACGGGCTGCTGCTGCCGATCGCCGCACTGTTGAACGGGCTCGGCTACGTGATGATCGCCCGGCTCGACGAAGCTGCGCCGAAGCCGAGGGGACTCGCGGCTGCGCAGGCGGGCTGGACGGTCATCGGCATCGGCACGTTCATCGTCACGCTTCTCGTCGTGCGCCGCGTTCGTGACCTGCAGCGCTACCGCTACACGTTCCTGCTGCTCGGCCTGCTCCTGCTGATGGCACCGCTCGTACCCGGCATCGGTAGAGAGGTCAACGGCGCGCGCATCTGGGCGTACCTCGGTCCGCTCAGCTTCCAACCCGGCGAGTTCGCGAAGGTCGTGCTCGCCGTGTTCTTCGCGTCGTACCTCGTCGAGAAGCGCGAGCTGCTCGGGATGGCGACGTTCCCGCGGTTCCGGCCGGTGCTGCCCGACCCCAAACACCTTGGTCCGGTGCTGCTCGCGTGGATGTTCTCGATCTTGATCATGACCGCCGAGAAGGATCTCGGGTCGTCTCTGCTGTTCTTCGCGCTGTTCATGCTGCTCGTGTGGGTGGCGACCGAACGCAGCGCGTACCTCGGTGTTGGAGGGGTGCTGTTCGCCGGCGCCGCGTTCTTCACGTACAAGACCTTCAACCACGTCCACGACCGCGTGCAGAACTGGCTCGACCCGTGGGCCCACAAGGCGACCACCGGTTTCCAGGTCATCCAGAGCTGGTTCGCGATGGCGTGGGGCGGGGTGGTCGGCACCGGCCTCGGTCTCGGCGAGCCGCGCCGCATCCCAGTGGTCGAGACCGACTTCATCTTCGCCGCCATCGCCGAGGAGATGGGCCTGCTCGGCGCGGTCGCGGTGATCGCCGCGTACGTGTTGCTCGTCGGCTGCGGCCTGCGCATCGCGGTGCGGGCCGAAGCGCCGTTCGAGAAGCTGCTCGCCGCGGGGCTCACGATCCTCATCGGCGTCCAGTCGTTCATCATCATGGCCGGCGTCACCCGGCTCCTGCCGTTGACGGGCGTGACGCTGCCGTTCCTCTCGTATGGTGGCTCGTCGCTGGTCGCGAACTACGTGTTGCTCGCGTTGCTGATCCGGGTGTCGCACGACAGCGCGCAGCGCGCCGGTGAGGTGGACGCGTGAACCGGCAGCTGCGCCGGCTCGGTGTCGGCCTGCTCGCCTGCTACCTCGCGCTGTTCGCGATGGTGAACTGGGTGCAGGTCTTCCACGCGGGCTACCTCAACAACCATCCCGACAACGTCCGCAAGATCGTGCGCGACTTCGACCAGCCGCGCGGCCAGATCATCTCTGCTGACGGCGCGGTGCTCGCGAAGTCGGTTCCCTCCGCGCCAGGCGACCCGTTCACGCTGCAGCGCCAGTACCCCGAAGGCGACCTGTTCGGGCACATCACCGGCTACCTCAACATCAACTTCGGCGCGACCGGCGTCGAGGCCCAGTACAACGACGAGCTGAGCGGTCACGCCGTCGCCCAGGAGTACGAGACGCTGCGTGACCTGTTCGTCGACCGGACGCACACCGCCGACGTCACGCTCACGGTCCGCAAGGACCTCCAGCAGGCGGCGCGTGACGCGCTCGGCGATCGCAAGGGCTCGGTGGTGGTGATGGACCCGCGCGACGGTTCGATCCTCGCGTTGTGGAGCTTCCCGTCCTACGACCCGAACCTGCTGTCCACCCACGACGCGAAGGGCGCACAGGACGTGAAGGCGTTCCTCGAAGCCAACGCGGACCAACCGTTGCGCGGGCGCACGTGGCAGGAGCGGTTCTTCCCCGGCTCGACGTTCAAGATCGTCACCGGCTCGGTCGGGCTCGAGAGCGGCAAGGTCACCCCTGACGATCCCGCGTTCCCGCGCGAGTCGGCCTACAAGCCGCCGGACAGCGACAAGACCATCGGCAACTTCGGTGGTGAGGTGTGCGGCGGTCGCCTCTTCGAGATCCTGCGGGAGTCGTGCAACTCGGCGTTCGCACGGATGGGGGCGGAGGTGATCGGGCCCGCGGCCATGAAGGCCGGCGCGGCGTCGTTCGGGTTCAACGACACGCCGCCGATCGACCTGCCCGCCGCGGTTCGTTCGGTGTTCCCCGACAGCAACTCGCCCGCCATCATCGGCCAGGCGTCGATCGGCCAGAACAACACCCAGGCCACACCGCTCCAGATGGCGCTCGTGACCGCCGCGGTCGCGAACGGCGGGATCATGATGACGCCGCACGTCATGCAGCAGATCCGCGACGACAACGGCAAGGTGATCGAGACCTACACGCCGAAGCCGTGGCGCACGCCGATCAGCCCGCAGACCGCGGCGACGATGCGCCAGGCGATGATCGGCGTGGTGCAGGGCGGCACCGGCACCGCAGCGCGCATCAGCGGCGTCGAGGTCGGAGGCAAGACCGGCACCGCCGAGCTGAACGACACCGGCTCGCAGTCCGAGGCGTGGTTCACGTGCTTCGCCGGCCCGCCGGGCGCCACGCCGACCGTCGTGGTCACCGTGCTCGTCGAGAACCAGCCGGGCGCGAGCGAGGGGACCGGTGGGCGGGTCGCGGCGCCCATCGCGCGCCAGCTCGTCGAGCAGGTGCTGGCCATCCAGGCCGGCGGCTGACTCGAACCTCGGGTGCGATGTCGCCCCTATAGGGGCGACATCGCACCAACATTGACCCGGAGCACCGGCGGTGGCCCGGTCGGGGCATCTGCCCTCAGTACGCTGCCAGAGGCCCATGTCCGAGCAAACGGTGTTCAACGGTCGCTACGAACTGCATCGCCGGCTGGCGCGCGGCGGCATGGCCGACGTGTTCCTCGCGCGCGACCAGCTCCTCGACCGTCCGGTCGCGGTCAAGGTGCTGTTCCCCGAGTTCGCCACCGACCCGTCGTTCGTCGAACGGTTCCGGCGTGAGGCGCAGAGTGCGGCGAACCTGAATCACCCCAACATCGTGTCGGTCTACGACTGGGGCGCGGAGCAGGGCACGTACTTCATCGTGATGGAGTACGTCGAGGGGCGCAGCCTCGCCGACATCCTCCGCACCGAAGGGCCGCTGCACCCGCAACGAGCGGCGGAGGTCGCGTCCGACATCGCGGCGGCGCTCGGGTTCGCGCACCGCAACGGTGTCATCCACCGTGACGTGAAGCCCGGCAACGTCTTGATCTCACCCGCTGGGCACGTGAAGGTCGCCGACTTCGGCATCGCACGCGCCATGGGCGCCGGTGTCGAGGACAACTTGACCAAGGCGGGCTCGGTGATGGGTACGGCCACCTACTTCTCCCCCGAGCAGGCCCAAGGGCTCGCGCTCGACCCCCGCAGCGACCTCTACTCGCTCGGGGTCGTGCTCTACGAGATGGTCGCGGGCCGGCCGCCGTTCACAGGCGACAGCCCCGTGTCGATCGCGTACAAGCACGTGCAGGAGCAGCCGACGCCGCCGCGGCGCGCGAACGCGAACGTGCCTGCGGATCTCGAAGCGATCATCATGCGCCTGCTCGCGAAGAACCCGCACGCGCGCTACCCGTCGGCCGAGGACCTGCGCGCCGACCTCCGCCGGTTCCGCGAAGGCCAGCCGGTGCTCGCCGCGGGCGCGGCCACGGCCGCGACCGCGATGGCTGCGGGCGTCACCGCCGCGCACGCCGCGACCCAGGTCGTGCCCGGCTACGAAGGCACCCGGGCGATCCCCGCCGAGGAGCTGCCGGCTGCGTACAGCGAGCCGCCCCGCCGCTCCGGTGCGTTCCTCGTGGTGCTGATCCTGCTGCTGCTGATCCTCGCCGGGCTGCTGTTCGCCCTGGCGAAGGTGCTCACGAGCAACAAGCAGACGGCGAAGGAGTCGCTGCAGGTGCCGCCGGGCTGCTGTGTCGGCAAGCCCGAGGAACAGGCGCGCGCCGCGCTCGAGACGGCGCGCTTCGACGTCACCGTCGAGACCCAGAAGAACGACCAGGTGGAGGCGGGCATCGTCGTCAGCGTCGATCCAGCCGAGGGCACCACCGTCGACGTCGAGAAGGGCAAGCGCGGGCAGGCGAAGCTCGTGGTGAGCGCGGGCGCGACCACCGTGAAGATGCCGAAGGTGGTCGGCTCGCAGGTCGACGCGGCGATCGCGCTGCTGCGCCAGCAGGGGTTCACGAACATCACGACCGAAGAGGCACCGTCCGACGATCCCAACGTCGCCAAGGGCGAGGTGTTCAAGCAGGACCCGCCCGAAGGCGCCGACGTGGCGAAGGATCAGCTCATCACCCTCACCGTTTCGTCGGGACCGCCCGACGTGCAGATCCCGACCGACGTGAAGGGCAAGGACGCGGCCGACGCCGCGAACGAGCTGGGCCAGCTCGGGTTCAAGACGACGATCCAGGACCAGCCGAGCGACACCGTGGACGCGGGCAAGGTCATCGACACCAATCCGCCGGCCGGATCGAGCGCGCCGAAGGGCTCGACGGTCACGATCATCCGCTCGTCGGGCCCGCAGAAGGTGACGATCCCGACGGTTGCGGGGCTCACGAAGCAGGAGGCGGAGAAGGCGCTGTCCGACGCAGGCTTCCAGCCGGTGGCCGGTTCGTGCAGCATCGACCCGAGCATCAGCAAGAAGACGCAGGTGACCAGCACGGTTCCGGCGGAAGGCACGAAGGCCAACCCCGGTACCCAGGTCACCTACGCCTACAAGGCGCAGACCCCGGCCGACTGCTGATGCTGAGGCGGCCCTGCGGACGGGCCCGACTGCTGACTGGACTCGTCAGGCCGGCGCGGTGAGCTGGCCCAGGAAGTTGCGCAGCAGGTCGTGGCCGGCCGCGGTCAGGATCGACTCGGGATGGAACTGCACCCCTTCCACCGGGAAGTCGCGGTGACGCAGGCCCATCACCGTACCGTCGTCGGTCTCGGCGGTGATCTCGAGCACGTCGGGCACCGAGTCACGGTCCACCACCAGCGAGTGGTAGCGGGTCGCCTCCAGCGGGTTGGGCAGTCCGGCGAAGATCCCCTTGCCGTCGTGGCGGATGAGCGACGTCTTGCCGTGCATCACCTGGCCGGCCCGCACGACCCGCCCCCCGTAGACCTGGCCGATGCACTGGTGGCCCAGGCAGACGCCGAGCACCGGCCGCCGGCCGGCAAACGCCCTGATCACGTCTATCGACAGGCCGGCGTCGTCGGGGGTGCCGGGGCCTGGGGAGATCACCACCGCATCCGGGTCGATGGCGAAGATCTGGTCAAGTGAGAGCGCATCGTGCCGATGGACCAAGGGATCGGCACCGAGCTCGCCCAGGTACTGGACGAGGTTGTAGGTGAACGAGTCGTAGTTGTCGATGACGAGGACGCGTGCAGCCATGGGGTGGGAACGAGGGTATCCGCATGCCTGACGTGGGTCGCCCCGGTTCGCTCAGCCACCGGCTGGCGGCGTCGACACGAATCCTCGCAGTGGAGGACGAGGACGACATCGCCGAGTTCTTGCGCGCGTACTTCCGGGCCAGCGGCTACGACCTCGTGCGCATCGACCCGCAGAGCGCGGCCGAGGTCATCGCCGCGATCGACGAGCACGCTCCTGATCTCGTGCTGCTCGACTATGGCCTCCGTGGCTTCTCCGGGCACGAGGCGTACCGGCTGCTGCGCCAAGACGAGCGGTATGCGTTCCTGCCCGTGATCGTGGTCACCGCCGACATCACCGCGGAGGAGAAGACCCGCACGACGGCGTCGGGCATCGACGGCTACATGTTCAAGCCGTTCAACGTGAACACGCTCGCCGAGGTGGTCGCCGAGCGCATCGAGACGGCCCGCGCGCTCGAGGCCGGCGGCCGCGACGACACGCTCGGCATCATGAGCTGGAACTACCTGCGGGCGCGCCTCAACGACGAGGTCGCCGCGCCGCCGGCGGGGCACCCTGTGTCGTTTGCGCTCGTGCAGCTTCGCTCGACCGGACGGGTGCGCAGCGCAGCCGGCGACGACGGTGTCACGTATGTCGTGCGCAAGCTGATCGACCACCTGCGCGCCCGGCTGCCTCGCCACGCGGTGCTCGGCCGCAGCGACAGCCATGAGCTCGCCGTCATCGTCTCGGGCGTCGACGCCACCCGCGCTGCCGACATGCTCGACGAGCTGCTCGCCGCGATGCCGGCCCGCTTCACGCTGCCCGGCGGTGCCGAAGTGCCGGTGGACGTGACCGTCGGGCTTGCCGCGTACCCCGAGCACGCGGAGTCGGCGGACGAGCTGTACATGGCGGCCGACGCCGCGCTCGCCGACGCAGTCGAGGCCGGCGACGCGCTCCAAGTCGCCCTGTGAGGCGCCGGCGCGCCCGGGTCGCGCCAGGCCTGTAGGTTTCTCGGTCATGGCGAAGCCGGTGAAGCGCCGAGTGCAGGGCGGTGGCCGGACCACACCCCGCGGCGGTCCGCTGAAAGCACCCAGGACCGCGGTGCAGGAGCCCACTGGCCGCTACACGCCGCCGATCCCCCGCGAGGTCAAGGTCAGCCCGCTGTGGGTGCCGATCCTGATGTTCGCCCTGCTCGGCGTGGGGACGCTGATGATCCTGGTCAACTACACCGGCGTGGTGTGGGACACGAGCAACTGGGTGTTGCTCGCCGGCCTTGGCATGATCCTGGCCGGGATCATCACCGCGACCCAGTACCACTAGTACGGGAGCGCACTCCCGCCATCCACACCCTGTGGACAAACTTGGGCACACCCCCCGGATCGGGTCACTCGATCGGGGTGACGAGGTCCATGTCCTCCTGGCAGTGCCGGGGCGGTTCGGGAACCTCGTCGTTCGCCGTGGTCATGCGCACTTCGGTGCCGCAGATCGAGCACCGGTAGGTCAGCCGGACGCGGCGAAGCTCACCCGCGGGCGGCGGCGCCGGCGCGGGGCGAGCGAGGCTGCCGAGCACCGTCGCGCCGATCTTCCAGATCACCACCGCGGCCGCGATGGCGACGAGGATCTTGACGACGATCATCCGGCCCCCATTGTGGGGGCTCCCGTGCGTTCTGTGTCGACGGCCGGCGATCAGCCGAGGCGTTCGATGATGGTGGCGTTGGCCATGCCGCCGCCCTCGCACATCGTCTGCAGGCCGTAGCGGCCGCCAGTGCGTTCGAGCTCGTTGAGCAGCGTCGCCATCAGCTTGGCCCCCGAGCAGCCGAGCGGGTGCCCGAGCGCGATCGCGCCGCCGTTGACGTTCACCTTGCTCATGTCGGGGTGCAGCTCGGACTCCCAGGCAAGCACCACTGACGCGAACGCTTCGTTGATCTCGGTGAGGTCGATGTCGTCCATCGACAGCTTCGCCTTCTCGAGCACCTTGGCGGTGGCGGGGATGGGCCCGGTCAGCATCGTGACAGGATCGACACCGGCCACGGCGAACTCGACGAACCGAGCCCGTGGCCGGAGCCCGAGCTGGTTCGCCCGCTCCTCGCTCATGATCAGCACCGCCGACGCCCCGTCGGTGATCTGAGACGAGTTGCCGGCCGTGACCTTGCCGTCCGGCTTGAACGCGGGCTTCAAGGTCGCGAGCGTCTCCACGGTCGTGCCCGGGCGGATGCCTTCGTCGGTGGTGACGAGCTCGTCGGACTCGATGACCTTGCGGGTCTCCTTGTCGAGCCGCTTCTCCTTCACCGGGATGATCTCGCGGTCGAAGCGGCCCTCCTTCGTCGCCTGCTCGGCGAGCTGCTGGCTGCGCGCGCCGAACCGGTCGAGGTCCTCGCGGGACAGGCCCCACTTGTCGGCGATGAGCTCGGCCGAGATGCCCTGCGGGACGAGGCCGCCGACGTCCGCGTAGCGCATGCCCACCGTCGGGCCGAACGGCAGCCCGTAGGAGCCGTCACCCATCGACGCGCCCATCGGCACGAGGCTCATGACCTCGACGCCGGCCGCGATCACGATGTCGTACGCACCGGCCATCACGCCCTGCGCCGCGAAGTGCGCGGACTGCTGCGACGACCCGCACTGCCGGTCCACGGTCGTCGACGGCACCGACTCGGGGAACCCGGCCGCGAGCACGGCGTTGCGGCCGATGTTCACCGCCTGCGCGCCGACCTGCATGACACAGCCCATGATCACATCGTCGATCAGGGCGGGGTCGAGATCGTTGCGCTGCACCAGAGCCTTGAGCGTCTCCGCCGCCAGGTCGGCAGGGTGCCACCCGGACAGCCTCCCGTTGCGCTTGCCGCCGGCCGTGCGGACGGCGTCGACGATGACGGCAGTGGATCCCGTGCTTGCCATGGGCGTGGCTCCTTGCGCTGTGCGAGTGGTCGAGGACTTGACCGGACGGTCAAGCTTTGCGTTCCCTCGGCGTGCCGGTCAAACAACCCGCGCCGGCCGCCGATTCCGAAGCGGGCCACGGCCTGGGACAATGGACGAGATGGATCGGCACGGGCGGGACGCAGCCACGCGGCTGCAGCGCATCCTCGATGCGCACGATGTCCTCGCGCGCGCCGCGGCCGACCTCGGCCCCGACCTCGACCTCGACGAAGTTCTCGCGGTCATCACCGAGGCGATGCGCAAGCTCATCGACTTCCGGGGCGGCACGGTGCAGCTCGTCGACGAGCGGGGTGTGTACATCGCGGCCTCCGACCCGCCGGTCGACGCGGCCGTGCGCGATCTGCGCATCCCCGTGGGCCGCGGCTTGTCCGGTCGGGTCATCGCCACCGGCCAGCCGGTGCTGTCCCGCGACCTCGACCAAGACGACCGGGTCCTGCCCGATGCGCGCGCCACCGGCAGCAACGCCGCGATCCGCAGCTACCTCGCGGTCCCGCTGATCTGTCTCGGCGAGACGATCGGCGCGCTCCAGATCGATGCCGCGACACCCGACGCGTTCGACGACGACGACGTCACGTTGCTCCAGGGGCTCGCGGCCCAGGTAGCGGCGATCATCGAGAGCGCTCGCCGCTTCAAGCTCGTCGTCGAGCTCGAACGGCTGAAGCACGACTTCATCTCGCGCGTGTCGCACGAGCTGCGTACGCCGCTCACCATCATCGACGGGTTCGTGGCGATGATGTTGCAGCACGACACGCAGCTCGGTGTCGACGAGCGCCGCGACATGCTGACGCGATGCCGCTTCGCGACCGCGCGTCTCGACCGGCTGATCGAGGAGCTGATCATGCTCGCCCGGTTCGAGACCGGAGTCGTCACCGTGCAGCCGGCAGAGACGGCGATGAGCAAGTTGTTCGACGAGGTGGTGACCGCGTCGTTCGACCCGGAAGCGGTCTTCGTCGACTGCCCGCCCGGGCTGACGATGCACATCGACCCTGAGCTGACCCGGCGGCTGCTCGGCCTGCTCGTCGACAACGCGCTGAAGTACGGTGGCAACGCCCGGCTCGTCGTGCACGAAGGCGACCTCGCTATCGAGGTTCACGACGACGGCCCCGGCATCGCGCCGGACGTGAAGGCGTCGATCTTCGAGCTGTTCACCCGCGGTCGCGCCATCACCGACATCCCCGGGCTCGGTCTCGGCCTGCCGATGGCTCGGGCGCTGGCGGCCGCCGTCGGCGCCGAGCTGAGCATCGGCGACCGGCCCGAAGGTGGCACCGTCGCGCGCCTCGCGTTCGCCGGTCGCTGAAATCGGCCGCGGCCGCCCGGGTCGCGCACGCGAGACTCGACCGCATGCCCGCCACCCTCGTCGCCCGCGGCGTGACGATGTCGTTCGGTGAGCACCTCGTGCTCGACGGTGTCGATCTCGTCGTCGCGCCCGGCGACCGGGTCGGGCTGGTCGCACCGAACGGCACCGGCAAGTCGACGTTGCTGCGCATCCTCGCCGGCCTGCTGCGCCCCGACCGGGGCTCGGTCACGCTGGCACCGCCGGACGCGACCGTCGGGTACCTGCCCCAGGAGCCGGAACGCCGGCCCGGTGAGACCGTCCGCGCGTTCCTCGCCCGCCGTACCGGCGTCGCTGCCGCGCAGCATGACCTCGAGACCGCGACCACCGCGCTCGCCGCCGACCAGCCCGGCGCCGCCCACCGATACGACGTCGCGCTGACGCGCTGGCTCGCGCTCGGTGGCGCGGACCTCGACGCCCGCATCGGACCGGTGTGCGCCGGCATCGGCCTGCCCGACGCGATCGTCGACCACGACATGCTGTCGCTCTCCGGTGGCGAAGCGGCGCGCGTGTCGCTCGCCGCGATCCTGCTCGCGCAGTTCGACGTGTTCCTCCTCGACGAGCCCACCAACGACTTGGACTTCGCCGGACTCGAACGGCTCGAGCAGTTCTGCCACGCGCTCGCCGGTGGCGCGGTCATCGTGTCGCACGATCGTGCGTTCCTCGAACGCACGATCACCGGCGTCGTCGAGCTCGACGAGCGCACGCACCGCGCCCGACGCTTCGAAGGTGGCTGGGCCGCCTACCTCGACGAGCGTGCCGCGGCGCGCCGTCACGCCGAGGAGGCGTACGCCGAGTACCTCACGAGGCGGCGCGCGCTCGAGGCGCGTGCTCGCGAGCAGCGCCAGTGGGCGGTGCAGGGCGTGCGGGCCACGAAGCGCAAGCCCAAGGACAACGACAAGGCGCAGCGCGACTTCTTCGTCAACCGCACCGAGAAGCAGGCGGCGAAGGTACGGATCACCGAGAAGGCACTCGAACGGCTCGACCCGGTCGACAAGCCGTGGGAGGGCTGGCAGCTTCGGCTCGACATCGCCGCTGCGCCCCGTTCCGGTGACGTGGTCGCCCGTCTCGAACAGGCCGTGGTGCGCCGCGGCGACTTCGTGCTCGGACCACTCGACCTCGAGATCGGCTGGGCCGAGCGGATCGCGATCCTCGGGCCGAACGGGTCGGGCAAGTCGACCCTGCTCAATGCGCTGCTCGGGCGCATCCCACTCGAGGCGGGGACCCAGCACCTCGGCCCGGGGGTGGTGGTCGGTGAGATCGACCAGCCCCGCGACCTCGGCGGGCACGGTGCAACCTCCACGCTCGACGCGTTCTTGCAGGCGAGCGGCATGACCCGCCAGCAGGACGCGCGCTCGCTGCTCGCCAAGTTCGGGCTCGGCGCCGCGCACGTCGTCCGCCCACCGGCATCGCTGTCGCCCGGCGAGCGGACCCGCGCCGTGCTCGCGCTGGTGACGGCCCGCGGGGTGAACTGCCTCGTGCTCGACGAGCCGACCAACCACCTCGACCTTCCCGCCATCGAGCAGCTCGAGCAGGCGCTCGACACGTTCAACGGCACTGTCCTGCTCGTCACCCACGACCGGCGGTTGCTCGACAACGTCCGGCTCGACCGGCGCATCGAGGTCGCTACGCTCGCCCGCGCATGAGGTGTCCCCGCTGTGGGTGACGACGAGCTGCACATCCTCGGGCGCGACGTCCGCCACCCGGTCGACGCGCTGGAGACCTTCGCCGCGCCGGCCACCTGCACGCGGGTGCGGTTCCGGTCCGACGAGCTCACGTCGCTGTGCCCGATCACGGGCCAGCCTGATTTCTCGACGGTCGAGATCGACTACGAGCCCGACCAGCGCTGCATCGAGTCGAAGTCGCTCAAGCTGTACCTGTGGTCGTTCCGGGAGCGGCGCGCGTTCTGCGAGCAGCTCGCCGCGGAGATTGCGGCCGAGGTGCAGCGCGCGGCAGCGCCGAAGACGGTGCGGGTCACGATCACGCAGCACACTCGGGGCGGCATCGTCACGGAGGCGGTGGCGGAGCTCCCCTGAGAACCACGCCCGACGTGCACGTCTCGCGCACGACGATCTCGCAGAGTCCTGGCAGCGCCGGCGCGAGCCGTTCCCAGATCCAGGAAGCGAGCCGCTCGCTGGTGGGGTTGTCGAGCCCGTCGATCTCGTTCAGGTACCGGTGATCGAGCTGCTCGTGGATCGGCGCGAACGCGCGCTCGATGTCCGCGAAGTCGATCACCCAGCCCGACTCGGCGCCGACGTCGCCCGACACGTGGATCGTGACGTGGAAGGAGTGGCCGTGCAGGCGCGCGCACTTGTGGCCAGCCGGCACGTTGGGCAGGTGGTGGGCCGCCTCGAAGGTGAACTCCTTGAAGATCCTCATGGGATCCCGAGGTACTTGTGGGTCTGCAGGCTCAACCGCCACCGCGGGTGGGTCAGGCAGTAGTCGATCGCGGCGGCGGTGTTCGCCTCGCGGGCCGGCCCGTCCATCGGCTGCAGGAAGAAGTGGGTGAACCGGAGCTGCTCGTAGCGGTCGGGCGGCGCGCCGGGCTGCGGGTAGACGAGCTTCAACTCGTCGCCCTCGTGGACGACGAGCTCGGCTCGCGCTTTCGGACTCACGCACACCCAGTCGATGCCGGCCGGCGGCGGCAGCGTGCCGTTCGTCTCGATCGCGATCTCGAAGCCGCGCTGGTGGAGCGCGTCGATCAGCGCATCGTCGAGTTGCAGCAGCGGTTCGCCGCCGGTGCAGACGACGAACCGCACCTCGCCGCCGATGCGCGCGACGTGCTCGGCCAGCTCGCCCGCCGACCCGAAGTGGCCGCCCCCGGGGCCGCCGGTGCCGACGAAGTCGGTGTCGCAGAACTGGCAGACGGCGTCGGCGCGTTGTGCTTCCCGCCCCGTCCACAGGTTGCAGCCGGTGAACCGGCAGAACACCGCGGCGCGTCCGGTGTTCGCGCCTTCGCCCTGGAGGGTGCGGAACACCTCCTTCACGAGGTAGGCCATCACGCGTACCTCGTGGGGTCGGCGATGCCCGCGTCGGCGAACCCCTTGCGTCGGAGCTGGCAGGCGTCGCACGCACCGCACGCACGCCCTGCCGGATCGGGGTCGTAACAGCTCACGGTCGCTGCGTAGTCGATCCCGAGATCGGTTCCGGTGCGGATGATGTCCGCCTTGGTCAGCGACAGCAGCGGCGCGTGGAGCCGCACGCCGTTGCCCTCCACGCCGGCTTTGGTGGCGAGCTGCGCCATCGCCTCGAACGCGGCGAGGTACTCGGGCCGGCAGTCCGGATAACCGCTGTAGTCGAGCGCGTTCACGCCGACGAAGAGATCTCGCGCGCCGAGCACTTCCGCGAACGCGAGACCGAACGACAGGAAGATCGTGTTGCGCGCCGGGACGTAGGTCACCGGGATTACCGTCTCGGCGGCGATGGGGCGGTTCTTCGGCACCGCGATCGTGTCGTCGGTCAGCGCGGAGCCGCCGAAGGCGCGCAGGTCGATGTCCACGATCCGGTGGTCGGCGATTCCCTGGTCGGCGGCGACCTTGGCGGCGGCGTCGAGCTCGACGGCATGGCGCTGGCCGTACCGGAAGCTGAGCGCGTGCACGTCGAAGCCGTCGCGGCGGGCGATGGCGGCGACGGTGGCGGAGTCCAGCCCACCGGAGAGGAGCACGACGGCAGGGGCGCGCATGGCGAAACCAGCGTACGATCGGCGTGCCGGCCCGCGAACCTCGTCTCAAGTGGCCGGCTCGGAAGGTCGATGCGGTCGCCATGAAGAAGCCCCTCGCCACGCTTGCGGTGGTCCTGATCGGGATGTTCAGCGGGGGCGTCGCGCTCGCCCTGACGATGGACAGGCCGGCCTCGACGCCGTCGACCGAGTCGACCGAGTCCAGCGAGTCGATGCTGTCCGACGCACCGTCCACCGAGTCCACCGAGTCCACCGAGTCGGGCGAATCGGGCGAGTCCACCGAGTCGGGCGAATCGGGCGAGTCGACCGAGTCGGACGAGTCGGCGGGGCCGGACTCATCGAGCGACGCGAGCACGGCCGAGCACCCCGACAACCACGGCGCCGTGGTGTCGAAGGCTGCTCACGAGTGCCCGCACGGCCCTGGTGGCGTGCACGGCAAGTGCGTGAGCGCGGTCGCCCACTCGCACTGACCTCGCCGATCGGGCCCGGCTCAGCCCGAGCCGAGCACCTCGTCAACAAATCGCTCGACGCGCCCGACCATGGTTTCGGCCGCGCCCGACAGCAGGTGGCCTTCGCCGGGCAGCACGACCAGATCGCCACGACCGGCGAGGAGCCGCACCATCTCGCTCGCCTGTACCGGCAGCAGCTCGTCCCGGTCGCCGTGGAACAGCAGCAGCGGCCGGCCGGCGAGCTCTTCGGCGTCTTCGCATCCGGCTGACTGGGTCGCGAAGGTGACCACGCCGGCGACCGTGTCGCCGAGCGCGCATGCTGCCCTCACTGCGATCGCACCGCCGAAGGAGTGCCCCATCGTGATGGCGCGGCGGGCGCCGGCACGGGCCGCGAGGTCTACGGCGGCGCACAGGTCGATCGTGCAGCGATCGAGGTCGTTCGGTTTGCGGTAGCCGACCCGCAGGGTGCCGACACCGCGCGCCGCGAGCGACTCGCCGAGACGCTGGTACAAACCGTTCGCCGGGCCGAGGAGCCCGCCCATGGCGCCACCGCACGCGACGACGACCCGTCGCGCGTCGCGAGGACCGTGCCAGAGCACGGTGAGCAGGCCGCCCAGTGTGAAGACCTCCACGTGACGGAGGCCAGGCATCAAGTCGACTTCCTGCACGGCGAGCGCGTCGAGCAGGTCGAGCGGCGCGGTCACCAGCGCAGCGTACGAGACGGCACTGGGGGTCGCTCGCCTTCGCTCGTCGCACGCGGGCCATGGCGGCCTGCAGTGGTCGTCGTCATTGCAGGCAGCGACGGTGAGGCGGCGCCGCTGTCATCCGGTTGACCGGCCACCATCGCGGTAGATCGCTGGCGTGTTCGAACGCGGGCAGGATCTCGTCGTGAACCTGGGTGATGCCGGCTTCAAGTCATCACGGGACTCGCCGTCGAAGCTCACAACCCTCGCAAACATGAGGCATGTCAAGGTCCGCTACCCGGCTGACAGATTGGCTCCGGTTCCTACCTGACACCCGGCCAAGGGTTGTGCGGCGTTGGTGCGGCGGGGGCGACCACCGGGGTTGGCGAGGGCTCCGTGTTCGCGGGTGCGGTCGTGACGGATCGGATGCGTCCGGATCAACTGCTCGCCGATGAAGCTCGACCGTCTCGCTGGGCTTCCCCCCTGATCGTGGAGGGTTCCGTTATGCAGCTGGGTCGCTCACGGTAGCGACCGTTTCGTAGTCGATGGGGGACTTCATCTCGCAGCGGCTGTGTCGCCGGCGGCGGTTG